>ERZ1643249.113-NODE-113-length-108484-cov-16.672219_pt1 | contig 108484 bp, 87 predicted proteins | sample MGYA00579263_ERZ1643249 | MGnify/ENA primary metagenome ERZ1643249 (study PRJEB29033, sample SAMEA4952264) | chicken gut metagenome | biome: Broiler Chicken; feature: Gastrointestinal Tract; material: Caecum | place: Ireland | collected 2018 | study: Broiler...
ATACCCCGGAGGGGTCAGAGTTAAACCCCCATTTGAAATGGGGGTTGCTAACTTGGATACTGCGGACTGGACTGCGAAAAATGCGACGCATACACAGCGACCGCCAATGATGATCAGGCTTTGCGGGAAAAAACTGCGAAGCTGTGGGCAGAGCTAAACAACGCCCCTATCCTGCCGGAACATATTAACTGTGAGGGCTGCCGTATGAATGGGGCAAAAACGGTATTTTGCGATAGCCTGTGCGGGATTCGGAAGTGTGCGTTAAATAAAGGTGTTTCCACCTGCGGCGACTGCCCGGAATTAGAAACCTGCCGCACTGTTGGGGCGATCCTGGAAAATAATCCGGCTGCTTTGGAAAATTTGAAAGGGTAATATCATAGAGTAATCGGAGGTTAGTATGCCAAAAGAAGTGAATCCCAAAGATACAACAAGGGCTGCGGCCTATGCGCTTTGGATGAAAGCGCCCAATCCAATGGTAACTTTTTTCAAGACCTTTGATGTGACCAATCTCATCAAGGTCAGCAGGAAAAGAAGCTTGAAATTCAATATGCTGCTGGATTACTGTATCGGCAGAGCTGCCGCAGGGGTAAAGGAGTTTTACCTCCTTCCGGTGGGTGATAAACTCATACAGTATGACACCATAGCGGTTAATACCATAGTGAAAAACAAAGAGGGCGAAGTCAGCTCCTGCGATCTTTCCTATCACGCCGAGTTAAATCCATTCAACGAGGAGTATCTGAAATATACGGCGCAGGTCGCCGCAAGCGGTCAGGACAGGGACTTATCTGAAAACAGTATGGTCATCGGCACTTCCGCCATCATAGATACAGAAATTGACGGAGCTGTCGGTATGAACAGCGGCATTTTCAATAATCCCTTTCTTATTTGGGGCAGATACAAAAAGAAATGGTTTCGGTATTACCTGCCTATTTCTTTTCAATTTAATCACACACAGATGGACGGCGCGCACGCAGGCGCATTTTTGAAAAATCTGCAAAAGGAAATTAACCTGCTGAAATAACGGCAGGAAGAAAGCCGAATCATTAAGAAGAATTGTTGATATTTACTACAAATGAAAATCCTTGGATGAAAAGACACGGGATCGCCGGTACGCTGGCGGTCCCGTTCTGCTATCATGATATGGAGTGAAACAAAAATGAAAGCGGGCAGGCGTTGCCGGACCTCCATCGGAAGATCGCGGCGGAGGAGAGAAGCGTGGATGATCGCTAAGTCAAAAAGACTATGGGACATAAAAAACGCCGCGGGAGAAAATCTATGGCGGAAACAGGTGTGATTTCCCTTACAGACGTATAGTATCCCTTAAAACTGATATACTGATAAGGGAAAGCTGGAGGCCAAGATCGCAAAAAATAAGGATCTCTATTATAATGTCCTGGGCCAGGCGCAGATCGGATGGCATGAAGGCACCGAAGATGTGGTTCCGTTCATCAAGTATCTGCTGGGGACCATTCTTTCCGCCTACAAGGATTTTGAAGATCGCTTTGCTCTGGTAGAGACCAAACTCCCTGCTCTGGAGACCGTGCGCCGGGCGACCATGGAGAAGGTCGGCCGGTTTACGAAGCAGGACATCCGTGAGCTTTGCCCTTCGCTCAGTATCAGCTCCATCGAAGGGGCACTGCGGAAATTAGTGGCATCCGGCGAACTGAAACAGGAGGGCGCCGGAAAGAACATTTGCTATCACAGATTAAAATGATTCCCTCGATCATTGAGTCGGTAATGAAAAAATCGAGCTGAGGGAAACCGCGCACTGAGTGATTTCTTCCCGCATAAGTAACTGCCTCCTTTCTACGCCGTTGTACAGGCCGTGTTTTACCAGGGCCGCATAGTAGTTGTCGATGGCAGATAGGAGTTATACAGGGTAGCCAACAGATATTTCTTGATGTTGGGGACATAGGTGGTGCTCTCACGCATTCAGTCCCTGCCGGTCAGCAGGGCGAAACTGTGTCTTGCTAAATTCACAGTTCTGATTTTGCTGGCGGCATTTCAGATGGCTATGTCCATGGGGCGTACTACATCTGTGCAGCCATCGTTACCCATACGCAGGACTATAATTTTATCCTTGAGCCGTTATATGTCTGCAAAAATGTATGCGGTATCTATGCCGCCGCCATTCCAATGGCTGCGATCATGCAGTCTTCCGTTTTTTCAGTGGGTATCGGTCTGGCTTCCATTGTACCTTTCGTGCTTATGATAAACACAAAAAATGGTTTGCCTACCCGATGAGCTATCCGTTCTATCTGATCATGGTGGCGTATGGGAGAGCTGCGGAAGGTGTTTATGAAACACAAATCGCCTGGCTGCCTGCTGCGGTGGGGATCACTGTTTTGGCGCTTGCCGTATCCTGCGCGCGGTACGGCGCGTCTGAAAGGAGATAACTACAATGAAGAACAAAATTTTAACTGCGATTTCTACCATTATGCTCTTATGGGCATGAATATTGTAACGAGGATTGGCGGGTGATGATATGAGAAAAATAAAAAGTCAGACTGCCGCTTTGCTTTCCTTATGTTTGGCTTTTGCTGTTACAGGGTGCAGCGGCGACAACCTGAAAGATAGTGTTATAAACGGCTTTAATGATATGCTCCAGCATTTCAGCAAATATGCCCTTACGGACGAAAAGGATTTGCAGGGCGATAAGACCAAAGGGGAAGATACCTATACCGGCTCCTATACAGCAGATTATGAGGATTTCAATGATAAAGAATCTATTTTTGGAGGCACTGCATTAGAACGGGATAAAGGAAGTGAGCTTACTGTAACTTACGAGCTGACGGTTGATTCCGGAAGGGCAAGGCTTTACTGGCTTGATAAGGGCGAGGAAAATGAGAATAAACGCAAGATCATCCCGTGCCTCTGACCCTGGAGGCGTGGATCCGGGTAGATAAAAAGCGGAGGGGAAATATCCGGAGGGAGGACTATGAGAGCCGGGGAAGGGATGAGGAAACTCCGAATTTCCTGCTCCCGCAAGCCTACCCCTGCCTTTTTATAAGATGTATATGCAGCGTCTCCTGCTTACGCCAGGGGCGTTTTTTGTTAGGAAAATTTTTGCCGCAAACTCCTTTGCCAAAAGTTTACAGAAGAAGCCCCTTGGTTTTAACAATACTTTTCTATAATAAGTAGCTGACTAAACAGGGCATCTCTGCTTTCAATTTAAGGAGGGGGAAGCCTGGAAAAGACGGGAAGGAAGACATGAAAGAGAAAGTTCTGAAACAGTTATGGAGGATCCTGCCCTTTGTATTGGTGGTGGGGATCCTGGCGGGCATAGGAGTGTGGCTGAACCGCCCGGAAAAAGATGAGACAGCCAGCAGTTCCAGCCGGCTGGTCTATGAAACGGCTAAAGTAACGGCTGTGCTGGAGGACCATGCCGCCCCCGACTATGATAACGCGGAAGGCCGGCGGGTGGGAGATCAGGAATTGGAGATTGAGATTCTGTCCGGCGCTCACAAGGGTGAGATCATGCAGGTCACCAATTATATGAGCGCTCTTTTTAATGTGGATGTGCAGGAGGGGGACCGGATTATTGTACGGATTATGACTGACGAGAACGGATCCTATTACGCCTCCGTGTTTAATTATGACAGAGGAAGGGTGCTGGGGATTTTTTTGCTGCTCTTTTTTGCTCTGTTGATTTTCCTGGGTGGAAAAAAAGGCGTGGGAGCGCTGGCCGGGCTGGTATTTACCCTCTGCGCGATCTGGTTTATCCTGATCCCCGGGCTGATCCGGGGAACGCCGGCGATCCCTGTGACTTTGGCCATTACGGCAGTGACAGCGGTGGTTTCTCTGATCCTGCTGAACGGATATTCCCAAAAGACCTTCTGCGGGGTGCTGGGCTGCGTGGGCGGGGTGCTGGCTGCGGGAGCGGCCGCCGCTGTTGTGGGGACGATTACACCTATGAATGGTTTTAATATGCAGGAGGCGGAAAATCTGATCCTATACGGGGCGGACAAGGGGCTGAGGATCAGCGGACTTCTGGTGTGCGGGGTGCTGATTTCCGCCCTGGGCGCCGTTATGGACGTAGCTCTGGGAATTGTGTCTTCTATGTGGGAAGTAAAAACTCAGAACCCGGGGCTGAAAGCCCGGGAGCTGTTCCGCTCCGGCATACATGTGGGAAGAGACGCTATGGGAACTATGGCCAATACTCTGATCCTGGCGTTTGCCGGATCTTCCCTGAATATGATGATTCTGGTGCAGACCTATGAGATTCCTTTCCTGCAGCTGGTGAACACGGACTACATCTGTCTGGAAATTCTCCAGAGTGTGGCCGGGTCTCTGGGAATTCTGCTGACGGTTCCACTGGTGGCCCTGATCAGCGCCGGGATGATGTCCCGGACGGTGAAAAGAACCGGTGTTTAAATAGATCCGGCGGTCCGCCGGGAAAGACAAAAAGAGGATAGATTTACAGAAAAAGTAGAGGGAGGAAAATGATGCGGAAACGAAGTAAGATAAAACGGTTTCTTGCCTTGCTTCTGACAGCCCTGATGACGCTGTCTCTGATTCCGGCAATGGTTTCCGCCGCTTCTGAAACATATCAGAAGGTAACGGATCCGGCATCCTTTGCCACCGGAACGTATGTTATGGTGACAGACACCGGGTATGCTCCGGGGGTACTGGACGGAACCTGGATCACGGCAGAGCAGATGGCAGCAGACGGCGGCAGTCTGGAAAATCCTGCCCAAAGCGCGGTGTGGGAGATTACCGTAAACGGGGATCAGGTGGTTCTGACAGACAGCAACGGAGTCTCCGTGCAGCCGAAAGGCGGCAACAGCAATGGAATTTCTGCAGGAGAATATCAGTGGAAATGGACTTTTGAAGACGGGAAGTTTACCTTTTCCGGCCAGGGAGAGGATACCGTAGTCCTGGCCAGCAACAAGGGCTCCCAGAATAAATTCCGAGGCTATAAAACAACTACGGTGCAGGGAAATCCGGCGGGATATCCCTCGGAGTTCACCCTGTACAGACTGGAGGAAAGCGGATCCGGGGAGATCACGGTAGCGGCTCCCCAGGCAGTTCCCCAGGCGGGAGAAGTGGAAAAGGGAACTGCGGTGACTCTGACTTCCGAAACTGCGGGAGCAGAGATCTATTTTACCCTAGACGGCAGCGATCCCACCAGCAGCGGGACCAGGGAGCTTTACAGCGGGGATCATCAGCCGGTGATCACCGAAGACACCACCCTGAAGGCAGCGGCAGTTCTGGAGGGCGTATACAGCGCAGTGCAGACCCTGCAGTATACCGTCGCGGAAAGCGGACAGGAGGAGCCTGTGCTCCGGGACGGGGACCAGGTAGTGATCTACGCCCCGGCGTACAGGAAGGCATTGTCTTCAGAGAAGACCGGATTCTATAATGTAGGAACGGATATCACCATTGAGGCAGACGGAACGGTGACCGGGTACACGGATGCGGATATCTGGACTGTCACAGTAAATGACGATGGGACATACAGCTTCGGCCAGGACGGACAGAATATCGGTCTGGGAGACAGCTATGCCAGCATGGATCTGGGCGCAGTCCATGACGGCTGGGAACTGATCGATCTCGGGGACGGTCTGTATAACGTTAGAAATACCGGCCGGGGCAATTACATGGAATGGTACGATCAGTACAGCAACTGGAGCACCTACAATTCCAGCAGCGCGGCGACGGACGGCCAGTTCCAGCTTTCCTTCTGCAAAGTGGATGGATCTGTCACGCCGGATCCGGAACCGGAAGCTCCCATCGCGGACGGAGATCAGGTAGTGATCTACGCCCCGGCGTACAATAAGGCTCTTTCTTCTGAGTATACCGGTTTTTACAACAGGGGAACCGATGTGACAGAGGAAGAAGACGGAATCCTTTCCGGTTATACGGAAAAAGACGTATGGACGGTGAAGGACAACGGAGACGGAACATACAGCTTCTCCTACGGCGGCCAGAATATCGGTATGGGAGACAGCTATTCCAGCATGCCTCTGGGCGAGAAGAACGACAAGTGGGTGCTGGAGGACGCCGGAAACGGACTTTACTATGTGAAGAATACTGTCCGCGACGCTTACATGGAGTGGTATGACAGCAACGGCAACTGGAGCGCGTACTACAAGATCAGTGAAGGCAGCGAGGGCATGTTCGCGCTTGCGTTTTATCAGGTGACCGACATCCCGGAGGAACCGGATGAGCCGTCCACGGTGGAGGGCCTTGAAGTGGAGGCGGCTCCCAAGAGCGGCGCCAGCGTGGTGGCAAAGCAGAAGATCACCCTTGAGGCGGCTGAGGGCGCAGAGATTTATTACACTATGAACACAGACGGCACGGAGCCGGCGGATCCGGTTGCAGGAACCGAAGAACAGAAATACAGCGGACCCATTGAGATCGCGGAGACTCCGGCCAAAGACAAGCCGATCATCGTAAAAGCCCTGGCGTACATCCCGGCGGGCACAGATACCGAAGCCCAGACCGGAGAAGTGTATACTTTTACATACAAAGCGCCCATGATGATCGACGACTATGGCCTGTATTTCGGACAGCTTCACGCCCACACCAACCTTTCCGACGGGACAGGAACCGTGGAGCAGGCGTTCCAGCATGCGGCGGATGTGCCGAATCTGGACTTCCTGGCGCTGACAGACCACTCCAACTCCTTCGAGGGACAGAGCGGGCTTCCCAGTGCCGGGACGACGCACCTTGGCGATGAGAACGCGGAGGAAGTGAATGCTTCCTGGGCAGAAGGCCGTGAGGGCGCCAGAGCCATCACCGCCCAGGAGGGCGACTTCGTCGGGATCTACGGATTTGAGATGACATGGTCCGGCGGCGCTCCGGGACATATCAATACCTTCAATTCGGAAGGATTTGAGAACAGAAACGCGGCTCCTTATAAGAAGGGCGACAACTATGAAGTGCTGGAAGCATATTATGACACGCTGAAGGCGAATCCGGAAACCATCTCCCAGTTCAACCACCCGGGCGACACCTTTGGAGATTTCATGGATTTCGCCCTCTATGACCCGGTGATCGACAATCAGATCACGCTGATCGAGGTGGGCAACGGCGAGGGAGCCATTGGAAGCTCCGGCTATTTCCCCTCCTACAGCTACTACACCAGAGCGCTTGACAAGGGCTGGCATGTGGCTCCGACCAACAACCAGGACAACCACAAAGGAAACTGGGGGGATTCCAACACGGCAAGAAGCGTGGTGCTCTCCGACGGACTTTCCGAGGAAGCGATCTACGACGCCATGAAGAATTACCGCGTGTACGCCACAGAGGACAATGATCTGTCCATCCTGTATTCCCTGAATGGAAACGCTATGGGATCCATCCTTGACGAGCAGGAGGAAATCCATATCACAGCAGAGATTTCCGACCCCACCGACACTGCCGGCGAGACGAAGGTGGAAGTCATCGTCAACGGCGGACAGACGCTGGCGGAGAAGACATTTACCGGCGGCAGCGCGACAGTGGAGTTTGACAGCCTTTCCACCGGATACGGTTACTACTACCTGCGAGTGACTCAGGCGGACAAGGACATCGCCGTGACCGCCCCGGTATGGACCGGCGAGAGTGTAAACGCTGGTATCTCCAATACATCCAGCGATGTGGCCATGCCCATCAAGGGGGATGAGATCCGGATCTCCAGCCAGATCTTCAACAATTTAAGCGATGACATGACAGTGACTTCACTGACCTACACCATGGAAGGCCAGACAGATCCCTTCCACACGGCAGACGCAACAGCGCTTGGAGAGAACGGCGTCATCGGCGCCAGGGCGTCATACGAGTATTCCTTCCCCTACACGGCGGACCAGGCAGGCGGATTTAACATCAACGCTGAACTGAAAGCCACCATCGGCGGGGAAGAGTACACCTTCACAGACGTACTGAAGCTGAGCGTGTCCGACCCGTCCATTGCCACAAAGGTACTGGTGGACGGCACACATTACAACGACTATGTAAACGGATATTATTCCGGAAACATGACCAACTTTATCAATATGGGAACTTCTGACAACATCCAGGTGAAGATCGTGCAGCCGGGCGAGGAAGTGACTTCGGAAATGCTGGAAGACGTGGCGCTCTTCGTGATCTCCGCGCCGCTGAAATACACCAGCGACTACACCGGAGACGCCCAGCCCAGCGTATTTGAGGAAGACTTTATCCAGGTTGTCAGCGACTATGTAAAGGGCGGCGGCACGGTGGTTGTCTGCGGTCTGGCGGACTATCAGGATGCCAACAGCGGACTTCCGTACACCTCTTACGCACAGGCGAATGCCCTGCTGGAGGGTATCGGTTCCACTATGCGCGTCAACGACGATGAGCTCATCGACCAGGATGAGAACGGCGGACAGCCCTACAGACTTTATTTCGACGACTTTAACTATGAGAGTGCGGATCCGGCGGTCCAGAGCATCCTGGCAGGCGTGAAAGAATCCGGGCTGGCATACAGCTCCTACTCCGGATGCTCCGTCAGCGTAGGGGAGGGCGAGGCTATCGTCTACGGGCATGACACCACCTACTCCATCAACAGCAAGGCTCCGGCTCAGGGACATGACAAGCCGGTATTGAGCTACAGCGCGGCATATGATCCGGAGACGGCAGTGGTACAGAAGGGCGACGTGGTATCCATGGCTACCGAGGCAGTGGGAGAAGGCCGCGTTTATGCCTGCGGAACCGTATTCTGCTCCAACTTTGAGGTGGCTGCGGAAGATCAGGTGTCCTACGCCAACGGCATCATGGCGCAGAACCTTTTAAGCGGCGTGAAGGTAGAGCCTGTGATCAGCACCATCCAGGAGGCCCGGGCGGGAGCGGACGGAGAAGTATTTACCGTAGTCGGCACCGTGGCCAACGGCACTGCCGAGAGCGGAAACGCATTCTTCAACACCATTTACATCCAGGATGAGGAAGGCAACGGAATCAATGTATTCCCCATCGACGACAGCAATATCCGCCGGGGGGATCAGGTACAGGTGACCGGATCTGTCAGCGAGTACATCGGGGACAAACAGCTGTCAGCCATCAATGTGACCGTGCTTGAGGGGTCAAAAGAGGTGGTGATCACGGATACGACTACGAAGGAAGCCAACGACTACGCGGCCAACTTCGGAAAACTTGTCCGGGTAGAGGGCGAAGCCACAGCAGTTACCATGGCAGGCGGAATCGTGGAGAGCATCACCGTACAGGATGACAGCGGCGAGGCGTGCCGGGTATTCATCGACGGATATATCGGATACTCAGACGAGACTTCACAGGTTCTGGAAGAGTTTGTAAAAGAAGGGGCGTACATCAGCGCTGTGGGATTCGTATCTCACGACGCGGAGGGCAACCGTCTGAGAGTCCGGGACCGCTCCGAGATCCTTCCGGCAGAAGAGGGCGAAGAGCCGGCGCCGGCAACATATGCGGTGACCGTATCCGTTCAGAACGGAAGCTTCGAAGGCGCTGAGACGGCTGCGGAAGGCCAGGCGTACACCGGCAGGATCGCGGCGGCAGAAGGCTGGAAACTGCCGGAGAGCATTACGGTAAACATCGGCGGACAGGAACTTTCCCAAGAGGCGTATGCCTACGACCCGGTCTCCGGTATCCTGACGATTCCGGGAGCGCAGATCACCGGCGATCTGGAGATCACGGCAGTCTGCGTGGAAGAAGCGGCAGAAGATCCGGGTGATGAAAAACCGGAAGATCCGGATGATGGAAAACCGGAACAGCCGGAAGATCCCGATGACAGCCAGCAGGATCAGGGAGATGGGCAGGATCATGACCAGAATCAGGGCGGCAGTCAGACTGGCGGAGCCCAGAGCGGTCAGCAGAACCCCGGAAGTTCCCAGAACAGCGGCTCTTCCGCGGAGACCGGCGACCTGGCGGCACCGGAAATCTGGACGGCAGCAATGCTTCTGGCAGCTGCGGCGGCTGCTGCAGCGCTGATTCTGAAAAGAAAAGCGGTACGGAAATAAAAAGTAACAAAACAGTTCTGACCTGTTCAGCCGAAAAGCTGGATGGGTCAGAAATTTTTATTTTACAGGGAAGACCGCATATGTTCCCGGGGATACAAATGCTGTCTGAGGAATGCGCATGTGACAAAAATGCAAGAGAAATGTAAGGGATATCGCGTTGTATGTCTTCTTTTTTTTTCGTATACTGGATCCGCAGCGGATTTATAAGAAAAAATTAAAGGGTTTCCCAGGGGGCTCATAAGATTTGTCTGCTAAAATGCTGACCATGAAGGAGAGATACACTTGAAAAAATGGATCAAACGAATACTGCTGACACTGCTGGCCGTCTTCCTGATTTCCGGGGCCGTTCTGGCCTGTCTGGGATACAGCGAGTACAGAAATGCCCTGGAAGGGGAAGGTATGTCAGAAAAAATTGACAAGATTCGCCGGGATCCGGATTATGTGAAATCTGAAGACCTGCCGGAAATCTATCTGCAGGCGGTAGTGGCGGTGGAGGATCATCGTTTTCGGGAGCACGGCGGGGTGGATATGATCGCCATCTTACGGGCGCTGAAAAATGATATTCTGTCCGGCAGTCTGAAAGAGGGGGGAAGCACCATTACCCAGCAGCTGGCGAAAAATCTGTATTTTACCGGCGAAAAAACCGTGGTCAGAAAAGCGGCGGAGATTTTTATGGCACTGAAACTGGAAAAAGAGTACAGCAAAGAGGAAATCCTTGAGCTGTATGTGAACACCATTTATTTTGGGGACGGATATTACGGGATCCGGGAAGCAAGCCTGGGCTATTACGGAAAAGAACCCCGGGATCTGAATCCCTATGAATGCACCATGCTGGCGGGACTTCCCAACGCCCCTTCCGCCTATGCCCTCAGCGGCCATCCGGAGCTGGCGGAACAAAGACGGCAGACGGTGGTAAGTCAGATGGTAAAATACGGATATCTGGGGGAGCGGGAAGGAAAACTGCTGGGAGAGCAGACAGGGTAGTTTGTCCAAAGGCAGAGATCCGCGGCAGGCAGAATACGGAAGAGAGACTCAGGAGGGATGCACATGGATGAAGGAAAACGGAGAAAAATGGATAAAATACGGGAATGGGGAAAAGCCGCGCTTTTTATACTGGTCATGATCCCGGTGGGGCTGGCAATTCTGGCGTGCGCTCTGGCTGCCAGGGCCTTTTGCGAGGTGCTGGCCTGGAAACAAAGAAAAAAAGATTCCGCGGACCGGTTGCCAGAGGAGGTTCCCCCGCACTATAATGACAGAAGGAGTGAGAGAAGTCTGGGAATGCAGAGAATTCCCGGAGCGGGAAAAGCGCGGTGGTAAAGGAGGCAGCCTATGAAAAAAGAGATAACGGAAGAATTGGTGCCGGTACTTCCGGCCGCAGAGACAGAGGCCGGGTTTATGATCCGGCCCGGATTGTTTCAGGTCAGCGGGGCGGTGCCGGTGCCGGGAGGCGTCAGCTTCACCATATCTTCCCGGGGCGCCGATTCCTGTGAACTCTGTCTGTTTCACCGGAATGAGGACGCCCCCTTTGCGGTTCTTCCTTTTCCGGAGGACTGCCGGATCGGTCATACCTATTCTATGATTGTTTACGGGCTGGATATCACAGAGATCGAGTATGCTTACCGCATGGACGGCCCTTGGGATCCGGAACAGGGGCTTCTGTTTGATAAAACAAAATTTCTGCTGGATCCCTGTGCCCGGGCGGTGACAGGGCAGAGTGTCTGGGGAAAAAAGCAGGAAGCGGGAAAGGCCTACCACGCCCGGGTGGTGGAGGATGTGTTTGACTGGAGCGGATTTCATGATTCCAAGGTGCCCTTTCAGGATATGGTGATCTATGAACTCCATGTGCGGGGGTTTACGGAGCATGAAAGTTCCGGGGTAAAGCATCGGGGCACCTTCCGGGGACTGATGGAAAAGATTCCTTATCTGCTGGAGCTGGGAGTGAACGCCGTGGAATTGATGCCCATCTTTGAGTTCGATGAAACGGCGGAGGAAAGGATCGTGGACGGCAGACAGCTTCTGAATTACTGGGGCTACAATACCGTCTGCTATTTTGCCCCCAATACCAGCTACGCGGCGGAGACTGAATTTAACCGGGAGGGAACGGAACTGAAGGAACTGATCCGGGAACTGAACGCTCACGGCATAGAAGTGATCCTGGATGTGGTCTTCAATCACACCGCAGAGGGGGATGAGAGGGGGCCTTTCTTTTCCTTTAAGGGCATCGACAACAACCTCTACTATATGCTGACTCCGGACGGGAAATATTATAATTTTTCCGGTGTGGGGAATACCCTGAACTGCAATCATCCGGTGGTGCGGCAGTTTATCCTGGATTGTCTCCGATACTGGGTGGTGGAATACCGGGTGGACGGATTTCGCTTTGATCTGGCCTCCATTCTGGGCAGAGATGAGGACGGAGCGCCTCTTTCCCGGCCGCCGCTGCTGGAAAGTCTGGCCTTTGATCCCATTCTCGGGCAGGCAAAACTCATTGCGGAGGCCTGGGACGCAGGGGGTCTCTACCAGGTGGGCTCCTTCCCTTCCTGGAACCGGTGGGCGGAGTGGAATGGAAAATACAGGGACGACATCCGGAAGTTCCTGAAGGGGGACGAAAACATGGCGGCAGCGGCCATTCAGAGGATCCTGGGTTCCCCGGATCTCTATCCGCCGGACCGGCGCCAGAATGCTTCCGTGAATTTCCTGACCTGCCATGACGGCTTTACTCTTTACGATCTTTACGCTTACAATGAAAAACACAATGAAGCCAACGGCTGGAACAATACAGACGGAGCCAACGACAACAACAGCTGGAACTGCGGGGAGGAAGGGGAGACAGAACATGCGGACATTCTGAAACTCCGGGACCGGATGAGAAAAAATGCTCTGGCGGTTCTGCTCTGCAGCCGGGGAGCCGTTATGTTTCTGGCGGGGGATGAGTTTGGAAATACCCAGTACGGAAATAACAATGCTTACTGTCAGGACAACGAGATTTCCTGGCTGGACTGGAATCGTCTGGAGCAGTACCGGAACCTTCATGCTTTCACGGCCGCTATGACCGCCTTCCGCAGAGAACACCCTGTGCTGCGCGGAAACGCCGGATCAGCCCCCTGGGGCTGGCCGGAAATTTCCTTTCATCACGGCGCGGCCTGGAACCATCAGACAGAAAGCTATACCCGGCAGATCGGGATCCTGTTCGCGGGGCAGAAGGAGAACGGGGAGGATGACTGTGTCCTGCTCTGTATCAACGCCCACTGGGAGGATCATGAGCAGGAGCTTCCGGAACCGCCTTCAGGGATGAGATGGAGGCTGGCTTTTCACACCGCCTGTGAAAAGCCCTTTGCGCCGGGAATTTCCCTGGATGCCGGACGGTTTGTCATAGGCGCCAGATCTGTGGCGGCGGCGGTTCTGGAACCGGCTGGATCATGATCCTAAAAGTCATCGGGAAACAGAGGGGAGTCCAGTTCCGCTATATGGATCAGGGGAATTCGGGTACCGTCAGACAGAATCAGGCATCTCTCCAGGGGATCGATTTTTTTCAAAATGCCGGAACAGTGCCGGTAGGCACCTCCGGCTTTTTTTGCGTCTTTCTGAAACCAGACCACATGGAGCTTTGGCTGCTCCCGGATGTGCGCCCCCAGGAAATGCAGCTTCCTCTGCAGCGCTTCCTGAACCTCCTCGCTGAGTTCTTTTTCAGGCTGGGTAAGCCGGCTCTGTTCCTGTATCATCTCTCCGTAACCGGTGAGAGCGGCAAAAGGGGCGAACTGTGCCGCCCGGTCCTTCCGGGGCATGTGCGGATGGGAGGAAGATACATGATGAGGCAGATGGATAATGTCTTCATAAGGGCTGTTCATGCTCTGTGTCCTCCGATCTGCCGGTTGCGGTCTCTGGCTGTGGCGCCCTCCTGAAGGCTTATCCCCCGCAGAACCGCGTTTTTTCCGTACTTCCGGCGGATCTGCAGCAGGGCCTTCTGCCAGTTCTTTTCCCGGACAGAGGCGGAATCGCCCTCTTCCCCCGGCTGTCCCCGGGGCGGATAGTCTGTAAAGAGATTCAGCTGCCGGTACTGTTCTCTGCCAGCGGCGGCATCCTCCGGAAGCACATGGCAGGCGGTCAGAGTAAGGCGGCGTACCAGCAGGGAAGGATCGGTGATCCGGTCAAAAAGAGCTGTGGCCGCTTCCAGAATCTGCCGGGAGGAGGATGTATACCGGTCCAGATTCTCTGTGCCGCGGGCATGCCTGGGAACCGGGCGGCCGTAACGGTCGGTGGTGATCTCTCCCCGGTAGTCCTGTCTGCGGCGGCCCCGCAGATTTTCAATGTCGTACCCTACGGTGAGCACCAGCTGGTGGGTGGACAGGCTCTGCCTGACCAGATCCATGGACAGCGCGTCGGCCATCTCCCGCAGAACCAGCCGGGCCCGGGACGCCGGATAGGGGCAGTGCAGGACCTGGCCGGAACCGATGCTGCCGGCCTCGGGCCGGTAGGCCTTGATATCCGCCATGGTGCAGGGCTCCCAGCCCCAGGCGTGATCGATGAGAAGCTCCGCGTTTACCCCGAAGAGCCGGTACAGCAGATCCTCGTTGTGATAGTCCCGCGGTCCGCCAAGGGAGCAGCGGGCAATATCCCCCATGGTGTAAAGTCCGCAGCGGGCCAGCTTCCCGGCGTACCCGCTGCCTACCCTCCAGAAGTCGGTGATGGGCCGGTGATCCCACAGCTCCCGCCGGTAGGAGGATTCGTCCAGCAGGGCGATCCGTGCGCCGGAGTCGTCAGGGGAAACATGCTTGGCCTGGATATCCAGGGCGATTTTGCAGAGGTAAAGATTGGTGCCGATGCCTGCGGCGGCAGTGATGCCCACGGTTTCCCGGATCTCCCCCAGGATCCGGCCGGCCAGCTGATAGGGGGTCATATTTAAGGCTTCCAGATAGGAAGTGATATCTATGAAGACCTCATCAATGGAGTAGACATGGATGTCTTCCGGAGCGGCATAGCGCAGGTATATCTGGTATATCCGGGCGCTGTAGTCCATGTACAGGGCCATGCGGGGAGGGGCGGCAATGTAGTCCAGCTTCAGTTCCGGGGAAGACCGGAGAGCCGAGTCGTCAAAGGAGGAGCCGGAGAAACGCCGGCGGGGCGCTTTTGCCAGGCGCTCCCTGTTAATCTCTTTTACCGCCTGCTCCACTTCAAAGAGCCTGGAACGGCCGGGAATGCCGTAAGCTTTCAGAGAGGGAGAGACGGCCAGGCAGATGGTTTTTTCCGTGCGGGTCCGGTCGGCCACTACCAGATTGGCAGTGAGGGGATCCAGATGCCGCTCCGCGCATTCCACAGAGGCATAGAAGGATTTCAGGTCAATAGCCAGATAGATCCGTTTTTCCATACAGACACTTCCTTTCCGCGTCGGTCTTAGCACTTCCGCTTTCACAGGTGAACCTGTAAGTCTATTATACGAACATATGTTCGAAAAAGCAATGGAAATGATTGACAAAAAAAGCGGAAAAAATTTTAAGATTTTTTTACCTTTTCTTCCATAATTTTTCAGGGATTAGACAAATTCCCGTCACAGATGTCCGGTATACTGTAACCATATTCGGAACCGGAGATGAGAAAATATTTTTTCCATCCCAAAGAGGTTTCGATTCAGGGCCGGCTGCCCCGTATCCGGCCGGCGGTTCGGATACGAATAGAATATAGGACGCCCGGGGCGTCCACTATACCGAAGAGGGAAACTGATGAGTCAGAGACGTTTGCGAGAGAATGTGTTCAGTTTCTCTCTTTTCTATTGCCGGATTTTTATGGAAACGCTTGCGGTTATCAGACAGTTTTTATATAATAGAAAGCACAGGAAAGAGAATCATGTTTAAAACAGACGAAAGCAGGGACATGATGTAAAATCTTTCAACATTCAGACTTTTACAAAAGGGAGGAGCTAAGTTATGAATTGTCCAAACTGCGGCGCTGAACTCAAGGGAGCCGGTAAATTTTGCCCCAAATGCGGCACGCCGGTGCCGGGAAATCCCGGGGAACAGGATTTTACAGGAGAACCCGGGGATTCAGCCGGACCGGATCCGGGGAAGAAGAAAAAATTCTGGATTATCGGAGCTGCTGCCGCGGCGGCGGTGGCGCTGATCGTGATCCTGGTGGTGGTGCTGGGACAGCCGAAGAAGATTAATCTGGAAAAATACGTGGAAATTAATTTCAGCGGCTACAACACCAAGGGAAGAGCGGAAGTCTCTATCCAGTGGGAGGAGCTTTCTGAAAAATTAATGGATATTCTGGATGGAAACAGCGGGGCACTCCTGGCTGCCACCGGCACCGTGCAGGTTTCTCTGGATCAGGACAGCGGTCTGTCCAACGGGGACGAAGTGACGGCGGAAATTTCCTATAATAATGAACTGCTTAAGCAATATAATTTTCAGTTTACCGGAAAATCCGTGAGCCGTACCGTAGAAGACCTGGAAGAGCTGGAGGAGGTTGATCCTTTTGGCGACCTGACGGTGAGCTTTACCGGGATCTCTCCGGACGGACAGGCGGAATATGAATATACGGGAAGCAACCCTCTGTTCAGCACCGATATGTTCCAGTGCGAACCCAGGGACGGCCTGAGAAACGGCGATGTGGTCACCGTTACCATTCCGGAGGCGAGAGAAACATCTCTGAACGATGCCGGCTATATGCTGGCCCGGAATTCCCAGGAGTACACGGTGGAAGGCCTGGAGGAATATGTGGGAAGCTACGCGGATCTTACAGAAGAGTTCCTGACCTACGCCAAACAGGAGGCAGAAGATGTAATCAATGCCTATATTGCCAGAGATTACAGCGATTCCAGTTCCGTGACGCCGATCGAATACGCCGGATACATCTTCCAGTATGTGAAGCCGGGAGAAAGCGGAGATTACTACAACGCTCTCTATATCATCTACCGGGGCACGGTTTCCAACAGCGAGGGAGGATTCCATGACACCAAGGTTTACTATCCGGTCTGCTTCAGCAACATTCTGGCTTCCGGGGGAGAACTGACCAGCGAGATGGCGGATTCTGTAACCGGCTATTCCAACCTCTCCGACAGCGGCTGGGGATATTCCACCAATGGATATGCCAATCCTCTGACGGCCTATTCCGAGCTGGTGACTGCCAACGTGGATGTCTACGAATGCGAGGCGGGAGACGGATTTGAAAAATACGAAACCTACACCCCCATTTCCTCTCTGGCGGACATCGCGCAGGAGGATATGCAGACGCTGACGGACCGGGCGATGAATATCATTAACGCCTACATCGCGGATGAATATTCTGATGAAAACCGCGCGGACGGGCTGGCGCTGGCGGGGCAGTACCTGCTGGTATCCAAAGCCCAGGGAAATGATTTCAAGGAGAATAACCAGGTGATCGTGGTCTGCAGCGCGACGGTTTCCAATGCGGACAATGACTTTACGCCTACGGTGGTTTATTATCCGGTGCGGTTCAGCGGCGTGGTCAATCTGCCGGGCGATGAATTTATCTACACCGCGGAAAGCGAGGTGCTGGGAAATACCCAGATCCAGGATACCTGGACCTATACCAATGGCTATACCGACGGGGCGAAAATGTTCAGCGACCTGGTTACCGCCAACCGGACAGATTACAGCTATGAGGTCAGCGAGGGCCTGAAGGCCTTTGGAGAATAAAAAAGAGAACGGGAGGGATTCATATGGAAAATCAGGTACTGGAATGCCTGGAAACCCGGCGCAGCGTTCGGAAATATAAGAAAGAACAGATTGCGGAGGAGCAGCTGCAGGCCATTCTGAAAGCAGGCACCTACGCCCCTACGGGAATGGGGGCCCAGAGCCCGGTGATGGTAGTGGTGCAGGATCCGGAACTGATCCGGAAACTTTCCGCCTGGAACGCGGAGATTATGGGAACGGATTCCGATCCCTTTTACGGAGCCCCTACGGTAATTGTAGTTCTGGCGGACAGCACCAGAAATACCTATATTGAGGACGGCAGTCTGGTGATGGGCAATCTCATGAACGCCGCCCACGCGGTGGGAGTAGATTCCTGCTGGATCCACCGGGCCAGAGAGACTTTTGCCAGAGCAGAGGGAAAGGCTTTGCTGAAGGAATGGGGCTTGGGCGAGAACTACGTGGGCATCGGAAACTGCGTTCTGGGCTACCGGGACTGCGAGTATCCCCAGGCAAAGCCCAGAAAAGACACCTATATTAAGCGGATCGGATAAAGGGATCAGCGGCCGGCCTGCTCAGAGATCAATTTCAGGAAACGTCTGGTGACAGGGTAGTCGTCGTCTCTGCGGGAATAGACGCCGAAGGACAGACTGGGGAGATCCTCCACCGGGAGATAGCACAGCCCGGGTTCACGAAGGGCGGGGATATCCGGATAGATGGTATAACCCAGGCCGGCCTTTGCCAGGGTCAGAATGCTCTCCGTGTCATCGCTGAAATACCTCTTCTGTTCTGCGGAGGAGGACATGACTTTCAGATGGCACTGGAGAATCTCCTCCGGCAGACGCCGGGGCGGGCTGGTAATAAGATTATAATTTTTCAGCATATCCGTGGTCAGGATACCCTGAACCGCCAGGGGATGCCCCGGCGGGCAGACGCAGGCCATGGGACAGGAAAACAGTTCTCTGTAAGAGAGGACTGTTTTTTTTGTGCCGGAGTACAGGGACAGGGCGGCGCTGAGCTGGCGGTTTTCCACCATGCCGAACAGCAGCTCAAAAGGAATCGTGTGAAGCTGAGGGCGCAGGGCAGGCCATTCCTGACAGAGAGCCCTCAAAACAGGAGGCAGCAGACGCAGCTCCGCCGGACTGTGGCAGCCGATATCGAAAGGCATGAACCGCTCCTTTTTCCCCAGACGTTCTCTGGCGGACGCGGCGGTTTTCAGGATCATATTCGCGTCGGGAAGAAACAGCATTCCCTCCGGCGTAAGGGCCACGCTTTTGCTGGTGCGGCGGAAGAGCTTCACCCCCAATTCTTCTTCCAGGGAACGGATCTGATGGCTCACCGCCGGCTGAGTGATCTTCAGCTCTTCCGAGGCCCGGGAAAAATTCAGATGCTCCGCCACAGAGAGAAAACATTCCAGCTGAATGGTATTCATACTAAACATCCTCTTTAAGAATAAAATCACATCAGTAACTATAAAAAATATTTATTGATTATAACATCTTTGAATTTCACATTCAAGATTTCCTGTACTATAATTCCTTTGCAAGCAACGGAAGGAACAGGAGGAAACAGGCGTGAAGGAGGAAATTTCAAAAGAAGATTTGCTTTTGATGGTGAAGCAGCTGGATCTGTCCCTGGATGCCCGCATGAACCGGATTATGGGAAAAAAGGATCTCAGCGGAAGCCAGGCGGCGGTTCTGTGCTATCTTCTGCGGCATCATCCGGAGGGAAGCTGTATCCGGGAGCTCTGCGGGAACTGTACCGTCTGCAGAAAAAACTGCTTCGGAGTATCCGGGAAGAGAGGGAGACATAGTGTCTTCGGAGCCGAGGACCGTCTCAGGCAGCTTTATCAGTAAATAGCAGAGGAGGTTTTAATGTGAAAAAAGTATTGCAGCAGCTTGGGCAGTACCGGAAAGACACCTTTCAGTGCATCTTTCTCACCGCGCTGGAAGTAGTTATGGAAATTCTGCTGCCCTTTGTAACAGCCATTATCATTGACCAGGGTCTGGAAGCCGGAAATCTTCCCGTGGTTTACCGGTACGGAATCCTGATGGTAGCCATGGCTTTTCTCAGCCTGATTTTCGGCGCGCTGGCCGGAAGAAAGGCGGCCAGGGCATCCTCGGGGCTGGCGGCCAACCTGCGGGAAGCCATCTACGCCAATATCCAGACCTTTTCCTTTTCCAATATTGACAAATTCAGCGTTCCGGGACTGGTGACCCGGATGACCACAGACATTACCAATGTGCAGAACGCCTATATGATGGTGATCCGGGTGGCAGTCCGGGCGCCTCTGAATCTGATTTTCAGCTATATCATGTGTCTGTTTATTAATGTGCGGCTGAGTCTGATGTTTCTCATCGCCGTGGTCTTTCTGCTGGCGGTGCTGGGAACCATTATGGTGTTGACTCTGAAGATTTTCAATCAGGTGTTCCGCCGGTACGATGACCTGAACGCCAGTGTGCAGGAAAATGTCACCGCGATCCGGGTGGTGAAAGCTTTCGTCCGGGAAGATTATGAGAATCAGAAGTTTTCCAAAGCCTCACGGATGCTCTACAACCTTTCGGTCAAGGCCGAGGGTCTGCTGGCCTTTAATAACCCGGCCATGATGATCGCCGTATATTTCTGCATTATCTCTGTGTCCTGGTTCGGGGCTCAGTTTATTGTGGGAGGCTCCCTGACCACCGGAGAGCTGACCAGCCTGTTCAGCTACATTATGTCCCTGCTCATGAGCCTGATGATGCTGTCCATGATCGTGGTTATGATCAGTATGTCCATGGCCAGCATCCGCAGAATCAGCGAAGTGCTCAACGAAACTCCGGATCTGACGGATCCGGAACAGCCGGTTACGGAAGTGGCGGACGGCAGCATCGACTTTAACCACGTAAACTTTTCCTATAAACAGGGCAGCGGGAAAAACGCCCTGTCGGACATTGACCTTCATATTAAAAGCGGGGAGACCATCGGGGTCATCGGCGGCACCGGCTGCGGCAAGAGCAGTCTGGTAAACCTGATCTGCCGGCTGTACGACGTGGATCAGGGTTCTGTCTGCGTAGGCGGGGTGGATGTGCGGAAATACGATACGGAAGCTCTGCGGAACCAGGTTTCTGTGGTGCTGCAGAAGAATACCCTGTTTTCCGGAACCATTCTGGACAATCTCCGCTGGGGAAATCCGGATGCCACGGAGGAGGAGTGCGCCAGGGCCTGCCGGGCAGCCTGCGCCGATGAGTTTATTGACCGGATGCCGGAGGGATACAGAACCCGCATTGAGCGGGGCGGCTCCAATGTATCCGGCGGCCAGAAGCAGCGGCTCTGTATCGCCAGGGCCCTTCTGAAAAAGCCCAAGGTCCTGATCCTGGACGACTCCACCAGCGCTGTGGATACCGCCACCGACGCGAAGATCCGCAGGGCTTTCGCGGAGGAAATTCCCGGCACCACCAAGATTATTATTGCCCAGCGTGTCTCCAGCGTGGAATCCGCGGACCGGATCCTGGTACTGGAGGAGGGCCGGATCAACGCCTTTGACACTCACGAAAATCTGCTGAAGAACAACGCCATCTATCAGGAAATTTACACATCCCAGATGGAGGGCGGCGGAGACTTTGACCAGCCGGCGTAAAAGAAGGGAGGAAACAGAAAGATGACAAAACAGAAAACTGAAAAGAAACCGGCCTTTTCCCTGAAGGTTCTGAGCCGGGTGGTAAAATATATGCTGCATTATTATAAAATTCCGTTTATCCTGGTGGTGGCCTGCATCCTGGTTTCCGCGGTGACTACCGTAATCGGAGCTACCTTCCCCCAGACTTTGGTGGACGACTATATTACTCCCATGCTGAAAAACGGATCCCATGACTTCAGCGGCCTGGCCGGGCAGCTGATCCGCCTGGTAATCATTATGGGGATCGGCGTCATTGCCGCTTTTTCCTACAACCGTATTATGGTCAATGTGAGCCAGGGCACCATGCGCCATCTCAGGGACGACCTGTTCAGCAAGATGGAAAGTCTGCCCATTAAGTACTTTGACACCCATGCCCACGGCGATATTATGTCCGTGTACACCAACGATGTGGATACTCTGCGGCAGATGCTGAGCCAGAGTATCCCTCAGATTATTAACTCGGTAATCACCATGATCGCCACCCTGGTTACCATGCTGGTGCTGAATCCGGCGCTGACGGTGATTTCTCTGGTTACCGCCTTTGTGATGCTGCGGGTCACCGCCGGTTTTTCCAAACTGTCCGCGAAATACTATATCCGTCAGCAGATGGATCTGGGAGCCGTGGACGGTTTTATAGAGGAGATGCTGGACGGCCAGAAGGTGGTAAAGGTATTCTGCCACGAGGAGGCCGCCAAAAGAGATTTCCATGAGGTCAATGAAAAGCTGCGGGAGAGCGCGGACAAAGCCAACACCTACGCCAACCTGCTGATGCCGGTGAACGCCAATATCGGCTGGATCAGCTACGCCCTGGTGGCCATTATCGGAGCGGTGCTGGGAATCAATCAGCTGGCGGGGGTGACCATCGGAACAGTGGTTACCTTTGTGGGGCTGAACAAGAGTTTCACCAATCCCATTACCCAGGTAAGCCAGCAGATCAACTTTGTGGTCAATGCCGCCGCGGGAGCCCAGAGAGTCTTTGATCTTATGGACCAGACCCCGGAAGCGGACGACGGATATGTGGAGCTGGTCAACGCCAGAGAGGACGAGAAGGGAAACCTGACGGAATCCTCCGCCCGCACCAATCTCTGGGCCTGGAAGCATCCCCACAAAGCGGAAGGCACAGTTACCTACCAGAAACTGGAAGGGGCTGTGGTGATGGACGATGTGGATTTCGGCTATGAAGAGAATAAAATCGTGCTGCACAACATCAGCCTTTACGCCAAACCGGGGCAGAAGATCGCCTTTGTGGGCGCTACAGGAGCCGGCAAAACAACCATCACCAACCTGATTAACCGTTTCTACGATATTGCCGACGGAAAGATCCGCTATGACGGCATCAATATCAACAAGATCAAAAAGGGAGATCTCCGGCGGTCCCTGGGCATGGTGCTCCAGGACACCCACCTGTTTACAGGAACCGTTATGGAGAATATCCGCTACGGAAAAATGGACGCCACCGATGAGGAATGCGTCAACGCGGCAAAGCTTGCCAACGCCGACGGATTTATCCGGCGCCTGCCCGACGGCTACCAGACCATGCTCACCGGGGACGGGGCCAATCTGAGCCAGGGACAGCGGCAGCTGCTGGCCATTGCCCGGGCGGCGGTGGCGGATCCTCCGGCTCTGATCCTGGATGAGGCCACCTCCTCCATTGACACCAGGACGGAAAAACTGGTGCAGGCAGGCATGGACGCTCTTATGAAAGGGCGGACTACCTTTGTCATCGCCCACCGGCTTTCCACAGTCAAGAACGCGGACTGCATCATGGTTATGGAGCAGGGCCGGATCATTGAGCGGGGCACCCATGACGAGCTCATTGCCGCCAGAGGAAAATATTATCAGCTGTACACCGGGAATTTCGCGGCGTAACCGGATTCTCCACGGAGGGAAGAATTCCGCGGCAGACTGGAAACAGAGAGTTGTATTTCGGCGAAAAAGAGAGTATGATGGCTGGGTATACAGGTACAGAAATACCAAAGAAAATCTCAGGGGGAGAGAAGTATGCAGATCATCATCGTGGGATGCGGAAAAGTAGGAAGAGCCCTGGCTGCCCAGCTTTCCGGGGAGGATAATAATGTTACGGTAGTAGATACCAACGGGGATGTAGTCAAAACGGTGGCCAATTATTATGATGTCATGGGAGTGGCCGGAAACGGAGCCAGCTACAGTGTGCTGGCTGAGGCGGATATTGAGCACACGGATGTCCTGATCGCGGTGACTCATAACGATGAGGTAAATCTGCTCTGCTGTGTGGTGGCCCGGAAGGCCGCCAACTGCCATACTATCGCCCGGGTGAGAAATCCTGTCTATTCGGAGGAGAGAGCCTTTCTCCGCAAGGAACTGGGATTGTCTATGATTATCAATCCGGAGTACGCGGCTGCCCAGGAGATTGCCAGACTGCTGCGGTTCCCATCGGCCATTGAGATTGACAGCTTTTCCAAGGGCCGGATCGAGATGCTGCGGTTCCGGGTGCCGGCAGCCTCCATACTGAACGGGCTGGCTCTGCGGGAACTGCCCCAGAGGCTTCCCATGGACGTGCTGATCTGCGCGGCGGAGCGCGGAGAAGAGGTGCTGATCCCGGATGGGAATTTTGTAATCCGTTCCGGGGATCTGCTGTCCATGATCGCCATACCGGGAAATGCCGCGGCCTTTTTCAAAAAGGTGGGAATTTCCACAAACCAGGTGAAAAATACCATGATCATCGGCGGAGGGGAGATCACCTATTATCTGTCAAAGCTGCTGCTGAATATGGGAATCCGGGTGAAGATCATAGAGAAAAGGCGGGAACGCTGCGAGGAGCTCAGCGATCTTCTGCCCAAAGCAACCATTATCTGCGGAGACGGAAGCGACCGGGAACTTCTGCGGGAAGAGCATCTGGAGCAGATGGATTCCCTGGTGGCCGGAACGGATATGGATGAGGAGAATATTATCCTTTCTCTGTATGCCAGGGACCGGGTGAGAGCCAAAGTGGTGACCAAGCTGAACCATCTGGATTTCAACGATGTGATTCACAGTCTGGATCTGGACAGTCTGATCTACCCCAAGAATATCGCCGCGGAATATATCCTTCAGTATGTCCGGGCCATTGGGAACAGTATGGGGAGCAATGTGGAAACCCTTTACAAACTCATGGACGGACGGGTGGAGGCGCTGGAGTTTCTGGTACATAAAAATTCGGATCTGGCGGGAATCCGGCTGCAGGATATGCGCCTGAAACGAAACCTGCTCATCGCGGGGATCGGAAGGAAGGGCAGGCTGATTATTCCCGGAGGACAGGATGAATTCCTGCCGGGGGATTCTGTCATCGTGGTGACCACCGACAGCGGCTTCCAGGATATCCATGATATTCTGGATACAAGGGAGGGTTAAGCCATGAATTATCCTATGATCCGTTATATCCTCTCCTGGGTGCTGAAGGTGGAGGGGGCGCTCATGTTCCTTCCCTGCCTGGCCGCCCTGATCTATGGGGAGCAGGAGGGGTTCTGGTATCTGTTCTGGGCGGCGCTCTGTTTTGCCCTGGGGTTCGCTGGCTCCTTCCGTAAACCGGAGAATACGGAAATTTACCGAAAAGACGGGTTTGCCGCCGCCGCTCTGGCCTGGGTGGTCCTGAGTCTGTTCGGCGCTGTGCCCTTTGTGCTGACCGGGGAGATTCCCTCTTTCGTTGACGCCCTGTTTGAGATCGTCTCCGGCTTTACCACCACAGGTTCTTCCATTCTGTCAGATGTGGAAGCCCTCTCCCATGTAAGTCTGTTCTGGAGAAGCTTTTCCCACTGGATCGGAGGCATGGGGGTGCTGGTGTTTATCCTGATGCTGATCCCTGTGAGGAACGGTTCCAGCATGTACCTGATGCGGGCGGAGAGCCCCGGCCCTTCCGTATCCAAGTTTGTGCCCAGGGTGCGGAACACGGCGATTCTTCTGTATAAAATGTATATCGCTATGACGGTTCTGGAGATTGTTCTGCTGCTGCTGGCGGGGATGCAGGGCTTTGACGCCCTGTGCATTTCTTTCGGCAGCGCCGGTACCGGGGGATTCGCAGTGCTGAATTCCGGATGCGCCGCGTATACGGCCCTGCAGCAGTGGATCATTACCGTGTTTGTGATCCTCTTCGGGGTGAATTTTACCTTTTACTATCTTCTGCTCTGCAAAAAAGCAGGATCGGCCTTCGGCATGCAGGAGGTGAGAGCGTATCTGCTGATTATAGCGGTCTCCGCGGGACTGATTACCTGGAATATCAGCGGCATGTACGGCTCCTTTTCGGAATCTCTGCGCCAGGCCTCCTTCCAGGTGGGAAGCATCATCACTACCACGGGATACGCCACTACGGATTTTAACCTCTGGCCGGAGCTGTCCAAATATATCCTGGTGATGCTGATGTTCATCGGCTCCTGCGCAGGCAGCACCGGAGGCGGCATCAAGGTCTCACGGATCCTGATCCTGCTGAAAACGGTCCGCAAAGAGCTGCAGTCCATCGCCCATCCCAGGAGCATCAAAAAGATCCGCATGGACGGCCATACGGTGGAGCATGAGACTCTGCGGTCTATCAATGTATTTTTTATTGTGTATACAGTGATCTTCGCGGTGTCTGTGCTGATTATCAGTTTTGACGGATTTTCTTTTGAAACCAACTTTACGGCGGTGGCCGCCACCCTGAACAATATCGGTCCCGGTCTGGGAGACGTAGGCCCTATGAGCAATTTCGGCATCTACGGTCCGGTGTCGAAGCTGGTGATGGTCTTTGACATGCTGGCCGGACGGCTGGAGATTTTCCCGCTGCTGCTGCTGTTCTGCCCTTCCACCTGGAAACGGAGAGGATAATTTTTCTGTTCATCCTCCGACTGCAGCGGAATGCAGCGCAATCCGTGTCTCATGCCTATTTGTCGGGCCGCTCATGAATATCCTCAGAGGACTGTGAAAAGAAAGTGCCGCAAGGTCATCCAAAGCAGATGATTGAGCGGCACTTTCTTTTATAGCATCCGAAAACGCCTGGATTCAGAGCGGCTGCTTGTAAAGAAGCATGCCTGAGATTTTACCTGTTTTAACAGAATGCTTACTGTAATATTGCACAGCTATGATAGAAGCGGCTGAAAATCCGGGATTATAATAGCTCCATGCGAATTATTACAACAAGAAGGAGACAAGTCGTATGAAAAACTGGTTTCAAAAGAGCGCGGCAGCGGTACTGACCGCCTCAATGCTGGTATCCCAGGCTGTGCCGGCCATGGCAGCGGAGACTGCGGACGCGGTACAGGAAGAGAGCCTGAAAATCGCGGTTCTGTCGGACACCCACTATCTGTCCCCGGACCTGATTCGGGATACGGCGGATTTTACCGAGCACTTGAACAGCGATCGGAAAATGTTCGCGGAGAGTGACGCGTTCCTGACGGCGCTGCTGAATACTGTAAAGCAGGATGATCCGGATGTGCTGCTGATTTCCGGCGATCTGACTAAGGACGGAGAAAAAGAGGGCCATGAGGAACTGGCGGAAAAGCTGGAGCAGTTTGAGGCGGAAACCGGAGCGGAAGTATACATAACCCCGGGCAACCATGATCTGAATAATTCCAACGCCATGAATTTTAATACGGAAGACGGCGAGGCGGTGCCGGCGGGACGCACCACCCAGGAGGATTATAAAGAAATTTACGGAGATCTGGTTTATAAGGATGATTCTGTAATCGCCACTTTTGAGCCCGCGGAAGGAAATCAGGGAGGAGGCCTTTCCTATGCGGCCCGCCCCAAGGACGGATTTACCATTATTTCTATTGACTCTGCCCGCTACAGCGGGGACAACACAGAGTCCGGCACAGATGAGCATGAGACCAGCGGAAATGTAGGCGCGGATCTGGAAGCCTGGATCGTGGAACAGACCAAAGCCGCGAAAGAGCGGGGAGACACGGTCATCGGCCTGCAGCACCACGGAATGGTTCCTCACTTCAGCATGGAGCCGGATCTGCTGCCCATGTATCTGGTCAACGACTATGAGCGTCTGGCTCAGGTGTATGCCAACGCGGGCATGACCTATATTTTCACCGGCCATATGCACGCCAACGATATTGCGGCAGTGACAACGGAAGCCGGAAACACCCTCTATGATATTGAGACCGGTTCTGTGGTGACCTATCCGTCACCGGCCCGCTCTGTCACCCTGAACCGGACCATTTCCGATGGAACCGTTTCCGAGACCATGGATGTAAAGACCTACACCAATGTAGGACCTGTCACCTTTACCAATCCGGTAACCGGTCAGGAGCAGACCATTGAGGATATCTCCGCTTACGGCAGAGAGCATGGTTTCAGCAACGCAATGCTGACCACCACGGTCAATGGCTTCCTGCGCCCCTATTATGAGCAGATCCTGCAGAACGGCGGTTCCAAGGCAGCCATTGAGTCGCTGATCAACAGCCTGCTGGGGGACAGCCTTCCCATTGACAACATGACATTGGATCAGCTGATTGATGTAGCCCTGCCCCTGCTGCTGCCCGGAGCTGACAGCGGGGAGGAAATTTATTACGATTCCGCGGAAGGGGGCATCGCGGTGAATAAAAAGGTATCCTTCCTGACCCTGAGTCTGGTGATTCCCAATGAAGGACTGAAAGATACCCTGAATGCCCTGCTTCAGAAGCTGGATAACGAGGTGTTGGCAAAACCGGAGGTTATGGATACAGTGATTGAAAACCTCATTGTTTCCCTGACTGCGCTTCCGGTGGCTGTGGACGGCGAAACCCAGAAAACCCTGCTGGATTACGCCAACTATATTTATCAGAGCCATCTGGGCGGCGAGGACAGTTCCAAGCAGCCTGCCTGGGTGACGGAAGCCGCGGCTAAAATCGAGAGCGGGGAACTGCTGGGAACCGTTCTTACCACACTGATCCAGGATATTACGGCATTGGCGGATCAGATTCTTGGCAATGTATCTCTGGAGGAGCTGCTGGGCGCCAGCGGATGGGACAATACCAACAAAGAAATGGCAGCCATTGACGGCCGCACGCCTCTGCTTCGCCCCACAGAAAGCGGAAAGACAGTTTTCTCCGCCGCGCTGGTGCTGCTGGGCTGGGCCGATACCAACGGAGACGGCATTCTGGAGATCCCTCAGGGGGCCAATCCGGAAGTGGGATACAGCGTGCAGGAGTTCCTGGATAAACTGGGTAATTTCGGCATGGACCTGGATATTATGAGCCTGCTGAACAACCTGCTGCTGGGTACGCCGGAAGAACCCGGTCTTATCGATGAGGAGCTGAAAGGCCAGATCAACGGCTGGCTGCTGAACCTGGTTACTTCTATGGGAACGGACAGCAATTATCCGGAAGACAATAATACAACCATTACCAATCAGTGGAACCTGCTGACAGACCGCGCCGCCCTGGATGCTGCCATTGCCCAGGCGGAAGCTGTGGACCTTGGCGGATATACAGAAGAATCCGCCAAAGCAGTAACAGACGCTCTGGAAGCGGCCAGGGCCCTGCCGCTGACCGCGACTCAGGAAGAAATGGACGCCGCGGCGCAGGCACTGAATGACGCTGTGGCGGCTCTGGAAAAGAAAGACGACACCCAGAAACCGGATGACACTCAGAAACCGGACGATACCCAGAAGCCGGACGATACCCAGAAGCCGGATGATACTCAGAAGCCGGACGATACCCAGAAGCCGGATGATCCCAAGAACCCCGGAAACAGCCAGACCGGAGGAAAGGGACAGAGTACCGGAAAAACACCGGGAACCGGCGATTACACAACAGTGGTGCCCTTTGCCCTGGCAATTCTGGCATGCGGCGGAGCAGTAACCGTATTGAGCCTGAAAAAGAAAGCAAGGCTGCGGGCAGAGTCAAAATAAAAGCAAGGCAGATCGGTATCGGAATCTGCTCTCCGGTGATTTGAAAGAATGTATTTTTTTCAATACAATCCCGCCGGCCCGAGGATTCGGGCCGGCGGCTATTTAACATGACAAACAGAAAAAACAGAGATTTCTGTAGATTTTCTACGGGAGGTTTTATGGACGGCAGCATGCGCAGAAAGATTGAAAGTGTATACGGGAGCCTGCGGCCCTCGGAGCGGAAGGCGGCGGACTATCTGCTGGAGTACCGGGGCCGGGCCGGAGATCTGCTCATGGAGGAGCTGGCCGGGGCGGCCGGGGTCAGCCAGCCTACGGTGATGCGGTTTGTGAAGGCGCTGGGGTACAGCGGGTTTCGGGAGTTTAAATATGCCCTGGTTCAGGAGGAGGCCCGGGGACAGAGGAAAGAAGGGGAGATCGAGCTCTATGGGTTTCAGCTTTCCAGCCGGGACAGGCTGGAGGAAATTCCCGGAAAAATCGTCGCCACTTCCATCCGGATGCTGGAGGAGACGCTGAAAAGCATCCGGGCAAAAGATTACCGGCAGGCGGTGGAGGCCATCCTGGAGGCCAGGAGTATTGTGATTTACAGCGTGGAGAATTCGGTCTGTACCGCCAGCGAGATCCGAAAGATCTATGAGGCCTGGCAGATTTACCGCCAGGGGCAGAAGCCCAAAGTGCATTACGTGACCAAAAGCGACCGCCAGCCCCATGAGCTGGAAGTAAGTATTCCCGGAGACGCCCATAATCCCCGAAGCCTGGATTATGTGACCGAGTATTTTCCGGCAGCCAGCTCGGAGGATCTGAACGCGGCCTTCCGCCAGATTGCCGGGCGGATTACGGCCCAGGCCCAGGTTCCCACTCAGGTCTCCGGGGGCGATCCGGTACACGGAGGGTACATTGCCTATACGGATCCTATCGGAGAATATATGGAGGTCAAAGATGTAAAAACCATTCTTTTCAGCGGAAAACGGTTTGACCGTCTGCTGGATCCCGTCACAGAGACCCGGGCGGACGGGGGATCTGTGACCACCTATCGCTTTGAGGGCCAGGTGAACAGCCCTGTTTACGGGCAGCACAGTCTCAGCGAGATTCAGATTACCCTGGAGACAGCCGTGGATCCGGCCGGTGTGAAAGAGCAGGTTCTGAGGGTAAAAATTCCGGCTTCCGTCATCCCCCTGCGGGTCAATACCATCACCCTGGGAGGGGACGGAAAAGTGGAGCGGAATGAAGACAACGGGACGTATCCCATCCGGGTGCTGTACACCGTGGGCCTGCAGCCGGGAATCGCGGATGACAGCGGCCGGCTGACGGACAAAGTGAGCGGCGATTACGTCAGTGCCAACCGCAATGAGGACGGCACCGTGAATTTTTACAGCAGCCGGTACAGCGGATCCCGGGAGGGCCAGAGGGAAGAAGCCTCTGCAACGTTTACTCCGGCAGATACCAATCCCTATTATTTCGTACAGCAGGATACCCTGCTGTACGCGGATCAGGACTGCGTGATACCGGCGGTTTCCCTGGATCCGGGAGCGGTCTACTATTTCAGGACTATTTATATAGAAGGAACAGATATAAAAGAGGGAGTCATGGAGCGTCCGGGGGAACTGCTGGAGGGATATACGCAGATCCGGGACGGACAGCTGTACCTGAAGGCAGGTTCGCCGCGGCTGGGCTATCTGCGGGAATCCGCGGCAGAGAAGGAAGAGAATTTCACCGGGACGGCAGAGAGTGTCTGCGATCCTGTTTTCCGGGGAGATCCCTCCGACGGATTTTTTGAGATCTATCTGGGAAATAACGGGCGCCTGTCGGTCAGCCCCTATCAGGCTTCCGCGGACCGGGAAGACGGAACTCCGGAAGTGACAGCCAGCCCTGCGCCGGGCTTTTCTGACGATGACGCGCAGTCTGAAGAAAAACCGGACACCCCGCCGCTCACCCCGTCTCCGGGGGCGGAGATTCCCGGGGAGGCGGCGGATACAGGAGACCGCGGCAGTTTCCTTCCCTACAAGGCGGCGCTGACTGCGGCGGCAGCGGCGCTGGCAGTCCTGGCGGCGGTGAGAACAGTCCGGAAAAAACAGTCCGGCAGGTTCTGAAAAACAAGTAACCTCTGAGAAAAGGAGCTGTGGGATGCGGCTCCTTTTTTGTGGAGGTCTTTCTGGCGGAACGGAGCGGTTTATGGTATACTTTCTGTAGAGCAACCGGCTTCAGGGAAGGAGGATCTGCCTATGTGGAAACGGGAAGCCAAGGCGGCCGTTATGGTGACGGTTTCAGCGATTTGCATGGCTTTTAACATCAACACCTTTGTCAACGCGGTAGGATTGTATCCGGGAGGATTCAACGGCATTGCCCTGCTGGTCCAGCGGGTGGGGGATTCCTTCTGGCATATGAGCCTGGCCTTTTCACTGGTCAGCTATCCCTTAAATATTCTGGCTCTGATGGTCAGCTTCCGGGATCTGGGAAAACGTTTTATCATTTACACCTGCTTAAGCGTAGGGCTCTGCGGTCTTCTCACCGACATCATTCCGGCCTTCGCGGTGACCAGCGATGTGCTGCTGGGAAGTGTTTTCGGAGGAATTATCAACGGAGTCTGCATCAGCATGGCCATGCTGGCCGGCGGATCCACCGGAGGTCTGGATATTCTGGCCAACGTCTACGGACACCGGCTGAACCGGGATCCCTGGAACATTACTTTGGCCGCCAACTGCGTGATCCTGGCGGCGGCGGGCCTGCTGTTCGGCTGGGATAAAGCCCTGTATTCCATCATTTTCCAGTACGCTTCCACACAGGTGATTCACCTGCTGTACCGGAAATACCAGAAGGCCACGCTGTTTATTATCAGCCAACAGTATGAAAAGATCTATCAGGTGATTATGGAGCAGACGAACCACAGCGCCACGGTGCTGGACGGCACCGGCTGCTACACCAACCAGGAGAAAAAGATGATCTATTCGGTGGTTTCCGGACAGGAGGTCAAAAGCCTGGTGCGGTCTATCCGCCGGACGGATCCGGCTGCCTTTATCAATATCGTCAAGACCACAGAGCTGGACGGCCGGTTCATCTATAAAGACTGACAGAGAGGAGAAAAACGTGGAAATTCTGAAAACGCTGTTTGCCCTGCAGGATCTGAAATACCGGGATTTTCAGGCGAAACTGATGCCCACAGTGGATCCCGAGACAGTGATCGGCGTGCGGACGCCTGAACTGCGGAGGCTGGCAAAGGAATACGCGAAAACCCCGGAATCCCGGGAGTTTCTGAAACTGCTTCCTCATCGGTATTACGAGGAAAACAATCTTCACGGATTCCTGCTGGAAACAGTGAAGGACTACGGTCAGGCCATGGAGTATGTGGAAAACTTTCTGCCGTATATAAACAACTGGGCCACCTGCGACATGGTGTGTCCGAAAGTCTTCGGAAAACATCTGCCGGAGCTGCTGGAAAAGATCCGCGTGTGGATCGCTTCCGGTGAGACTTATACCGTGCGCTTCGGGCTGGGAATGCTCATGAGGTTCTATCTGGATGAGGCTTTCCGGCCGGAGTATCTGGAACTGGCGGCTTCCCTGCGGTCAGAAGAATATTATGTCAATATGATGACGGCCTGGTATTTCGCCACAGCACTGGCAAAGCAGTACGGGGCGGCTCTGCCGTACCTTCAGGAGCGGCGCCTGGATCCCTGGACCCACAACAAGACCATTCAGAAAGCCCTGGAGAGCCGGAGAATTTCGGAAGAACAGAAAACCTGTCTGCGCGCCCTGAGGATCAAATGAAAACCTTGACAGAAGACCTGCTTCATGATATAGTTAGTGAGCGACATGGAAGTAGGTCTTTTTTTTATGCCTGAAAACAGCGAATGGCATGCGCTGGGTCCCAGGCATTTCTGTTATGGGAAAAGGCCGTCGTAATACGCAAATACACAGTGGAGGTGGAAGTCGTGCGCGTAAAGATTACATTGGCATGTACAGAATGTAAACAGCGGAACTACAACATGACAAAAGAGAAAAAGAACCATCCCGACCGGATGGAGACCAGCAAGTACTGCAAGTTCTGCAGAAAACACACGTTACACAAAGAGACCAAGTAATGGGTGCGAGGTGAGAAGATGGCAGACGAAGTAGTAAAAGACTCCGGAAAGGCCGACAAGAAGAACAAAAAAGAACGGAAAGAAAAGAAAAGCTGGTTCAAGGGTCTGAAGACAGAGTTCAAGAAAATCATCTGGACGGACCGGAAGACACTTGGCAAGCAGGCGATCGCTGTGATCGCGATTTCTGTTGTGTTCTGCATCCTGATTACGCTGGTGGACAGCGTCGCGCTGCAGGCCATTGAATGGATAATCAGGTAAGGGATAGGGTGATTCGATGTCAGAAGCAAAATGGTATGTAGTCCACACCTATTCGGGCTATGAAAACAAAGTCAAAGCCAATATCGAGAAGACGATTGAGAACAGACATCTCGAAGACCAGATTCTGGAAGTCCGCGTCCCCATGGAAGATGTGGTGGAGGTTAAGAACGGAACCAAGAAGCAGGTGCAGCGCAAGCTGTTCCCCGGTTATGTTCTTCTGAACATGGTTATGAATGACGACACCTGGTATGTGGTCAGAAATACCCGCGGCGTTACCGGATTCGTGGGACCGGGATCCAAACCGGTGCCCTTGACTCCCGAGGAGATGCTGCCTCTGGGAATCCAGGGAGAGAGCAGAAGGGTCGAGGTAGACCTGGAAGTGGGAGATTCCGTGGTCGTCACAGGCGGAGCCTGGAAGGACACAGCCGGAGTCATCCAGAACATCAACAAGACAAAACAGGTGGTCACCATCAACGTGGAGCTTTTCGGCCGGGAGACCCCTGTGGAAATCAGCTTTTCAGAAGTCAAAAAGGTCGGCTGACCGGCCTGTGGGAGGGAAATCCCCGCAATTACCACATTTTATTAGGAGGTGCCAAAAATGGCAAAGAAAGTTACAGGTTACATCAAATTACAGATTCCTGCCGGAAAGGCAACACCGGCTCCGCCTGTTGGTCCTGCTCTGGGACAGCACGGCGTAAACATTGTACAGTTCACCAAAGAGTTCAATGCCAGAACTGCTGACAAGGGTGATCTGATCATCCCCGTAGTGATCACTGTATACGCAGACAGAAGTTTCAGCTTTATAACCAAAACCCCGCCGGCAGCAGTGCTTCTGAAGAAAGCCTGCAATATTAAATCCGGTTCCGGTGTTCCCAACAAGAACAAGGTGGCAACTATCTCCAAGGACAAAGTCCGTGAGATCGCTGAGATGAAGATGCCCGATCTGAACGCTGCTTCCGTTGAGGCGGCCATGAGCATGATCGCCGGCACCGCCAGAAGTATGGGAATCGTTGTAGAGGACTAAGCCGAAACAGCTTATAAGCCGCAGGGCTTGAAACGAACCGTGGGAGGGAAGATCCCGCAATTACCACTAGGAGGTTATATTAGAAATGAAACATGGTAAGAAATATGTTGAAGCTGCAAAAGCAGTAGACCGCGCTAATCTTTACGACCCCGAAGAGGCTGTGGCCCTCGTAAAGAAACTGGCAGTGGCTAAATTTGATGAGACCATCGAAGTTCACATCCGTACAGGCTGCGACGGACGTCATGCGGATCAGCAGATCCGCGGCGCTGTAGTTCTGCCTCACGGAACCGGCAAAACCGTCCGGGTTCTGGTATTCGCCAAGGGAGCAAAAGCAGATGAGGCTGAGGCTGCCGGAGCGGATTTCGTAGGAGCAGAGGAGCTGATCCCCAGGATCCAGAATGAAGGATGGCTGGATTTTGACGTGGTTGTAGCTACCCCGGACATGATGGGCGTTGTGGGACGTCTGGGACGTATCCTGGGACCCAAAGGCCTGATGCCCAACCCGAAATCCGGAACGGTTACCATGGACGTGACCAAAGCCATTGCCGATATCAAAGCCGGTAAAGTTGAGTACCGTCTCGACAAGACCAATATCATTCACGTGCCAATCGGAAAAGCTTCCTTCACAGAGGAGCAGTTAGCGGACAACTTCCAGACGCTGATCGGTGCAATTAACAAGGCAAGACCTTCCGCTGTCAAAGGCCAGTTCCTGCGGAGCGTGACCATGGCTCCCACCATGGGACCCGGCGTGAAGATCAACCCGGTTAAGCTTGCATAAATAAGAATAAAAAGCAAAAAACTGCCGGAACCCGCGGATGGGATCCCGGCAGTTTTTTGTATGGTCATTTGGCGTTGCTGTGAAGTAACCATTGGCGCCTGCCCTGGAAAAATAATGATTGACAAACCGCTCCCGGCGTGCTATCATACCTCCTGTATCACGCCGAAGACAGCAGGTGCCGCAAGGCGTAAGGAGTCAACGCCTGCCGAGGATGAACATTCTTTGTTTTGAGAATTTCGTGTCCTGTTCCGTTTCGGCGGAGCGGGATTTTTTGCGCGTGTACACAAATACTACAAGGAGGTGCACCATTCATGGCAAAAGTAGAACTGAAGAAGCCGGTAATCGACGAGATTTCTAACGTGATCGCCGACGCCGACGGAGTTGTTCTGGTAAACTACAGCGGCCTGACCGTAGCACAGGATACGGAACTGCGCAGAACCCTGAGAGAAGCCGGAATCGCTTACAAAGTCTACAAAAACACGATGATGAATTTCGCGTTCCAGGGAACTCCCTGCGAAGAGCTCTGCAAACATCTGGAAGGAACCAACGCTCTGGCTGTTTCTAAAGATGACGCCACAGCTCCCGCCAGAGTTCTGGCTGCGTTCGCGAAAAAGAATCCGAAGCTGGAACTGGTAGCCGGCGTTGTGGAAGGCAATTATTATGACGCCGCAGGCGTACAGGCCCTGTCCGCGATCCCGTCCAGAGAGGAACTGCTGGGCAAGCTGCTTGGAAGCATCCAGTCTCCCATCGCCAACTTCGCCCGTGTGCTTAAGCAGATCGCTGAGGCCAACGGCGGCGAGAGCGCTGCGGCAGAATAATCTGTCCCCAGCCGCCTGAATACAGGCAACATAAGATTGAAAAATAAGAATGAAAAATGGAGGAATTTACAATGGCAAAGTTAACTACCGCTGAGTTTATCGAAGCTATCAAAGAGTTATCTGTACTGGAACTGAATGAGCTGGTAAAAGCTTGTGAGGAAGAGTTCGGCGTATCCGCAGCAGCAGGTGTTGTTGTAGCAGCAGCCGGCGGAGCTGGCGAGGCAGCCGCTGAGGAGGAGAAGACCGAGTTTGATGTTGAGCTGACTGAGGTTGGACCCAACAAAGTTAAAGTTATCAAAGTTGTTCGTGAAGCTACCGGCCTGGGCCTGAAAGAGGCAAAAGAGATGGTAGACAACGCTCCGAAGGTAATCAAAGAGGCAGCTGCCAAGGCAGAGGCTGACGAGCTGAAGACCAAACTGGAGGCTGAGGGAGCAAAAGTTACCCTGAAATAATTCGCGAGTCGGAATATAGATTTGAAAAAGAGCCCGTACAGGAATGCAGGACAGTATTTCTGTACGGGCTTTTACAAAAGTTCAGGAGGAGAATTTTTTATGGGAGCATTGAAAGTAGGCGTTATCGGTCTGGGCGATATCAGCACAGTCTATCTGAATAATCTGAAGAATTACCCGGAAGTGGTAGAACTTTACGGCTGCGCCTGCACCAGCCTGGAAAAGGCCCGGAGAAAGGCCGGGGAATTCGGCTTTCAAAAGGCCTACACCAGCGGGGCGGAACTGATCGCGGATCCGGAGATTGACGTTGTTATGAACCTGACGGTTCCTGCCTTTCATTATGCCTATAACCTGGCGGCTCTTAAGGCGGGCAAGCATGTATATTCAGAAAAGCCGCTGGCATCCACTTTTGCGGAAGGACAGGAGATCATGAGTCTGGCCAGAGAAAAAGGACTTTACGTGGGCTGCGCGCCGGACACCTTTATGGGAGGCAGACTGCAGACCTACCGCAGTCTTCTGGACAGCGGCAGGCTGGGAGAGATCATCGGAGGCACTGCCTGCATGGTGTGTCCCGGCTGGGAGGGCGTCCATCCCAATCCGGCCTTCTACTATCAGAAGGGAGCCGGCCCTCTGATGGATATGGGGCCTTACTATCTGACGGCGCTGCTCTCTCTGCTGGGACCGGTCCGCCGGGTGTCCGGCATGGCGGGCCAGGCCCGGAAAGAAAGAACCGTGCATACCGGCCCCTATACCGGGAGAACCATTGAGGTAGATCCGGAGGTCATGACCCATGTGATCGCCAATCTGGAGTTTCAGTGCGGGGCGCTGATCAGCGCCTGCTTCAGTTTTGACGTCTGGGATTCCGAGATGCCCAGAATGGAGCTTTACGGGACGAAGGCCTGCCTGACGATTACAGAGCCGGATCCCTGCGCCGGCCCCAATTATTTCGGGGGAGAGGTGCTTCTCCGGGATGAAAGCACCAGCCGCTGGCTGGTATCCCCCAGGTCGGAAGAACAGATGCAGGCGCCCTGGGAAAAAATTCCGGTAAAGCATGGACACAATTCGGTACTCCAGAGTGTAAACAGCAGAGGCATCGGCCTGGTGGATCTGGCGCTGGCCCTTCGGGAGGGACGCCGGAACAGGGCCAGCGGAGATATGGCACTGCATGTTCTGGAAATTATGGAAGGGATCCTGACCTCCGCGAAAGAACATCGTTTTGCGGAGATGACCACAACCTTTGAGCGCCCCGAACCTGTGCCGGTGGATTTTTAAGGATAGTTTTAGAAAACTCTGCAGATATGCAAGGGAAAAGCCGGACGAAACGCCGGCTTTTCTGCTTTGGGGGCCGCGGCGATATCACGTAAAATCGCCGCGGTCCCCATGGGAAAAAATGTTTTTGCAATGTGCCTTGTGAGAATTTTATCTGTTCTTCTGTCTGGTTTCTTTCCTGCTACTCTTCGTACGGAATTCCGTCAATGGGAGCGTATTTTACCCCCGGCATTCTGCGGGTAAGCTCTTCCACCTTTTTCTGCGTTCCTTTCGGATCGTTTACCCAGTTCCTGTAGAATTCAAACTGGCATTCGGGTTCGCCGAATCTGTCTTCTTTCGAATTGATCGTTCCTGTGTAGCCTCTGTGGAGAAGCTTGTAAAGATGGTTCTGTGACTGCCAGTTTGCCCTTGCGTCACGTATCGCGCTTACGGAGAGCTGGGCGTACTGATAGCTGTTTTCTTCTGCTCCTGTCATCCCGAGCACTCTGCCGTCAAAACCGCAGATAGAGGAATGGCCGAAATAGGAGTATACCCCGTCGTACCCGGCCGCATTCGCGACTGCGGCATAAACATTGTTGCACCATGCCATTACAGGTACGATATTAACCTGCTGCTGATTCGCGGGATACATATATCCCTGACATCTGATAACCAGTTCAGCGCCTCTCATGGCACAATCACGCCAGATTTCCGGATAATTCCCATCATCACAGATAATCATGCTGATCTTAAGCCCTTTCGGTCCTTCTGAAACATACGTCCTGTCTCCCGGATACCATCCTTCAATAGGGGTCCACGGTATCATTTTCCTGTACTTCTGAACAATCTCTCCCTTGTCGTTTATAAGGATCAGCGTATTGTACGGAACCTTCTTCGGATGCTCTTCGTGCCTCTCGCCTGTCAGGGAAAATACGCCCCAGACCTTGTTGTCTATACATGCCTGCTTAAAAATTGCGACCTCTTCTCCGTCGTCTGTACATGCCAACTCCATCATTTCATTAAAATCATACATGATTCCATGGGTGCTGTACTCCGGAAAAATAACAAGATCCAATCCCGGCAGTCCGGTTTTCAGGCCTTTGATATAATCGCTGATGTTATGGCAGTTTTTTAATATTTCTTCCTTTGTATGAAGCCGAGGCATTTTATAATTCACAACTGCTACGCCGACGCAATCCGCGCTGGACGAAATATCTCCATGATTCATAATAATCACTCCTCTGTTCGAAACGCACACTACCGGTTTTACAGGCCTGTACAACAGAAAAAAACGCAGGGGCCATGCTCACCTCTGCGTCTTTGCATATCCTGCAGTCTTCTGTTGATGTAATTGTTATATCACCTTTTCTTTGAAAACACAATACTTTTTGAAAAAAATTTCTTTGTCAAGCATTTTGAAAATGTTCCAAAAAACTTTAACAAAATGGGCAGAATTTTACCGAACTTTTACTATGACACACCTGAATTTTACAGGGATTTTATCAGAATTGAATTCTGATATGCTACACTGGCTCCGCATTCTTATAGACGGTGGAAAGAGAGGAAGAAGCAATATGAAAAGAGAGCGCAGAAAGTGGACGGCAGCGGCTCTGGCTGCCGTGATGACAGTGACCCTGCTGCCTTTTTCCGCGGCGGCAGATCCGCAGGCCGGGAAGGCGGGGGTTCCGTATTCCGCAGACGGGACTTATGATGTGGCTATACCCCATATAATCGTAAATCAGGTCTACGGAGGTTCTGATGACGGAGCGGCCAGCCACAGCTTTGTGGAATTATATAATCCTGTGGATACGGAGGTAGATCTCACCGGCTGGACCCTGCAGTACAAATCCAGTCCGGACGGGGACAGCGCCGGATGGGACAGCCTGGAATTATCAGGAACCATTCAGGCCGGCGGATATTACCTGATCCGCTGCGGTAAAACCGACGGTACGGATTATCTGGTTCCCGCGGGAAATCAGGAATGGGATCTCCAGCTTCATAATAAAGGAGTTTCCGTGGCCCTGTTTGATCAGGCGGTGACTCTGGACGACAGCTTTGCCGGAGCAGTAACTGAAGAGAACCGGCCGGAGGGCTATGTGGATCTGCTGGCAGTCCAGGGAAATGATGAGGAGGAAGCCCAGATGCCTCCGGTTTATGAGGGAAGCGCGGCGCCGGAGCAGTCCAAAAAGAAAGCGGTCCGCAGAGTGAATTTTACAGACACAGATGACAATACCGCGGATATCGAAGTCATTGATTACAGCGATCCCGTGGAGGAGGACAAAGGTCCTCACGGGATGGAAGCAGTGATCCCGGAACCCACCCCGGAGGCGCCTCAGTCTCCGGAATACACCAACACCGGCTTTGAGACCGGGGCGGCTCTGACTCTGGAGCGCACCGGTCAGATGAGCATCGGGGAAGCCAATGCCGACGGCGGCGTGGCGGAGATTGTGGCCTATGATACGGAAAATCAGAAAGCCTACGTGGTGGACGGCCAGGACGGCGTGCTGGTGAAGATGGATCTTCTGGCGGACGGCAGCCTGGCGGATCCGGAGGAGATCCAGGTAAAGGATCTCATCGATGGCTTTGCCTACGGAGATATGACCAGCGTGTCCGTGGATCCTGCCACAGGGAATGTAGCGGTGGCTCTTCAGAACGCGGATTTTGCCGCTCCCGGGAGAGTAGCGGTGCTGGACAGCCGGGGGAATCTGCTGGACAGCTATACCGTAGGCGCGCAGCCGGATATGCTGACTTATACCAAAGACGGCGGCCGTATCCTGACTGCCAATGAGGGCGAGCCCCGGGAAGGACTGGGAGGCGGAGCCGCGGATCCCGCAGGCAGCGTTTCCGTCATCGATGTGCAGGCCGGAATTGTGAAGACCGCCGGCTTTGAAAGCTTTACCGCCGAGGAATTGCTGGCGGAAGGGGTTCTTCTGGGCAAGGCCGACGGCCAGGTGATCCCCCCGTCGCTGGATCTGGAGCCGGAATACATCGCCGTGAATGGAGAAGGAACCAAAGCCTATGTAACGCTTCAGGAAGCTAACGCTATCGGCGTGCTGGATCTGGAGACAGCTTCGTTTACCGCTGTCAAAGGTCTGGGCTTCGTGGATTACAGCAGGGAGGAGAATGCGGCGGATCTGATCGAGGATAATGCCTATGCGCCAAAAACCTACGAGAATACGCTGGGCGTGCGGATGCCGGATGGCATCGGCCTGTACGAAGTAAACGGACAGACCTATCTTCTGACAGCCAATGAGGGGGATGCCAGAGAGTGGGGCGATTATGAAAATACAGACAAGACCACGGTGACTGCCACCGACGGCACCGAGGCGGAGAAGGTGGAGACCCTGCTGCCGGAGTATGTGGCCGGCCTGGAGGAAAACACTCATTACCTGCTGGGAGGGCGATCCTTCAGCGTCTTCGATGAAAACCTGAACCTGGTTTACGACAGCGGAAATGATTTTGAGGAAAAGACCGCCGGCTATCTGGGAGAGTGGTTCAACTGCTCCAACGATGACCTGGAAAGGGACAGCCGCAGCCGGAAGAAAGGCCCGGAGGCTGAGAGCATTACCCAGGGGCGGGTAGGAAACAATACCTACGCCTTTGTGGCTCTGGAGCGGGTCGGCGGCGTGATGGTCTACGATATTACTGACCCGGATGCCATTACCTATGTCAACTATATAAATACCAGAGATTTCAGCGGAGAGATTGCCGGGGATGTAGCTCCGGAAGGACTGTGCTTCGTCTCCGCCAATGATTCCGCTTCCGGGAAACCGGTGCTGCTGGCGGCCTGCGAGGTCTCCGGCACGGTGGCGGCCTACACCATGGGAGGAGCTGCCGCGGAGGTTCCCGCCCCGGAGGACGCGGTGATCCTTTACACCAACGATGTGCACTGCGCCATGGACGGATATTCCTCTTTGGCGGCTTACCGGCAGCAGATGCTGGAAGCGGGGTATGATACCGTGACGGTGGATGTGGGAGACGCCATTCAGGGAGAGGCCGTAGGTTCTCTGACGGAGGGCGCCGCCCTGGTGGATCTTATGAATACCGTGCCCTACGATTTCGCGGTGCCCGGCAATCATGAATTTGACTATACCCTGGAAACCTTCCTGGATCTGGCGCGGAATCAGGCGCAGTACGAATATTTAAGCGCTAATTTTGTAGATCTCCTTTCCGGTGAGACGGTGTTCAAACCCTATGAGATCGTGGAAATGGGAGGAAGGGACGTAGCCTTTGTGGGGATTTCCACCCCTGAGACCTACACAAAATCCACGCCGTCCTATTTCCAGGATGAAAACGGAAACTTTATCTACAGCTTCTGCGAGGATGATCTGTATCAGGTTGTTCAGAGCGCTGTGGACGGCGCCCTGGCAAAGGGAGCCGACCTGGTAGTGGCGCTGGGCCATCTGGGCATCGAAGGCACTACAGAGGGCTGGAAGTCTACAGATGTCATTGCCAACACCACCGGCATCGATGCCTTTATTGACGCCCATGCCCACGAGACTATAGCGGAAGCGGAGTATGCCAATAAAGACGGCGAGATGGTAGCTTTAACCTCCACCGGCACCAAGTTTGCCAACTTCGGTAAACTGGTGATCGGGGCGGACGGCAGCATCACCACGGAACTGATCACCCCGGCATCTGTGGATACAGACAGTTCCCAGACCGTCCAGTCCGCCTATCAGGCTGTGCAGGACAAGATCGACGGCTACTATGAGGACACAGCCTATCTGAATGAAAAGCTGGGAACCAGTGAAGTGGAGCTGACCATCAACGATCCTGAAACCGGGGAGAGGCGGATCCGCAGCGGAGAGACCAACATGGGAGACTTTGTGGCGGACGCTTACCGGACCATTGCCGGAGCGGATATCGCCCTGGTCAACGGCGGCGGCATCCGGGATTCCATCGGAGCCGGTGAGGTAACCAGAAAGGATCTGATGGATGTAAATCCCTGGAACAACGCCATGTGCGTCATCGAGGCCACGGGCCAGCAGATTCTGGACGCTCTGGAGCACGGAGCCCGGAACAATCCGGAGGAGAACGGCGGCTTCCTGCAGGTGTCCGGCCTGACCTATGAGATTAACCTTCATGTGGAGGAAAGTCCGGTAGTGACTGACAGCATGGATCTCTTCCAGTCGGTAGACGACGGGAAACCCCGGAGGGTGCAGAATGTAAGGATCGGCGGCGAGGCTATTGATCCGGAAAAAACCTACACCGTAGCCGGAAGTGTCTATACCCTTCAGGAGGCTGGAGACGGATTTACCATGTTCCAGGGGGCCAAAGTAGTAAAACAGGAAGGCATGCCCTGCGATTCCGAGATGCTGATCCGGTACTTTACGGAAACCCTGGGAGGAAACGTGACGGCAGAGCAGTACGGAACGCTTACGGGAGAGGGCCGCATCAAAGTCCTGGCGGCGGATTCTGAGGAAGCCCATCGCTATGAGGAGACCGGCCGGACAGAGCCCACCGGGGAAAAAGAGGGAAAAGTTACTTATGTCTGCTCTCTCTGCGGAAAGGAAAAGACAGAGGTTCTGGAGAAACTTCCCGTTTCCGGAAGCGGAACCCATACCGGCGGCGTGGATACGGGAGATAATTTCCCGGCGGCGCGGCTGGCCGTCGCTCTTGTCGGCGGGGCCGCTCTGACCGCGGCGCTTATGCGGTACAAAAAGAAATACCCAGCGAGATAATCGAATCCAGACAGGCGGGCGCTTTTAAGCCCGCCTGTTTTGGCCTGCGCGCCGTTGGTCCGGCGCATGGGGCCGCCCTGCTCTTTTAAAATTGAAAAAAACTCTTCGGAGGCAACAGAATGTCCGGAATCTGACACATATAAGGAAAACCATACAGTCTGCGCGGATCAAGGTAGAGAGGAGGGAATGCAGATGAGAAAAAAATGGAGATGGATCTTTGCTTTGCTGGCTGTCCTGGTTCTGCTGGCGGCCGGGTGCAGCAGCAGGGACGGCAGCGGCGCCGGGAGCGAAGCTTCCACACAGGCAGCGGCGGGAGAAATCGGTGAGGATTTCAACGCTTCGGCGGAGCAGGCCCCGGAGGGAAATGGCACAGGCGGAACCGCTTCCGGGGAGGCGGGTTCCGGGATTCTGCAGGCGGCTGATCCCAATCGGAAGCTGGTGAAAACCCAGACGGCAGAAATGGAGACTACGGAGTTCGACGCGTTTACTGCCTGGGTGCAGGAAAACATTCGGAAGGCCGGGGGATATATAGAAAATGCCAGTGTGTCCGGAAAAGAGACGGGCGGCACGGCCTTCCGGCATGCCAGCTACGTTCTGCGGATCCCGGAAACCGGGCTGGATACCTTTATGGAAGAACTGAAGACAGAAGGAAATGTGCTCTACTATACGGAATCTGTGGAGGACATCACCCTGAATTACACAGATACGGAAAGCCACATCGCAGCCCTGGAACAGGAGCAGGAGGCGCTGATGGACATGCTTTCCCAGTCAGGCGATCTGGATACTCTGCTGGCGATTCAGAGCCGGCTGACGGAAGTCAGGTATCAGCTGGAAAATTACGAATCCCAGCTGCGGATCTATGACAATGAGATTGATTACAGCACTCTGTATCTGGAAGTCTCAGAAGTGGAACGGGAGACAGCCCGGGGCCAGGGAGAATTCGGAAATCAGCTTTCGGAACGGATTTCTAACAACTTCTACGCTCTGGGAAAAGGAATTCAGAATTTTGCCCTCTGGTTTTTGGGAGGCATGCCCTTCTGGATCCCGATAGGGGGAATTATATTGGTTATCTGTATCCTTTACAGAAGAAAGAGGAGAAAGACAGAAAAGAAAACGAAAGAATCCGGAGTTCCAGAGCCTCCGGGGGAATAAAAGAAGCGCCGGCCGGAAAGCAGAGACGGGAACGAATCCTTAAGGATTTGTTCCCGTCTCTGCTTTCCGTGAAACCTGTCTTGAGGCAGGAGAGTGTTTAAAGCGGTCAGGTGTACATTAAAAAATACATGAAATTTCGAAAAATTTCCGTTGACACCCTTGACGAACTGTGCTACAGTAAAAAATGCACTATTATGGCAAGATATGCCTAACCCTGATTTCTGAAAAGAAAACACAGGGGAAAAGCTTCATCTTCATAATAAATATTATACACACAAGGGGTGAAACGTCAATGGAGAAAAACAGAATACGTCCGATTACCAGCGGAAAAAGTATGCGGATGAGTTACCAGAGACAAAAAGAAGTTTTGGAAATGCCCAACTTGATAGAGGTTCAGAAGGATTCCTACAACTGGTTTCTGGATGAAGGGCTGAAGGAAGTCTTTGATGACATCTCTCCCATTGAGGATTACAGTGGGAAGCTCAGTCTGGAATTTGTAGACTTTACGCTGTGCGAAGACGATGTAAAGTATTCCATCGAAGAGTGCAAGCAGCGAGATGCCACCTATGCCGCCCCGCTGAAGGTGAAGGTCAGGCTGTATAATAAGGAGAAAGACGAGATCAGCGAGCACGAGATCTTTATGGGGGATCTGCCCCTGATGACCGCTACCGGCACCTTTGTCATCAACGGCGCGGAACGTGTTATCGTCAGCCAGCTGGTTCGTTCCCCCGGCATCTACTATGCTATCACCCATGACAAGCTGGGCAAGAAGCTGTATTCCTGCACCGTGATTCCCAACCGGGGGGCGTGGCTGGAGTATGAGACGGATTCCAACGATGTGTTTTATGTCCGTGTGGACCGGACCCGGAAGGTGCCCATCACGGTGCTGATCCGCGCCCTGGGCGTGGGAAGCAACGCGGAGATCGTGGATCTTTTCGGGGAGGAGCCCAAGATCCTGGCCAGCTTTGCCAAGGATGTGGCCACCAACTATCAGGAAGGTCTTCTGGAACTGTACAAGAAGATCCGACCCGGCGAGCCTCTGGCGGTGGAGAGCGCGGAAAGCCTCATCAATGCCATGTTCTTTGATCCCCGCCGGTACGACCTGGCAAAGGTGGGCCGTTATAAATTTAATAAGAAGCTTTCTTTCCGCAACCGTCTGACCGGCCATGTGCTGGCGGAGGCTGTGGTGAATCCCTCTACGGGAGAGATTCTGGCAGACAAGGGCACAAAGGTGACCCGGGAGCTGGCGGATGACATTCAGTATGCCGCTGTTCCCTATGTCTGGCTGGAGGCGGAAGAGGACAGAAAGGTCAAAGTCCTCTCCAACATGATGGTGGATATCACCCGCTGGGTGGATGTGGATCCCCAAGAAGTCCATGTGACGGAGGAAGTGTACTATCCGGTTCTGGAGAAGATCCTGGAAGAGCACACGGATCTTGAGGAGATCAAGGAGACCATCCGCCGCCGGATCCACGATCTGATTCCGAAGCACATTACCAAGGATGATATTTTCGCTTCCATCAACTACAATATGCATCTGGAGTACGGCATCGGCAATGATGATGACATCGATCATCTGGGCAACCGCCGGATCCGCGCTGTGGGCGAGCTGCTCCAGAACCAGTACCGCATCGGCCTTTCCCGTCTGGAGAGAGTGGTGCGGGAGAGAATGACAACCCAGGATCTGGAGGGTATTTCTCCCCAGTCCCTGATCAATATCAAGCCCGTGACCGCGGCGGTGAAAGAGTTCTTCGGATCTTCCCAGCTGTCTCAGTTCATGGACCAGAACAACCCCTTAGGAGAGCTGACCCACAAGAGACGTCTCTCCGCTCTGGGTCCCGGAGGTCTGTCCCGTGACCGGGCCGGATTTGAGGTGCGTGACGTACATTACTCCCATTACGGAAGAATGTGCCCCATCGAGACCCCCGAGGGTCCCAACATCGGTCTGATCAACTCCCTGGCATCCTATGCCCGGATCAATCAGTACGGATTCGTGGAGGCGCCCTACCGGAAGATCGACAAGAGCGATCCCAAGAACCCCAGGGTAACCGATGAAGTGGTCTACATGACTGCCGATGAGGAGGATAATTACCATGTGGCTCAGGCCAACGAGCCTCTGGACGCGGAAGGTCATTTTATCCATAAAAATGTTTCCGGACGTTACAGAGATGAGACCCAGGAGTACGAGAGGCAGATGTTCGACTACATGGACGTGTCTCCCAAGATGGTGTTCTCCGTGGCTACAGCCCTGATCCCCTTCCTGCAGAACGACGACGCCAACCGGGCTCTGATGGGATCCAACATGCAGCGCCAGGCGGTGCCCCTGCTGTTTACGGAGGCTCCTGTGGTGGGAACCGGTATTGAGGCCAAGGCGGCGGTGGACTCCGGCGTCTGTGTCATCGCCAAAAAGTCAGGAACCATCACCTACGCGGCGTCCAAGGAGATCCGCATGACCAATGACGACGGCACCAGGGATGTGTACCATCTGACCAAGTTCATGCGCAGCAACCAGAGCAACTGCTACAATCAGAGGCCCATTGTAAACAAAGGGGATCATGTGGAGGCCGGCGAGGTGATCGCGGACGGTCCCTCCACGGACAAGGGCGAACTGGCCCTGGGCAAGAACCCCCTGATCGGCTTTATGACCTGGGAAGGCTACAACTACGAGGACGCGGTACTGCTCAGCGAGCGTCTGGTGCAGGAGGATGTGTATACCTCCATTCATATAGAGGAATACGAGGCGGAAGCCCGTGATACCAAGCTGGGACCGGAGGAGATCACCAAGGATGTTCCCGGTGTAGGCGACGATGCCCTGAAGGATCTGGACGAGCGGGGTATTATCCGCATTGGCGCGGAGGTACGGGCAGGAGATATCCTGGTAGGAAAGGTAACCCCCAAGGGCGAGACGGAGCTCACCGCGGAGGAGAGGCTGCTGAGAGCCATCTTCGGCGAGAAAGCCCGTGAAGTCAGAGATACATCCCTGAAGGTGCCTCACGGAGAGTACGGAATTGTAGTGGACGCCAGGGTATTTACCCGGGAAAACGGCGATGAGCTGTCTCCGGGAGTGAATCAGGCGGTGCGCATCTATATTGCTCAGAAGAGAAAGATCTCCGTGGGCGATAAGATGGCCGGACGTCACGGAAACAAGGGTGTGGTTTCCCGTGTGCTTCCTGTGGAAGATATGCCCTTCCTGCCCAATGGCCGTCCCCTGGACATTGTGCTGAACCCCCTGGGCGTGCCTTCCCGTATGAACATCGGACAGGTGCTGGAGATCCATCTGAGCCTGGCGGCCAAAGCCCTTGGCTTCAACATCTCTACACCGGTCTTTGACGGAGCCAACGAGATTGATATTCAGGAAACTCTGGAACTGGCCAATGATTATGTCAATCTGGAGTGGGATGAGTTTACCGCGAAGCACAAGGATGAGCTGCTTCCGGAGGTATATCAGTATCTGGATGAACATAAGGATCATCGGGCTCTGTGGAAGGGAGTTCCCATTTCCAGCGACGGAAAGGTGCTGCTGAGAGACGGAAGAACCGGAGAGTTCTTTGACAGCCCCACCACCATCGGCCATATGCATTACCTGAAACTGCATCACCTGGTAGACGACAAGATCCATGCCCGTTCCACCGGCCCATACTCTCTGGTGACCCAGCAGCCTCTGGGAGGAAAAGCCCAGTTCGGCGGCCAGCGTTTCGGAGAGATGGAGGTGTGGGCTCTGGAGGCCTACGGCGCGTCCTACACCCTGCAGGAGATCCTGACGGTGAAATCCGACGATGTAGTGGGCCGTGTGAAAACCTATGAGGCGATTATTAAAGGCGAGAATATTCCGGAGGCGGGAATCCCCGAGTCCTTCAAGGTACTGCTGAAAGAGCTGCAGTCCCTGGGACTGGACGTGAGAGTCCTTCGGGATGACAATACAGAGGTGGAGATTATGGAGTCCGTGGATTACGGTGACACGGATCTGCACTCCATCATAGAAGGCGACCGGTATTCCAACAGGGAAGATGAGGAATCCTTCGGAGAATACGGATTCGGTAAGCAGGAATTTGACGGCGGAGAACTCATTGACATCGATGAGGGAGAGGAAAGCGACGAGGAATTCCTGGAGGATCTGGACAGCTCTTTTGATGACGCGGAAGAGTAAAAACAAACCGGAGGTACGTGATACATCGAATGGAAAGGGGTAATCAAATGCCAGAAACAGTAAATAAAGAAACGACTTACCAGCCCATGACCTTTGACGCCATCAAGATCGGCCTGGCTTCCCCGGAAAAGATCCGGGAGTGGTCCCACGGGGAGGTAAAAAAGCCGGAGACTATCAACTACAGAACTCTGAAGCCGGAAAAAGACGGTCTGTTCTGCGAGAGGATCTTCGGGCCTTCCAAGGACTGGGAGTGTCACTGTGGAAAATATAAAAAGATCCGCTACAAAGGCGTGATCTGCGACCGCTGCGGCGTGGAAGTCACCAAGGCTTCCGTCCGCCGGGAGCGGATGGGACATATCGAACTGGCTGCTCCGGTTTCCCATATCTGGTACTTTAAGGGAATCCCCTCCCGGATGGGCCTGATCCTGGACCTTTCCCCGAGAACCCTGGAGAAAGTGCTCTACTTTGCCAGCTACATTGTGCTGGACGGCGGAGACACCAGACTGCAGTATAAGCAGGTTCTCTCTGAGAAGGAATACCAGGATGCCAGAGAACAGTACGGGGACGCCTTCCGGGTAGGGATGGGGGCAGAGGCTATCAAGGAACTGCTCTGCGCCATTGATCTGGAGAAAGAGTCCGAGGAACTGCGCGCCGCTCTGAAGGAGGCCACCGGCCAGAAGCGGGCCAGAATCATCAAGAGAATGGAAGTAGTGGAGGCATTCCGGGAGTCCGGAAACCGTCCGGAGTGGATGATCATGGACGCCATCCCGGTGATCCCGCCGGATCTGCGCCCCATGGTGCAGCTGGACGGCGGACGGTTCGCCACCTCCGACCTGAACGATCTGTACAGAAGAATCATTAACCGGAACAACCGTCTGAAGAGACTGCTGGAGCTGGGCGCTCCGGATATTATTGTCCGCAATGAGAAGCGTATGCTCCAGGAGGCGGTGGACGCCCTCATCGACAACGGACGCCGGGGCCGTCCTGTGACAGGACCCGGAAACCGGGCGCTGAAGTCCCTGTCTGACATGCTGAAGGGTAAGTCCGGCCGGTTCCGTCAGAACCTGCTGGGCAAGCGAGTGGACTATTCCGGACGTTCCGTTATCGTGGTGGGACCGGAGCTGAAGATCTACCAGTGCGGTCTGCCCAAAGAGATGGCCATTGAGCTGTTCAAGCCCTTCGTTATGAAGGAGCTGGTGGCCAACGGCACCGCCCACAATATTAAAAACGCCAAAAAGATGGTGGAGAAGCTGCAGCCGGAGGTTTGGGACGTGCTGGAGGATGTGATCAAAGAGCATCCGGTCATGCTGAACCGCGCTCCTACCCTGCACCGTCTGGGCATTCAGGCCTTTGAGCCCATTCTGGTAGAAGGAAAGGCAATCAAGCTGCACCCCCTGGTATGTACCGCCTTCAACGCGGACTTCGACGGAGACCAGATGGCTGTGCATCTTCCCCTGTCTGTGGAAGCCCAGGCCGAGTGCCGTTTTATGCTGCTGTCTCCCAACAACCTGCTGAAGCCTTCCGACGGAGGACCGGTGGCGGTGCCTTCTCAGGATATGGTGCTTGGCATCTACTACCTGACCCAGGAGAGACCGGGGGCCAAGGGTGAGGGCGGATATTACAAGAGCGTAAATGAAGCCATTCTGGCATACGAAAACGGCTATATTACCCTGCAGTCCAGCATTCATGTGCGCCGCCAGGGAACGGATCCCCAGGGAAATCCCCTGACAGAGACAGTTACCTCTACCCTGGGAAGATTTCTCTTTAACGAGATCCTGCCCCAGGATCTGGGCTACGTGGACCGGAGCATTCCCGGCAACGAGCTGAAACTGGAGGTGGACTTCCTGGTAGCTAAAAAGCAGCTGAAGCAGATCCTGGAGAAAGTCATCAACACCCATGGCGCCACCAAGACCGCCGAGGTGCTGGATGATATTAAATCCATGGGCTACAAATATTCCACCAGAGCGGCCATGACCGTATCGATTTCCGATATGACCGTGCCGCCCCAGAAGCCGGAGCTGATCGCCAGAGCCCAGGATACGGTGGATAGGATCACCAGAAACTACAAGCGCGGCCTGATTACTGACGAGGAGCGGTACAAAGAGGTAGTGGAGACCTGGAAAGAGACGGACGATGAGCTGACCCACGCCCTGCTTTCCGGTCTGGATAAATACAACAATATTTTCATGATGGCTGACTCCGGAGCCCGTGGTTCCGACAAGCAGATTAAGCAGCTGGCCGGCATGCGGGGTCTGATGGCGGATACCACCGGACATACCATTGAGCTGCCTATCAAGTCCAACTTCCGTGAGGGTCTGGACGTACTGGAGTACTTTATGTCCGCCCACGGAGCCAGAAAAGGTCTGTCCGATACGGCTCTGCGTACCGCCGACTCCGGTTATCTGACCCGGAGAATGGTAGATGTTTCCCAGGATCTGATTATCCGGGAGACCGACTGCCGGGCGGAAGGCGAGGAGATTCCGGGCATGTATGTACAGCAGTTCGCTGACGGCAAAGAGGAGATCGAATCTCTGCAGGAGCGTATTACCGGAAGATTCGCCGCCGAGACCATTACAGACAAAGACGGCAATGTAATCGTGAAGGCCAACCATATGATTACCCCCAAGCGGGCAGCCAGGGTGATTCAGGAGGGCGTGGACGAGAATGGCAATCCTCTGGAGAAAGTCAAGATCCGCACCATTCTTACCTGCCGTTCCCGGATCGGTATCTGCGCCAAGTGCTATGGAGCCAACATGGCTACCGGCGAGGCGGTGCAGGTAGGAGAGTCTGTAGGTATCATCGCGGCCCAGTCCATCGGTGAGCCGGGTACCCAGCTGACCATGCGTACCTTCCACACCGGCGGCGTGGCCGGCGGCGATATCACCCAGGGTCTTCCCCGTGTGGAGGAGCTTTTCGAGGCCCGGAAGCCCAAGGGTCTTGCCATTATCACGGAGATCAAGGGCGTGGCCGCCATCAAGGATACTAAGAAGAAGCGTGAGATTATCGTCACCGATGAGGAGGAAGGAGTTTCCAAGACTTACCTGATTCCCTATGGTTCCCGGATCAAGATCCAGGACGGAGCGGTTCTGGAGGCCGGCGATGAGCTCACGGAAGGAAGCGTGAATCCCCACGATATCCTGCGGATCAAGGGTGTTCGGGACGTGCAGAACTACATGCTCCGGGAGGTACAGAGAGTGTACCGCCTCCAGGGCGTTGAGATCAGCGACAAGCACATCGAGGTGATTGTGCGCCAGATGCTGAAAAAGGTCCGCATCGAGGAAAGCGGAGACACGGATTTCCTGCCGGGCACCATGGTGAACGTGCTGGATTACGAGGATGTCAACAAGCAGACGGAAGCGGAGGGCAAGCAGCCCGCGGAGGGCAAACAGATCCTTCTGGGTATTACCAAAGCCTCTCTGGCAACGGATTCCTTCCTGTCCGCGGCTTCCTTCCAGGAGACCACCAAGGTTCTGACAGAAGCAGCCATCAAGGGCAAAGTCGATCACCTGATCGGTCTGAAAGAGAACGTGCTTATCGGTAAACTGATCCCGGCGGGCACCGGAATGAAATGCTACAGCAGCATCCGTCTGGACTCGGATATGCCGGAGGAAGAGGAGATGGAAGAAGAGACAGAAGAAGAGGCAGACATCTCTGAAGACTCAGAGGGCACAGAAGAGGATGAGATCCTTGAACTGGATGAAGATATTTCTGAGGAGCCGGAGGAAGAACCGGAAGAAGATTCCGATGCCCCTGAAGAGGAAGAATAAAACACAGGGAAGGCTGTTGCAGAAATGCAATGGCCTTCTTTGGCAGGAAAGGAGAAAGGGATGAAGAAACTACCACTGGTACTGGCAGTGCTCATTGGTCTGGTGGACGCGGCTCTGGCGGCAGGGATTGCTTTTATCCTGATCGAGCCGGAAAGCGGCGGCAAGGCCGGCGGAGCGGAGACCTTGATCGCTGAAGATTTTGAGGATAATTCCCGAACCTATCAGGAGCTTTCACGGTCCGCCTCCTATTCCAGCATTATCCGGGCCAACGCGGGAACCGATGCGCAGGGCGGCAGTTCCGCCAAGTATGAACCCACCCCTACCCTGGCGCCCACCCCTTCCGTGACGTCGCCGGGGAACAGTTCCGAGACAGTGCCGGGAATGCCGGACAGTGATTTTGTATTTCCGCAGAGTTCTACCAGACTTTTGACCCAGGAGGAGATGAACCGGAAGCTGACCACCAAGGAGACAGCTCAGAGAGCCATCAATGAAATTTACGCGCGGCACGGCTACCTGTTCCACCAGGATAAAAATGCGGAGAACTACGCGTATTTCAACAGTAAATCCTGGTATGTGAAGCTGCCGAAGATCGACAGCCAGGAGGAAGTGCGCAGGCAGTTCAGCGAGATTGAGAATGCCAATGTGGACGCGCTGATCGCGTTTCAGAACGCCCGTAATTGGGGCTGACGGAGGGGGATAAACAGATGTTTTGCACAAATTGCGGGAAAGAGAACAGGGAGGGGCAGAAATTCTGCCAGTACTGCGGAGCGCCGCTGGAACCGGCTGCTGCCGGGAAAAAGCCCGGGTTTCGCCTGCGTCCGGTGCACTGGGTGTTGATAGGAGAAATCGCCCTGGCCGCGGCGGGAATTGTTCTGGGCTGGAAAGTCTGCCGGGAACGCTACAGCGCCGGACATACGGCGGAGATTTACGCAAAGGCCCTGGAAGAGGGAAACTGGGGAGAGGCCTATGACTGCCTCCTGATAGACGAGGAAACCGGTCTGTCTCGGGAGGAATACATCGCGGCCCGGGAAGCCGCGCCGGATACACAGATGGATCAGGTGTCGGTGGAGGAGCTCTCTGACGGGAAGAAGCTTTATACGGGGCAGCTGAATCCGGAAGCCGGCGCCCCCTCCGGGGAGGTTCATCTGGAACTGCGGTACAGAAGCGGAGGAGATACGAAAAGCAGCCTTCTCACAGCGGTATCCGCGGGAAAAAAATGGTTTTTCTTTGACGAATGGAAAATCCTTCCCTCCAATCTGTATGGAGAGGAAGTGGAAATCCGGGTTCCGAAGCAGGCGTCGCTGATTCTGAACGGAGAGGAGATCGATGGGGATACGCTTCAGAAGACCGAGGGGGAGGAGAATTACGACACCTATCTGCTTCCCAACCTGTTTTATGGAGGCTATCAGATTCAGCTGGTTCAGGAAGGCATGGAGACCTGGACCCGGCTGGTGGAATACAGCGGCAATGATGCGGAATTTGACTTCTCGGATATTTGCCTGCAGCCGGATCAGGATACCGTAGATACTCTGCTGCAGCTTTACGGAGAAGCGGGGCAGGCCTATTTCAGCGCTGCCATGAATGGAGGCAGTTTCAGCGGCCTGGAACAGTATTTTGCAGGGGAAGCCCTGGAACAGGGAAGCCTGGAGGAAGAGTTCCAGGATGTGCAGGAGGGAATCTACGACTCAAAGGACGGTTATGGAACGATTTCCGTAGAGATTTCCGATCTGCAGGCGGAGAGCGCCCCGGCGGATACATATTATGATTCCCGTCCGGGAGATGTGATTCTGAATCTCAAGGGCACTGTGGCGGTTACCAGCGGTTCCGGCAGCGGCCTGCCCAGGGAAGCAGGAGGGGAGCGGGAATGGCCGGAACCCGTGTGCTTCCGGATGGAGGACGGTGTCTGGAAAATCTGCAATCCCCAGTTTCAGGAATTGATTCATTAGAAAAACAGAGGAACAGAAGATGAAAGGGCAATCCACCAGAAGGCAGGCCCGTGCCTGGAAACGGGCGGAAAAAATATATCGTGCCGCGGCAACGGCGGTCTGTCTGGCGGTTTTGCTGGTTCAGACAGGAGTGAGCTGGAGCCTGGCCCGGCCGGCAGAAAGGCCCCGGGAGCAGATAGAGACAGAGGAAACAAAAGAAGCAAAAGAAACACCAGCACCCTCCTCCACGCCGGTTCCGGCGGATGTCCGGGCGCCCGAAAAAGCGGACGGTTCCGGAAGAGCCGGAAAAGTTCTTCTGACAGCCGGACGTACGGCGAATCAGCCGGTGCCCGGATGGCAGCAGGACGAAAAAGGCTGGTGGTACGCCTGCGGCGATGAAACCGCCTATCAGAGCGGCTGGGAGGAAATCGACGGCCAGAGATACCATTTTGATGAAGAGGGGTACCGGGATACCGGCTGGACCGCCATTGCCGGAGAGGGATATTACTTTGATGAAAACGGCGTCCTGAATCCGGACGCGGACAGTTCCAGGCTTCTGGCACTGACCTTCGATGACGGTCCCGGCCGGTATACAGGAAGGCTGCTGGATCTGCTGGAAACCACCGGGGCCAGAGCAACCTTTTTCATGCTGGGCCGGCAGGTGAAGGAGTACGGGGCGGAGACAATTCCCCGGATGAAACAGCTGGGCTGCATCATCGGAAGCCATTCCTATGACCATCCCAATCTGAAAACAGCCGGACCTGAGACGGCCCGTCAGCAGTTCGCGCTGACCGATGAGCAGATCGCTCAGTATAACGGAGGAGAGGGCGCTCAGGTGATCCGTTTCCCCTACGGGGAATACACAAAGGAATTATCGGCGGACACAGGAAGACCCTGTATTTACTGGAATGTGGATTCCATGGATTGGGACAGCCAGAATGTTCAGGCGATTATTCAGGAAGTCAGCGGCGGCATAGAGGGAGGAGAAATTATCCTCATGCATGATATCTATGAGACTACGGTGGCGGCCTGTGAGGAACTGATCCCGGAACTGCAGGCACAGGGGTGGCAGTTTGTGACCATCGAGGAACTGGCGGCAGCTAACGGGTATGAACTGGAACCGGGAGTTACCTATTTTGGCTTTACCCAGTATGAAAAAGAGAATGGAAAAGTGACAGATAAAAACCGGTAGCCGCGTTGGAGGCAGCGGCAGCCGTTGGCCGGGTGTATTGTGAAAAAACAGGGCGTACCGCGCGAGGTACGCCCTGTTTTTTCAGGATAACCCATCAGCTGTTTTTCATAGCTTCCCGTTTTCTGAGCTTGGGATCCAGGATCCGTTTCCGGATCCGCAGGCTCTTGGGAGTTACTTCCAGAAGCTCATCTTTGTCAATGAATTCCAGAGCCTCCTCCAAAGAAAGAATCTTAGGGGGAGTCAGCGTCAGAGCCTCATCCGCGGAGGAGGAACGGGTATTGGTAAGATGTTTGGTTTTGCAGACGTTCAGCTCAATATCTTCGGCTTTTCCGTTCTGCCCGATGACCATGCCCCCGTAGACCTTTTCCCCGGGCCCGATGAAGAGAGTTCCTCTCTGCTGAGCGGAAAACAGGCCGTAGGTGACGGATTCTCCGGACTCAAAGGCAATCAGCGAGCCCTGCTTTCTGTACTGGATATCCCCTTTATAGGGAGCGTATCCGTCGAAGATGGTGTTGAGGATGCCGGTGCCCTTGGTCATAGTGAGAAAGTTTCCGCGGAATCCGATGAGGCCTCTGGCGGGAATGGAAAATTCCAGACGGGAGTTTCCGTCGCTTCCCAGGCTCATGCCCTGAAGTTCTCCCCGTCTCTCGCTGAGCCTCTGGATGACCGTGCCGGAAAATTCTTCCGGGACATCGATGTAGGCCAGCTCCATAGGCTCCTGAAGTTTGCCCCGCTCGTCTCTGTGATAGATGACTTCCGCCTTGCTGACAGCAAATTCATATCCTTCCCGGCGCATATTCTCGATCAGGACGGACAGGTGCAGTTCGCCCCGGCCGGAAACCTTGAAACAGTCGGCGGAATCGGTCTCCTCCACTCTGAGGCTTACATCCGTATTCAGTTCCCGGAACAGCCGGTCCCGTATGTGGCGGGAGGTGACGTACTTGCCCTCCTGGCCGGCCAGAGGCGAATCGTTGACCATGAAATTCATGGAGATGGTAGGCTCGGAAATTTTCTGGAAGGGAATGGGTTCCGGATGCTCCGGATCGCAGAGGGTATCTCCGATGTGAATATCCGCGATGCCGGAGATGGCTACGATGGCGCCGATGTTGGCCTCGTTTACCTCCACCTTCTTCAGACCGTCAAATTCGTAAAGTTTGCTGATCTTTACTTTCTTCTTTTTGTCCGGATCATGATGATTCATCAGCAGTACTTCCTGGTTGACAGCAATTTTTCCGTTGTCCACTTTTCCTACGCCGATGCGGCCTACGTACTCATTATAGTCAATGGTGCTGATCAGTACCTGGGTGCCCGCCTCGGGATCTCCCTCCGGAGCGGGGATATATTTCAGAATGGCCTCAAACAGAGGCGTCATATCTTTGGGAGTGTCATTCAGATCCGCCACGGCGGAGCCCTGTTTGGCGGAGGCGTACAGGAAGGGGCAGTCCAGCTGCTCGTCGGAGGCGTCCAGATCCATCAGCAGCTCCAGAACCTCGTCCACCACTTCCGCGGGCCGGGCTTCCGGACGGTCGATTTTATTGATGCAGACAATAACCTTCAGATCCAGCTCCAGCGCTTTTTTCAGCACAAATTTGGTCTGGGGCATGGCTCCCTCAAAGGCGTCTACCAGCAGGATCACACCGTTGACCATTTTCAGCACGCGCTCTACCTCGCCGCCAAAATCCGCATGGCCGGGAGTATCGATGATATTGATCTTCGTATTCTTGTAAAACACAGCTGTGTTTTTAGACAGAATGGTAATGCCCCGCTCCCGCTCAATGTCATTGGAGTCCATAACCCGTTCCTGAACTTCCTGATTTTCACGGAATACGCCGCTCTGTTTTAACAGACTGTCCACCAGAGTGGTCTTGCCGTGGTCTACATGCGCAATAATGGCGACATTTCGAATATCTTCTCTCTTTATCCTCATGACAGTAATCCTTTCAAAACACACAAAGTTCCACAAATGATTTCACGAATTTTGAGTATAGCATACTTTTGAGGATTTGTGTAGCCCTGAAATTCTTTACAGGCGGCTGCCGCAGCGGGTGCAGAAGGAACTGCCGGGTTTGCAGGCATTTCCGCAGACACTGCAGTAGATCACGTTCTGAGGGATGGCAAAGGGGGCTGCGGGGAGGGCCGCGATGCCTGCGGCTATCTGGTCGAGTACCTGCTTCAGATGGCTCTTCATGGGCTTGGCCACGATCCCCCGCAGATCGGATTCCCCCAGGAGGGCGTCGTGAAGCCAGGCGGAAAGATAAACTTCCCCCGGCTGAAAATTTACGGAGATGCGCTGGCCCTTGACCATGACCCCATCGTTTTTGCCCCAGATCCGTTCCGTGGGGGTACTCCTGTCCGTGTAGCCAAGCCGTGGAAGCTCCACGGACAGATACTGCAGCACGCTGTCCCGGCTGGCGTTGGTTTTTACGGTAATCACAGTTCTTGACATTTTTTACCTCCTGTTTTTTATCTCTATCCGTTATTGTAGCGGCTTTTGGAAAAACTGACAAGAAAAAGTAGTTCTATTCTTTGGGAACCCTACATACATATGATATAGGCCAAATACCAACCAGAGGAAAGGGGAATTACATTTTTATGGCAGATAAGATCATTGAAAACAATCAGGTGTCCATTATGGGACAGATCATTTCACCGTTTACGTTCAGCCATCAGGTGTTCGGGGAGGGCTTCTATCTGACTGACGTGCTGGTGAAACGGCTCAGCGACTCGGAGGACAGGATTCCGGTGATGATATCGGAACGGCTCATCGATGTGACCCAGGATTATGAAGGGGAGTACATCCAGGTTTACGGCCAGTTCCGCTCCTACAACCGGCATGAGGAAAAAAAGAACCGGCTGGTTCTGTCCGTGTTCGCCAGAGAAGTGAGCTTTGTGGAGGAAGAAGATGATTCGGTAAAGTCCAATCAGATTTTTCTGGACGGGTACATATGCAAACCTCCCGTCTATCGGAAGACACCCTTGGGCAGGGAGATCGCGGATCTGCTCATCGCCGTCAACCGTCCTTACGGAAAATCCGATTATATCCCGTGCATCTGCTGGGGAAGGAACGCCCGGTACGCCTCTGCCTTTGCCGTGGGCGGCCATGTGCTTATCTGGGGGAGAATCCAGAGCCGGGAATATATCAAGCGTCTCAGCGAGACAGAGTCCGAAAAGCGGACGGCCTACGAGGTATCTGTCAGCAAGCTGGAGTATCTGTGACGGTTCTTGACAGGCTCCGGTAATAGTGCTATATTTTTTTTAACGGCAGAGATGAAAGTCTGAAGCCGCGAAATAATTGAAAAGTAGGATAGAGGTCGCGTGTTTCAAGAGTAGACAGCCGGATGCGCCAGACGCAGAAGAAAGCTGCCGGAAGGGAAACGCGCCGAAAGAATCCGCCCTCTGGAGGCCGATTCTTGGGCATAAGGTGAAGAACCGTATGACTGTCATCGCAGGATGGAGAGCTATCTGATATGTACCATACGTTAGGGATTGTGTATCGTATTGGGAGGCGTCCATTTCTTGGCCGCCTCTTTTCTGCTTTCAAGAGAAAATCAACACCCATATCCATTCCAAAGGAGGTAAATGAAATGGCAGTTTTTAAAGGTTCAGCAGTGGCGATTGTAACGCCCATGAAAGAAAACGGAGATATCAATTACGACAAGCTGGCGGAACTTATCGATGAGCAGATTGAAGCCGGCACAGACGCCATCGTCATCTGCGGCACTACGGGAGAGTCTTCTACCCTGAGCCACCAGGAACATCTGGACGCCATCCGTTTCTGCGTCAAGCATACAGCGGGGAGAGTTCCGGTGATCGCAGGCACAGGCTCCAATTCCACCAAAGAGGCTGTCTATATGTCCGAGGAGGCGGAAAAAAGCGGGGCGGACGCCCTGCTGCTGGTAACGCCCTACTACAATAAAGCTACCCAGAAGGGACTGATCCGCCATTACACCATGATTGCGGAATCCGTGAGCCTTCCCATTATTATGTACAATGTTCCCAGCCGGACGGGCTGCAATATTCAGCCGGCTACCGCCGCGTATCTGGTAAAGCATGTGAAAAATATTGTGGGCATCAAAGAGGCCAGCGGGAATATTTCCCAGATCGCCGAGCTCATGCGGCTGGCCGGCGATGAGATCGAACTGTACTCCGGAAATGACGATCAGGTGGTGCCGCTTCTTTCTCTGGGAGGCCTGGGGGTTATCTCTGTGCTGGCCAATGTAGCCCCCAAATATACCCATGACATGGTGATGAAATTCCACCAGGGAGACATTAAGGGAAGCTGTGAGATGCAGCTGAATGCGCTGCCCCTGATCAACGCTCTGTTCTGCGAGGTAAATCCCATTCCCGTTAAGGCCGCGCTGAATCTTATGGGCAAAGAGGTAGGCGACCTGCGTCCCCCGCTGTCCAAGATGGAGGAGCAGAACCAGGAGAGACTCAGAAAGGCCATGGAAGATTTCGGCATTGCCTGTAAGTAGGAAGGGGAGAGCATACTATGGTAAAAATCATTATGAACGGCTGCAGCGGCCATATGGGCCAGGTGATCAGCGGTCTGGTGAAAGAGGATAAAGACGCGGAGATCACGGCGGGCATTGACCCGGCAGATCGGGGAGACTGCGGATATCCGGTGTTTCAAAAACCGGAGGACTGCGGGATTGAGGCGGATGTGGTTATTGATTTTTCTTCATACAAGGCGGTGGACGGAATCCTGGAGTTCTGCCGGGAGAGGAAGCTGCCTCTGATCCTGTGCACTACCGGCCTTACAGAGGAGCAGGTGAAAAAGGCGGAGGAATACAGCCGGGAAATTCCCATTCTCCGCTCCGCCAATATGTCTCTGGGCATTAACATGCTGCTGAAGCTGATCCAGGACGCGGCGAAAGTCCTGGCTGCCGCGGGATTTGATATGGAGATCGTGGAGCGCCATCATAAACTGAAATGTGACGCCCCCAGCGGCACGGCCCTGGCTTTGGCGGACAGCCTGAACGCCGCCATGAACAACCGCTATCACTATGTCTTTGACAGAAGCCAGCGCCATCAGCGGAGAGATCCCGATGAGATCGGCATTTCCGCTGTGCGGGGGGGCAGCATTGTAGGCGATCATGAGATCCTGTTTGCGGGTCCGGACGAAGTGATCGAATTTAAGCATACGGCCTACTCCAAGGCGGTATTCGGCAAGGGCGCCGTGGAGGCGGCAAAATTTCTGGCGGGAAAACCGGCCGGTATGTACAGTATGAGTGACGTGATCGGCTGAAAAAACAGAACCGCGAATAATTTCCGGCAGAGCGGTTACAATAACTTCTGTAATCCAGGAAGTCGGAGGAATGGAAGATGAAACTGATGAAGGTGATTGCAGCCGGCCTGCTGGTGATGATCGCCGCAGGCGTCATTCTCACAGCCTGTGAATGCTGTAAGGAGAAACAGGACGCCGGCCGGTAGGGACAGAAAAAAGCCGGAGATACGGAAGAAAGAAGCTTCTGTATCTCCGGCTTTTAATGTGAGCAATTTCAGATCTTTTCGTGGTTCTGGAATTTGCGAAGCACTTTCTGAATGCGCTCCACCGGATCCAGCAGGCTGCTGACGGAGGAGTCGTGATTCAGAGTATCAATGAGAAGCGCGATGTATTTGCTCATGTCACAGTTGATATAATAGGGTTTATTGAGAAGCTCCGGGGTCTGATAGATCAGATTGGTTGTCACCAGTTTGGTGAACCAGCCCTTTTTATATGCCCGGTCGAATTTGTCCAGGCCGTTGGTAAAGAGGCCGAAGGTGGAACACATGTAGATGTTTCGGGCCTGCTTTTCCTTCAGCAGCTTGGCCACTTCCAGCATGCTGTCCCCGGAGGAAATCATATCGTCCACGATAATCATATCTTTTCCGGCCACATTGCTGCCCAGAAACTCATGGGCCACAATGGGATTGCGCCCGCCCACGATCCTGGAGTAATCTCTTCTCTTGTAGAACATACCCATGTCCACTCCCAGATTGTTGGCTATGTAGATGGCACGGCTCATACCGCCCTCGTCCGGGCTGATGACCATCAGATGATCCGAATCCAGAATCATGTCGGAGGAGTGGCGCAGAATGTTTTTGATAAACTGATACGCCGGCTGGATTGTCTCAAACCCGTGAAGGGGAATGGCATTCTGAACCCGCGGGTCGTGAGCGTCAAAGGTAATAATATTTTCCACGCCCATAGACACCAGTTCCTGGAGAGCCAGAGCGCAGTCCAGAGATTCACGGCCGGAACGCTTGTGCTGGCGGCTCTCGTAGAGGAAGGGCATGATTACGGTAATGCGCCGGGCCTTGCCTCCCACAGCCGCGATGAGGCGTTTCAGATCCTGAAAGTGGTCATCGGGAGACATGTGGTTTTCGTGGCCGCAGAGAGAGTAGGTGAGGGAGTAATTGCACACGTCCACCAGAATATACAGATCGTCTCCCCGGACAGATTTATTGATAATGCCTTTTGCCTCCCCGGAACCGAAGCGGGGAGTCTGGGAAGGGATAATGTAGGTATTCCGTCTGTAGCCGTCGTAGGCCAGGTGGTTTTTAGAGGAATTTTCCCTTTCGCACCGCCATTTTACCAGGTACGCGTCCACCTTGCGGCCCAACTCTGTGCAGCTCTTGTGGGGAATGATCCCAAGCCTTCCCACGGGAATGGTTCTGTAGTAGTTTTCGTTTTTTTGAGCCATGTTTTACTTTCCTCCTGTTAACCGTTTTTGTATGCGTATATCGTTCCCGAAAAGATGAATCATTTTGTAATTGCTCAGGATCCGTGAAAAAGTACGTTCCGAATAGACCTCCGCGAATTGCTCCATGGACAGATTGGTGGAAAGAATGGTGGATTCCTTCCGCAGGATCCGCTCGTTGACACAGAGAAAAAACTGGGAGGCCACAAAACTGTTGGTGAGTTCTGTCCCCAGATCATCCAGAATCAGCAGATCGCAGTCAAAAATATGCTGGTGCGTTTCTTCCATATCTTTAGAAGAAGAAAACCGGTACTGTTCCAGAAGCTCAAAGAGATCAAAGGCTGTAAAATAGATTACGCTGAAGCCCTGCTCGATGAGTTCTCTGGCAATGCAGTGGGAGAGGAAGGTTTTTCCCACTCCCGTGTCCCCGTAGAGGCAGATGTTTTCGAAACGGGAAGAAAAATTCAGGACAAATTCCCTGGCGCAGGAGAGAGCCCTGGAGGCGGTCTCCCTGGCGGTAAGGCCGCTGGAAGGGCTTACCAGATCTTCTCCGTAGTAGTCCAGGCGGAAATGATCAAAATTTTCTTCTTTGAGTATCTCCTGGAGATTGGACTGGGTGTACAGCAGGGAGATCTCTGTCCGGCGGAAACAGCCGCATTTTTGGCCGTTGACAAATCCGGTATCCCGGCATACAGGGCAGTCATAGCGCAGTTCCAGGAAATCTTCCGGAAATCCGTGGGACAGCAGCAGAACCCGGCGTTCTTCCGCCAGTTCCCGGATCGCGGCGTCCAGGTCGAAATCCCCCGCCGTCTGTTTGGACAGCAGAATCCGGGCTTTTTTAAGGCTCAGAGCCGCCACCTCCCGGTCAATCTCCTCAAGCCGCGGAAGTTTCTCAAAGGCCGTCCGGATCCGCTGGTCCTGCTCCCGCTTATGCCGCAGCTGTTTTTCCTGATACAGGCGCAGCACCGCGTCGTACTGTGAGTTTGTAAGAGACATGTGAGTACCCTTTCTTTACTCGTTCAGCTGCTTTTCCAGCAGCTGCTTTTCCAGCTGGCTGTAATCGTACTCCCGCTGGTGAAAATTATTGAACCGGTTGGCGGTTTGGGGTTTTCTGACTCTGCCGGCGGAAAAAGATTTCTGACTGCTCCGGTGCTGCTGATCCAGACGTTTTACATCCTCCAGAGTACATACCTTCTGGCGCTTCCAGGCTCCCAGAATCCCCTCCGCGTACTGAAAACTGGGCTGCCCGGTCTGGGAAACGGTCCGGGCACAGGCTTCCTGAATCAGCTCCATGGAAAATCCGTATTCCTCCAGCCAGCGCTTCATACATTCCACCTCCCCGGATACGGGATTCCGGCCCCGGATGCCGAAAGCTTTGAGAATGGAAAAATAGTTTTTATTCCAGACACTGGTCCGGGCTTTGGCCTCGGAAACACTGGACACCCCATCCTTATGCCATTCCAGCCCTACCTTTTCGATGTAGTGCAGGCTGGTGCTTCCCCGGGAGACGCAGTATTCTATCAGATACTCAATGAGATCCATGGGAAAATGCAGTCCGTCATAGAAGTAAAGGATCCGGTTGGCGTCGGTGGAGCTTAAAGTCCGGCCCAGATACTGTTCTGCCAGAAACAGCAGCTGACGGACCTCCTCGTTGTCCTCCTGAAGCTGGCGGACCCTTCCGGCGGAAAGCCGGGGCGGGGACGCCGGCGGTTCTTCTTTTTTGACGGGAACCTGAGAGGACTTGGAGAAATCCTCATCAAGGTCCTGCCGCTGAGAACCGCAGGGAAGGATCTCGATGCCTGTCAGGGAAGACCCCTCCGCGGACAGCCGCAGAAGACCGGATTTTTCCCAGTACCGCAGGGCCCGCAGGATATCATTTTCCGTGCAGGAAAAGACATCGGCCAGAGAGGAGAGAGAAAGCTCCTGGTCCGGCAGATGCGTACAGCGGAGCAGATACAGATAAATTTTGACAAATTCACCGTTTGCCTGGGGCATCCAGGCGTCTATAAAAAGATCCGGCACCAGAGTGACGCCGGCGTTGGAATGGCTTGTAATCGCAATGCGGCTCATAAAAACACCTCGTAATTTTTCGTGCAATCCCAGTATAGCACAGTATTTTCCCAAAGAGAATAGCCATTTTTTTCGGGAGTTTTCCACCGCAAAATGTGGATAATGTGGATAATGTGAACAAATAATAGGCCTGTCGAATTATGGAAACAAGAAATGTTAAAAAAACAGGGATTTTACGAGATTTTAACGGAAAAGGGAGAAAGTGTTATGTCAACAAAATCATTCACAAAAAATCCACACGTCTTTTCACAGAAAATGTGAATAAACGTGTGGATAATGTGGATAACTTATTTTTGAATCAGGTTTTCTCCGATATTTACAACATCTCCGGCCCCCATAGTTATCAACAAATCTCCTGGGGAACAATTTTTTTTCAAAAAGTCTTCGATGGCCTCAAAGGAAGGCAGGTACAGGCATTCTGTGCCCAGCGCGGAGACGGCCGCTGCCAGGTCGGCGGAAGAGACGCCCAGAGTGTCTGTTTCCCGGGCGGCGTAGATATCCGCCAGAATCACCCGGTCCGCCAGAGAAAGCGCCTGGGCGAACTGGGAAAACAGAGCTTTCGTCCTGGTGTAGGTGTGAGGCTGAAAAACGCACCACAGGGTTTTATGAGGATAGTTTTCCGCGGCAGTGAGAGTGGCCCGGATCTCAGTGGGATGATGGGCGTAATCATCAATCACCGCAACTCCCTGGAAGGTTCCCTTGTACTGGAAGCGGCGGTCGGCGCCGTGGAACCGCTGGAAGCCCCGCTGTATGGTATCCGGATCGATTTCCAGAAGATCCGCCAGAGCAATGGAGGCCAGGGCATTGGATATATTGTGCTTTCCGGGAACCCGCAGGGAGAACTGTCCCATGGTTTTCCCATGCCGGAGAGCGGTGAAGGAAGGATGCCCTTCCCGGTCAAAAGAAATATCGCGGGCTGTGTAATCGGCCTCCTCCCGGAGAGAATAAGTAATCACCCGGCAGGGAAGGCCTCGGGCCACCTCCTCCCAGGCCGGTGTGTCCCGGTCGATAATCAGGGCGCCGTCCGCGGGAAGAAGCTCGGCGAATTTTCGGAAGGAATGACGGATATCTTCTATATCTTTAAAGAAATCCAGATGATCCGCGTCCATATTTAAAATGATGCCGATCCGGGGACAGAAGCTGAGAAAACTGTTGGTGTATTCGCAGGCTTCCGTGATGAAAGTCTCAGATCCTCCTACCCGGATATTTCCGCCGATGGAGGGAAGGATGCCGCCCACGGAGATGGTGGGATCCCGGCGGGCTTCCAGCAGGATCTCGGAGGCCATGGAAGTGGTGGTGGTTTTTCCGTGGGTGCCCGCCACGGCAATGGGCATCCGGTAATTTTTCATGATCTGCCCCAGAAGCTCCGCTCTGGTCAGCATGGGAAGCCCCCGGGCGGCCGCCGCGGCGAACTCGGGATTGTCCGGGTGAATGGCGGCGGTATATACCACCAGCTCTGTGCCGGGCTGAATGTTTTCCGCCCGCTGCCCGTAGAACACCCGGGCGCCCAGAGACTCCAGACGGCGGGTCAGGGCGCTTTCCCTGGCGTCGGAGCCGGAAACCCGGAAGCCCTCGTCCAGCAGGATCTCCGCCAGGCCGCTCATGCTGATGCCGCCGATTCCTATAAAATGAACATGCATTGGTTTTTCAAAATTTACGGTATACATAATCCCCATCCTTTAAAGAGAGAACCGGAAAGCTCCGGTTCCTGTGTGTTTTGGCCTGCGGCGCCGCGTCCGCGGCGCGCTTTACCAGAATTATAACCTGTTCCCAAAGAAAAGTAAATCCTCTGTTGTTCCGCCGCCGAAGGAGCGCCGTTTCTTCCGCCGTCCCGTCAAGCCGGGCCGAAAACAGGGGAAAATTGTAAAAAATGCATAAAGATACGGAAAAAAGCAGGAAAATATGCAGTGAAAAATGTAGAAAATGCGTGATATAAGTTGGATTAAATAAGAAAAATAGGCTAAATATCACAAAATAAAGGAATGATTTTAAGGGAATATATAAAAAATGTTCACAATATTTGGAAACTATGCTATAATAGGCTATCATATACAACAAGAGGTGATTGCATGATTAAAAAAGAGATGATAGCCATGCTGCTGGCCGGCGGACAGGGGAGCCGGCTCGGTGTTCTGACTGAAAAAGTAGCTAAGCCGGCAGTGGCGTTTGGCGGAAAATACAGAATTATCGATTTTCCTCTCAGCAACTGCATCAATTCGGGAATTGATACGGTGGGCGTGCTGACCCAGTATCAGCCTCTGCGGCTGAACGAGCACATCGGTATCGGAATCCCCTGGGATCTGGACCGGAACGTGGGCGGTGTCAGTATACTTCCGCCTTACGAAAAGAGCACCAGCAGCGAGTGGTATACCGGCACGGCAAATGCAATCTTCCAGAATATGGCATATATGGAGAGATTCAATCCGGACTATGTTCTGATTCTGTCCGGCGACCATATTTATAAGATGGATTACCAGGTAATGCTGGATTATCACAAAGCCAACAAGGCGGATGTCACCATCGCCTGCATGCCCGTTCCCATAGAGGAAGCCAGCCGGTTCGGAGTTATGATTACCGACGGAAACGGCCGCATTACGGAGTTTGAGGAAAAGCCGGAGCATCCCCGCAGCAATCTGGCTTCTATGGGCATCTATATTTTCAGCTGGAAAGCCCTGAGAGAATCTCTTATCGCCCTGAAGGACCAGCCGGGCTGTGATTTCGGCAAGCATATTCTTCCCTACTGCAGGGACAACGGCATGCGCCTGTTTGCCTATGAGTTCAACGGCTACTGGAAAGATGTGGGAACCCTGGGCTCCTACTGGGAAGCCAATATGGAACTGATCGACATTATTCCGGAATTCAATCTGTACGAGGAGTTTTGGAAGGTCTATACCAAGGGAGACGTGCTGAGACCTCAATACGTGGCCGCGGACGCGGTGGTGGACCGCTGCATCATCGGAGAGGGAGCCGAGATCTACGGAGAAGTACATAATTCGGTGATCGGCGCCGATGTGTGGATTGAGAAGGGCGCGGTAGTCAGGGATTCCATTATCATGCGCCACAGCAGGATCGGGGCCGGCTCTTCCGTGGAAAAGGGAATTATCGCTGAAAATGTCACAGTAGGCGAGAATGTGAAGATCGGCGTGGGGGAGGAAGCCCCCAATGTTCTGAAGCCCAATATCTATGCCTTCGGTCTGGCTACAGTGGGTGAGAATTCGGTGATCCCGGACAATGTGAGCATCGGGAAAAACACAGCGGTATCGGGAAAAACGGTTCCGGAAGATTATCCGGAGGGAATTCTGCCCGGAGGCGGAGCACTTCTTAAGAAGGACGGTGAGGAAATATGAGAGCACTGGGGATCATTTTAGCAGGCGGAAACAGCAACAGGATGAGAGAACTGTCCAACAAGAGAGCTATTGCGGCTATGCCCATGGCGGGAAGCTTCCGCAGTATTGATTTTACACTGAGCAGCATGACAAACTCTCATATTCAGAAGGTGGCGGTTCTGACCCAGTACAACGCCAGATCTCTGAATGAGCATCTGATGTCCTCCAAATGGTGGGATTTCGGCAGAAAGCAGGGAGGACTCTATGTGTTCACCCCCACCGTTACTGCCAACAACAGCTGGTGGTACCGGGGCACAGCGGACGCCATCTATCAGAACCTTTCCTGGCTGAAAAACAGCCATGAGCCCTATGTGATTATCACATCCGGAGACGGTATCTATAAACTGGATTATAATAAGGTGCTGGAGTACCATATCGCCAAACGGGCGGACATTACGGTTGTATGTACGGAGTGCAGAGACGACGATCCCAGCCGTTTCGGTGTTCTGAAGATGAACGAGGATTTCCGTATCGAGGAATTCGAGGAGAAACCCATGGTTTACAGCTCCAATCTTATCTCTACCGGCATTTACGTGATCCGCAGGAGACAGCTCATCGAACTGATCGAGCGCTGCGCCCAGGAAGACCGCCATGATTTTGTGAAGGATATCCTGATCCGCTATAAAAACCTGAAGAGAATTTACGGATATAAACTGGATTCCTACTGGAGCAATATTTCTACAGTGGAATCCTACTACCGGACCAATATGGATTTCCTGAAGCGCGAGGTGAGGGATTACTTCTTTAATCAGTACCCGGGGGTATATTCCAAGATTGACGACCTGCCGCCGGCGAAATATAATCCGGGAAGCGTGGTGAAAAACAGCCTGATCGCCAGCGGCTGCATTATCAACGGGCAGATTGAAAATTCCGTGATATTCAAAAATGTCTACGTAGGAAACAACTGTGTAATAAAGAATTCCATAGTCCTGAATGATGTGTATTTGGGGGATAACACGCATATCGAGAATTGTATTGTCGAGAGTCGTGACACCATCCGGGCGAACTCCTATTATTGTGGAGAAGACGGAATTAAGATTGTCGTAGAGAAAAACGAAAGATACGCGATCTAGTTTATGAGGCGAAAGGGGAAGTTTCTATGCAGATTACAGATGTCAGAGTTCGTAAAGTCGCAAAAGAAGGCAAGATGAAAGCAGTGGTGTCAATTACCATTGACGATGAGTTTGTGGTACACGACATTAAAGTGATTGAAGGCGAAAAGGGCATGTTTATCGCCATGCCCAGCCGTAAATCCACCGATGGGGAGTACAGGGATATTGCCCATCCCCTCAATTCTGCTACCAGGGACAGGATTCAGACAATCATTTTGAACAAGTACGAGGAAGCCATGGCCGAGGATTCAGAATCGGCTGAATGACGCTGCCTTTCGGAGAGGGTAATGGGGAAAAAAGGAAGGGGGACGCTGGATCCGCAGGGATGCAGCCGTCCCTTTCCTGTTGTCAAGGAGGAAGAGCAAAATGCATCTGCCGGAAAAATTTCTGGATAGAATGAGAGACCTGCTGGAAGAGGAATTTCCGGCTTTTTTGGAAAGTTACCGTCAGCCCCGGCAGTATGGCCTGAGAGTCAACTGCCTGAAGACCACGCCGGAGGAATTTGAGGCCGCGGCCCCTTTCCCGGTACAGAGGATTCCCTGGGTGCCGGACGGTTTTTTTTATGGAGAGGGCATTTACCCGGCCAGACATCCCTATTATGCCGCGGGTCTGTACTATCTGCAGGAGCCCAGCGCTATGACACCTGCCAGCCGGCTGCCGGTGGAACCCGGAGAGCGGGTTCTGGATCTTTGCGCGGCCCCGGGAGGCAAGGCTACAGAGCTGGCCGCGAAGCTGAAGGGAGAAGGCCTGCTGGTGGCCAATGATCTGAGCGTTTCCCGGGCCCGGGCGCTTTTACGGAATCTGGAGCTGATGGGGGCGTCCAACTGCTTTGTAACCAGCGAAACCCCTGCCAGGCTGGCGGCGGCCTTTCCGGAGTATTTCCACAAGATTCTGGTAGACGCGCCCTGCTCCGGGGAGGGCATGTTCCGAAAGGATGAAGATGTGGCCGCGGCCTGGAGTGAAGAGAAGGTAAAAGCCTGCGCCGCCGCGCAGAGGCAGATCCTGGAAAGCGCCGCCGCCATGCTGAAGCCGGGAGGAATGCTTCTGTATTCTACCTGCACCTTTGCCCCGGAGGAAGATGAGGAAAACGCCGGCTGGTTTCTCAGCCGTTTTCCGGAATTTACTCTGATACCTATGGAGCCCTGGGAAGGGTTTTCCCCCGGGCGTCCCGGCTGGGGAGGAAATCGGCCGGAACTTTCCGGCTGTATCCGTATCTGGCCTCACAGAATGCAGGGGGAAGGACATTTTCTCGCGCTGTTTCAGAAGGCGCCGGGGGAGGCGGGAAGAGAGCCGAAGACGCAGAAGATCCTCAGGCCGGATGGGGAGCAGAGCAGGCTGCTGGGAGACTTTTTGAAAAACGGCGGTGTAAAACTGCCCCGGGAGAGAGTGGAAGTCCGGGGGCAGAGAGCCTTTTTGGTGCCGGAATTGCCGGAGACGGTCAGAGGGCTGAAATTTCTCAGAAACGGTCTGTATCTGGGAGAATTTAAAAAAGGGAGATTTGAGCCTTCCCAGCCCTTTGCCATGTGGCTGAACGAGAAAAATTGGAAAGAATGCGTCAGCTTTCATCCGGAGGATCCCCGGACAGAACAGTATCTGAGAGGGGAGGCAGTTCCTGTGGAAGCTGCGGGATCCGGGTGGCGGCTGGTCTGTGTCGATGGATTTTCTTTGGGATGGGGAAAATTGTCAGGAGGTCTGCTGAAGAACAAGTACTTGTGTACCTGGAGAAAAAAGTAGGCTATATCTTGTGAAAGTTGCTTCAAAAGTGATAAGAAAAAGCGACAAAATATTACACTGATGTTACGAAAAATTAAAAAATGCTTTTAATCCGGAAAAAACTGTGCTATAATCTAACAAGCACGGGGAGCAGTCCGCATGAGGAGGGGCTGGTGCTGGTCTTTTCCGGGGAAAAACCGGGGGAGGCAGGGGTAACATGAGGTGTAAGAAAATGAGAAGTAAAAGGAGATTTTATTGGATCCTGGCCGCGGGGCTGCTGACGGCAAGCGTGTTTCCGGCATACGGCGCCACGACTCAGGAGCAGATCAATCAGGCACAGCAGGAGAAGCAGCAGGCGGAGTCCAGCCTGGAAAGCACACAAGACAGAATCGAGGAAATTGAATCCCAGAAGGGACAGACAGAGGCATATCTTTCAGAACTGAGCCGGCAGCTGACAGAACTGACGTCCGATATGCAGGAACTGCAGCGGGAATATACGGACAAGCAGACAGAACTGACACAGGTGCAGGAGGAACTGGAGGAGGCCAGAGTACGGGAAGAAAAGCAGTATGAGGCCATGAAAGTCCGGATCCAGTTTATGTACGAGCATTCTCAGGCCGGTGCCCTGGAGATGCTGTTTTCCGCGGACAGCTTCATGGATTTTCTGAATCGTGCCGATAACATTTCAGAAATCACAAAGTACGACAGAGAGATGCTGGCGGATTACGAAGCCACCAGGCAGGAAGTGTCTGAGAAGGAGCAGCAGGTTCTTCTGGAACAGCAGGAGATAGAGGCGCTGCAGGATCAGAGCACGAAACAGCAGGAGCAGATTCAGGAACTCTACGAATATACATATAACCAGGTTCAGGAATATACCCAGGAACTGGCAGGGGCGGAATCAGAAGAGGCAGCTCTTCTGGCCAGCATACAGACCCAGGAGGATGCTTTGAACCAGCTTCTGATCCAGGCTAAGCAGGAGGAAGTGGAGGCTCAGAGAAAGGCCCAGGAGGAGGCGGCCAGAAAGGCGGCGGAAGCCGAGGCGGCCCGTCAGCAGGCGGCGCAGCAGCAGGCCGGCCAGAATCAGCAGGCAGGTTCCGGGCAGACCGGCAGTTCCGCTCCGGACACGGATACAGGAGCTTCCGATGTCTCCAATGAGACATCCCAGGGAAATTCTTCTTCCGGCGGTACATATCTGGGCAGGTTTAAACTGACAGCCTACTGTTCCTGCTCCATCTGCTGCGGACAGTGGTCCCAGTACCAGGGGCTGACAGCCAGCGGCGCGCAGGCGCAGGAGGGCGTCACGGTTGCCATGGGAGGCGTTCCCTTCGGCACCAAGCTGAGCATCAACGGGCATATTTATACTGTGCAGGACAGAGGCACCGCCTATGGTCATGTGGATGTCTATTTTTCCAATCATGCCAGCGCCCTGGCCTTTGGACTGCAGTACGCGGATGTCTATATGGTAAACTGAAGCACAGCAGACAGGTTCCCGGCGTCCCCCGGGGCCTGTCTGTGAATCGCGGCAAGCCGGAAGAAATCAGCAAAAAGTTAAAAATTGTGTTGACAACTTGTAAAGTTTCTAATATAATAATGTGTGCTGACAGAGTTCAGCAATCGAAGCGTGGCTCAGTTTGGTAGAGCGCTGCGTTCGGGACGCAGAGGTCGTGGGTTCGAATCCCGTCGCTTCGATTTATGAGATGCTCAGGAATGTTGAGAAAGACGTTCCTGAGCGTTTTTGGTATCGGGAAGAATTTTGCGAGGTGGAATTTATGGCAGTATACAGCAAGGGAAATGAGACAAAAAAGCGTTTTGTTATGCTGACCTATCATAAATTGTGTGAGAAGAAAGCGTCAGAGATCACTGTCCGGGATCTGGCCCGGGAGAATGGCTGCTCCGCGGCCGCTCTGTACCGTCATTTTGAAAGCCTGGAATATCTCATTGCCGTGGCTTCGGTCCGCTTTCTGGACGAGTATATGCGCCAGTACGCCAGTCTGCTGGACAGCGACAGGGATCTTCTGGAAATTTATATCGAGGGCTGGGAACTGTTTAACCAGTACGCCTTCGCCAGACCGGATATTTATTACCGCCTGTTCTGGGGGACGGACAACGGAGTGTTCGGGGCGGCTTTTCAGGATTATTTTGAACTGTTTCCCTTTAAGGGATCTGAGAAGTATACCGCCTATTACTATACGCTGCTGTTTAATGAAAATATGCAGGAGCGGGATTTTATTGTGCTCCGCCGCCTGGAGAATGCCAGAAGGATCAGCAGCGAGGACGCGCTGTTCTGCAGCTACACCAATCCCCTGATTGTAAAGGGACTGATAATGACTGCCATGGATCTGGATCCGAAGGGCAGAAAAGAGCAGGAGCAGCTCTGCAACCGTCTGATCCGGCAGAATACCCTGCGGAATATACAGGTATAGCCGGACAGAGGAAAGAAAACAGGTTTAAGCGGGAGATCGCCCATCCATGCTGTGGGCCGGTTTCCTGTTATTTTTTTGCTTTATTTTAAAAAGTGAACACGTTTACTTGACAAAGTGCACAAAATAGTATATGATACATTAAAAAGTGAACATGTTTACATTCTTAAAGAGCGCGCGGACAAATGTAAAAAATAAAAAGGAGAGAGCAGTTATGGCGGACAAAAACAGACCCCTGAGACTGGGGATGCACACCTATACCCTGCACTTTTTCGGTTTTGGAGAAAGCTGGGGTTTTGGAAAAGATTATTATTTCGATCAGGTGATGTCCCTGTACGAACTGATGGATAAGGCTGAGGAGTGGGGACTGGACGGCCTGCAGATCACCAAAGTGGATCTGCTGGCCACCGGCAGCGATACTCCCTTCGCGGCGGAGAATCTGCGGAAGGTGGGACAGGCCGCCCGGGAACACGGCCTGTTCCTGGAGTTCAACTCTTCCTTCCACGCGGGCAGCGATTCCCGGGTAAACTGCACGGTGAAAGAAGCCCTGCAGATCGGCCATGAGCTGGGAGCGGAGCTGGTGAAATTCAGTCTGGATATTCTTAGGCCCCGGGAACTGTATGGCTCCTGGATGCATCCCCAGGTCATGAGCCAGATGGTGGATCGCTACAATGAGTTTCAGGCAGCCATTCCCCTGATCGAGGAGCTGGGCATGCAGGTGGCCATTGAGAACCATACGGATACCTTCTCTCAGGAGATCCTGTGGATTGTGGACAAGCTGAACCATCCCCTTATCGGTACCTGTGTGGACACTATGAACTGTCTGTATATTACAGAGAATCCCTACGATACCATGGAGCGCATGCTGCCAAAAGCCTACTGCTGCCATTTCAGCGACGACATTGTGGTGACGGATCCTCTGGGCGTCCACATCATCGGAGCGCCCCACGGACAGGGCTCTATGGACTGCCCGAAGATGGTGGCTCAGATCCGGGAGAAATCCCCCATGGATAAGATCATTTTTGAAAATGAGATTGCCTTTAAGCGTGTGGACGAGCCCATTGAGGAGGCCAGGGCCAGAGAGATGGCGGCCTGCGAGGAGAGCATCCGCTATCTGCGGGAAGAACTGAAGCTGGGCCTGCGGGGCAGATAAAAGCGGTTTCAGAGGAAAACCACAGAATCAGAAGAAAAAAGATTTGCAGGAGGAATTTCAGATATGTCAAGAGAACAGATGATCCACGACGCGGCCATGGAGATTATGAGAGAGGTGGGCGTGAAGATCCACAATGAAAAGGCCAGAGAGATTTTAAAGAACAACGGAATTCAGGTGGAAGGAGATATCGCCTATTTTACTGAGGAGCAGGTGATGCACTGGGTGAAAATGGCCCCGGAATCCTTTACCATTTACGCCAGAAACCCCAAATACAATATGTACATGGGCGGGGATCAGGTAAACCCGGCTGCCACCTACGGCTGCGCCTTTATTGACGACAAGGACGGCACCAGACGCCGGGGCACCATGGCGGATTATGTGAAATGCCTGAAGCTGATTCACGCCAACGAAGATTACAGCATCAACGGCGGCATCATTGTACAGCCGGCGGATGTGCCGGAGGAGACGGCGGCCATGGAAATGTTCTACGCCACCCTGGAATATTCCGATAAAGCGATCATGCTGCCCACAGGATTTAAGAAAGAAATGGAAGCGATCCTGGAAGCTTCCGCGGAGCTGTTCGGCGGAAAAGACGCTCTGGCGGAAAAGCCCCGGATGATCGCCCTGATCAATACGGTGTCTCCTCTGACCCTGGATGAGAGAATGCTGGACTGCCTGATGCTGCTGGCGGAGTACGGACAGCCGGCCATCCTCTGCCCGGCTTCCATGCTGGGAGCCACCAGTTCCATTTCCATGGCGGGAACCATTGCCAGCGGAACCGCTGAGAGCCTGGCAGGCATTGTCATCGCTCAGATGATCCGTCCGGGAACTCCGGTGGTCTTCGGCATTCAGTCCACCGCCGCGGACATGAAGGGCGGCATCACCTTTGCCTGCGCGGCTCCCGAGGGAGCGGCCATGCAGGGATTTTCCACCAACATGGCGAAATTCTACGGCATGCCCTCCAGAGGCGGCGGCTGCCAGACTGACGCTCCGGTGATCAACTGTCAGGCAGGTTATGAATCCATGCTGACCTTCTACTCCGCCTACAGCCACGGCATCAATATCGTCATGGAAGCCGGCGGCGTTATGGACAGCGTTAACTCCACTTCCATTCAGAAGATGATTGTGGATTTTGAGATTATCCGCCAGGTAAAGGCGGCCTGCGCTCCCATTGAGGTGAACGAGGAAACCCTGAATCTGGAGGAGATCAAGGAGATCGGACACGATGGAAGCTTTATCACCGCGGATTCCACCATGGAACATTTTACGGATCTGTATTCTCCCAAGGTAGGCCCCAGAAATTCCAAGAGCGATACCTACTTTGAGGACAGCATTGATAAAGAGATCGAGAGACTCCTGGAAGAGTATGAGGAGAACCGTCCGGAAAACGATCCGGCAGCCATGGAAAAAGTCAGAGCGGTTCTGGCTAAAGCCGGCATGGACGCCAATGATTTTGAAAAGATTCAGTCTATGTGACTGGGAATACAGAAACGGGGGTAATGGGTATGAAAATTACAGGCGGAAAACGCTGGTTTGTGGTGGCGCTCTGCGCTCTGATGGCGGGAATCATGGTGTATGTGCCGTTCCTGCGCTACAGTTTTTACGATCAGATGTGCGTACTCTTTACGGAATACAAGCATGTGGTTTCACCGGATACAGTAAACAGCTTTATCGGTGATTTCGGTATGGCCTTCGGCATCGTGTCCATGCTGGGATATCCCTTCGGGGGAATCTTCGCGGACCGTTTTAACGAGAAATGGCTGCTCATCGCCGGAGGAGTGCTTATGGGCGTCTGCTCTTTCTGGCTGGGTATTGTGCCGGATAAAACTTCGATTATTATTATCCATCTGCTCTACGGAGTGGGCACCAGCTTCATGATCTGGTCTGCTTACCTGAAGCTTACCAGAAAAATGGGGAACGCGCAGGAACAGGGAAGAATGTTTTCTACTTCCGAGTTCGTTCGGGGCATCTTCGGCATGCTCATCGGTTTTGCCGGCGTGGCCCTGCTGGGACAGGCCACTCTGGGTTCCGGGGAACTGGATCCCGCGGCTCTGGGGGTTCAGTGGAGAAATCTCATGTGGATCAGCGGAGCTCTGTTTTTGATCTTCGCTGTGCTGGTATTCTTCTTTATCCCTGCCAGGGTAGCGGGAGCTGAGGAGACCGGCAGCGAAGTGCAGGAGGCCTTCAGCCTGAAAAATGTGGTAAAGGTCTTAAAAATGCCCGGTACCTGGCTGATTTCCGCTCTGGTATTCTGCTGCTTTTCCTTTACTTCCGCCGGCAACGGCTATCTGGGACCCTACACAGTAAATGTGCTGGGGGTTTCCGAGACCATGGCCAGTTCCTTCGCCATTGTGCGGAACTATATTATCGCCGCAGTGATGACTCTGGCCATCGGCTTTATCTCTGATAAGATCGGTTCCAAGGCCAAAACTCTGGGTATCTATCTGGCCATCGCCTCGGTGCTGGGGGCAGCCCTGGTATTTACCAAGAGCGCCTTTGCCCTCTGCCTGGTGATCTCTTTTATCTTTGCCATTGTGTACTCCGGCATGAGAGGAATTTATTTCGCTACCCTCAACGAAGTAGGGATCCCCTTGTCTATGACGGGAATCGCCACGGGAATTATTTCCATGCTCTGCTATCTGCCGGATGTGTATTTCGCCAAGCTGGCCGGCACCTGGCTGGACGCTTACGGAAACACAGGCTATGACCTGATCTGGTACTGGGCCATCGGCTGCGGCGTTATCGGAGTCATAGTAGCTGTCATCACCTGCCGCTACTCCGCGAAACTGAAAAAGGCACAGAAGAAACAGGGGGTGTGATGCATGTCACAGGGCTTAACAATCCTGGCGGCAGTGCTGGTTCTGGCTGACCTGGCTTTCTGCTTCGGCGTTGGCCTGAAAACCCGGGGCGGCTCCAGCACCGCGGCGGAATACTTTATCGGCGACAAAAAGATCGGACCGGTGCTGCTGTTCCTCACCGCCTGGGCCAGCTTCAGCGGCGCGGGAAACTTCATCGGGCAGGCCGGCCGGGGAGCCATGGAAGGCATCAGCGCCTACTGGCTGTGGCTGGGGGAGGGATTCCTGGGAGGCATTATAATGGGCTACATCCTGGCCCCCTATCTGGCCCGGTTTAAGTACCTCTCCATGCCCCACTTTATCTCCGGTTATCTGTTCGGGGGCGATCCCCAGATCCGCCGGGTAGGGGGCGTGGCGGCCCTGATGCCCAATGTGGTCTGGCCGGGAGCCCAGATCATGGGCGTGGCCTATGTTCTGGAGCTGGTCTTTGGCATAGACTACCGGATCGCGGTGATTGTCTGCGGCGTAATCTTTGTGTTCTACACCGTCAGCGGCGGCCTGAAGGCGGTGGTTTACGCCGACGCCTTCCACGGCACCATCCAGCTGATTTTCGCCGTGGTGATTATTATTTTCGGACTGAAGCTTTTTAATTTTGATTTCAGCTACCTGAAGGATCAGGTCATGGCCGTGGATCCCGGCAAATGGGATTTGTTTGCGGATAAACCGGTGGTGATTGTCACCAGTTTCCTGACGGGGCTGGTGGGGGCTGTGTCCAATCCGATTTTCTGGAACCGGGCCTTTGCGGCCAAAGATGTGAAGACAGCCAGAAAGGCTTACGGCCTGACCTTCTTTATGAATATCATCATGGTGTTTATCATGATCCTGCTGGGGATCGTCAGTCTCATGTATACCAATCAGGGAGACCAGGCTCTGGTCTGGCTGATTATGAACAAGATGCCGGTGTTCTGCAGCGTGATCCTGGCAGTCAGCGTGCTGGCCGCCTGCATGTCCTGCGCGGATACCCATCTGAACTGCGCGGCGGCCAATATCGTGTCGGACATTATGGATCCCCAGGCGAAGCTGGACGATGAAACCAGCGTCCGCTACGCCAAGCGGGCTACCCTGGCGGCAGGAGTGGTGGCCATTCTGGCCGGCTTTTTCGGGGATTATATCTATGCTCTGGGAACCTATGGCTATACGGTCTGCGGCGGGGTGCTGATCCCGGCCTTCCTGGTGGGCCTCATCTGCCGGGACCGGAAGGCCAAAGAGTTCCGGTCAAAAATGAGCGTCACAGCCGCAAAGATCGGAATGATCATCGGCGTGGCAGTGGCCATTCTTTTTGAACTGGTTCCGGCCTTGAGCGGGCTGCTGGGCGGCGGAGTGCTGCCGGCCATCGCGGCTACGGTAGGAGGGATGGTCATTGCCAACCTGTTCTGCAAAGATCAGACCTGGAAAAAGGCCTGAAAGAACTGCGCCATAAAAGCGATGCTGAAAACGCTTCTGTGTTTTCGGCATCGCTTTTTTAAACCAAGCGCCTCCTTTCTGCAACTTACCGGCCCTGAATTTTTTGGCTTCCGGTACCCCAGACGTGCTGCTCTTTGGCCGCGGCCGGGGTATTCTCTGCCATCACGCCCACCAGCTTATGAGGAATGTAGGGTTCCTCCAGATAGGCGGCCTCTTCCGGCGTCAAGGTAAACGCAACCGCCCTGGCCGCCCCCTCAATGTGATGCGGCTTGGTAGCGCCCACCACCGGGGCTGTCACCTTGGTGAGCAGCCATGCCAGGGAAACTTCCGTCATGGAGACGCCCCGTTTTTCCGCCAGTTCTGCCGCGCGGTCAATGATTACCCTGTCCTGCCGGGCGGTAGCGTCGTATTTGAATTTGGCGTAGCTGTCCTCCTGAAGCCGTTTGGAAGTTTCGCCCGGATGCCTGGAAAGCCGTCCGCCCGCCAGGGAACTGTAAGGCGTCATGGCGATGTTGTCCTCGGCACAGAGTTTTGCCATCTCTCGTTCTTCCTCCCGGAAGATCAGGTTGTAGTGTCCCTGAACGGAAACAAATTTGGCAAAGCCCTCCTTTTCCGCCAGGGCATTGGCCTTGGCCAGCTGATAGGCAAAGCAGTTGGAAATGCCGATATAGCGAGCCTTGCCTGCCTGCACAATGCGATTCAGCCCGTCCATAATATCATAAAGAGGCGTTTCGTAATCCCACATGTGATAGATATACAGGTCTATATAGTCCAGCCCCAAATTGCGCAGGCTGGTGTCGATCATGTTCTGGATATGCTGCTGGCCGGTGATACCTGCGGCAATCTCCTCCTGGGTGCGGGGCAGAAACTTGGTGGCCACTACCACGTCCTCCCGTTTGGCAAAGTCTTTCAAAGCCCGGCCCAGGTATTGCTCACTGGTACCGCTCTGGTAGCCCACGGCGGTATCAAAGAAGTTGACGCCCAGTTCCAGTCCCCGGAGTATAATCTCACGGGAGTGTTCCTCGTCCAGCGTCCAGCTGTGCTGTCCCTTATGCGGATCGCCAAATCCCATGCAGCCCATGCAGATACGGGAAACGGTCAAATCAGATTCTCCCAGTTTTGTGTACTTCATTCTGCTCCCTCCTTACTCCAGCCCGCTGCAGGCTGAATTGTTCCTGATCGTTCATACACATGATTGATTTTTCCCCTTTTCAACAGTTTCTTTGTATTGATCGCATGTGTATGCGTCAGACAATGATTGCAGACCGTTTTGGTTAAGCCAGTCCCGAAGGATTCCCGGCAAGTCTGTACCAAGGATCTCACACCAGTCGCCGCCTGTCAAAGTATGAATTGCCTGCGCGATCTGATGGGTATGACCAGTATAAGAATATGATACAATGAAAAATTCCTTCATTTTCTCTGTACCCTGCTCTGTACCCTGGCATAAGACATACATTTGCCGATGACATCGCCGGTGCGCAGGTACTCATAGGTGGGCATTTCAAAGAGTACCGGCTTGAGGGAGCGGTAATCCAGTTTCCTGAGCAGTTCTTTTACTGCCGCGGCAGAATTCTCATATAATTTTACTTGTATTTTGGTTCCATTTACTGCAATATTCAGCATAAATTTTCTCCTCTTTCTTATAAGCTGGTCAGTACAGGGTTATTCAAATAGTCATACACGCGTCGAACTTCGCTGATCTTCCGGGTATCCAGCATAGAGGGGCATCCTTTGTCCAATGAAGCGATTTTCGCCATGTCCGCGCTGTCCAGAGAAAAATCCCAAATTGCCAGGTTCTCCTCCATCCGATCCTTATGGACGGATTTTGGAATGACGATAACGCCCTGCTGCACATTCCAGCGCAAAATTACCTGCGCAGGAGTTTTGCTATGTTTCTCTGCAATCTCCTGCAGAATCAGCTCGGCAAACATACCTTTAAGTCCCTCGGCAAATGGCGCCCAGGCTTCCGGCTGGATCTCCAATTCTTTCATTAATAAAAGTTCTTCTGTGCGCTGATAGTGGGGATGACGCTCGATCTGGTTAATCTGCGGCTTGATTTTCGCATTATAACAGAGATCCAGCAATCTATCCGGCATAAAGTTGCACACGCCGATGGCGCGAACCTTGCCATCCGCATAGAGTTCTTCCAAAGCCCGCCAGGAACCGTAATAATCCCCAAACGGCATATGGATCAGGTAAAGATCAAGATAGGTAAGTCCCAAATCATCCAGTGATTGTACAAATGCCTCTTTGGTCTTTTCATAGCCCATCTGCTGAATATATGCTTTTGTGGTGATAAACAATTCTTCACGAGGAACGCCGCAGCTATGGATTGCCCGGCCTACTGCTTTTTCGTTTTGGTAGGAACTGGCTGTGTCGATCAAGCGGTAACCAGCGGCGATAGCATCCCGTACCACCTGCTCACAAGTATCCTCCGGAATTTGAAATACGCCGAAACCCTCCATAGGCATTTTGACGCCGTTGCTGAGTGTGATATTTTCCATACAATAAAAACCTCCCTGATAAGCAAAATGGCGTGCAGTCTTTCTGCCTGCCCATTTTGCCGTTATTTTAACCGATTTCCGAGACTGTACGCCTGCTGGGGATACTTGGAATGCTGTGTCATAGAAGGCGTGCCGCAGCCATAGCCCAGCACCATGCCCATATCCTCCAAATTCAGATAGCGCACCAGTGTTTTATAGTGAACTTCCAGCGCCTCAAAAGTCCAGTCATCACTGTTCCAGGCCACCGTTAACAGCGCAGATTTCATGTGCTTGCGTTGGATAGAACTGTTAAATGCGCAGAAACGGTCGATCATGGTTTTCAGCTGGGCACTCATCCCGTAGTAATACAGAGGCGTAACAAACACCAGCATGTCGGCGGACAGGATTTTCTCACGAAACATCTCCATGTCATCCTTCTGAACACAAGGTCCCTCGTAACCGCAGTGGATACAGCCAATGCATGGGTGGATATTGGCGTGGGCTGTATCCACAACATCTACACTGTGTCCAGCTTCCTCTGCGCCCTGTTTAAAGCAATCCGCCAGCAAATTGGAAGAACCATTTTTGTTGGGGCTGCCCTCCAAAACAACGATTTTCATAGCAAGTGCCTCCTTACCTCTTTCGCAGCAGAATGAATTCCTGCGATGAATTTACAATTTTTCAATTTCCATTTTTATTATAGTGGCCTTACTGTTAAATGTCTAATACTTATGATTTATCTTTATTCATGCGGTTTTTGTATTGATAAAGGTATGAAAATCTCCAAAAATCTCCAAAATCTCCGGGAAATATATCCCGGAGGCTCTGCTTAACTAACTTTTATTCGATTCTCGCCCGCATCAGATGGATCTCCTGAATGAACAGAGACGCAGCCGGTGAAAACAGGTTATTTTTCTTCCACACCAGTACACTGTGGGTCATGCGGCGCGGTTCCAGAGGAATAAAACGCAGGCGCGGATCGCTGCGGATTGCCAGCGCCCCATCCATGCAGAAAGCGCAGCCAAGACCCTCAGCCACCATCAGGGCAGCATTGGAAAGCAGGGTATAAAACAGCGGGATTTTTAATTCCTTTTCTTCACGCCCCAGCCAGTTGAGAATTTCCGCACGGATGCTGTCCCGTAATGGCAAAATCAGCGGATAAGGAGCAACATCATCTGCCGCAAGCGATTCCTTTCCCATCAGCGGGTGGTCATCCCGCACCAGGAGTCCCCATGTATCCTGCTGTGACAGACGAACATAATCAAACTTGGTTACATCAATGGGGTCCAGCAGCAAGCCAATATCCACCAGTCCTTTATCCAAACGGTCTTTCACATTATCCACCGTTTCATTATAAAGGGTAAATTGTACCGCGGGATATTTTTCGGAAAATTCTTTGATGAGCTTTGCCAGCGTCTGACTCCCGGCTGCTTCCGAAGCGCCGATCACAACCATACCGCTGATGTTGTTCTGCCGTTCTGCAAAGGACTTTTCCAGGCGGTCTGCTAATTCTACGATTTCCTGTGCCCGCTGACGGAAAAATATACCGTCATCGGTCAGAGTCAGTCCATTTTTGCCGCGCAGCATCAATGTTACACCAAGTTCCCGCTCCAGATCCATAATTTGACGGCTCAAAGTAGGCTGAGACACATGCAGGATATCTGCCGCCCTTGTGATATTTTCTTCCTGTGCCGCCGCTAAGAAATAACGAAGTGTACGGAATTCCAAAACTGCACCCCCTTAAAAACTGCATATTTTTTATCATAGACCAAAGGGCCGAGAAAGGCAATACGCCATAAGATTTCACTGCGTCTTTTTTTGAAGCTGATTTCTTGTGTATACTGGTTTGTATCAGTATAATAAGATGAGGATTGCGGCAGCACGAAGCGCGGAGCAATCCGTGTCTCATGCCCGTTTGTCGGGCAGCTCATAGGATGGCCGCAAGAAAAATATCTGAACAGGATGATTCCGTTAAATGGAACACCGGATATTAAAATCATTCTATAGAAGTAATAGGTAAGAACAAAGGAGAAAATGGAATATGATTGGAATCGGAATTGATACTGGCGGAACGTTTACGGATGCCGTTGTCTATGATATGGAACGGCAGAAAATTCTCTGCAGCGGCAAGACGCTGACCACCAAGGCTCATCTGGAGGACTGCATTGCCGCTGCCCTGGATTTGCTGGATCCGGTATATGTTAAGCAGGCGGAGCTGCTGGCTCTGTCGACCACTCTGGCTACCAACGCCTGTCTGGAGGACAAGGGAAGCCGGGCGAAAATTTTAATGATCGGCATGAACCCGGAGTGTATGCCCAACCTCAGAGAAGTGTACGGAGCCTACGGTTTCCGGGATCCGGAGGAACTTATATTTATAGAAGGAAAGCCGGAACATCTTTTTGAACAGCCGCAGGAGCCGGACTGGGAAGAACTGGAAAGGAAAGCGTCCCGGTGGTTTGCCCAATGCGGCGCGGTGGGCGTGCTGCAGGCCTTCCCAAGAGCCAACGGAGGCCGCTTTGAAAAAACAGCCAAAGAAATCCTGAAGAAAAAACTGGGAGTACCGGTGACCACTGCCTGCGAGATGTCCGATGAGGTGGACGTACTGCGCAGGGGCGCGGGCACTCTTTTAAATACCCGGCTGATCCCGCTGATCGCGGAATTTTTCCAGGCGGTGAAGCATGTGATGGAGGAGCGGAACATGAAAATGCCTCTGGCTATTATGCGCAGCGACGGCAGCCTCATGTCGGAGGAGATGGCCAGGGAATATCCTGTGGAGACTCTGCTTTCCGGCCCGGCCGCCAGTCTGGTGGGAGGCAGCGCCTTGGCGGGACAGGCCAACGCGGTGATCGTGGACATGGGCGGCACTACTACCGATGTAGCCATGGTGCGGGACAAAATGCCTCTGACCTCTCAGGGAGGGATTAAGATCGGACCTTGGAAGACTACCATCAACGGCGTGTATGTGGACACCTTTCTTCTGGGAGGGGACAGCGCCGTCCGTTTCCGGGAGGGCAGGCTGTATCTGGACGGCCGCCGGGTGATCCCCCTTTCCTTTCTGGCGGGGCGGTATCCCCAGGTACGGGAAAAGCTGGCGGCGCTGGGCAGGCAGAAACGGACCCACACCCGGATGCTCCACGAATTTTATGTGCTTCAGAGGAGCATCGCCGGACAGCCCGGCTTTACAGAGGAGGAGCAGGCCCTGTGCCGGGCTCTGGAGCAGGGTCCCCTTCCCATAGAGGAGCTGGCGGAAGCCGTAAAGGGAGATATTTACACCATGAAGACGGAGCGGCTGGAGGCGGAGGGCATCCTCATGCGCAGCGGCCTGACCCCCACAGACGCCATGATCCTGAAAGGGGATTTCCCCGGACACAGCGGAGAGGCCGCCGGGGAAGCCCTGCGGTTTATAGCCAGGAATCTCGGCTGCCGGCCGGAAGAGATCCCGGATCAGGTGTACGGGCTGGTGGAGAAAAAGCTGTACTGCAATCTGGTGCGGATCCTTCTGAACCTGGAGCATCCGGGGCAGCAGAGGACTCTGGAGCAGGAAAATATAGAGACCTTCATCGGCCTCTGCTATGAGAAAGCCAGACGTCCGGAGCGGGTGAGCTGGATGCAGGTGCCTTTTACGGTAAAATTTCCCCTGGTGGGCGTGGGAGCTCCCATTCACATCTTCCTGCCCCGGGTGGCCGCCATGCTGGGAACCCGGGCAGCCATCAGCAAAGACGCTCCGGTGGCCAATGCCCTGGGAGCCATTGCCAGCCAGATCGTCACCCGGATCCGGGTGCGGGTGAAGGTGGAATACAGAGGGGCGGAGTTTCTGGGATTCTCCGTTTATGAAGGGACAAAACGGAATCTGTTCCGGGATTACCGTCAGGCCCTGGATCTGGCGGAAAAACTTGCCAGAGCGCAGGTGCTGGAGAAGATCCGGCGCCGGGGAGGCTTTGAAAACCCGGCGGTGCAGGTGGAATTCCGGGAGATCGGCGGCAAGGGCAGCAATCTTCCCATGCTGTTCGAAACCATTGTGGAAGCCACGGCGGTCAGCGCTTTCCGGCTGTAGAAAAGTACTTGCGCATAAAGAAAAATTGTGCTAAAATTTTCTGAGGCAAAGGTGTCTGAAATGAGTGATTCATTTCAGGCACCTTTTTTCGCCATCTGCCGGAATGCGCGCTTCCGACATATAAAAAAGGAGGAGAGATTATGAATCTGAATACAGGAGATACTGCCTTTATGATACTCTGCGCGGCGCTGGTCTTTTTCATGACCCCGGGGCTTGCCTTTTTCTACGGCGGTATGGTGAGAAGGAAAAATGTCTGCAATACTATGATGGCCTGCGCGGCGATCATGGGCGCGGCAGTGGTGATGTGGATGCTGTTTGGCTATTCCCTGTCCTTTGGCGGGGATCACGGCGGGATCATCGGAGATTTTCGCTGGGCATTCTTAAACGGCGTAGGTATGGAAGCGGGTCCCTACGCGGACTCCATTCCTCATCTGGTGTTCTGTGCCTTTCAGATGATGTTTGCCATTATCACGCCGGCGCTGATTACAGGGTCCCTGGTGGGAAGAATGAAATTTAAGGCCCTGTTCCTTTTTGTAGTGCTGTGGTCTGTCCTGGTTTATTATCCCATGGCTCATATGGTCTGGGGCAAGGGCGGTTTTTTGGCCGCTATGGGTTCTGTGGATTTCGCCGGAGGAAATGTGGTGCACATCAGCTCCGGGATCAGTGCTCTGACCCTGGCCATCATCCTTGGAAGACGGAGGGGCTATGAGTTTACTACCTATCGTATTCACAATATTCCCTTTGTAATGCTTGGGGCCGGAATGCTCTGGTTCGGCTGGTTTGGCTTTAATGCCGGCAGCGCTCTGAAAGCGGACGGCCTGGCCGCCCATGCATTTATGACATCCGCAGTCTCCGCGGCGGCCGCCCTGCTGACCTGGATGCTCCTGGATGTGATTAAAAATAAGAAACCCACCCTGGTAGGCGCTTCTACCGGTTTGGTGGTGGGTCTGGTTGCTATTACGCCTGGAGCCGGCTTTGTGCCCTTGTGGTCCGCCCTGATCATCGGCGGTCTGGTAAGCCCCATCTGTTATTTCGGTGTAGCACTGATCAAGAAAAAACTCAAGATCGATGATGCCCTGGACGCTTTCGGCTGCCATGGCATCGGAGGTATCTGGGGCGGCATTGCCACCGGGCTGTTCGCTCAGCGCTCGGTGAATGAGGCGGCCCGCTGGGACGGATTATTCTTCGGGGACTATCGGCTGTTTCTGGCCCAGCTGGCCGGCATCGGCATCACCATCGCCGTGGCTGTGGCGGGAACCCTGATCTGCGTGGCTGTGATCCGAATCTTTACCCCTCTGCGGGTGTCAGTGAGAGAAGAGCAGATCGGAATGGATATTTCACAGCACGGAGAAAGCGCGTACCCAAGCTTTAATGGGCTGGATCAGTAGCAGGAGGTAAAAAGAAATGATGATTAAGGTAGAAGCCTTTGTGCGGGAGGAAAAATTTGAGGAGGTGAAGGCCGCCCTCAACGAGATCGGCGTAAACGGCCTGACCGTATCCCAGGTTATGGGCTGCGGGGTGCAGAGAGGATATAAGGAGATCGTCAGGGGAATGCAGGTGGATATGCAGATGCAGCCAAAGCTGAAATTTGAGATCGTAGTTTCCTCAGAGGAGTGGGAACAGAAGGCCATTGAAACGATTCAGAAAGCTGCGTACACCGGGGAGACGGGGGACGGAAAAATCTTCAGCTATGAAATACGCAGTGCCCGGAAGATCCGGACCGGAGAGACCGGATACGATGCCATTCAGACTACAGAATGATTTGTGAAAAGACGGAGACATAAAACTCCGTCTTTTCTTGGATTTAACCAAAGCCGCCCTTGACTTTTCGCATAGCAGAGGATATAATGGTCAAGCGTGCATAAAGGATGCAGTTCTTTTTTTGCGCGCAGATTGCGAAATTACAGCAGCCGCAGAAATCTATCAGGAGGTGAAAGGAATGCCTACATTTAACCAGTTAGTCAGAAAAGGCCGTGAGACCGCAGTGAAAAAGTCCACAGCCCCGGCTCTTCAGAGAAGCTTTAACTCTCTGAAGAAAAAATCCACCAACATGTCTTCTCCCCAGAAGCGTGGTGTGTGTACCGCAGTAAAGACCGCTACACCGAAAAAGCCTAACTCAGCTCTGAGAAAGATTGCCAGAGTCCGTCTTTCCAACGGCATCGAGGTTACCAGCTATATTCCCGGAGAGGGACACAATCTTCAGGAGCACAGCGTGGTGCTGATCCGTGGAGGAAGAGTGAAGGACCTGCCCGGTACCAGATACCACATCATCCGTGGAACCCTGGATACCGCAGGTGTTGCCAACCGGAAACAGGCCCGTTCCAAATACGGCGCCAAGAGACCGAAAAAATAATCTTTCGGCCGCTTAGTAAAATTAGAAAAGATTTTCTGTATCACCGTTTATGGTTGGATCGGTTATTCCGTGAGGCCCCTTCTGCGGCTGCGGGTCAATAGAGGATTTACCGGCGCAGACACATATGCGTGCCATAACAGTGTGAGTACCTGAGATCTAATCAAAATGATTAAGGAGGGAAGTAACGTGCCACGTAAAGGACATACTCAGAAGAGAGATGTTTTAGCAGATCCCATCTACAACAACAAAGTGGTTACCAAGCTGATCAACAACATCATGCTGGACGGCAAGAAAGGCGTAGCCCAGAAGATTGTATACGGCGCATTTGCTAAAGTTGAAGAGAAAGCCGGAAAACCGGCGCTGGAAGTATTTGAGGAAGCGATGAACAACATTATGCCCGTTCTGGAGGTTAAGGCCAGACGTATCGGCGGAGCCACCTATCAGGTGCCCATCGAGGTTCGGGCAGACCGTCGTCAGGCCCTGGCTCTGCGCTGGCTGACCATGTTCTCCCGCAAGAGAGGCGAGAAGACCATGGAAGACAGACTGGCGAACGAAATCATGGATGCAGCCAACAACACTGGTGCAGCCGTGAAGAGAAAAGAAGATATGCATAAGATGGCAGAGGCTAACAAGGCATTTGCTCATTACAGATTCTAAAGGAGGAAAATCCGTTGGCTGGAAGAGAATATCCATTAGAGAGAACCAGAAACATCGGTATTATGGCTCACATTGACGCCGGAAAGACCACTCTGACCGAGCGTATCCTGTACTACACCGGTGTGAACTACAAGATTGGAGATACTCACGAAGGCACGGCGACCATGGACTGGATGGAGCAGGAGCAGGAGCGTGGTATCACCATTACCTCCGCCGCTACCACCTGCCACTGGACCCTGCAGGAAAACTGCAAGCCGAAACCGGGCGCTCTGGAGCACCGTATCAACATCATCGATACCCCCGGACATGTGGACTTCACCGTTGAGGTAGAGCGTTCCCTGCGTGTGCTGGACGGAGCCGTAGGCGTGTTCTGCGCCAAGGGCGGTGTAGAGCCCCAGTCTGAAAACGTATGGCGTCAGGCAGATACCTACAACGTACCCCGTATGGCATTCATCAACAAGATGGATATCCTGGGAGCTAACTTCTACAACGCGGTAGATCAGATCCGCACCCGTCTGGGCAAGAACGCCATTATCCTGCAGCTGCCCATCGGAAAAGAGGATGAGTTCAAGGGAATCATCGATCTGTTCGAGATGAAGGCCTACATTTACAACGATGACAAGGGCGAGGACATTTCCATCACCGATATCCCCGAGGATATGCAGGACGATGCCGAACTGTACCACACCGAACTCGTTGAGAAGGTCTGCGAGCTGGATGACGATCTGATGATGCGCTATCTGGAGGACGACATTCCTTCTGTGGAAGAGATGAAGGCTGTTCTGCGGAAAGCCACCTGCGAGTGCGCCGCCGTTCCCGTATGCTGCGGTTCCGCCTACAGAAACAAGGGCGTGCAGAAGCTTCTGGACGCGATCCTGGAGTACATGCCGGCGCCCACCGATATTCCTCCCATCGAGGGAACTGATCTGGACGGCAACCCCATCGTGAGACACTCTTCTGATGAAGAGCCCTTCTCCGCACTGGTGTTCAAGATCATGACCGACCCCTTCGTTGGAAAACTGGCATATTTCCGTGTGTATTCCGGAACCATGAACTCCGGTTCTTACGTTCTGAATGCCACAAAAGATAAGAAAGAGCGTGTGGGACGTATCCTGCAGATGCACGCCAACAAGAGAATGGAGTTGGATAAGGTTTACTCCGGCGACATCGCGGCGGCTATCGGATTTAAGATTTCCACCACCGGCGATACCATCTGCGACGAGCAGCATCCGGTTATCCTGGAGTCCATGGAGTTCCCGGAGCCGGTTATCGAGCTGGCCATCGAGCCCAAGACCAAAGCCGGACAGGGTAAGCTGGGCGAGGCTCTGGCGAAGCTGGCCGAGGAGGATCCTACCTTCCGCGCTCACACCAACCAGGAGACAGGACAGACCATCATCGCCGGCATGGGCGAGCTGCATCTGGAGATCATTGTAGACCGTCTGCTCCGCGAATTCCATGTGGAAGCAAACGTAGGCGCTCCCCAGGTTGCATACAAAGAGACTATTACCAAGCCTGTGGATGTGGACAGCAAGTACGCAAAACAGTCCGGCGGACGTGGACAGTATGGTCACTGTAAAGTGAAATTCGAGCCCATGGATGCCAACGGCGAGGAAACCTACAAGTTCGAGTCCACCGTTGTGGGCGGCGCGATCCCCAAGGAATATATCCCCGCTGTGGACGAGGGTATCCAGGACGCTATGAAAGCTGGTATCCTGGGAGGCTTCCCGGTAGTCGGCGTACACGCCAATGTGTACGACGGTTCCTACCACGAGGTAGACTCCTCCGAGATGGCATTCCATATTGCCGGATCTCTGGCATTCAAGGATGCCATGAAGAAGGCTTCTCCCGTACTGCTGGAGCCCATCATGAAGGTGGAGGTTTCCACTCCGGAAGATTACATGGGTGACGTGATCGGCGATATCAACTCCCGCCGCGGACGTATCGAGGGTATGGACGACATCGGCGGAGGAAAGATGATCCGCGGATTCGTACCGCTGGCAGAAATGTTCGGATACGCCACAGACCTTCGTTCCAGAACCCAGGGCCGTGGAAACTATTCCATGTTCTTCGACAGATATGAGCAGGTTCCCAAGTCTGTACAGGAAAAAGTTCTGTCCGACAAGAGCAAATAAGTAATAATTCGCTTGCAAACAGAGCGGAAATGCAATATAATCTAGTTTAGCAGATTTTGAGTAAAGGAAAATCAAAAAGTGCCCCAGAGGGCCTGAGATTTGTAAGGAGGACTTTTAAAAATGGCAAAAGCTAAGTTTGAGAGAACAAAACCCCATTGTAACATTGGTACCATCGGCCACGTAGACCATGGTAAAACCACTCTGACCGCAGCTATCACCAAGACCCTGCACGCAAGACTGGGTCTGGGCCAGGAAGTTGCATTCGAGAATATCGACAAGGCTCCGGAAGAGAGAGAGCGTGGAATCACCATCTCTACCGCACACGTTGAGTACGAGACCGCGAAGAGACACTACGCACACGTTGACTGCCCCGGACATGCCGACTACGTTAAGAACATGATCACCGGTGCTGCTCAGATGGACGGCGCTATCCTGGTTGTTGCCGCTACCGATGGTGTTATGGCTCAGACCAAGGAGCACATCCTTCTGTCCCGTCAGGTAGGCGTTCCCTACATCGTTGTATTCATGAACAAATGTGACATGGTAGACGATGAGGAGCTGCTGGAGCTGGTAGACATGGAGATCCGTGAGCTGCTGAACGAGTACGACTTCCCGGGCGATGACACCCCGATCATTCAGGGTTCCGCTCTGAAGGCTCTGGAAGATCCCATGGGACCCTGGGGCGACAAGATCATGGAGCTGATGGATGCTGTAGATGCTTACATCCCGGATCCCCAGCGTGACACTGACAAACCGTTCCTGATGCCTGTAGAGGATGTATTCACCATCACCGGCCGTGGTACGGTTGCTACCGGTAGAGTAGAGCGTGGTGTTCTGCATCTGAACGAGGAAGTTGAGATCGTCGGTATCAAGGAAGAGACCAGAAAGACCGTTGTTACCGGTATCGAGATGTTCCGTAAGCTGCTGGATGAGGCTCAGGCTGGTGATAACATCGGTGCTCTGCTTCGTGGTGTTCAGAGAACTGAAATCGAAAGAGGACAGGTTCTGGCAAAACCGGGCAGCGTTACCTGCCACAAGAAATTTACCGCTCAGGTATACGTTCTGACCAAGGACGAGGGTGGCCGTCATACTCCGTTCTTCAACAACTACAGACCGCAGTTCTACTTCCGTACAACGGACGTTACCGGTGTAATCTCTCTGCCCGAAGGCACTGAGATGTGCATGCCCGGCGACAACGTAGAGATGACCATCGAGCTGATCCATCCCATCGCTATGGAGCAGGGTCTTACCTTCGCTATCCGTGAGGGCGGACGTACTGTAGGATCCGGCCGTGTTGCCACCATCATTGAGTAATACAATCTAAATATAAATTTGTTATCGCAAGATAACTTTGTGTCCAAACGTAAGATGCCCGTAGAACTTCGGTTCTACGGGTTTATCTGTGTTGCGGTAAGTTAGATAATCATCCGTACCTTCAAATCCTGGTTTCAGAGGGGGCATCCGCCGCTTTTTGGCGCTGTTTCCGGAATTCAGAAGGAGACAGACCATAGCGCTTTTTGAAGGTGCGGCTGAAATGGGCGCAGGAGTCGTAACCGATGATTTCACAGATTTCCTGCAGAGTATAGCCGGTGGTTTTCAGAAGTGTTTCACCGTGTTCCAGTTTTTGCTTCTGAACGAATTCACCGAAGGAAATGCCCGCCTGTCTGTGAATCATTTTGCTCAGAAAGGAAGGACTGTAATGAAAAGTTCGAGACAATTCCGCCAGAGAAACGCTGGCATAATTCTGCCGGATGTATTCCAGCAGTACCAGACAGCAAAGTTCGGGATTTTCCGCGGTGGAAGCGCCGGAACCGGTGTAATATTTCTGGCAGTGCCGGTGGAGATAGTTAAAAAACAGAGCGGTAATACAGATACTGTTGCCGTTGCTGCAGAGATCCCGGCAGCGGGCTTCCCCAAGAAGCATCTGCATCCAGCGCTGAACCTGCCAGGATGTTCCGGTTGAAAAGATAAGAAATCCCATGGCCTGTTTTTTATAGAGATTTTCCCGGAAAAATGCGGTGAGCAGACTGTCCCGCTTCATCAGAAAAGAAAAAACAGAATCAAAAGTAGTTTTCCGGATCATCACAGAGATGACCAGACTGTCCGGATCCGCCATGAAATTATGCGGGGCTTCCGGAGCCAGAAAGCAGACATCCCCGGATGTAAGGCGCAGTTCCCGGTACTCTCCGCCCATAAACTGAAACAGGGCGCTGCCGCTGTACACATAATTGATTTCAAAGTGATCGTGAGTGTGGAATCCGTCATTGACAAAAGGAATATGAATGTAGCTGGTGAGATCGTCAGTCTGGCGGATCACGTCGTTTTCTTCGATATGGAAATTAGCCTCCGTCTGGTCCGGCGCGGAGTGAGTCGCCGGTTCGCTGCCGTCTACAGGAATGCTGTCGATGAAAGCGGTGAAATCTTTTACTGACAAAATGGAATCTTCCGGAATGCGCAGCTGCGTTGGAAAAGCATGGCGCTGCCGCGCAGCCGCCATCCGGTAGGCGTGTAAAAAAGACAGTTTATCGCCTGTCTGTTCAAAATGCTGCCGGCACAGCAGCCGGATATCACCGATCTTTAAAACAGAATCCTGCATAAGCGTTCCTCCTTCTCTGCATTCATTATAGGAAGAAGTTTTTTACATTTCAACCTGGGATGCAAAATGTCAAAAAAAGGCATGTTTTATCCATGTAAAAGCATGTATTTCCGTGAGCGTTTCTGGTACTCTATCATCAGACAGGCGCCTGAATAATCTGGAGAAGGAGAAGGAAAAATGAGAATAAAATGGAGACAAAAAGCAATGCTGATCCTTGCGCTGGCAGGGCTGGCCGGAACCATGGGGGCCTGTCAGGGAAAAGAAGAGACACAGCCGGAGGCGCAATCCCCGCAGCCTTCTGTAACGGCGGAGAGTGAAGCAAATCAGGCGGAGGAAGAAATTTCCGGAGATAACAGCGAAGAAAATGCCGGGCTTTTAAGCAGCGAAGAAATTCTGATCCGGGATCCATATGTGATGACCTATGACGGGAAATATTATCTGTACGGTACCGATGGAGATACAGCTTTCAGCGGAGAAATGGACAGTTTTCATGCCTATGTCAGCGAAGATCTGGAAAACTGGGAGGGCCCGTATACAATTTATGAGAACGATGGGAGCTATTGGGCGGACGCCCAGTACTGGGCTCCGGAAGTATATGAAAAGGACGGAACATTTTATTTTTATGGATCCATGGGAGGCAGTTCCCGGGAAAATAAAGGCATTGTACTGTTTCAATCCGAGGATCCTCTGGGCCCCTTTGAACCGGTCAGTGACGGAACCATTACCCCGGAGGACGTAGATGCCATTGACGCGGCGCTGTATCAGGAGGATGGAAAGACATATATGGTCTATTCTCACGGGAAAGAGGGGATTTTCGCAGTGGAGCTCAATGACAGCTGGGATGCGTACGCCGGAGAGCCCTTTAAACTCTTTGACGTCAGCGGCTGCGGCTGGGCCACGGAAGCCTTTGAGGGCATGGTGCTCAATGACGGGCCGGCCCTGTATACAACAGAATCCGGCCAGCTGATCTGCTTCTTTTCTACCATGTCGGACAACGGATACCGGATGGGGTACGCAGTTTCAGACAATGGAAGCCTTACGGGAAACTGGGAATGTACAGCAAACCAGATTCAGACAGAGACAGACGGCGGCCACTGCATGATTTTTACCAATCTGGATGGGAAAACCATGGTAAGCTACCACGCGCCCAACGAAAACAGCCATCCGGTCTTCCGGTATCTCACGGAGGACGCGGAAGGAACCATTCTTTTCACAGATACTGCGGCCTGACCGCGGACAACAAGAGCAGGGGGCATGCCATGACGGCAGCCCCCTGCTTCATCTGGATAAATCTTACTGTTCTTTTTTCTCCACCATGGGGGAATCTGGCTCCTGGGCCTTGATCACATATCCGCATTCACAGACAGCGTCCTCCACCACACGGCCTTTTACTGTAAACACTTCAATCTCTTTCCCACACTGGGGGCAGGTTCTCTCCTCCGGTACCGGGGTTTTGAATTTCGCTTCACATCCGTCTAATACAGCCATATTTCTACCTCCTGTTTTTTAAGTCAGGGTTACGGGTCTACAGGTTTATTATAATTCCCTTTGAAAAAAAGGACAAGGGGAATCTTGTACAGAGGAGATCCAGTTGGTATAATGAATCCAGAGTTTCCGTCATAGAGAATAGAAGCAGGAGGAAAACCAATGATTTGCGGTAATTGTGGGAAGCAGATCGGCGATCAGGAAAAATTCTGCCGCTACTGCGGCAGCCCGCAGGGCAGCCCGGAGCCGGCACCAAAGCGTAAGAGCAAAAAGAAATGGATCGCGGCGGGGATTTTGGCCGCTGCGGCTGTGGCGGCGTTGGCGGTCTTTCTGGTTTTGAGAAACGGTCCCGGGGCCAGATTTGAACAGGCTCTGAAAGACGGGGATTACGACAGGGTACTGGAATTGTATCAGAAAGAAAGCAAGGAGGGAAAACTTCCGGAGGATATAGAAGAACTCATGGAGGAGGCGATGAGACAGCTCTATCGGGAGTACAGTTCTGAAGAAATGGATTCCCATGAGATTTCGGAAGTGCTGAAACGGATGGGCGAGATTTTTACCGGAGCTCTTTCCGTGAAGGCCGGCGCAGTGGAGAGTCTGGTAGAGGGCGATGAGAATTTCCGGCGGGAAAACTGGGAGCAGGCGGCGGTTTTCTATCAGAGCGCTCTGGAAAGCTGGCCGGAGCTGGAGGAGGCCTCCGAGGGTCTGGAAAAAGCCGCGGGAGAATATCGGGGGCAGATCCTTGACGCAGTGGAAACTTACGTGTCGGAAGAAAAGTATGTAGAGGCCCTGGAAGAGTTGGAGCACGGACTTACTGTTCTGAAGTCAGATTCTAAGCTGGAGGATAAGCGGGAAGAGGTAAGCCGGGATTACGAAACCTACCAGAAAACCCAGGCAGTCGTCTCTGTGGAGTTTACCTCTGAATATGAAAACAGCCGGCAGTACGCGGTGATCCGGGGATTGAATCAGGCCGGGGAAGAAATTTGGAAAAAAGAGACGGAGCATTTTTTGGCCACAGAGCTGGACAGAGTGAACGAGATTGGAATGAGGGAAGAGGTTTATTATTACGCAGCCGGGGGCACGGTGACCGCCCTGGATCTGCAGAGCGGCGAAGTACTCTGGGAAAATGAGGAGTTTCAGGGAGCCAGCCTCTCCTATTCTTTTGGCAGTGATGGACAGCTGTATCTCTGTGGATATTACGGGCCGGATTTCTTTGCCGTGGATCAGGAAGGTAATACTTTATGCCGGATCGATTCTTTTTCCGCTCAATACCAGTGGCCTCACGGGATCCGCTGCAGCGGGGAGCAGGCGGTTGTCACCGTGAGCGAGGCGGCTTCCGGAGAAGAAGCCGAGATAACGGTAAATCTGTCAGATTATTCTTTTGAGCTGCCGGAGGTGCCGGAACAGACTCCGGGAGCTGCTGCCCAAATGACTTTGGAAGAAATCTGCAGGGCGGTGGAAAACTATTATAATACGGCGTATCACACAGAGGACTACGTTGTCTTTGAAAACGAAGCTATGGAAACCGATGGAGGATATTTTCTGATTCTGCGATATCAGGGAGGAAATACGGCCAACGTCATGGCTTCCGGCATCCAGGTGAACACAGAAACCGGAGAAGTGAAAGACGACTGGGATGGGGTCTGGAATCTGTACGGCTAAAGAAGGCTGTCCGTAAAACAGCCTGTGTCGGGAGAAAGATGACATTATAAATAGAAGAAATTCAGATGGCCCGGCGAGGGAGCGGCTCCGAAGACGGGTATAGAGAGGGAGGAAAGATGCTTGTACGAATCGGTTACGGAAACAAACTGAAGGATGATATCTGGCTGGGCGCCATGCAGTGTCCGAATTGCGGGCAGGAGGCGGACTTCCGCTTGAAGCGGGTGCAGAGTTATACCAGTATATTTTGGGTTCCCATAACATCGAGAACCATCAAGCGGACCATTGTCTGTGATCACTGCGGGGCAGGATGGGAAAAAAACAAGGAAGAGTATAAAGCTCTGAAAAAACAGCAGGAGGAGAAACTGGCCAGGGGTGAGTTTCCGGATCGGATTGTAGCCAGGGATTACGCTCCCGCAAGGCTTCATAAAGGGAGAAAAATCGGTCTTCTGGTGGGAGCGCTTCTGGTTGCGCTGATGTTTCTGACCATGTTTGCCGCCATTATGGGAGATTTGCGGGAGAGAGGAATTCCCTTGGACGGAGGCAGCGCGGCAGTGCTGATCCTGCTGATGGCACTGGGAGTTTTGCCGCTGATCTTTGCCCTTCGCAGTCTGGTAAAAACCAGTCGGCTGCAGAAAACATATAATTTTTATCAGGCCAGATACCAGCTTCAGCAGCAGCGCCGGTTCCAAACAGGAAATCCCCAGGGATTTCCCGGCGGAATGCAAGAAAACCGTTGACAAATTGCAAAACTCTATTATATAATCTCAGCAATGGCGATGACGAAGAGAAGTAGCCCGGAAGATCGCTCCCAGAGAGCGGGGAACGGTGGGAGCCCCGCAGAATGAGTCCGTGTGAATAACACTTCAGCAGCCGCAATCTGAAAACCGGTGCCAGAAAGTTCCGGCCAGTAGGTGCGCCGTGAGCCGCGCGATAAGCGGCGGGGCTTTCACAGGAAGCCGCAGAGAGACTGAAAATCAGTAAATCAGGTGGTACCGCGGACATACAGCTGTTCGTCCTGAACCCAAACGTTCAGGGCGGGCAGCTTATTTTGCGCGTAAACTACGAGCCGGGCGGCAAGATACCGGCAGACGCGGCGGTTATGCTGGCATAACAAGCCGTGGCTGGCGGCATCTTGACATGCGGCGACAGCCGCGAGTGAGCAGGAGCGGAGCGGATGCGAACTGCCCGGGGAGGGAGCCAAGAGGCGACAGCCGCGAGTGAGCAGGAGCGAAGCGGATGCGAACTGCCCGGGGAGGGAGCCAAGAGGCGTGCGCCGCCTGAATGTATAGGAAGAGAAGAGTGAAATTGCAAGGAGGAGATTATGAACACATCGAACATCTACCGCAGCCGTACTCTCAACCAGGTGAGCGAGGCGGATGTGGGACAGAACCTGAAACTGGCAGGCTGGATCGAGAATATTCGGGATCACGGCGGGGTATCCTTTATTGACCTGCGGGATATGTACGGGGTCATGCAGGTGGTCATGCGGGATACCAGTCTGCTGGACGGCCTCAGCAAGGAGGACTGCATTTCCGTGGAAGGGCCGGTACAGCACCGGGACGAGGAGACTTACAATGATAAGATTCCCACAGGCACCATTGAGCTGGAGGCTCATAAGGTGGAGGTTCTTGGAAAAGTAAGGCGCCAGCTTCCCTTTGAGATCATGACCTCCAAGGAGACCCGGGAGGATGTGCGCCTGAAATACCGCTACCTGGATCTGCGAAACCGGAAGGTGAAAGATAACATGATCTTCCGTTCCCAGGTGATTTCCTTCCTGCGCCAGAAGATGACAGAGATGGGCTTCCTGGAGATTCAGACCCCCATCCTCTGCGCCTCTTCCCCGGAGGGAGCCAGGGACTACATTGTTCCCTCCCGGAAGTTTAAAGGGAAATTCTACGCCCTGCCCCAGGCGCCCCAGCAGTACAAGCAGCTGCTGATGGTGTCAGGTTTTGATAAATACTTCCAGATCGCTCCCTGTTTCCGGGACGAGGACGCCAGAGCGGACCGGTCTCCGGGAGAGTTTTACCAGCTGGATTTTGAGATGAGCTTTGCCACCCAGGAGGATGTATTCCGGGCCGGGGAGGAAGTGCTGACCGCAGCCTTCCGGAAGTTTGCCCCGGAGGGATATCAGGTGACGGAAGCGCCCTATCCTGTCATCAGCTATAAGCAGGCGATGCTGGAGTTCGGCACGGACAAGCCGGATCTGCGGAACCCCCTGCGGATCGTGGATGTGACGGAGTTCTTCCAGAACTGTACCTTCAAGCCCTTCCACAACAAGACTGTGCGGGCCATCAAGGTGCACGCGGATATGTCCAAGGGCTTCCATGAGAAGCTGCTGAAGTTCGCTACCTCCATCGGCATGGGGGGACTGGGCTATCTGGAAGTAAAGGAAGATATGAGCTACAAGGGCCCCATTGACAAGTTCATTCCGGCTGAGCGGAAGGGCGAGATCGCCCAGATCGCGGGGCTGGAGCCGGGAGACACCATTTTCTTTATCGCGGACAATGAGGAGAGAGCCTCCCTGTACGCGGGCCAGATCCGCACGGAGCTGGGAGAGCGGCTGGATCTCTGCGAGAAGAACGCGTACCGGTTCTGCTTTGTCAATGACTTCCCCATGTATGAGTACGACAAAGAGGAGAAGAAGATCATCTTCACACACAATCCCTTCTCCATGCCCCAGGGAGGTCTGGAGGCCCTGAATACAAAGGATCCTCTGGAAGTGCTGGCTTATCAGTACGACATTGTCTGCAACGGAGTGGAGCTGTCCTCCGGAGCGGTCCGGAACCATGATCTGGACATTATGGTCAAGGCCTTTGAGATCGCCGGCTACACCGAGGAAGATCTGCAGAAGAAGTTCGGAGCCCTGTATCAGGCCTTCCAGTTCGGCGCTCCGCCCCACGCGGGCATGGCCCCCGGAATCGACCGGATGATCATGCTGCTGCGGAACGAGGAGAACATCCGGGAGGTAATCCCCTTCCCCATGAACGGCAACGCCCAGGATCTTATGTGCGGGGCCCCGGGAGAAGTTTCCGAGACACAGCTGCGGGAAGCCCATATCAAAGTGAGACAATAAGATGAACATGGTCATGATCCTGGTGGATTTTCTCATACCGGCGCTGATGCTGCTTTTCGGCCTGGCTATGTGGAAAGCTCCTTCCCATAAAGTGGACAAGTGGTACGGCTACCGGACCCGGCGGGCCCTGAAAAGCAGGGAGGCCTACGTCTTCGCCCAGATCCGCATGGGGCGGATCTGGACCTGGACGGCTCTTCCGCTGGGAGCGGCTGCCCTGACCCTGGCCCTGATCTTTGGAAAGGATCCGGGATTTACGGAGATTTCCCTGGCTCTTCTGGGGGGACAGGTGCTGGTGATGGTGCTGGCCATGATCCCGGTGGGGCGGGCTCTGAAGAAAAAATTCGGCTGAGGTGAAAGATGGAACGGGATGTAAGTATGGAGGAGATCTCCGACGGCCGCCTGTACGGCCTCAATGATCTGGTAAAGGCGGACTGCCGGGACTGCCGGGGCTGTTCCCGGTGCTGCCGGGACATGGGCAGTTCCATCCTGCTGGATCCTCTGGATGTGTTCCGGCTGTCGGAGGGCCTGGGGGCTTCCTTTGAGGAGCTGCTGGAGCGGTGCCTGGAACTGCATGTGGTAGACGGAGTGATCCTGCCCAACCTGAAAATGGATGAGAAAAGAAACTGCTGTGTGTTCCTGAACGACCAGGGGCGCTGCTCCATTCACAGCTTCCGTCCGGGGATCTGCCGGATCTTTCCTCTGGGAAGATTCTATGAAAACCGGGATTTCCGGTATTTTCTGCAGATCCGCGAGTGTCCCGCCAGCCGCAGCAAGATCAAAGTAAAAAAATGGATCGACACCCCGGATCTTCCCAAAAACCAGGAGTTTATCCGGGACTGGCACTTCTTTCTGAAGGATCTGAAGGAGACCTTCGAAACGGAGGCGGGAGCGGCCAGGCAGAGGGCTGTCAATGTCTATGTGCTGAAAGAATTCTATCAGACCCCCTTTGATCCGGGACAGGATTTTTACCGGCAATTCCAGGAACGATTGGAACGGGCCGGGAAGGCGTGCGGTCTGGTCTTTTGAGAAAGGCGGAAAAGTATGAAAAATCTTCGCTGGATCCAGTCTGCGGCGGCCTGTTTTCTGGCTTTGATCCTGGGCGCGGAGCAGGTGAGCGCCGCAGTGACACTGGGCGGAGAGGGAACGGTCTATCCGGAAAAAGAACATGCGGAAGTCTCCCTGGGGGAAATGTCCAGGGAGCTGTTTGACCAGGAAGCGTTTGATCAGGCGGTGGAAGAATTAGATGAGCTCTCCGGACGGAAAGGGCAGGAAGATCAGGTGCTGGAGCAGTACCAGGTCATCCTGGAAGAGACGGACCGTCTGTATACCCAGTACGTGCTGCTGACCCTGGATTATTACCGGGATGTGGAAAATAAAGAAATAGCAGAGAAGTATGAGGAGAGCGAGAAACTGCTGATGGAAGCGGGAAACACAGCGGCGGAAACGCTGAGCGCTCTGCTGGATTCCCGCTATTACGGCCAGCTGCTCACGGAGACGATGGGAGAAGAAAACGCCGGCGCCTTTATGGCATATGATGGAATTACCATGCGGGAAAGCATTCTGACCCAAAGAGAAATGGATCTGATCCGGGAGTATGAGGAGGCGCTTGTACAGGACTACGACAGTCCCCGGGAGGAAAACCAGGTTCTGGGAGAGATTTATCTGGAACTGGTGGAGGTCCGCACGGATCTGGCTGAAACCCAGGGATATGACAATTACGCGGACTATGCCTACGAGCAGGGATATTACCGGGATTATACCGTGGAAGATGTGGAAGCGCTGCGTCAGCAGGTGAAGGAACATCTGGTTCCTCTGTATGAAGCCTGTCTGGACTGCGCCCTGGAAAATAATGTGGACGCCATCTACACCGGCCGGCAGGAAGACTCCGGGGAAATGCTGGAGCGTCTGATTGTCCCCATGGAAAAGATTCATCCGGAAGTGGGAACCGCTTACAAGTATTTTCTCAGCCAGGAGCTTTATGATATAGAGCCGGATGAGAAAAAAATAGATATGGGATATACAGTAGAGCTTCCCTTTTACGGGGACGCCTACATTTACGACAGCGGATCCGGCACCTATGAGGATTATTTCACCATGATCCATGAATTCGGACATTTTACTTCGGTGTTCTACGAGGATAATCATTATCTGTATTCTGTGGTGAACATGGATGTGTCGGAGATCCATTCCCAGGGGCTGGAGGTTCTGTTCTGGCCTTATTTCGAGGAGATTGTCCCGGGAATGGGAAGGACCATGCAGATTTATACGGTTTATGAAATGCTGACCAATATTGTTTTCTGCTGCATTTATGATGAGATTGAGCAGGAGATTTACCGGAATCCGGATATGACCCTGGAGGAGCTGAACCGGACCGTGGAGGAGATCTCCTCCGGTTACGGGGAAATCCCGCCGCTGGACCGGTATGAGTGGGTGGAAATGACCCATCTGTACCAGCAGCCCTTCTATGTGATCAGCTACGCCACCTCCGCTCTGGCGGCCCTGGAACTTCTGGAGATGGCCCAGGAAAACAGGGATCAGGCTCTGGACGCCTATATGGAAATTTCCGCTTCCGGCACAGGGACAGCCTACTGCCAGGTACTGGAAAATACAGGCCTTCGGAATATTTTTCAGGAAGGGGCGGTAAAGGAGACGGCGGAAGCTATGGCAGGCCTTCTGGATCTGGAGCTTCCGGAACCGGAGATTTCCCAAACGCCGGCTCCGGAGCAGGAACCCCAGGAGAAAATTTTAGAATCGGTTCTGGGAGGAATGTCGCAATGGCTTTCGGAATTGACGGAAAATCGGAGGCAAATGCTTTGGGACGCGCTGTAGATATGCCGGAATATAAGGATTCTTTCCGTCCGGCACCGCTTTGGGAAAGGAGAACAGGAACTATGAAATTTCAGGAAATTGATGTGAAGAACCTTCAGGGGAATCCCTGGCGCGTGATCGGGGATCAGTGGATGCTGATTACCGGGGAAAAAGAGGGGAAAATCAATACCATGACCGCTTCCTGGGGAGGCGTGGGCATCATGTGGGGAAAACCGGCTGCCACCGTCTATATCCGTCCGCAGCGCTATACCAAAGAGTTTGTGGACGCCGGGGAAATCTTTACCTTAAGCTTTTTCGGAGGAGAAGAGAAAAAGGCTCTGGGGTATCTGGGACAGGTATCCGGCAGAGAGGTGCCGGATAAAATCGGACAGTCCGGCCTGCATGTGATCCGGGTGGAAGGGGCGCCCGCCTTTGAGGAGGCAAAACTGGTGCTGGTCTGCCGCAAACTGTACGCCCAGGAAATGAAGCCGGAGTGCTTTATTGCCAGGGAAGAGATCGACAGGTGGTATCCGGAGGGGGACTTCCACACTATGTATATTGCCGAGATCCAGAAAGCCTATATCGGCGGGTGAGGAACAAGCTATGTGGATTGCAGATCAATGGAAAGACTATGAGGTGCTGGACACTTCAGGAGGAGAGAAGCTGGAGCGCTGGGGAAAATATCTGCTGATCCGCCCGGATCCCCAGGTGATCTGGAACAGCCCCAAAGAACATCCGGGCTGGAAAAAGCGGAACGGGCACTATCACCGCAGCAGCCGGGGCGGCGGGGAATGGGAATTTTTTCATCTCCCGGAACAGTGGCAGATCCATTACCGGGAGCTGACCTTCAATCTGAGGCCCTTCAGTTTTAAACATACGGGCCTGTTTCCGGAACAGGCGGTAAACTGGGACTGGTTTACAGAAAAAATCCGCCGGGCCGGCCGGCCGGTAAAGGTCCTGAACTTATTTGCCTACACCGGAGGAGCTACTCTGGCCGCTGCCTCCGCCGGCGCCCATGTGACCCATGTGGACGCCTCTAAGGGGATGGTAGCCTGGGCAAAAGAGAACGCCGCTGCCTCCGGGCTGGCAGACCGCCCCGTGCGGTGGCTGGTGGACGACTGCATGAAATTTGTGGAGAGGGAACTCCGCAGGGGAAATCACTACGATGGGATCATTATGGATCCTCCTTCCTATGGCCGGGGGCCCAAAGGAGAGATCTGGAAAATTGAGGACGCGGTCTATCCTCTGATCTGCCAGTGTGAAAAGCTGCTGAGCGAGGACCCGCTGTTTTTCCTGGTGAACTCCTACACTACCGGCCTTGCCCCGGCAGTGCTGACCTATATGATCTCCCTGGCCTTAAGAGACCGGGGCGGACATGCGGAAGCGTCAGAGATCGGGCTGCCGGTAGCGTCTTCCGGGCTGGTGCTGCCCTGCGGGGCTTCGGGAAGATGGGAAAAGTAAAAGACAGACCTTGACACAGGTTTCCAGGCAGTACTAAAATACAACCTGGCAAAAATCCGTCACAGCATGTTCCGGAGTCTGAAAGGATTTCCGTTCATATAAATGCGAAACTGAAGGAAGCGCTTCCGGCGCGGACATCTGAACTTGAGGAGGAATTGTTATGAAAGACTACAGGGAAATGAGCAGAGAAGAGCTTCTGGCCCTTCAGAAAGAAACACAGGAAAAATATGAGGAGGCAAAGGCAAAAGGACTGAAGCTGGATATTTCCAGAGGAAAACCCTCTGCGGAGCAGCTGGATCTGGCGGAAGGCATGCTGACTGTGATCGCGAAGAACGAGGACTGCTACAGCGACGCCGGCGAAGACTGCAGAAACTACGGCAACCCCACCGGCCTCCACGAGGCAAAAGAACTGATGGCTGAGATCATGGGCGTCACGGCGGAGGACGTGATCGTCTGCGGAAACGCCAGCCTGACCATTATGTTTAATACTGTATCCCGCTCCTTCACTCACGGCGTTATGGGCTGCACTCCCTGGAGCAAACTGGATAAAGTAAAATTCCTCTGCCCGGTTCCGGGATATGACCGGCATTTCGGCGTCACAGAGTATTTCGGAGTAGAGATGGTAAACGTTCCCATGACCCCGGAAGGCCCGGATATGGATCTGGTGGAAAAGCTGGTGGCGGAAGACGAGAGCATTAAGGGAATCTGGTGCGTACCCAAATACTCCAATCCCCAGGGCTACTCCTACTCCGATGAGACGGTCAGAAGATTTGCGGCTCTGAAGCCTGCGGCAAAGGATTTCCGCATTTACTGGGACAATGCCTACGGCATCCATCATCTCTATGAAGAGGAAGACAGGCAGGATAAGATCCTGAATCTTCTGGATGAGTGCAAAAAGGCCGGGAACCCCGACATGGTTTATATGTTCGCCTCCACCTCCAAGGTCAGCTACGCGGGAGCCGGCATTTCCGCCGTCGCCTCTTCTCCGGCCAATCTGGCGGAGATCAAGACCTATATGGGCTATCAGACCATCGGATACAATAAAGTGAATCAGCTCCGTCATGTGCGCTATTTCAGGAATCTGGAGGGAGTCATGGCGCATATGATGAAGCACGCGGCGATTATGCGGCCGAAATTTGAGGCAGTATGGAGAGTCCTGGAGCGGGAACTGGGCGGTACCGGCATCGGATCCTGGACCACCCCCAAAGGCGGATACTTTATCTCCTTTGACGCTCTGCCCGGCTGCGCCAAAGCCATTGTGGCAAAATGCAAGGAGGCAGGTCTGGTGATCACAGGAGCCGGATCCAGCTATCCTTATCACAAGGATCCTCAGGATTCCAACATCCGTATCGCGCCTACCTACCCCACCATGGAGGAGCTGGAGACTGCTTTGGATGTATTTGTGCTCAGCGTGAAGCTGGTGAGCATTGAAAAACTTCTTGAAACCAGATAATCAGAGAAGGCCGTTTCCGGCGGAAAGAGGAGCAGAGCCATGAAGATAATCGTATTGGCTGGGGGAACCAGCACAGAGAGAGAAATTTCCATTGTTTCAGGAAGCGGCGTCTGCCGGGCTCTCAGAGCAAGAGGGCACAGGGCAGCCCTGCTGGACGTGTTTTTCGGGTGCGGGGAGGAGGAGGCCAGGCGTGCCTTTGACCAGGAGTATGATGTAGACCGCGCGGAAGCTGTTATGAAAGAAAAAAGCGCGGAACTTGCAGAAACTCTGAAAACCCGCAGAGAATTTTTCGGCCCCTGGGTACTGCGGCTCTGTCAGGAGGCGGATGTGGTCTTCCTGGCCCTTCACGGGGCCAATGGGGAGGACGGAAAGGTGCAGGCGGCGTTTGACCTGTTTGGAATCCGTTATACCGGTACCGACTATCTCAGCAGCGCTGTTGCCATGGATAAGGGAGTCACCAAGGTCTTTTTTGAGGCTGCCAAGGTGCCTACGCCCCGGGGAATCCTGCTGGAACGGGGACAGGAGATTCCGGAGCTTTCCGCCTGCGGCCTGGAATTTCCGGTGATCGTCAAGCCCTGCTGCGGAGGATCCAGCGTGGGGGTGACCATCGCGGCCTCTCAGGAAGAGTACCGGAAGGCCCTGGAGGAGTCCTTTGCCTATGAGCCTCAGGCGGTAGTGGAGGAATTTATTCAGGGCCGGGAATTTTCCGTGGCGGTCATCGGGCAGAAGGCCTATCCCATCATAGAGATTGCCCCCAAGGAAGGCTTCTACGACTACAAGAACAAGTACACTGCGGGAAGTACGGTGGAGACCTGCCCGGCGGCGCTGCCGGAGGAGAAAACAAGGGAAATGCAGGAAACCGCCCTGCGGGCTGCGCAGGCTTTGGGAATCAGCGGGTACTGCCGCCTGGATTTTCTCATGCGTGAGGACGGCAGGCTCTACTGTCTGGAGGCCAATACCCTTCCGGGCATGACCCCCACCAGCCTGATCCCCCAGGAGGCGGCGGCTCTGGGAATCAGTTATCCGGAGCTCTGTGAGGAACTGATCCGCATTTCTATGGAAAGATATCAGTGAGGCGGGAAGTATGATGAAAAATCTGACACTGAGAAACATTGCCTCCGCCTGCGGCGGGGAGTATGTGGGAGCGGAATCCGCCCTTGACCTGTGCGTAGAGGGCATCACCACAGACAGCCGCCAGGTTCCGGAAGGAGGGCTTTTTGTAGCGATTCCCGGGGAGCGTGTGGACGGACACGACTACATACCGAAAGCAGAGGCGGCGGGAGCGGCGGCGGTTCTCTCGGAAAAAGAGCTGCCGGATGCGAAAGTTCCCTATATCCGGGTAAAATCTTCCCTGCAGGCGGTGAAGGATCTGGCGGAATTTTATCTGGCAGGCTTAAAGATCCCGGTGGTAGGCATTGCCGGCAGCGTGGGAAAGACCAGCACCAAAGAGATGGTGGCTTCCGTGCTGAGCCAAAAATACCGGGTGCTGAAGACGGAAGGGAATTTTAACAATGAACTGGGACTTCCCCTGACCATCTTCCGTCTGCGGGAAGAACATGAGATCGCGGTGCTGGAGATGGGAATCAGTGATTTTGGGGAGATGCACCGGCTGTCAAAGATTGCCAGGCCCCAGACCTGCATCCTTACAAATATCGGCTGGTGCCATCTGGAGAACCTGAAAACCAGGGATGGAATCCTGAAAGCCAAATCAGAAATTTTTGATTATATCCGTCCTGACGGCCATGTGATCCTCAACGGAGATGACGACAAGCTTTCCACCATCCGGGAGGTGAAGGGCATTGTTCCCAGAACCTTCGGCCTGAACCCAGGCAATGAGATCTGGGCGGACCAGCTGGAGAGCCGGGGCCTGAAGGGGATTTCCTGCCGGATCCACACCCCGGAGGGGGATTTTGACGCGGCGATCCCCATGCCGGGAGAGCACATGGTCTACAATGCCCTGGCGGCCGCGGCGGCAGGCCTGTACTACGGCCTGACTTTGGAGGAGATCCGCAGGGGGATTGAGAGCTTCGAGACCATCCGCGGAAGATTCCGCATTCTGGAGACCGGAACCTACACCCTCATTGACGACTGCTACAATGCCAATCCGGTATCCATGAAGACCTCCCTCCAGGCCCTGCAGGAAGGAAAGGGCCGCCGGGTGGCGGTGCTGGGGGACATGGGAGAACTGGGAGAAAATGAAAAAGACCTCCACCGGGAGGTGGGGGCCTTTGCGGGATCCCTGTCCATTGACGCCCTGTACTGTGCGGGCCCTCTCTGTGAGTATCTGGCAGAGGGAGCCCGGGAAGCCAATCCAGAGCTGGAGATCTGCTGGTATCCCGGCCGGGACCGGCTCATGGTGGAACTGAAACGGCTTCTGAAGCCTCAGGATACCATTCTCATCAAAGCATCCCACTATATGGGATTTGACAAGATCGTAAACATGCTGCGGGAAGCCTGATCAGATTCTTCGGATCAGGGCCCACAGGCCCATCATAATTTCAGAAGGGATAAATTTTGCCGCGATCCGGTGCAGGAAACATACGGGTCCCGGCGTGGACACCGGAAGGCCCAGGCGGCTGTCGCGCAGAGCCAGTTTTACCACGGTCTCCCTGCGGGAGGCAAGGGGAAAATGGCGGACAGCCTCTCCGCCCCCGGTGTCTTTGGCTTTGGGGATAAACTCCGTATTTTTAATCCAGTAGGGACAGACGGCGGTGACCCGGATGCCCTCGCCGAAGAGTTCCACCCGCAGGGCACGGCTGTAGCGGTAAAGAAAAGATTTGGAAGCGGCGTACACGTTCAGGTAGGGAAAAGGCTGAAAAGCCGAAGTAGAGCAGATCTCCAGGATCCGGCCGCCCCTGCGCATATAGGGGAGAGAGAGCAGGGTGACATCCACAGCGGCCCGGCAGTTCAGGTCAATCATCCGGTCCGTGTCCTCCCGGGAAATCTCGGAATATCTGCCGATTTTTCCAAATCCGGCGGCGTTGACCAGAATGCGGATCACAGGCTTCTCTTTCTGAAGCAGTTCCTCCAGTTTCCTGATGCTTTCCTGTCTGGTAAGATCCAGAGGAATGGGCCGCACCGGAATGCCGCACAGCTTCTGCAGTTCCTCCAGCCGGTTTTCCCTTCTTGCCACCGCCCAGATTTCCTGAGGCCGCTCTTCAGACCGGGAAATCTGCATGGCAAATTCCCGGCCCAGACCGGAGGAAGCTCCGGTAATCAGCGCGATCTCTGTCATAAAATCCTCTCCTTTCTGGGGACAGTATTTCCGGAATCTGTCCGCCGTATCCCTTCCGCGGGTTTCAGAAAAAGAAAAAAGAGGCGGCGCCTCTTTTGCTCTGCGGGGATTTTGTCAGTCCTCCTGCTTCATCTTGGAAGCCACATGCTCCTTGATGGCTTCAAAACTTTCCTCGCTGATGACGTGCTCCATGCGGCAGGCATCCTCAATGGCAGTTTTCTCATTGACTCCCAGCATGATCAGAAGCTTGGAGAGCAGGGTATGCCGTTCGTAGATCTTGGCCGCGATAGCCAGGCCGGAAGGAGTCAGATGGATGTGTCCGTCCTCGTCCATAATGATCAGATCCTTGCTGCGGAGGTTTTTCATGGCCACACTGACGCTGGGCTTGGAGAAATTCAGTTCGGTCGCAATGTCGATGGAACGTACATGGGGTTTCTTCTGACTTAAAATTAAGATCGTTTCCAGATAATTTTCAGCGGATTCCTGAATTTTCATGAGCCGCGGACCTCCTTTGTTAATAAGCAAATTGTAACACGTTCCCGGAAATGGGGCAACTACAAAATATTTCTGTTGCTTTTTTCCAAATCCTGTATTATAATCAATTTTGTAAAAAGAATTTACCCTTCAAAAAATTTTTTTTACAATTAATAACCCCTTATT
>ERZ1643249.116-NODE-116-length-106829-cov-8.773634_pt1 | contig 106829 bp, 83 predicted proteins | sample MGYA00579263_ERZ1643249 | MGnify/ENA primary metagenome ERZ1643249 (study PRJEB29033, sample SAMEA4952264) | chicken gut metagenome | biome: Broiler Chicken; feature: Gastrointestinal Tract; material: Caecum | place: Ireland | collected 2018 | study: Broiler...
GCGACAGGGGGAGCGAGTTTGCATGTTGGAGGGAGATAGAGAAAGCACTAAGCTGCGATATGTACTTTGCAGATCCGTACTGTGCATGGCAGAAAGGAACAAACGAAAATCTGAACGGATTGCTCAGAGAATTCTATCCTAAGGGCAGGAATCTGTCAAGAGTAAGCCCTGCCACATTAAAAAAGAACCTGGCGCTCTTAAACGCCAGGCCCAAGAAAGTTTTGCATTTTCGAACACCGCAAGATTTGTTCCTTGAAAATCTCGCAAAGTGTTGCACTTAGTTTGACAATTCATCTACGTGTCTGTGTTTTTACAGCAAAAAAGCAAGCATCAGGCTTGCTTTTTCAAATTTATTTAACCGAATTTTGCTTCAAATTTTTTCAGCCAGACGTACAGGGGGCGGTAGGTATCGTTGTCCAGATATTTTTCCGCCTCTTCCCGCAGCGGCTGCGGAACGCCGAAGTACGCTTCCGCCATGCCTCCCGTAATGGCGGCAAGGGTGTCGCTGTCGCCGCCGATGCTGATCGCATTGCGGATGGCGTCCTCAAAATCTTTCGCCTCAAAAAAGGCTTCAAACGCCTGCGGAACGGTGTTTTGACAGGTTTCGTTGAATTGGTAGGTATCGCGGATCTCATCCAGCGTAAAGTTGATCGTGTAATAATTCTGCTCCACAAAACGGCGGATCTCGCGCATCGTCTTGCCCTGCCTTGCCAGAAAAATTGCCATGGCAACCGATTCCGCACCTTTTAAGCCTTCGGGATGGTTGTGGCTGACGGCCGTTACGGCATGGGAAAGGGCTTTCACTTCCTCCATGCTCCGCGCCGCAAATCCGACGCCGCCCACGCGCATCGCCGCGCCGTTGCCGAAGCTGTTGTACGGCTGGGGATGGTCGCTGTACATCCAGTAATAAAAGCTCCCGCCGTACCCGCAATGAGGGTAGGGGCGCCCCAATTCCTGCATACTTTCCACCGTTTTTGCGGCAAGATCGGAATAGTTTCCGTTGCATTCCACAAGCGCTTTCCCCACGGCAATGGTCATGATGCTGTCATCCGTGGGAAAACACTCCCGCTCGAACAGGCGAAAATCTTTGGCGCGATAATTGAGAAATTCAAATCTGCTGCCGACTATGTCGCCGATAACGGCTCCTATCATTTTCTCCCTCCTCGGCCGTGCTGTCCGCACGGCCTTTTCATTTGTTTTTATATTTGTTCGCCCGATAAACAGACTGTTTGCCTTTTCGTCGTGCGAAAATTCAATGACGGGTTTTGACAAAATTGTCCGAAAAACGCTGTAACGGTCTTATCTTTTTAGTACGAAATCCCGTTTAAAAGCTTTTCGGCCCGCTGTGTGTTTTATTTTGATTCGGGCTGAGTTTCTTCGGCCTGTTTGTGATTTTTGGGATAGACAAAGATGGCGCGGAAAATCAGGCGAACCAGGGGGCCTGCGTAAAAGATCTGCCAACAGAGCGCCATAGGAAAGTTGAAGGCAGTCGTCTGCACCCAAACGGCAAAGAAATCCGCCGCGGCAGGCTGTTTGATGATGAGCGTTGCTGCAAGACTCATGATCGGGCACATAAAGCACACGGTGATCGCGGAAATGGCAAGCGTCAGCAGAATGGGCGCCGTCGAAGCGGGGTTGAGAATGCGGAAGGCAAGCTTTTTGGCGATCGGCCCGACGACAAAGAGCTCCAGCACAAAGGCGATCAGTCCCATATACCACAGCTCGGAAAAGGCCGCAACAAACACGACGTTGTTCAGCTCGCCGAAATCGAGCGCGATGTTGTAGCAGATCATCGCGTACACCATGACGATCACCATAATAAAGGTGAACACAATTTCCTGAAATAAGTTCTTAGGCATCTTTACTTCTCCTTGGAAAATAAAAACAACACGATACGTTTATCGTGTTGTTCGTTGTCACCGTCACGGTGTGCGTTTCCAATCGCAGCAGAACCTCTCCTCGCTGCACCAAGTTGTTTGGTTGTTTCTGAATATATGTATTATACAACATAATTTTAAAAAGTGCAAACGTTTTGAAGGCTTGTATTCAAAAAATGCAGGGATGATGGCAAAAAACGACGTCGCCACGTTTTTGCGCGGAATCTTTCCCTTGCGGAACCTGCTCCGTAGGGCCCGCGGGGCCAGTTGCGCCCGTCGCACCCGTTTCACCAGTAGGGCCAGTCGCGCCCGTTGCGCCCGTTGCACCCTGCGGAATGACAAAATCCAAGGTAGCCGCCTGCGGGGTACCGCTGTTTGTGACGGCGGAGTCCGTGCCGGGGTCGCCCGTGGTCACCGTCCCCACTTCCACGGTCGCCGCCGTGCCGTCGGCACCCGTCGCTCCCGTGGGACCAGTCGCACCTGTTGCTCCGTCCGCACCCGCAGGGCCCGTGGGGCCTGTTGCTCCTGTAGCACCTGTTGCCCCGTCTGCACCTGTGGCACCTGTCGCACCCGTCGGGCCCGTCGCACCCGTAGCACCTGTTGCTCCGTCTGCACCCGCAGGGCCAGTCGCTCCTGTTGCACCGTCTGCACCCGTTGCACCCGTTGCCCCAGTGGGGCCTGTCGCACCCGTAGGGCCTGTCTGGCCCGCGGGGCCCTGCGGACCTGTGGGGCCTGCGGGGCCCATGCTGCCGCGCAGGGGAATGGTTTGCGCAATGCAGCAGTACTTGCAGCAGTCGCAGCAATCACAGCGGACGCAGCAATCGCAGCGTCCGCAGAAATCGCGCATATCGTTTTCTTTCATTCAATTTCTCCTTTGTTGTAAAGATCGTCAAAGTATTTTTTGTTGTGCAGGTAGCTTTTGTCCTGCGGTTTATACATTCCGGCCCGATCGTTGTATTCTTTTGCTTTTTTATGATCTCCGAGCCTGTCGTAGCACACGCAAAGCCAGATGCAGGGGAGAAACCCGCTGCAATCGGGGCAGACGAACCCCGTCTTTTCTTCGGTCAGCAGGGCGAGTTTGTACCAGAAGATCGCCTGATCCCAGCGTTCTTCTTCCACAAAAAAGGCGCCCGTATCGCAGCAGAGTTCTGCGCGGGGCGGGGCAAATTCGACGGAACGCAGGAGGGCGGACAGCTGCTGACTGCGTTTTCCCTGCTGTTTGTAGCAAAAAGCGAGGGCGCGGCAGGCGTCCGTTTTGTCTGCGGCGCAACCCTTGCCCTGCAAAAAATTTTCAAACACGGAGGCAGCTGTATCGTACAGCCCGTTGTCGGACAACTCCCGTGCGAAATAGTATTTTTGCCGTTCGTCCGGCATCCTGCCGTGGGCGAAGTTATATGCAAAGATAAACAGATTTCTGCCGCGCGTCTTTTCGCCGCGCAGGTGTTTTATGGCGATGTCGAGGTATTTTCTTGTGCCGTTTACGCAGATCGCCTCGTGGACGGCTCCTTGCCAGAGCGGTCGGGAAGCGCGGCGCAGAATGCGTTCGCGGTAAAAAAAGAAAGTGGTGTTGCCCTGATCGTCAAAGGCGGCGTCGTAGCGCAAATAGTATGCGTCCACGCCGCCGCCCGCGGCAGCCTTGAAATTCCTCAGTTTTTCGCGGTTTTCATCGGCGAGTACGTCGTCCGCATCCAGCCACATGATATAGTCGGAGGCGGCAAGGGAGAAAGAATAGTTCCTCGCGGCGGAAAAGTCGTAATTCCACGGAAAGGAATACACTTTTGCGCCGCAGTCTGCGGCGATCTCGCGCGTTTTGTCGCGCGAACCCGTGTCCACGACGATGATCTCGTCGCACACGTCTTTTACGCTTTGCAGGCAGCGTCCTATTACTTTTTCTTCGTCCCTGACGATCATGCACAGAGCCAGTGTTATCATGCGGATTTCCTCTTTGGTGCGCCCCTTATTTGCGGGGCTTACTATCATTCTATGCGTCTTTTAAGGGGAAAGGTGCGGTCGGATAATCAGATATTATAAGGTCTATCCAAAAAAGTGAAGTTACATAAATATTCCAGAAAGACTTTGTAGAATAATCGGAACCGTAAGCACAGATCATGGTTCCGGAAGGAGGAAAGCAATGGACAGAGTCATCGTAACCGGCAGCGAGATCACGCTCAGGCAGATTGTGAATGTGGCGAGGCAGGGTGCGAATGTCACTCTGTCTCGCGGCGTGAACAGCGGCTACATGATCGTGCAGTACACGGCGGCGGCGCTCGTTTCCGAAAACAAGGTGCTGGCGCATCCCGCCAGCGTGGATTCCATCCCGTCCAGCGCTAACCAGGAAGACCACGTTTCCATGGGTACCATTGCGGCGCGTCAAGGCGCGCGAGATCTTGGAAAATGCGCGGCGCGTGCTCGCCATCGAGCTCATGTGCGCCTGCCAGGCGATCGACCTGCGCGGCGACAAGGGCCTGGGGCTTGGCACGGGAGCGGCGTACCGCTGCGTGCGCAACGTGGTGCCTTTCCTCACCGAGGACAGGCTGGCGCACGACGGAATGGCGGAAACGGACAAAGAGATCATCGACATCATGCTCAACGGCTGAATGGATTCAGGGGAGGAAGGGTACGTTCCTCCCTTTTTTTTGCAAAAATACTTCTTTTCCCTTGTATAATGTTCCCGAACGTGCTACAATATTATAGCCAAGGGTTTAATTTCAGAGGAGAGCATGGGAGGAGAAGTATGAAGACAGCCGGATTTTCCAAAAGCTGGATCGTATTTTTTTGCTTCCTGATCACGTTGCTTTGCTTTGTTCTCGCCGTCACGACGAGGGTCCGCGTTTCCGAAAAGAAAGAATATTATTCTGCGGAGCAGGTGGCGCTGTATCTGTACGCTTACAAACACCTCCCTTCCAATTTCCTTTCCGAGCAGGAAGCGGAAGAGGAGTTCGGGAGCGTTTCTCTCTGCCTTGCCGCAGGGTACAACATCGGCGGCGACGTGTTTTACGCCGCAAAGCGGGAAGATTATCGGGACTGGATCGGAAACTATTCGGACAAGACGAGCTTTTTCGAGTGCGACATTTACCCCGACCGCGCGCAGAGCATTTCGCAGGGAGAGCGCGGCGATGTGCGGCTGGTGTACTCGTCCGACTATACGGAAGTGTATTTTACGGACAACCATTACGGGCAGTACGAAAGCCCGGGGTTTGTCTATTACAGCCGATTTTCCCTGAACGCTCTGAGCAATTCTTTTTGGATCGCGTTCGGCGTTGTGTGTTTCGCGCAGGCGGCGTTTGTGCTTGAGGCGTACCTTTTCAGAAGGCGCCGTCCCGCCCTGTGGGAAGGGCTGTGTGAGGCGGTGGAACACTTTGTCTGGTTCTGCTTTGAACTTGTCATTATCCCCGTCTGCCTGGTGGCGTATCCCGTGCAGATCTTGTATCTCAAATACAAAAAGAGGAAAAAAGAGAAAAAGGAAAACAAAACAAAGGAATAATTTTCTCCGTCGCCCGCCGCGGGCGGCGGTTCTTTGTTTTTATACGCAAAATTATCACAATTTTTTAACAAATCATTGACATTATAATGCCCGTATGGTAAAATAAATTTGTTCATACCGACAGGGAGGAGAGGGACAATGTATTGCAGATATTGCGGCAAAGAACTTTCGGAAGATCAACGCTTCTGTCCTTCCTGTGGCAAGCCGGTTTCGGATGCGCAGCCCGGGCAAAACGCGGAAAATCCGGGCAATCCGGGCAATCCGGGCAATCCGGGCTACCAGGGCAATCCCAATTATCAGGGCAATCCCGGGTATCCGGGGTATCAGGCGGGGTATGATCCGTACCGCGGCTATCCGCCTTATTACGACGATCAGCCCAATGCAGGATGGGGCGTGCTGGGTTTCTTTTTCCCGCTGATCGGTTTTATCCTGTATCTTGTCTGGCAGACGCAGTATCCCAACCGTTCCAGAATGTGCGGGAAGGGGGCCTTGATAGGGTTCATTGTCGGGGTCTGTTTGGTCATTTTGTACGTAATACTGATCATCGTCCTCGTAGCCATTGCTGCAAGCACGGCGCCTTACGGCGAGCCGATTCCGATGTAAACGGCGGATACGGAGCTTCTGCATTCGCAGGATCAATCAGTCTTTCAAAGTGCGGCGTTGTTTGACGCTGTCTTATGAAATAATTTTGGGAGGAATTTGGAAATTGTATTGCAAACATTGCGGCAAGGAAATCACGGATGAGACGAAATTTTGTCCTTTTTGCGGAGGGGCGCAGGAAGACGTAAACGCTTCGCAGAAAGCTCAGGCAAACGCTTCGCAGGATACCTGGCAGAACAACCAGTATCAGGCGCAGAACCAGTATCAGGCACAGAATCAGCAGTATAACGGGCAACAGCAGTATGCACCGCAGACGCAGGATGCGCGCAGCGGCGGATTTGCATTTTTGTGCTTCCTGTTTCCTATTGTCGGTCTCATTTTGTACCTCGTTTGGAAAGACACTCTCCCTCTGCGCGCAAAATCGTGCGGAAAGGGCGCCATTATCGGTGTGATCGTCAGCGTCGTATTTTCCATTATCTACACAGTGATCATCTTCGCTATGGCAGGAGCCGCCGGAGCAGGAACGTATTACTGAGATCCGTAAAAAAATGGGGCAGATCGGAAGGTCTGCCCTTTTTTTATGAAAAAAACTCCCCTTGCAGAGGGGGAGCTTTTGCATTCATCGGCAATGTTTTTTCAGCAGAGAAAGGCACCAGCGGTAGGCGGAAGGGAGGGAGTATTTTCCCTCGATCTCGCCGACGGGTGCAAACAGAAGGTCGGAAAAGGGGGTGCATACAATGCTCTCGGGCGGCTGCAGGGCGCACACGTTTTCCTCGGTAAAGACGGGGTACGCCGTCATGTTCCATTCGAGGTGGGTAAACACGTGTCTGTGCGTTTTGGGTGCGCTCACCGAAAATTCTTTGAGGCCGCATTCCCGCAAGAAGGATTTCACCTGTTCTTCGTCCATGGCGCGCTCGGCGGTGAAAAAGGCGTACGTGTCCTGTAAAACGCCCTCGCGGCGCTTGCACACGGCCGCCTGCATTTTGTCGTAAAAAAGCAGCAACGTCATGTCGCTTTTGCGGCGTTCCGGCTTGACTTTCTTCACGGGCAGGGCGTCGCTCTTTGTCTCGCAGATGCCAAGCAAAGGGCAGGCAAGGCACTTGGGGGAAGAGGGCAGACACACGGTGGCGCCCAGTTCCATCAGGCTCTGCGTAAAGTCGCCGCGCCGCTTTTCGGGATAGGCGGGTGCAAGCAGTTTTGCGTATTCCGTGCGCAACAGGTCCTGCTCTCTCCCGTCTCCCAAAACGCGCGAAAGTACGCGCACCACGTTCCCGTCCACGGCGGGGGAGGGCCGCTCGAAGGCGATGGAGGAAACGGCGCCCGCCGTATAATCGCCTATGCCCGGCAGTTTGCGCCAGCCCTCCGCGTCGGTGGGAAACCCTTCTTTCGCCACAATTTTAGCCGCCTTGTGCAGGTTTTTCGCGCGGGAATAATATCCCAGCCCTTCCCACAGCTTGAACAGTTCGTCCTCGCCGCATTCGGCAAGCGCCTGCACGGTGGGCAGTTTTTGCAAAAACCTGCGGTAATGCTCTTTGGCGGCTTCCACGCGCGTCTGCTGCAGCATGATCTCCGAAACCCACACGCGGTAGGGGTCGGTGTTTTCCCGCCAGGGAAGATCTCTTTTGTTCTTGTCATACCAGGGCAAAAGCAGGGAGGGCAGCGCCTCCGCTTTTTCCCGTGCCGTCTTTTCGTCCATACGATTATTTTATCATAAATTCGCGTTTGCGCCAACAAAAATTGACTTTCTTTCAAAAAAACCGTATAATAGAATATACGGACGGAGGAACGGCATGAAAAATATCGTACTCATCGGAATGCCCGCTTCGGGAAAGAGCACGGCGGGCGTTCTGCTTGCCAAAGCCATCGGCTACGGATTCATCGACACCGACCTGCTCATTCAGAACCGCGAGCGCGCTCTCCTGTGCGACATCATCCAAGCCAAGGGCGCGGAGGAATTTCTGCGCATCGAGGAGCAAGTCAACAGCGAGCTGTGGGCGGAACATTGCGTCATTTCCACGGGCGGATCGGTCATTTACGGCGAAAAGGCGATGCTCCATCTCAAAGAATTGGGGACGGTCGTCTATCTCAAACTGAGCGAACCCGCGCTGGAAAAGCGCCTGAAAAACATTTTCCGCCGCGGCGTTGTCATGCGCACGCCCGGGGAGACGGTCGCACAGCTGTATGCCGAGCGCGTCCCGCTGTATGAAAAATATGCGGACGTCACCATCGACTGCGAGGGGCATACGGTGGAGGAGACGGTGCAGGCCATCGCGGAAGCTGTTTCTCTGTAATTTGCTTGAATGTCCGCAAAAACCATGTTAGAATAAAAGGGAAATCATCCAAATCGGAGACGATCATGAAACTTTATAACACTCTTACGAGAACGACGGAAGAATTTGTCCCGCACGAGGCGGGCAAAGTGAAAATGTACACCTGCGGGCCGACCGTGTACAATTTTGCGCACATCGGCAACCTGCGCACCTATCTGATGGAGGACGTGCTGGAAAAATACCTGCGGTATGCGGGATATGACGTCAAGCGCGTGATGAACATTACGGACATCGGACACCTTTCCTCGGACGCGGACAGCGGCGAGGACAAGATGCTCCTGGGTGCAAAGCGCGAACACAAGACGGTGCTGGAGCTTGCCAAGTTCTATACGGACGCCTTTTTTGACGATTGCGCCGCATTGAACATCAAGCGCCCCGACGTCGTTCAGCCTGCCACGGGCTGTGTGGACGAGTTTATCCGCGTCATTTCCGCGCTCATGGAAAAGGGCTACGCTTACAAGGCGGGCGGAAACGTCTATTTCGACACTTCCAAAGTGGAGCAGTACCACAAGTTCTTCAACTTCAAGGAGGACGATTTGGAAGTGGGCGTGCGCGAAGGGGTGGACGAGGACGAAAACAAGCGCAACAAAAACGATTTCGTGCTCTGGTTCACCAAATCCAAGTTTGAAGACCAGGCGCTCAAATGGGACAGCCCGTGGGGCGTGGGTTACCCCGGCTGGCACATCGAGTGCTCCTGCATCGCCATGAAATACCTGGGCGAATACGTGGACATCCATTGCGGCGGCATCGACAACGTGTTCCCGCACCACACCAACGAAATCGCGCAGAGCGAAGCCTATCTCGGCCATCCTTGGTGCAAGTACTGGTTCCACGTCCTGCACCTGAACACCGCGGGCGGCAAGATGAGCAAATCTTCGGGCGGGTTCCTCACCCTCAAAAAGCTGGAGGAAGAGGGATACTCTCCCATGGAATACCGCTTCTTCTGCCTGCAATCGCATTACCGCAACGCGCTCGTTTTTTCTCAGGATTCTTTCGACAACGCCGCCAACGCTTACCGCAAACTTCGCCAGCGCACGCTTGCGATCCCTGCGGAAGGGGAAGCGGACGCGGAAGGGTTCGCCCGCTATAAAAAGGCGTTCTGCGACGCGATGGATGCCGACCTGAACACCTCCCTCGCCGTCACCTGCGTGTACGACGTGGTCAAGGCAAAGGATTTAAACGGCGCCACCAAGCGCGCACTCCTCGCCGATTTCGACAAAGTGCTCTCCCTCGACCTCCTCAAAGCAGAGGAAAAGAAGCAGAGCGCACTCTCCGCCGAGGAGATCGAAGCGGCCATTGCGGCGCGCGCGGCGGCAAAGAAAGCCAAAAACTATGCCGAAGCGGACCGTATCCGCGGCGAACTTGCCGCCAAGGGCATCACTCTGGTGGATACGCCGAACGGCACAACGTATAAAATTCAGTGATCAACGCATTTCCCGCGGCTCGTCCGCGGGAATTTTTTTGCAAAGATCTCCGCCGCGGCGGGGATCTTTTTCTTACCCTTGAAAAAGAGGAATTATTTTTCGGCAAAGAGGCATACTGGGGGTATATCCTTTTTAAAAATATATGGAATTGATTTCACATTCTCTCTTGACAGACAGGCGGGCAAGTGATACAATAGGGGCAAAACAACGAGGAGGAGGGCCGGATGAATATAGAAGAAATTGCCAAGATGGCGGGCGTGTCGCGTACGACGGTCTCAAGATTTCTGAACGGCGGGTATGTTGCGGAAGAAAAGAAAGAGAGGATCGGCAAGGTCATTGAGGAGACGGGCTATCGTCCGTCCGTGCAGGCGCAGTCTCTCCGCACAAAGAAGTCCCGCCAGATCGGCGTCATCCTTCCCAAGATCAATTCCGATTCCATCAGCGAGATGGTGGAGGGCATCTCTTCCGTGCTGGGGGAGAAGGGGTATTTTTTACTGCTTGCCAATACGGAAAACAACGAAAAGGCGGAGCTGAACTATCTGGACATTTTCAGCAGGAACAAGGTGGACGGCATCATCCTGATCGGAACGGTGATGACGGAGGCGCACCGCGAGGCGTTTTCATCGCTCACCATCCCGTTTGTCCTTGCGGCGCAGCAGGCGGACGGCGTTTCCTGCGTCTATTATGACGATTACGGCGCCGCCTATGCGCTCACCAACCTGCTTTTGGACAAGGGGAGCGCCATCGGCTACATCGGCGTGCGCGAGGACGACAAGGCGGCGGGCTACAACCGCAAGCACGGTTTTCTCGCCGCGTTGAATGAAAGGGGGATCAGATTCGATCCTTCTTACGGGGAAGTGGCGCTGTTCAGTATGCAATCGGGGTACGAACAGGCGTCCGAACTGTTTGCCCGCCATCCCGAAATAGACAGCCTTTTCTGCGCGACCGACCACATCGCCGCAGGCGCGCTGCTGTATCTGAAAGGGGCGGGCAAAAGCGTCCCCGAACAGGTCCGTGTGGCGGGTGTGGGGGACGGGAAAATTTCCCGCGTGACCTCTCCCACGCTGACGAGCGCCCATCTTTATTACAATGAATGCGGAAAAAAGGCAGCGCAGATCCTCCTCGAACGCATCGCGGGGGAAGTCCCCGTGCAGGAGATCCGGCTGGGATACCAGATCGTAGAGCGGGAATCGACGCGCTGAAAGGGGTATGGAACCGATTTCATAATTTTTTGTGAAAATTTAAAAAAATTTCTGAAAAACACTTTACAAGCACAAAGTTCCGTGTTATACTACATACGCAAAATGTGGAATTAATTCCATATTGCGTAATAAAAAATCTCTGAAAAGGGGGACAACATGGATTACAAAGCATCGGCACAGGGCGTCCTGGAAGCGATCGGCGGAAGGGACAACATTGTTTCGGCGGCACATTGTGCAACGCGGCTTCGCCTCGTCATTGCGGACAACGGCAAGATCGACAAGGAAAAGCTGGAAAACGTCGACGGTGTCAAGGGCGTCTTCGAGGCGTCCGGGCAGCTGCAGATCATCTTCGGCACGGGCACGGTAAACAAGGTGTTTGATCAGTTTATTGCACTCGCGGGCATCGAAGGGGGCAGCAAAGAGGACGTCAAAAAGGCGGCAGCCTCCAGACAGAACATCTTTCTGAGGCTCATCAAGACGCTGGGCGACGTGTTTGTCCCCATTCTGCCTGCCATCGTCGCAAGCGGACTTCTGATGGGCATTCTGGAAGGCCTGACCAATGCCATTCCCGGAATGAAGGATTCCAACTGGTACACGTTTTTCCACCTGATGAGCAGTGCGGCTCTCACCTTCCTGCCCATTCTCATCGCGGTCAGCTCGGCGCGCGCCTTCGGCGGGAACTTATTCCTGGGCGCCGTTGTCGGCATGATCATGATCCACCCCGACCTCGTCAACGCATGGAGCGGTGAAGCGGTCAACGAAGCGCCCGTTCTCTTCTCCATCGGCGCGTACAGCGTGCGTCTGGTAGGGTATCAGGGACACGTCATCCCCGTCATCATTTCCGTATGGGTGATGTGTTTCATAGAAAAGAAACTGCATAAAGTCATTCCAGAGATCCTCGATCTGTTTGTCGTGCCGCTCGCTTCCGTTCTGGCGGCGGGCGCCGTGGCTCTGCTTGTGGTCGGGCCCATCTTCGGGCAGCTGGAAACCTGGGTCCTGGACGGCGCGTCCTGGCTGATCTCCGTACCTTTCGGCATCGGCGGATTCCTGGTCGGAGCGGCGTATGCTCCCACCGTGGTCGCGGGCGTGCACCATATGTACAACATCATCGAACAGGGATTTTTGAGCAACGGCGGCGCCAACATCTGGATGCCTATCGCAACGGCGGCCAACGTCGCACAGGGTGCGGCGGCCCTTGCCGTGGCTCTGAAATCCAAGAGCAAAAAGGTCAAGGCAATGGCAGTCCCCGCGGCGCTCTCCGCGTACCTGGGGATCACCGAACCCGCCATTTTCGGCGTCAACGTCCGTTACAGAAAGCCCTTTATCGCGGGCATGATCGGCGGCGCTATCGGCGGACTGTATGCCGCTCTCATGCACGTCGGAGCGTCTGCGTACGGCGTTACGGGTGTGTTCGGCATCCTCATCACCGTCCCCAATTCCGAACTCGGTCTGGGCGTGTGGAACATCATCAACTATATCATCACCATTCTCATCGCTTCGGCGGCGGCGTTTGCGGTCTCCTTCTTCTGGTACAAGGATGAAGCCCCCTGCGAAAAGGATAAGGTGTACAGCCCGCTGCGCGGCAAGGCTATGCCTTTGTCGGAAGTCAAGGATTCCACCTTTGCCAGCGGCGTTCTGGGCCAGGGATTTGCCATTCTGCCCGAAGTCGGCAAAGTGGTCGCTCCCTTCAACGGCAAGATCACCACTCTGTTTGAAACAAAGCACGCGATCGGGCTCACCAACGAGGCGGGCATCGAAGTGCTCATCCACGTGGGGCTCAACACCGTGGCCCTCGAAGGAAAACATTTCACGGCGCTCGTGAAAGAGGGCGACAGCGTGCAGAGGGGACAGACCCTTCTCACCTTCGATCTCAAAGCGATCGCGGCGGAAGGGTACGACGTCACCACGCCCGTGGTCGTCACCAATGCGGACGATTACGCCGCGGTAGATTGCATCTGCTCGGGGAAAGTCGGCTTCGGCGACGAGGCGCTCGCCGTGCGTGAAAAAGAGCAGGCGGCAGCGGAGGCAACGGCATGACGATGTTCGGGCTCGTGGCGCAGGCAGAGCAGAACATTGCAAAGGTAGGCGCGGGGCGGTACCGCTGCAGGTACCACCTCCTGCCGCCCGTCGGCTGGATGAACGACCCCAACGGACTTTGCTTCCGGAAAGGAACGTATCACGTCTTTTTCCAGTATGCACCGCAGAGCGCGGAGGGCGCGGGCATCCATTGCTGGGGACATTATGCAAGCCCCGATCTGCTCACGTGGAAGTACTGCGGCGCCGCCATTTGTCCCGATACCCCCGACGATGCGGACGGGGCGTACTCGGGCAGTGCGGTCGCGGAAGGGGATCGCCTGTCCCTGTACTATACGGGCAACGTCAAGCATAAGGATAAACCGTACGATTATATCTCGGACGGGCGCGAATCCAATACCATCCTGCTTCGTTCGGAAAACGGCTACACGTTCGGCAAAAAACAGGTGCTTTTGCGCACGGCGGACTACCCCGCGGAATTTACGCGGCACATCCGCGACCCCAAAGTGCAAAAGACGGACGGCGGTTACACGATGGTTTTGGGCGGCAGGCTGAAAGGCGACCGCGGCGCCGTGCTGGTGTACGGGTCCGCAGACGGCGAAAGGTTTTCCCTGCGCGAGGTGATTTCCGGCAGGGAGAAGTTCGGATATATGTGGGAATGTCCCGATCTGTTCACGCTGGGCGGCGCGCAGTTTCTGTGCGTTTCCCCGCAGGGCGTCCCGCACGAGAAATACAAATTTCAATGCACCTATTCTTCCGGGTATTTTTCGGGGGACGTGTGCGCGGAAAACTTTCACGAATGGGATACGGGCTTCGATTTCTATGCCCCGCAGACTTTTTTTGACGGCTCCCGCCGTATTCTTTTCGGTTGGGCGGGAATGCCGGACGTCCCGTACGACAATCAGCCCGCCGTTTCGGAAGGCTGGCAGCACTCCTTAACGCTCCCGCGCGAGCTCGTCAACAAGGGCGGCAAGCTGTATCAGATGCCCGTGCGCGAGATCGAGCGCCTGCGCGGGGAGGAGATCCCTCTTTCGCAGGACTGCGGCTGTTACGAATTGCAGCTGGACGACGTCGCGCCCGGCACGAAGATCGTGCTTTCAGAGGCGCTGGAGATCGCGTTCGGGCAGGATTGCGTGTTCCGCTTCCTCAGCGACGCGGGCAGGGGCAGGACGGAGCGCCGTGCGGACGTGCGCGTGCATTCGGCGCGCATTTACATGGACGTTTCGCTGTGCGAAATTTATCTCAACGGCGGGGAAAAGGTGTTTACCTCCAAATTGTACCCGCAGAAAAATACGGTATCATTAAGCGGTTCTTGCAAGGCTGTGCGCCATGTCATGAACGGTTATACGATCAATTATTAAAGTCGGGAGGAAAAGAAAAATGACGTTTGAGTATGTGATCAAGGACAGTCTCGGCATTCACGCGCGCCCTGCGGGACTTCTCGTTGCGGAGGCAAAGAAGTATCAGAGCGCGGTCACGCTGGAAGCAAAGGGCAAAAAGGCGGACGCAAAGCGCATTTTTGCGGTGATGTCCCTGGGCGTCAAGTGCGGCGACACCGTCGTCGTCAGCTGCGAAGGCGCGGATGCGGAAGCGGCGTGCGCCGGAATGAAAGCAGTCATCGAATCCAACCTGTAAGAGGAGCACGGCAATGACGGAATATCGCGGAAAAAGTGTATTTGAAGGGATCGCCGTCGGAAAACTGAAAATTGTGCGGCACGACAATGCCGTTGCCGTTCACGAGCAGGGTACGCCCGAAGAGGAGCGCAAAAAGTTTTATGCCGCGCGGGAAAAGGCTGTTTCCGAATTGCAGTCTCTGTACGAGCAGGCCCTCGCCACGGTGGGGGAATCGGAAGCGGAAATTTTCAGTATGCACGCCATGATGACGGAAGACGCCGATCTGGAGGACGCCGTCCTTGCAAAGATCGACGCGAGCGAAGGCGCCGCGCAGGCCGCCGAGGAGGCGGGCTTTGAACTTTCGCAGACGTTCATCCGCATGGACGACGAGTATATGCGGGCGCGCGCGGTGGACGTCATCGACGTCGCAAAGCGTCTGAGCGGCTACATTCTCGGCAAAAAGGAGGAGGAGATCCTCTTAAACGAGCCGAGCATTCTCGCGTCCAGCGATTTTACCCCCAGCGAAGTGGTAAAGCTGGACAAGAGCAAGGTGCTCGGATTTGTCACCACGTTCGGTTCGGAAACTTCGCATACATCCATCCTTGCCCGCACGCTCGCCCTGCCCTCCGTCGTCAACATCCGCGACAGCATCGATATGCCGTTTGACGGAAAAACGTGTATCGTAGACGGATTTACGGGCAAAGTGATCGTCGATCCGGACGAGGAAACGCTTTCCCTCTATCTGAAAAAGAAGGCGGAGACAGACGCCGCGCGCGAGCGCAGGCAGGCTCTCATCGGACAGAAGAGCGTCACGCAGGACGGGCGGGAAGTGCGCATATACTGCAACGTCGGAAACAGCGAGGACGTCAAGGCGGCTCTGCAAAACGACGGCGAAGGCGTGGGACTTCTGCGCAGCGAATTTCTCTATCTGGAAAGCGAGGACTATCCGAGCGAGGAAAAACAGTATCAGGAATATTCGCGCGCGGCAAAACTTCTGGAAGGCAAACTGCTCGTCATCCGCACCATGGACATCGGGGCGGACAAGCAGGCGTCTTACTTCCACCTTCCCCACGAGGAAAACCCCGCGCTGGGGATGCGTTCCGTGCGCATCTGCATGGACCGTCCCGAAATTTTGTACACACAGCTGCGCGCGATCTACCGCGCCTCCGCCGACGGAAACGTGGCGGCGATGGTCCCCATGATCATCAGCGGTGCGGAAGTGCGCTGGGTGCGTCAGATGGCGGAAAAAGTGCGTGCCGACCTGAAAAAGGAAGGCATTCCCTTTGATGAAAAGATGCAGATCGGCATCATGATCGAAACGCCCGCCGCGGCGCTCATCGCGGACGAGCTGGCAAAGGAAGCGGACTTTTTCAGCATCGGTTCCAACGACCTCATTCAGTACACGCTGGCGGCGGACAGACAGAACCAGTCTCTGGAAAAGTTTGTGGATCCTCACCACAAAGCCGTCCTGCGGCTGATCAGGTACGCCGCGGAGTGCGCGCACGCGGAAGGCAAGTGGATCGGCGTGTGCGGGGAACTCGCCCGCGACCTTTCCCTGACGGAATTTTTTGCCGCCTGCGGCATAGACGAACTCTCCGTTTCCCCGCCGTATGTGCTGCCTCTGCGCGAAAAGCTGCTTTCCGTCAACGTTTCCAAAACAGATCTTGACAAGTACACCAAATAAAATTAAGGGTCTGCTCCGGCAGGCCCTTTTTGTAAAGATGCCGCAGTCTGCATTTTGCAGACTGCGGCATGATTTTCAGAATACGTACAGTAAAAATTCTGTCAAAAACACGGCGGCAATGCTCGCCAGGGAGACGGGCAAAAGCCCTTTTCGAAAAAAGGAGAGGAGCATGGCGACGGCCGTTCCCGCGATCCCCGAAACAATGGAAGAAGTGCAGAACAGGATGGTGGGGAACACCATCACCGCCAGCACGCTGTAGGGCAGATAGTACAAAAAGGAGCGGATGTACGCGCTCCTGATCTCCTTTTTTGCAAACAGAAGGGTGACCGCCTTGGTGGCATAGGTCACGGCAAACATGACGAGACAGCCGAGCAGCATATCGGAAAGGGTCGCGTTCATTCTTCCCCTCCGTCCTGCGTTTTTTCCTGCTCCTCTTTGTGGGGAAAGACGGCGGCGATCACCGCCGTGCAGGCCACGGAGCAGAGTATGATGTTCATTCCCGCGGGCAGATCTGCCAGGGCGGGAACAAAGTAAAACACACAGCTCGCCGCCACGGAGATCAAAATCAGCAAAAGCACGGGCTTTTCGTCGCGTGCGGGCGGCAGGATGATCGCCACAAACATCGCATAGAGGGCGATGCTGAGAGCACTCATCAGCATTTCGTAGTACACGTGCGCGCCGCCTGCAAGCAGGCTTTCCAAAAGACTGGTCACGCCCGCGCCCAGCGCCGTTCCTCCCAGCCAGCCGCAGAAAGAGCATCCCATCAGACCCAGAAGATAGGGGAAGGTCAGCTTGTGCGGCTGCCGCACCGCCACGGCAAAGTTTTCATCCGTCACGCCGAAGGCGACGATCGCCCGCTTCCACAGCGGAAAGCCGTCCTCCGTCTTTTGCGCCAGCGCAAAGGACATCAGGGTGTAGCGTATGTTGATGACCAGAAGGGTGGCAAACAGAATGCCGAGGTTCGCGCCCGCGGCGATCAGGTTTGTCCCCGCAAACTGCCCCGTTCCCGTAAAATTGGTGGCGGAAATGAGGATGGGGAACCAGAAGGGGAATCCCTGGTTGACCGCCTGTACGGCGTAGGCAAACGCCACGGAAACGTATCCGAGCGCAATGGGCAGACCGTCTTTCAGCCCGCGCGTAAATTTCATGACAGTACCTCACAGTAAAAAACAGGGGTATTATACCATACTTGCGCGGGTTTGCAAATCGTTTTTACAGTTTTTTTTGCGTTATCGGCGCATACGGTTTGATTTTTGCGCGCGGAATATGTTATAATAGCGGAAATCACAAAGCAAGCAAATCATTCAGGAGAATTATTATGTACTGGGCAGACAAACTGGCGGACGAGGTCATCCGCCGCAATCCCGACAAGGCAGAATATGTGTGCGCGGCGGGCATTTCCCCTTCGGGTTCCGTACACATCGGAAATTTCCGCGACATAGCCACCAGCTATTTCGTCTATCGCGCTCTGCAAAAGCGGGGCAAAAAGGCAAAACTCCTCTTTTCCTGGGACGAGTACGACCGCCTGCGCAAAGTCCCCAAAAACGTTGCGGACCATCTGGGAAACAATTCCTTTGAACAGTACATCGGGCATCCGTATGCGGACATTCCCGATCCGTTCGGCTGCTGCGAAAGCTACGCCGCCCATTTTGAAAAGGAGTTCATGTCCTCGCTGAAAAACTTCGGCATCGAAATGGAATTTCATTTCCAGGCGAAGGAATACCGCAGCGGCAGGTATGCTCAGCACGTCATTTTTGCGCTGAAAAACCGCAAAAAGATCTTCGATATTCTCGATTCCCACCGCACGCAGGACGCGGCGGAAGGGGAGCGCGACAACTACTATCCCGTCAGCATTTTCTGCCCGCACTGCGGAAAGGACAGTACAAAGATCACCTCACTTTCCGAGGACTGCACCAAGGCGCACTATGTGTGCGAGTGCGGCCATGAGGGCGATTTCGACTTTACCAAGGATTTCAACTGCAAACTGCAGTGGAAGGTGGACTGGCCCATGCGCTGGCTGGCGGAAGGGGTGGATTTCGAGCCGGGCGGCAAGGACCACGCCTCCAAAAACGGCAGCTACGATACCGCCAAGGACGTCTCGCGCGAGGTGTTCGGCTATCCCGCGCCCCTGTTCCAGGGTTACGAATTTATCGGCATCAAGGGCAGCGTCGGCAAGATGAGCGGTTCTTCCGGGTTCAACATGACCCCCGATTTCCTGCTCAAACTCTACCAGCCGGAAGTCATCCTGTGGCTGTACGCCAAGACGGAGCCCCTCAAAGCCTTCGATTTCTGCCTTTCGGATGAAATTCTGCGCCAGTATTTCGAGTTTGACAAGATGCTCACCGCTTACCGCGCGGGCAACGCCAACGAAAGCATCACCCGCGTGATGGAAAACTGCCTCATCGAGGGCAGGAACGTCGTCCCCGTTCCGATGGGTCAGCTGGTCGATCTCGGTTCCGTCGTCAATTTCAATGCGGAGATGATGGAAAAACTGTTTGAAAAGATCGGCACGCCCTATAAAATTTCCGAGTTTTCCGAACGCTTTGCCAAGGCGGAGTTCTGGCTGAAAACCTGCTCGCCCGAAAGCGAATACATCATTCTCAAAAAGCGCAACTGGCCGTACTGGCGGACCATGAGCGATTGCGAGCGCGAATGCGTAAAACAGCTCAAAGAATATGTGGCGCAGGGCGGTTACACGCTGGATTCTCTCCAGGCGGAGCTGTACGCCATTCCCAAGCGCATTTATCCCGACAAGACGGAGGACAAAAACGCGCTCAAAGAGGTGCAGAGCAAATTCTTCAAGGACGTTTACAACCTCGTGCTTGCGCGCGACAAGGGCCCGCGCCTGTATCTGTATCTGTTTGCGGTGGATTCCTCGCGCTACCTTTCCCTGCTGGATTTCTCTCTTCCCGAAGAGCAGGATCCCGACGCCAAAGAAGAGCAGGCGCCCGCGGAAGCGGCGAAGGAAGAGAGCGCTCCCGCCGAGGACAAATTTGTGGCGGAGCCCGCACCCGTCAAGGAACAGATCGAGATCGGGGATTTTGACAAGTGCGATCTGCGCGTGTGCAAGATCGTCGCGGCAAAGCCCATGCGCAAGACAAACAAACTGATGAAGCTCACCCTGCACGACGGCATGGGCGAGCGCGTCATCGTCTCTTCCATCGCGGACGCGTACGAGCCCGAACAGCTGATCGGCAAAAAGATCGTCGTGCTCGTCAACCTCAAACCCCACAAATTCGGCAACGAGTATTCCAACGGAATGCTGCTTGCCTCCACCGATACGGACGGCAAGTGCCACGTCCTGTTCGCCGCAGACGGCGCGGAGATCGGCAGCCTGGTCCACTGAACCGCCTGCACGAAAAATGTTTATCCTCTTGACAAGACGGCGTTTTCATACTATAATAGAGTCGACAAATCGACATCTGTTTGTCAAATACCATCTCTGTGCCGCAAGGCGCAGAAAGGAGTGAGGATGAAAAAATTTCTTGTCTTGGCTATGGCGTCTATGATGACGCTCTCGGTCGGATTGCTTTCCGCCTGTGCAGACCCTGCGGGGCCGGGCGGCGTCAAACCGGACGGCACCATCAGCGGGAACTACAAGGAACCCACCAGGGACGAACTGTCCGCCGCGCTTTCCCACATCGAAACGGATCAGGTCGTGGGGGATACCCAGTCTGCCGACTGGGCACTCCATCTCGGAGCGTCGCTGGAAGCGGGATTTTCTTTCACGGTGGGAGAGGGCGAAAGTGCGCTCACAGGTTCGGGAAAAGCGGACCTCGAAGCGGCTCTTTCCCTGGAAAAGAATGAGGACAATACTTCGGCAGATCTTGCGGGGCTCTCCGCAACCATCAACGAGGCGAAAGTCACTCTTCCCGGCGACGACGGGAAACCCGTCGCATATTCCGCAGAGGGCGGCGCTTATGTCGACACCGCAGGTACGGCGTATGCCGATCTTACTCTCAAGGGCGGCGAGGACGAATTGACCGTCAAGGGAAAAGATCAGCTCAGCGATCTTTTGCAGCTGATCGGAGGGCTCGTTCCTTCCGCTCCCATGGCAGGGTACTCTCTGCTTTCGGAACAGGCGCAGGACGGCACGGGAGAGATCTCGGGCGAAGCGTCCGCGCAGCTCTTTTCCGCCGACGAACTGCTCGAAGTCCTCGCGCAGTACAGCGTCAAACTGGAAATGGACGACAGCGAGGGGTTGAAATTCCGCCTCACCGCTTCCGCAGAGACGGTGGCAAAGATCATGGAAGAACAGGGCGTCGAAGCAGACCTCGCTTTCACGCAGTGCAACATCGTCCTTTACGTCGCGCTGGACGAATCGTATATGCTGCAGGCGGTCAGCCTGGTTGCGGACGTGGAAGGTTCGGTCGCGGCAAACGCAGCGCTCATGATGCCCGCAGTTTCGTTTGAAGCAAACCTCAAGCTTTCTTTCGGCGTAGAGGAGAAGTCGTCGGTGAAAGTACCTGCGGATCTCGACAGCTATACGGAAAGCATCATCGGTCAGCTGATGGGAAATCAGCCTGCACCGGGCGAGGGAGAAACTCTGTAAATAACCACTAACGATCGGAACAGGCTGCTCTCGGGCAGCCTGTTTTTCGGCAAAGGAGCAGAAATGAAAAAGCATTTGCAGGTCGTCGGCGCAGTCATTGTGCAAGGCGGAAAGGTCCTTGCGGCAAAGCGCGGGGAAAGCAAGTACCCCTATGTGGCGCACAAGTACGAGTTTGTGGGCGGCAAGATAGAGGCGGGGGAATCTGAGGAAAGCGCGCTCGTGCGCGAGGTCAGAGAGGAGCTGAAAGCGGACGTGCGCGTGCTCTCTCCCTTTCTCGAAATGCACCACGAATACCCCGATTTTTGCATCACGTTGTACACTTTTTTGTGCGAATTTTTATCGGGGTTCACGTGTACGGAGCACGAGGCGCTGCGCTTTCTCTCTGCGGACGAACTGCACGAAGAGGAGTGGGCGCCCGCCGATGTCCCTGCCGTGCAGAAATTAAAGGAACTGTTGCGCGGGGACAAACAATGATTCTGCGCGCCTATACGCCCGCCGATTGCGGGGAGATCCTTCGCCTGTTTTACGAAACGGTGCATTGCGTGAATGCGGCGGATTATACACAAGAACAGCTCGACGCCTGGACAGACGGCGCAGACAGGGAGAAGTGGAACTCTTCTCTCTCGGAACATGATACCCTTGTCGCCGAAGACGGGGGCGCGATCGTCGGATTTGCCGATCTTGCGGACGGGAATTATCTGGACAGATTGTACGTCCATAAGGATTTTCAGCGCCGCGGTGTCGCAACGGCTCTTTGCGACGCTCTGGAACAGAGATGTACAGGGGAGATCACCGTACACGCTTCCATCACGGCTGTGCCTTTTTTTGAAAGGCGCGGGTACGCCGTCTGCAAAAAACAGCAGGTGCTGCGCCGCGGGGTTCTGCTCACAAACTTCGTCATGAAAAAGAATTTGTAAGTTTTGTTCCGCAGAACATCTGAGAAACGTATCGATACTATTAAAAAAGGCGGGGAGATGCAAAAGCATCTCCCCGCCACTCGGCAAAGCCCCGCCTTCCGCAAAATTGCGGAAGGCGGGGCTTTTTTTAAAGAAAGTTTAAAAAGTTATTTTGTCAGCTCGTAAATGGCGGACGTGTAAATGTCCAAAAGTTTCTGCACGTTTTCCAGGGTGATGTACTCATCTTTCTGGTGGATGGTGGAAGGCTCGTCGGGGAATTGCGGTCCGAATCCTGCGCCGTTTTTCAGCGCGCGCGCATAGGTGCCGCCGCCGATGGCAATGGCCTCTTCCGTCCTGCCCGTCTGTTCGCAGTACACCTTTTGCAGGGTGGAAACGAGGAACCCGTTTTTGTCGTTGTACAGCGGCTTCTGGCAGTGGAGCAGGGTGTAGGGCGTACCGAACGCGTTCAGCTTTTCGCAGAGCTGTTCCTGCGTGTAGGTGGCGGGGTAGCGGATGTCCGTCGTGATGTACAGCGTTCCGTTTTCGTAGCGCGCCACGTTTGCGGACATGGTGAGCGGCCCCGTTTCGTCCTCGATTTTTCTCAGCCCGAGTTTATCCGCAAACAGCAGGTCGTAAATGTTTTTTACCCGCTCGTCCTTTTCTGCAAAGTAGGAAAGCAGAATTCCGAGCGCATTGACGCCCTTTTCGGGAGTGGAGGCATGGGCGGATTTTCCGCGCGCTTCCACGGTATCGCCGTGAATGCAGATGCCCTCTTTTTCCGCGCCCCGCACGGAAACGCCGCTTGCGGCGGCATAGTCGCAGACCATGTTGGGGCGCTCGCCCGCGGTGAGCGAGGTAAAGGGCGCGTCGGGCAGGGGGAAAGCCGTTTCAAAGTGCAAAATTCCCTTTTCGGCAAAGATGGCGGGGAAGTCGGCGTCCGGGGTAAATCCTTCTTCGGGCATATGCGCGCATTGGTTGTAGTGGTCGATGCACGCCCAGCCGCATTCCTCGTTGCAGCCGACGATCAGTTTGATCTTCTTTTTGGGGACAAAGCCGCTCTCTTTGAGGGCGCGCAGGCAGTACAGACAGATGACTGCGGGGCCTTTGTCGTCCATGGTGCCGCGCCCGTACAGTTTTCCGTCGCAGATCTCGCCGCCGAAGGGGAGTTTTGTCCAGCCTTTGCCCGCGGGCACTACGTCGAGGTGCGCCAGCACGGCAAATTCTTTCCCTTCGCCGAAGATCACTTCACCCACGTAGTTGTCGTAATTGTGCGTTTCAAAACCGAAGGATGCGGCAAGGTCGAGGAAGTACGCCAGGCAGTCTGCCGCGCCCTTGCCGAAGGGCATGGAGGGCTGGGCGGGCGCCAGCGAACTGTCAAACTTGACAATGTCTGCGATGCTTGCCACGCAAGCGTCAAAATACTTTTTTGTGTCAGTCATAATCTATCGCCTCACAAATAATTTTACAGAGTAGGAACGGGTTTCCCGTTTTCAAAAATAAATTGTGCGATCTTTACGTCCGCGTTTGCGTCTTTGCAGTACCAGTCGGCGCCTATTTTTTTGGCGTAATCGGCGTTGAGCACGGCGCCGCCCACCATCACGCGGCAATCAGGACAGCGTTCGCGCAGCAGGCGGATGGTCTCTTCCATGGCGGGTACGGTGGTCGTCATCAGCGCGGAAAGCCCGCAAAGGAGGATGTGTTCGCGCTCGCACGCCTGCACGATCTCTTCGGGCGGCACGTTTTTGCCGAGGTCAAGCACTTTGTAGCCGTAGTTTTCCAGCACCGTCTTGACAATGTTTTTGCCGATGTCGTGAATGTCGCCGCGCACGGTGGCAAGTGCGATCTTTCCGCGCTCCGCGCCCCCTTCGGGCAGCAGTTTTTTCACTTCGTCAAAGCAGAGCTTTGCGCTTTCGGCGGCAGCGATCAGCTGGGGCAGGAACAGCGTTCCCTTTTCGTACGCGTCGCCCACCGCATTGAGGGCGGGGATCAGGTATTCGTCGATGAGCTGCAGCGGCTTTACCGTCTGCAGCAGCTTTGCCGCCAGGGCGCCCGCGGAGGGGAGTCCCTTGCGGATGGCGCGGAAAATATCCTCCTCGCCGTCTGCCTCCGCCGCGGGGGAAGAGGAGGATTGCTGCACGGAGATCTTTACGGAACCGTATTTTTCCGTATAGGCGGTGCAGTTTTTGTCCTCGCCGGAAAGGGCGCGGTACGCCGCCACCGCCTGCATATTTTCGGGCACGTTGGGGTTTAAAATGGGACAATCCAGCCCCGCAAACATTGCCGCCGTCAGAAATGCCGTGTTGATGATCTGGCGGTTGGGTAATCCGAAAGAGATATTGCTCACGCCAAGCACCGTCTTTACGCGGTATTTTTCCTTGATGTGCCGCAGGGCATTCAGCGTCTCTGCGGTCTGCGCCTGTTCGGCGCTCACCGTCAGCGTCAGGCAGTCGATGTAGATGTCCTCCTGCGCAATGCCGTAGCATTCGCAGGTCTGTATGATCTTTTGCGCGATTTGTTCGCGCTCCTTCGCCGTCCTGGGAATGCCGCGCTCGTCCATGGTCAGACCCACCACGGCCGCCCCGTACTTTTTGACGATGGGCAGAATGGAGTGCAGTACTTTGTCCTCGCCGTTCACAGAGTTGACGATCGCCTTGCCGCAGCAGATGCGCAGGGCGCTTTCGATGGCGTCTGGTTTGCCGCAATCGATCTGCAAAGGCAGGTCGCTCACCGCCTGCACCTCGCGCACAAGGCGCGCAAGCACCGTCTTTTCATCCAGTTCGGGGAGCCCCGCATTGACGTCCAGGATGTCCGCGCCCGCGTCCGTCTGTTCGATCGCCTGCGTCTGCACGTAGCCGTAATCGCCGCTCAGCAGCGCCTGCTTCATCGCCTTTTTGCCCGTGGGATTGATGCGTTCGCCGATCACGCGCACGCCGTCCACAAACACGGCGCGCGTCGCCGAACACACGCAGGAGCGGCGGGGGACGCTTCTCTTTTGCGGAGCGCGCCCGTCGGCAAGGCCGCGCAGCAGGCGGATGTACTCGGGCGTCGTGCCGCAGCACCCGCCGATGATCTGCACGCCTTCGTCCAGAAAGGTGTGGTACACTTTTGCAAATTCTTCCGCGCTCACGTCGTAGTTGAGGTCGGCGTCGGGCAGTCCCGCGTTCGCCTGGACGATCACGGGTTTGTCGGTCGCCGAGAGGATCGCCCGCACGACGGGCAGAAGTTTTGCAGGCCCCAGCGAACAGTTCACGCCCACGGCGTCCGCCAGGGGCGCGCAGGTCATGGCGTAGCAGAGGGGATCGCACCCCGCAAACGTCCTGCCGTTTTCCTCAAAGGTCATCGAGCAAAGTACGGGCAGATCGCTGTGCTCGCGTGCCGCAAGGAGCGCCGCGCGCATTTCCTGCAAATCCGCCATCGTCTCGATGAGGATGAGGTCGGCGCCCTCCTTTCCCGCGTCCACAACGTCCGCAAAACATTGGTACGCCTCCTCAAAAGTCATGCTCCCCATGGGTTCGAGGAGCCTGCCCGAAGGCCCTATGTCCAGCGCCACAAACTTGTCTTTTGCAACCTTACGCGCAAGGGCAACGCCCGCGCGGATCAGCCTGTCGGAAAGCTCTTTGGAACCCGCTTTCAAGGGGTTCGCACCGAAGGTATTGGCGGTGATCACGTCTGCGCCCGCGTCGAGGTAGGCGCGGTGGATGTCCGCGATGAGTTCGGGGCGCTCCTCGTTCAGCCGTTCGGGAAGGGTACCCACGTTGCCCGCTTTTTTTTGCAGGAGGGTGCCGAACGCCCCGTCAAACAGGACGATGTGTTTTTTGAGAAAGTCTGAAAATTTCATGATTGTTCCTTTTTGCGGAAGGCGCATCCGATGTGCTTGCAGGAAGCGCATTTGCTGCCGCATCCGCGCGAAGATTTTTGTGTGCGCGGCAGGTCGGTGATCCCTACCAGCGCGGTGACCGATTTGCGCGGGGTGAGTAGATAACTTTCGTCACAGCACAGACCGATCTGCGAATCGGTGCGCAGGATGGCGCAGATCTCCCGCTGCGCTTCCAGCGGGAAATCGCCGTACCCGCAGGAAAAGCGGGGGGTAAGCAGGGTAGGGCAGTCTCTCTGCAAGTCCTCGCAGACGTCGTCGCAATAGCTTTCAATGGCGCAGCTTGCCGCCGTATCCAGAAGGAGCGCCTCGTGCGCGCTCTTTTTTTGTGCGAGGGAAACCGCCTTTTCCGTACCCTGTCCCACCGTTGCCGCCATCAGATACACCTGTCTGCATCCGGAAAGATGGTTGCGGATGTCCTGTCCCTGTAACACAAACCCCGTTCCCGCAAGTTCAAATTCTTTTGTAAGATCAAATCTGCGCACAACGCTTTTTGGCGTTGCCGCCGCAAGGCATTTTTTTGCTGCTTCGTCCAGTTTTTGCAGGAACGTATCGTCATTTTCCTGACCGTTCCAACCGAGATAGCGCAAAAATTCGTCACGGTCTATCTGCATTTTGTGCTCCGTTGAGTTCGTTTAAAATTCCCTGAACGCTGTCGGTGATGCGCTTTGCCACGTACGGATTGTTCATGACGTACAGGTGGATGCCCTGCGCGCCTGCGGAGAGGAGGTCGACGATCTGGTCCACCGCGTACGCAATGCCCGCTTCCATCAGTGCTTCGGGCCTGTCGTAAAAGCGGGAGATCATGCGCGAGATCTTTGCTGGGATCTTGGCGCCCGAAAGGGAGATGATCCTGTCCACGTGTCCCTTTTTGACGAGGGGCATCACGCCTGCCTGTACGGGAACGTCGATCCCCGCAATGGAAAGCATATCGCGGAACCGATAAAAATCCTCGTTGTCGAAAAACAGCTGCGTGTTGAGGTGGCTCACGCCCGCGTCCGTCTTGTATTTCAGGTTGCGGACGTCCTCGGGCAGGCTTTTGGATTCGGGATGTCCTTCGGGATAGCAGGCGCCCGCAATGTCAAAATCGTACCCTTCGGAGCGGATAAAACCGACGAGGTCGGAGGCGTGGGCAAAATCCTTGCTGTCCTCGCGGTCGGGCAGACGGTCGCCGCGCAGGGCGAGCACGTTTTCCACGCCGCGTTCCCGCAGGTCGGAGAGCGCCGCCCGAACGGAAGGCTTGTCCGAATTGATGCAGGTGACGTGGGCGAGCGGCTCCACGCCGAAGCTTTTCACCAGGGACGCAATTTCGCCCGTGCGCGCATTGCCCGAACCGCCCGCACTGCACGTGACGGAAATATAGTCGGGATGCAGGGCGGAAAGTTCCGCAATGGTGTTTTGAACGGCGGAAGGGTCGGCCGTGGGCTTGGGGGGAAAGATCTCAAAGGACCAAACCGCCTTTTTCTGTCGGAAAATGGGGGAAATTTTCATATTTTTCCTTTTTTCGGCGGAGGGGCAGGCCGTCCGCGCGTTTGATTTATCTATATTATACAGTAAATTGGAAAAAGGTGCAAACAAATCGCAGAAAGTTTGGAAAAAGTGTTCTGAAAGCGCGGTAATTCTCATACAATATTCGTACAAACAAGAATCGGAGGAACACCTATGAGCGAAAACATCGATTATGCGGAAATGCTGGAGATCCCGGTCAGCACGCTGAACGTCACCAAAAAGCGCAGCAGGAAAAAGCGCGAACCCGCCGAACTGAAAGAGCAGGTAGTGGAGAGCGTCAACGAGCGCCTCGACACCGCCGATGAGGTTGCGGAAGGGGAGAATATCACCGATTACGGCGAATCCCGCGCGGTGCGGGAAACGGCTTTGCCGCGCAAGCGTTTTCTGGAAAACGGACTGCTGGTTGCGGAATTTGTGGCAGTGTGCGTGCTCTGCGCCGCCATCGTTCTCACAAATCTGTTCTGGGAAAACAGCGCCATCAACACCTTTTTCCGCGGACTTGTGCAGGAAGAAACGCCCGTTGCCGCGCAGGACGACCGCACTTATTCCGAACTGACGCTGCGTTCGGTGGTATCGGACAATTCCGTGGTCTGCACGGCGGATGAAAACGGCGTGCTCAGCTTTACGGGCGAGTGCAGCGTGTATGCTCCCTGCAACGGCACGGTGCAGAAAGTCTTTGAAGGGGAAAACGGTTACAGCGTGGAAATTGAGCACACCACTTCCTTTTCCACCGTCATTGCGGGGCTGACCAACGTCTATGTGGCGGCGGGGGATACGGCGTTTTCCACTCTTCCCGTAGGGTATTCCGCAGGGGAGACGCCCGTCACCGTTTCCATGTACGATTCGGGCACTCTCATCACCTCTTACACGGTGGGCGAAAACAACGACATCGTGTGGAGCGTGTGATCAAAAACAAGGTACGTATGTTGAAAATAATGACAAAACGCCGCGCAAAGTCTGAAAAGCGCGCGGAGAACAAAGAGCGGTTCACGGTGTACGTGCATCCGCTCTTTGTTCTGTTCGGGGTCTGGTTTTTCTGGCGGGGAGAGCTGTTTTTGTTTCTCGTGTACACGCTCGTCGCGGTGCTGCACGAGTTCGGCCATGCCATGTATGCCGCGCGCATCGGCTGCCGCCTCACGCGGCTGCGCCTTTTGCCGTGCGGGGCGGTGGTCAGCGGGGACATCGAGGGCATTCCCATCTCGGACGAGATCCGTCTTGCCCTGGCGGGGCCGTTTGTCAATGCCGCCTGTGCGGCATTGTTTGCTGCGCTCTGGTGGGTTTTCCCCGAAACGTACCCGTACACGGACACGGCGGCGTTTGCCTCGCTTTTTCTGGCGCTCGTCAACCTGTTTCCCGCCTATCCGCTGGACGGCGGCAGGATCGTCGCCTGCATTGCCGTGCGAAAAAAGGGGGAAGGGTTTGCCCGCCGGCTGATGCTGGTGCTGGGGATTTTGTTTTTCGCCTTTTTCTGCGCGCTGTTTGTGCTTTCTTTTTTCGGAACTCCCAATTTTTCCGCCCTGTTTTTTGCGCTGTTTGTGTTGGTGGGGACGCTGGGCGCCCGCGACGAAAGATATACGCGGCTCTCGTTCGATCATTCCAAGCAGCTTTCCCGCGGGATGCCCGTGCGGCAGGTGGCGGTATCGGGGGAATGTACCGTTCGGCGCGGGCTTTCCTTTCTCGAACGCGGCAAACTGCTGGAATTGCTGGTGTTTGACGAGCAGGGCGAACTTTTCTGCGTGCTTTCCCAGCGCGAATTTCTCGAACTTGCAAAAAATTATCCGATCACGTGTACGTTTTCGCAGATTTTGACAGAACAAGAATAAAGTGTTTGGCACAAATTTTAAATACCGCTTGCAAATGTGAAAACGGTGTGTTAAAATGAAAGAAGTAATATTTACGTTGTCAATTTTATTTTTCGCGGAATTTCCGCGGACAAGGTTTTTATAAATGCAAAAGAATATGTATTTCGACTACTTCGGGGACGATTGCTTTGGCGCGGTCACCGAAGGGGGCAGGCTTGTCGAATTTCATCTCGACACCAACAGCTCCACAGAGATTTCCGGGAACATTTATAAGGGCAGGGTAGTGAACGTGCTTTCCGGAATGCAGGCGGCGTTTGTCGCGTTCGGACAGGAAAAAAACGGATATTTGTATGCGGGGGACATTCCTGCGGGCGCGGACATCGAACCGCAGCAGCCTCTCTCTTTGCAGGTAAAGGCGGGGGACGAGGTGATGGTTCAGGTTGCGAAATCACCCATCGGGAAGAAGGGCGCGCGGCTGAGTATGTGCCTTTCCTTTGTGGGAAAGAACCTCATCTATCTTCCCAAGGCGGATTTTTGTGCCGTATCGCGCAAGATCACGGACGAAGAGGTCCGCGACAGAATGTTGAAAACGGCGCAGAAGCTGGCAAGCGGTGACGGCGGGATCGTCATGCGCACCAACGCCGTGGGGGCAAAGCCCGCCGATCTCAAAGAGGAGATCAAGTATCTGCGCGGATTGTATGCCACCGCGCTGGAAGCCTATGCCACCGCTTCGGTGGGGGACATGGTTTTCCGCGATGCGGACGTGCACGCAAGGCTTTTGCGGGACGTGGATCTCTCTTCGGTAGATAAAATTTATATCGGCGACGAAAAGACGTACCGCCGCACGGAAGCGGCGCTGCGCCGCACGCGCGTGAAGAATAAGCTGGTGCTGTACGACGGCAAGCGCGAAATGTTTGAGGCGTTCGGGCTGGAAGAACAGGTCTACAAGCTGATGAGCAGCCGCGTTCCCCTGGACAACGGCGCGTATCTGATTTTTGACAGGACGGAGGCCTTGACCGCCATCGACGTCAACACGGGCAGATTTACGGGCGAAACGGCGCTGGAAGATACGGTGTTTGAAACAAATCTTCTTGCCGCGAGGGAGATCGCCTGGCAGGTTCGGCTGCGCAATATCGGCGGCATCGTCATTGTGGATTTTATCGACATGGCGGGGGAAGATCACCGCAATGCGGTCGTGGAGGAGCTTACGCGCTGTTTAAAAGAGGACAGGGCAAAGTGCAACGTCAGCCCGATGACGGAGTTGGGGCTTGTCCAGTTTACGCGCAAAAAAGTAAAGAGCGATACCGTTGCCATGCTGACAAAGCGCTGTCCCGTCTGTAAGGGATCGGGGTATCTCCTGTCCGAAAGTTATATGGCGTTCCGCGTGAAAATTGCCGTTCAGAAATGTATTGCCGAGGGGTATGAAAACGTCATCGTCGAACTGAATGCGGGTTTGTACGGTTATATCATTGCCAAGCGCCGCTTTACCGAGGACATCCGCGGCAAGTGGGCGGGCAAGCGCATTTACATGATCCCGCACAAAACTTTCCACGACGAATACTTTACGGTAAAAGGGGACAACAACCCCGTGCTCACTCTCCCCGATACTGCAAAACTTTTGTATTAAAAAGATTGAAATTTGCTTTTCTAATATTTGCCTTTTTGTTAAAAATGTGATAAAATATGTACTTGAGAGAAAGGGAATAAAGCCGGCTTTATTTTTTTGCTACGCAAAAAAATATTTTCTTAACGGCTCAACCTTTTCTAAACTAAAACAAGGAGGCAAAAAAATGGCAAAAAGGTTGAAAAGAGCGTTTACCATCGTAGAACTTGTCATCGTCATTGCGGTCATCGCAATTTTGGCGGCGGTGCTGATCCCTACGTTTACAACGCTGATCGACAAGGCAAACGAATCCAACGATATTGCGCTTGTCAAAAACCTGAACACGGCTCTCGTTTCTAAGGAAGCGACGGACGAGGTGAACACAATGCAGGACGCGCTGGATGCGGCGTACGAGTATGGGTACACGGTAGATAAACTTACCCCTTCCTCCAGCGGCGACATTGTTTGGGACGAGGTGAACAACCGCTTCGCGCTGATCAATGAGAAGAAAGAAGTCGTATTTGAGGACGGCGCAAAACCTCTCACGAGCGATAAGGCGAAAATCTGGAAAATCGTCACCGAATTGAAAGGCACGCAGGATTGCAGTTGGTATGTCGGCGGCCTGAGCAAAGAGGCAATCGAAGGCTTCAAGTTCACGATGGGTGTGGACACGGGTTCTGTGGAAGCTGACGTAAATTATGTAACTGCGGCAGAGCAGGATGTCACCATCCGCACGGCAGGCGGCGCGCTCACGGTGAATGCAAAAAATGCCACGGTCAGCCACTACGACACGGCGCAGAGCGTAGACGTGCAGGCAGTAGCAGGGAACTCCTATCACGAATACGGAAAGGTCACAGGCAACCTCACCATCACGAAGGGCCACGTTGTATTTGAAAGCACGGCAGTTGTCAACACGTTTGTCGTATCGGACGAGGCCACCGCGGTCAAGGCTACCGTTAACGACAAAGCGCAGGTTCTTACGGCTGTTGCCAAAGACAACAACATTTTAACCGGCCTCAATCTCCCCGCCACGGTAGAAACCGTTGTCGCGGAGATGGACGACCTTGCAATGTTTGCAGGCGGCGCAGGCACGGAAAAGAGCCCTTATCAATTAACAACTGCAACAAATGTTGCTAATATCAATAATTTGTCAGATAAAATGAAGAGCGGTGAGTCTTATTATTTTGAAATGCAAAATGATATCGACATCTCGACAATACAGGGAGATATTACTACATATATTAGTGGACAATTTGATGGCAATAATTATACTTTAAAAATTGATCAGCAATGGATATCCTCTTTTACGAATAAAGATTTTACATTAAAAGATATCAATATTCAGAGAGGCACAAACAAAGCAATGCCCTTGTTTGCATTTTTGAACTACGATTATTTTGGAGATGGTTTAATTCCTGGTGTTGTAACTTTTGATAATGTTGATATGACGTTAACAAATGAAGCTGAAACAGTAGAATTGGATTCCTACGGGTACTCTCTGTATACAATGCGAGCATGTGGCTCAGTTATATTTAAAAATTGCGACAACTATGTTAATTATTCAATACCTTCTCCTGGCTATGCAGGTGTCTTTATTGGTAATTTCATTGATACGACGATTCCTTCCATGTTTGTCTTTGAAAATTGCACTAATAATGGGATGATTACAGGAACAGATGTTGGGTTTTTATTTGGTAATTTAAGTGGAATCCAAGGCGTTAATGTTGTAAATAATATTGATTATAACAATCAGAATAATTATGTTCCTGCTTTTTATCTTGAAAATTGTGTAAATAATGGTACAATTATTGGCACAAACTCTGCTGCAGTGTTCCCTACTGAAATAGGTAAATCGAATACCACAGTATCAGAATCTGTTACAAGTGCAAATGCTTCATTAACAGATGCGCAGATGATGAGTAGCAGCATTATTGTATCTAAAATTAATGCAACTTTAAGTGTCGAAGGGAATCAATTGGTTATTGTTCCCCCTGTTTCGGATAGTGACCTTGTTAATCAGTATGAAGTAACATACAGCGTAAGTACAAGTTTTGTCGATGCACAAGGGAATGGGGCAGGTTCATTCTATTTTGTCGTATCTCAATATATTTCCAGTACAGATGCAGCAACCGCTAAATTGGATTTTGTGACTGAAATTATAACAAGTAGTCAGTACGGCGAAGATAAATATAAACAAGAAGCCGCAACAGGTGAACATGAAGATATTTATGGGAATAAATATATAATTGTTTCAAAAGAGGATGGCACAAAAATGGTTGTTGTAAATGAAGCAAGTTTAGGCGAAGTTTACGGCAATGGTGCGGTCTTGAATTATATAGGCAATACTCCTTCTTACAGAATTATTTCTAAGGACAGCGTTGGTAACAACATAGGTGTAACAATATATAATCCGAACGAATTGGCATAACGATTCTAAAAAGTAAGAAAGGCTCTCTTAAAAGAGGGCCTTTTTGTTATATATTTGAAAAAATCTGTTCATAATTGTGTAAATTTTTTTGAACGGAGTTCCCCATGAAAAAGCTTTGTATAGTTTTTGCGTTCTTGCTGATACTACTTGCAACGGCAGCGATTACGGCTCAGGAAAAGCCTTCGCAGACTTCTGCTTACCTGCGTATGCACGTTCGCGCAAATTCTGACGGCCTTGCCGATCAGCAGATCAAATACGAGGTAAAGGACGCTATCGTGCAGTATCTCATTCCCGTCGTTGCGGATTGTACGGACAAACCCTCCGCAATCGCCGCGTTGACGGCGTGCCTGGACGAGGTGGAGCAGGTAGCGGACGAAGTTCTGTCCGATCACGGTTTTGCATACCGTGCAACGGCAAGGGTGTGCCGCGAATCCTTTCCCGACCGCGTTTACGAAGGGGTCACTCTTTCCGCGGGCGTGTACGATGCTCTCATCGTGGAATTGGGCGAGGGCGCGGGCGCAAACTGGTGGTGCGTGGTGTATCCTCCGCTCTGTTTTTCGGGCGAGGTGACGGGGCAAACGATACAATACCGTTCTCGGCTGCTGGAAATCATAGAAAATTTTTTCGCAAAATAGGCTGACTCCTGTTTTTGCGGAAAAGACAGGAGGAACGATGAACAAAACACTGAGGGCGGGTGCGTTGGCGCTTTCTCTTGCCGCGGCGCTGGCGGCGACGGTGACGTTTTCCGTACAGTCGGCGCGCGTGGAAGAGAGGGCGTCTTATGCGCAATCGGCGGAAGCGGCGGTGCTGAAACAGGGCAGCCGCGGTGAAGATGTCAAAACGGTTCAGCAGAAGCTGAAGCGCTGGGGCTATTATACGGGCAGCGTAGACGGAATTTACGGCGCGCAGACCAAAAAGGCTGTGGAATATTTTCAGCGCAAAAACGGCCTTGTTGCGGACGGGATCGTCGGAAGCAAGACGTATGCGGCGCTCGGCATGATGCAGCAGGCGCAGGGCGGTTCGCAGAGTTCGCAGGGAACGGCTACAAATTCGGATACCTACCTGCTTGCCCGCTGTATTTACGGCGAAGCGCGCGGCGAAAGCTATACGGGTCAGGTAGCCGTGGGGGCGGTGGTGCTCAACCGCGTGAAAAGTCCGCAGTTCCCCAACACCATTTCGGGCGTGATCTACCAAAAGCACGCGTTTACGGCGGTGAGCGACGGGCAGATCAACCTCACGCCCGACCAGACGGCGATCAATGCGGCGAAGGACGCGCTCAACGGCTGGGATCCGACGGGCGGGTGCCTGTACTATTACAATCCCGTGACGGCGACCAGCGAGTGGATCTTTTCGCGCGAGACGGTCATCACCATCGGCAAGCACGTGTTTGCGATATAAGGAGGGGAAAGGATGTCAGAATTTAAGAGATCGGGCGAAGACGACGCCCGCAAGATCCAAGAAGAAGTGTACGAAGCGCGGGAAGAACAGCGTGCGGCGGAGCGGATAGCGGCGGCGCAGCGCAAGGAAGCGGAAAAGCAGGCAAAGATCGCGGCGCAGGAAGAAAAATCTCGCCAAAAAGCGGAACGCGAAGCGCAATCGCGCGAGCGCGCCCGTTTAAAGGCGGAACGCCGCGAAGAGGAGCGCAGACAGCGGGAAGAAAGGCGCGGCAGTCAGGGCGGAAGCAAAAGCTACGGCGGCTGGCTGGCGGCGGTAGTTTCCCTTTCGGTTGCGGTTTTGGCGCTGGGCGCCATCGTGACGGTGGGGTATTTTGACCTCAAAGACACGAAGGGTTCGCTTGTAGACGGAATGCACGAAAGCGTTTACGAACTTTCCGAACAGGTGGAAAGCCTGGGCACCGATCTTGCAAAGATCCGCATTTCGCAGGGGAATTACGAATCGCAGAAACTTCTTGCGGATATGCTGGTGCGTTGCAGGCTTGCGGAGCGCGCCGTGGAAAACTTCCCCGTGGACGGGACGGGCGCACAGCGTCTGACCGCGTTTTTCAACGAAGCGGGGGATTGCGCGCAAAAAATGCTCTTAAAGCTTGCGGCGGGCGAACAGCTCACCGAAGAGGATATGCACGCTCTGGAAGGCTACTATGCGGATATGCAGACCGTGCGCGAGGCCATGCCCGCCCTTTTAAAGAGTGCGGACGTCGAAAAAAATCTGCTGGGCGAAGGGGACTTTGAAAGCAGGTTCGAGGACCTGACGGCGCGCCTGCGCACGCAGGAACAGCCCTCCGCGCGCAAGAGCGAGGCAAAGGGCAAGGACATCGGCGAGGAGGGCGCGCTGGAACGCGCAAAAAATTTCTTTGCCGATTATAAGACGGAAGAAATGCGCGTGACGGGCAGGACGGAAGGCGAACTTCCCGCCTATACCGTGGAATTTAAAGACGGTTCGGGCGTGGAATACAGCGCGCAGATCACCCTGCAGGGCGAGCTGAAAATGCTGGAAAGCTACAAGGAATGCCATGCGGACAACTTCGACGCGCGCCAGTGCAAACAGATCGCGCAGAAGTTTTTGCAAAAGACGGGTTACGGCGGACTTGCTCCCGTCTGGGCGAGCCTGGCGGGCAGCGAATGCACCGTCACCTTTGTCAGCGAACAGCAGGGCGTGCTCGTCTATCCCGAACGCATTCTCGTCAAAGTCTGCAACGAACGCGGCATTGTCACGGGCATGGACGCCAACCTGTATCTGAAAAACCGCGGCGAGCGCGAGATCGGCGAAGGCAAGATCTCCATGGAACGCATCGAACAGGCGGCGGCACAGCGTATGCGCGTGCACGGCGTGCGCCGCGCCATCATTCCCGTAGACGGGCGCGAGGTGCTCACTTACGAGATCCGCGGGACGTACGGCGGCAGAATGTACTTTGCCTATATCGACGCCAACACGGGCGAAACGGCGGAGATCCGCGTGGTGACCCGTACGGACAGGGGCTGGGCATTGCAGTAACAGAGCAAAAAAAGGACTTGGGAAGTTTCCCAAGTCCTTTTTTTGTTCAGGTTGCTTTCTTTTTGGAATGTCTCCACAGCGCGAGCCGCCTGTAAAAAGCGGAGCGGCTGAGGGAAAGTTCCGTCAGAGAATCTCTGAGGGAGATTTTCCCTTGTACATAATTTTGTGCAACGTAAGTAAAATTTTGCGACAAAGACGTTTTCGGCCTGCCGAATTTAACGCCGCGTTCCTTGGCGAGGCGGATGCCTTCCGCTTGCCGCGCCCGAATGTTGGAGCGTTCGTTTTCCGCCACAAAGGACAAAACTTCCAAAACGAGGTTGGAAACAAATTTCCCCAGCAGGGTATCCGATCGGCTCCGCGTATCCAAAAGCGGCATATCCAAAACAAGAATGTTTGCTCCTATCGACTGTGTGATTTTACGCCATTCTTCCGTGATCTGGTCGTAATTTCTGCCCAGCCTGTCCAAAGACTGAACAACAAGGAGGTCATCTTTTTGCAAAACGCCGCGCAGTTTCAGATACTCTGTACGGCAAAAGTCTTTTCCGCTGCTCTTTTCCGCATAAATGTTTTGCCGCGGGATTCCGAGCCGTTTGAAGGAATCGAGCTGTCTTGCCAAATTCTGGTCTTTCGCAGACACACGCGCATAACCGTAAGTTTTCATGACGTACTCCTTTTTTGTGAACAGCATAGCAAAAAAGCGGGCAGTTGAAAACAAAAAAGTGAACAAAAAAATAGGGTATCGGAAAAGTACACTAATACGGAAATTCTAAAATAGTATAAATTATAAATAATTTTATTAAAATATATATTAAAAAACCCTTGAAAAATATAAGAATCTGTGCTAATATAAATGCACGGTATATATTCAGGAACAAAATATGTAAATTTCAAATTTGTGTACTTTTTTGGGACAAGCAGCATATTGTTAAGAGTATGAATGCGAAAAGGACGACTTATGGAAGAGAAAAAACGGAAAATTGACAAAATCAGCATGATCATAATGATCGTTCTCATCGTACTGCTTTTGCCTGTACTGATCGTAAACCTTACGCTCATCGTAAAGGGGAGCATTCGCCCAGACACGCCGCCCGACGTGTTCGGCGTTGCGCCGCTTGCCGTAACCTCTGGTTCGATGGACGGCAACAGGGAGGACAGCTTTGCCAAAGGCGCCCTGATCTTTGTAAAACTTCTGGACGAGGACGAAAAACAGACGCTTGCGGAGGGGGACGTCATCACTTTCCGCACCTCGGGCGCGTTTGTAACGCACAGAATTGTCTCCGCGTTCCGCGATGAAAGCGGCAAAATCGTTTCCCTGGTAACGCAGGGCGACGCAAACAATACGACGGACGGAGCGATCGTGTTGGAAAATGTGGTGGGAAAATGCGTGGGAAGCGTCGGCGGACTTGGCGATTTTGCCATGTTCATGCAGACGCCTGTCGGCATTCTCGTGTTTGTGGGCATTCCCGTTTTACTTTATATCGCGTACGACGTTTCGCGCGTGATGATCTTCAACAAACGGGCAAAGTCGGACAAGAGCGCCGAATTGCAGGAAAAGGATGCAGAAATCGAGCGCCTGCGCGCACTGGTGGAAAAACAGGGCATTCAGGAAGGCTCGGAACAGAAAGACGGACAGCAGGAGGAGACCCAACCGCCGCAATCGGAAAGCGGAACAATTTCCGAAAAGAAAGGGGAGTAAATTTTGCTTTGTACCACACACAGAGCAAATTTACATAGAAACAAAACAAGATGGGAGGTTTGAAATGACAAAGAGAAAAAATGTTGTTTCAAAAATGTTGTTGTTGGTGCTGATCCTTACGCTGATCAGCTGCTGCTTCCTCGGAAGTACCTTCGCCCGCTACACCAGCAGCGGAGAGGGCTCCGGTACGTTGCAGGTCGCAAAGTGGGATGTTTCCATTACGGGAAATGGTACGGGTACAACCGCGTTGGCCTTTGGGCAGCTTTCTCCTGCAATGGAAGCATACGAAAGTACGCCTCGTACTCATTCCACAGGAAGATTTGCAATCGCTACGATTACGAATAAGAGCGATGTTAAGGCAGAAGTTACGTTTACCGTAGGGCAACTCGAATTTAAAAATAGTGAAAATGGTGCAGTCACATATGGCGATAGCGGTTATAATGATGAAATTTTGAGGAAGGTTTTCACCATTAAATTTTACGATGCGGCGTCGGGGGGGAGCGAACTTTCTTTGCAAGGTAGTGAGTACACGACAACGTTGGAAAAGACGACTGGTTCAATCACTATTTATGCAGAAATTACCTGGAACAGCGATGTGGCAGGTGCTACAGGAGCAACCGCTGATGCGCGCGATACCTGGATCGGACAGAATGTGGCCACTATTACGTGCACGTTTGATTATGTTGCGGTTCAGATCACAGAAACCACTCCGGCTCAGGCATAATTCAAACCTTGCATAACTATATCGACTGCCGCGCCCACAGCAGTGTGGGCGTCGGGCGCGGCAGAACGTAGTTATGCGGGAAAATGACGCTGTAAAAATTTTAAGGCAAAGAGAAAAGAGCAGATAAGGCGGTGTTTCGTATGGAAACGGAAAACGAAGAAAGGAAAGTGTCGGAATCACCCCAGCCCGCGCAGGAAGCGGCGCCTTCAAACATTCCGACGGCGGCGGAGCGCTCCAATCGTTCGTTTGCCGAACGGATGGGGGAGGCAGGTTACATTGCGGGCAGGCGTTACGATGCTGTCAAAAACGCATTCCTTGCTTACAAAACGGCGGAACGTAAACCAAAAAATGTTCGGTCGCGCATTTCCCGCAGCGGGGAAACCTTTTACGCGGGCAGAAAAGTTTTGGGGAAAGTTTGCCTGGTGGGCGGTTACATTCGCCTGTTCCTGGCGCTCGATCCCAAGCTTTACAATGTAGAAAAATATCATCATAAAGACTATTCGGAAGTTGTGCGCTACGCAAAATTTCCTTTTATGATAAAACTCTCCTCGGACAGACAGGAAAAGTATGCCGAGGAACTCATCGGCGAACTTCTCCTCCTCAACGGTTTTGTGCGGGACGAGGAGTACGTCGTAAAAGATCAGGCAAATATCTTTAAAAAGCCCAGGCACAAAAAGGCGGTACAGGAAACCACGGAAATCCGTACCGTCTATGTACCCGTTCCCGCGGAAACGGAAGCCGCGGCGGCGGAGGACATAGGCGAACCCGAACAGATCGACGTGCGCCTGCCGCGCAGAGCTACCGTCTTCAACAAACAGGGCGAGCGCATCGGTAAAGTCCGCAAGGGCGTCTGGCAGGACGAAGAGGGCAACGAACAGGGCACTTTCGTCAAAGAAGAGACAAACGTATTTGTCTATTCGGGCGAATCGCGCACGGGCTATGTGGACAAAAACGACAACGTCTTGTCCCTTTCCAACAAGTACATAGCCACCCTGCGCAGACCTGAGCGGTTCTGGATCCTCGCTCTCGTGCTGTTTTTGGTGCTCGTCACGCTGCTCACCGTCATTCTCAGCGCCTATTTCCTCACGCGGTCAGAAAATACGGACTACGCGCCCGTCATTTTCATCGCGTCGGAGGACGGGACCAGTTGGGAAGATTCCGAAGATCTGCCCATTTTCTTCAACGAAACGTTTGGCGACAACAAGGTCGCGCCCGGCATGAAGGGCAGCTACCGCTTCACCTTTGCCAACAGAAACAAAAACACGCTGGATTACTCTCTGCTGTTCAGCGAGGAAAATGAGTACGGTATTGCAATTTTGTACCGCTTAAAGCGGGACGGCGCGTATATTTCGGGTACGCAGGACTACGTCACTGCCGACGAGCTCGGCCTGGAAGGACTCACCGTAGAGGCGCAGTCGTCCACGGTGTTCGAGCTGGAATGGTTCTGGCAGGACAACGACGAAGCGGACACGGTTGCGGGGCAGAATTCCGCCGTGTACACGCTTACTATTTCTTTATCGGCGCAAGTCAGCGTGCGGGCATGATAATATGGGTAAAGTATATAAGGTGATAAAAACAGTGATACGTACACTTCTTCTCGTCGTGATCGGGGTATTGGTGGTGTACAACGCTTATATACTGATTGCCCGTACGCTGTTTAAAAACGGAATGCCCGTTACGTTCGGATTTGCGTGTGCAACCGTCGTTTCGGGCAGTATGGCGGATGAGATCGACGTGGGCGATTTCATCATCACCAAATCGCAGAAAGAATATGCCGTCGGGGACGTCATCACCTTTTACGACGGCGAAAGCGGCGCCTATATCACACACCGCATCATCCTCGTTTCCGGCGATACGTATGCGACAAAAGGGGACGCAAACGACACGGCGGACGATTTCAGCGTTCCCAAGTCGGCGGTGGTAGGCAAGGTCGTGGCGGTGTGGAAGGGATTCGGAAATGTCGTTTCCTTTCTGCAAAGCCCGCTCGGACTTGTCTGCGTGATCGGCGGCGGCATCGCCCTCTGGGTTCTGGCGGACATCGGTACGGAGGTGTTCAGGAAGAAAGATGAGTGAAAAGAAAAAAATTCCCATTATAAGATATTTAAGCTATCTGCTTGTTGTCAGTCTGCTGTTTACGGGGGTCACCTTTTCCCGCTACTCCATGACGACATCGGGGGACAGCTCGGCGCCGCTCTCGCGCTTTCATTGTTCGTACGAGGTGGACGAAATTTCCGCAACGTCCATTCCAAACGTCGATTATTGGCTGAAAAACAACAGCGCCGCCAGCACGGCGCGCACTTTGCGCTATACGGTCAGCAATTTCAAGGACGACGTCACCAGCGACGTGGCGGTGAGGGCGCACCTGCGCGTGTACCTGCCCGCCGAGATGGCAAGGCACCTCGCGCTCCAGATCGGCACCATGAACATCGCGGAAGGCACGGTCACTTCCTATACGCCCGAAATCGTTCTGGACGAACTCATCGCGAAAAGGGAAGCGGACACGGCCAATGCGGAGACAGTCATCGACACGAGCTCTTTTATAAATTATTATGACAGCGGCGTGCACAACGCGGCGGACGAGGAACTTACGGTCAGCGGTTCGCTGGAATCCGCTTCGCCGCGCACCATTTCGGCAGTCAATCAGGGCGGTTCGGGGCTTTCCTTTACGATCACGGCAAGCACCAAGGAGGCGCAGTATTCGCTGGGATTCCAGCGCGGCAAAAACGAAAACGACTACGCGCCCCAGCTCTTCCTCGATCTCGTTCGGAAAACGGAATTTTACACGATCGATCTGTACCTTCCGTCCATGGAATTCCCCGCAGGTCAGCCGCTCACAAAAATGTATATCGTCTATCTCACCCTCACAGAGCGCTTGGAAGGCTTGGATTTTGATGCGTATTGGTCGGGCGCAGACGCCGTTCTCGCAACGACGGACGCGGACGGGAAAGTTCCCGTGAAAGACAACTCCGTTCTCATCAATTCTCCCCCCGCGGCGGGCGAAGAGTATTACTACAACGGCGCCAGGGTTTTGGGGTATCATTTCGATCAGACAACGCAATTTGATGCGCAAGCGATGGCGGAAGGGGATACTCCCAAATCCACCACGGTGCGCATACAGTGCCTGTACGATGACGAAGGCGGCGGCTATGACATCAAGCTGTTCCACGTCGCGCCTATCACGGAGGATTCCACGGAAAATTATGTGCATCCCATCGAGCCGGACGGGCAGTCCTCCATCAAATTTGAAAATGGCACGTTCAGCGGAAATTTCAAAACGGGTACGTGCGATCAGAACCAAAAAATCGATCTGACAAATATCGTCGCGCATCCGTTTACGGAAGGACTGAACGCCTATCAGGTGCTTTCCAAAAGTTACGAAGTGAACTTCAAAGCGCTGTTTGTGCAGGCGTCGGAATCGGAGGTGTGATATGACAGCAAAGATCAGAAGCATCTTCCTTCCCGTTCTCCTTTCGCTCGCCATTCTTTCCATGCTCACCGTGTCCCTCACGCTGGGCAGATACACGCAGGAAGCGGAGTCGGAAGGCATTTATTCGGGCGATCTCAATTACATCGTCTCCAATCAGGTGGAGATCGAGACGGTGGACGAGTTTTTCACCGCCATCGAAAACGGCTACAACAACATCAAGATCAAGGACGAAGTGGATAACCCGCTCGTCATTTCGGGCGGGATCAGCGACGTCAATTCCGACCTCGTCATCGACCTCAACGGCCACGAGATCCAAAGGAACAACCGCGAACCCCTCCTCAACGTCACGCAGGGCGTCAAGCTCACCATCATCGACACGTCCGAGGAACAGACGGGCAGCTTTTATAACCCCGTGGGCAGCGTGCTGCGCATCAGCGGCGGCTCCCTCACCGTCTCGGCGGGAGAGTTTGAAAGCGGCCCCCGCAGCGGCGAGGAAGACGCGCACCTCAGCGAGTACTACGATCCCGCCGACAAGGCTACCATCAAGGGCGCCAAAATCGACGAAGGTCACACCGTTTCCAGGCTGTATTACGAGGACGATCAGTACTATGACGACGACGTTTCCATGCCAGTCATTCTCCCCAAGGTGGATACGCTGTCAAACGGCAACTATTCCGTCAACGGGAATATGTATTTCTCCGAAGATTACAATAACTATATTCCCGCGGATACGTACCTGTATTTCACGCTGGACGATTCCACCGTCGAAAACGCGACCATCGCCGCAGAGGGCAGTGCGGATTATTTCTACACGTATTACTTAAACCGCGGTACGTTCGACTACGCACAGACGCAGGAGCCGTCGGATTCCACCGTTCAGATCAAAGTCTACGTGTATAACGGCGTAAAGAGCGCGGCCGCAACGACGAAAAAACCCTTTTCCGCTATTGAAATGGAAAGCGGAAATCTTTTTGTGCGCGGCGGCACCTATCGCTCCTACTTCGGGGAGAGGGATACCTACTGCGTCAACGCTTCGGGCGGATATATGGCCATCGAAGCGGGCAAATTCTACGCGTACGGCAGGGGCGTCTGCGTGCAGTGCGATTACGCCGCCGACGTCAATATAGAAGAGCAGTATCTGCGCGTTTCCAGCGGCGATTTTTATTCGGAAGCGGGCGACACCATCGGCGTTTCCGGCGGAAGAATGGTCGTTTCCGATGCGTCTTTCGTCAAAAATGCCGCCGATTTCGCTCTCACATCCAATACGCGCAACGCCAACGGTTCGGCCATCCGCGTGTCGGGCGGTTCGCTCACCGTCTCCGCAACCTCAGAAATTCATTTCTCGCTGTACGGTTCGGGCATGAGCGGCATCACCTCGGAAGGCGGAAACGCCTCCGTCAGCGTCCGGAACGTCACCATGAATTTCTATTCGGAGAGGGCAACCTCTGAGGGACAGGAAGATCCGCGCGAAGCCGCTGGCATTTTGTACAATACGGGCATTTACGCGGCGGACGGCGGCAGCGTCGTCTGCGACGGAAACACCTCTTTCAACGTCATCGGTTCCTATTCTTCGGGCATCTATTCCGAGGGCGGCTCCGAGGGCGGCTCCATCAACCTCAACGGCGATACGTTCCTCTGTACCGTCAAAATGGCGACGGACGGAGAGGACGGAAAAAAACTTTCCAGCACCGCCATCAGTACCGTCGGGGGCAATATCAGCTTTAACGTAAAAGAGGCAACCGTCTCTTCCAACGGGCTGGGCATCACGGTCGGCGGCGGAAACATCCGTTTCAGCCATACCGAACAGGAGACCATCAATATCACCACCACGCGCGGCACCGCCATCTATGTGTACGACGGGGAAGTCTCCGTCGACGAAAAATCCATCGTCAATATCACAAGCGAGATCGATCCTTTCTGTTCGTGGGCAGTGGATACCAGCGGCGGAAGCACGGGGATCAAAGATACAAACGTCAATATCAACAACGGCGTGTACATCAACGGCGGTTCGCTCGTCTCGAAAGGGGAAATCACGGTGCAGCACACGGGCGTGGAAAACACATCGTCGGGCTCGGGCCTGATCGACAGCAAGATCAAGAGCTACGCCGTTCGCGTGGACGGTCAGCTGAGTTCGGGAACAAGTACCATCGACGCGCAAAAGCTTACCATTCGCGTCTCTGAAAACGGCGGCGGACTGTACGTCAAGGACGGTTCCATCACGCTGGATACCGCAGAGATCGACGCGCGGGGCTTCGGCATTGCCATGCGCGGCGAAAGCGGCGACAACGTCACCATCAATACCACGCTTACGCTCACCTCGCGCAAGACCACGGGTATTTACATCACGGGCGGGTCTCTGACCCTCAACGGCGAAACGACCGTCAATTCGACGATCGATGCCGGCTATACATTCTGCGAAGGCAACGATCTTCCCAAAAATTCTTACGACGGCGTGTTTGTGGAAAACGGCTCGCTGACCGCAAACAGCACGTTTACAGTCAATTTTTCGGGGCTTGCCAATGACCCGAACGAAACTTTTTCCAGCATGGTCAAGAGCTATGCCGTGCGCGTGGACGGTTCGGGCGCGCAGGGAAGCAGTGCGCAGAGCGGCGCTTCCTTCAAGGCAACAAACCTGAACCTCTTCGTAAATGCGATGGCAGACGGCGGCGGATTGTACGTCAATCAAGGTACGATCACTCTCGATACGGCGGTGATCGATTCCCAAAGCTACGGCATCGCCCTGCGCGGGGAATCGGATACCGATTCCGTCACGATCAGCAAAGCTCTGACAGTCAACTCCGCACGGACAACGGGCATCTACATTACGGGCGGATCGCTGACGCTGAACGAAGATAGTGTTGCAAATATTACCAGTTCTATCAGTGAAGCCTATGGATTCAATAATACAAGTGCTACCAAATCTTACGACGGCGTGTTTGTTGAGGGCGGTTCGCTGTATGCAAACGGTACCTTTAATGTCACGCATGAAGGGATCGACAATTTGTCCGATACAAATAACGCCACTTATAAGATTGTCGGACAGCAGATCCGCAGTTATGCCGTGCGTGTGAAAGAAACCACCGATCAGAAACCGACAGTGAATATTCTGAAAGGAAATATCACAAATTCCATCGGGGGCGGCGTGTATGTTTCGGGCGGAAGTGTTGCTTTGGGAAATACCGCAAATACCGCGGATAGCGACTTACAGGTAGAGACGAAGGGGACAGCGCTGTTTAATACGTCATATACGGACGTTGGTGCAGATTCCTGGTGGTATTATCTGAACAAGCAGGGCGGCCACGCCATCGAAGTCCAGGGCGGCAGTCTTACGGTGAACAGCGGTACCTATACCGCGGCACAGGGGAACGGGATTTTCGTTCGCAATACGGATTCCTCTGCCGTCAGCAATCAGGTCACCATCAACGGCGGTTTCTTTTACGGTTATAATACAGGATATAATCTCGGTGAAAACGGCAGAAGAGTCGGTCCCGGCGCTTCTGCGGGATTGTATGTCATGGGGCATAGCCTTACGGTCACCATTAACGGCGGTACGTTCGGTAACAAGGGGAACGTCAGCAACAGCGCGGCTTCTTTCTTCGGAACGCCGGGTGGCAAAAGGGCGCAGGTTTACATTAAAGGCGGCAATTTCTACGGAAGTAAGAGCGACGTGCTCAGCGTGTTCCGCTATGTCGATTTTGTGTTTGAGGCAACAGATCCTGACGGTGCAGGTATAGTAGTGGATAACAACAGGGGTATATTTTCGGATCAGGCTTCGGCTGCATTGTCCGTGCAGGACGATCTCATTTATCTTTCTGATCAGAACCGCGGTTCCACCATCAAGATCAGCAATGGTACCTTTAGCGGAACGGGTTACGGGATCTATTACGGGAGCAATGTCGATACGCTGGAAATCAGTGGAGGAGATTTCTATGGCATCAGCGCAAGCGGCCTGCATGTGGCTAAAAATCCTGAAGCTAATCGAAAGATCGTTCTTTCAGGAGGCCTTTTCCAGGGAGGAAGTTTTGCTATTGCAAAAACTTTCTCAGGAAACGGTACGCAAAGTTATGATTCAAATTATATTCTAAAAGACGGATATGGGTTCAGTAAAAACGGATTCACCAGATGGACCGTCGTTCGCAACTGATCTTTTGCAAAAACAAAAAAGGCGGGGCCGCGCAATTTGCGCGGCCCCGCTTCTTTTGAAATATTGCCGAAGTTGATAAACTCATAACCGAGCTGTTGGCATCCGCAGCCAAACGTTTGAAAAGGAGCAGGCTGCAAATTTGCAGCCTGTTCCTTTTTCAAAAAAACGGGGCGGCGAAAAATTCCGCCGCCCCGCGATCTTTCGGGAAAGTATTGTATTACTTGGTCATGCCTTCCTGCACGGCAACCGCCACAGCGACGGATGCGCCGACCATCGGGTTGTTGCCCATACCGATCAGGCCCATCATCTCCACGTGTGCGGGGACGGAGGAAGATCCTGCAAACTGTGCGTCGGAGTGCATACGGCCCATCGTATCGGTCATGCCGTAGCTTGCGGGGCCTGCCGCCATGTTGTCGGGGTGGAGGGTTCTGCCCGTGCCGCCGCCCGATGCAACGGAGAAGTACTTCTTGCCGTTTTCCACAGCCCATTTCTTGTAGGTGCCTGCAACGGGGTGCTGGAACCTGGTGGGGTTGGTGGAGTTACCCGTGATGGAAACGTCAACTTTCTCCATGATCATGATGGCAACGCCTTCGTTGACGTCGTCCGTGCCGTAGCAGCGCACTTTTGCGCGCTCGCCGTTGGAGTAAGGGGTCTCCTTGACGATGGTCACCTTGCCGGTGTAGTAATCGTACTTGGTCTGCACGTAGGTGAAGCCGTTGATGCGGGAAATGATATACGCCGCGTCTTTGCCCAAGCCGTTGAGGATAACGCGCAGGGGATTTTTACGGACTTTGTTCGCGTTCTTTGCGATACCGATGGCGCCTTCAGCGGCGGCGAAGGATTCGTGACCTGCGAGGAAGCAGAAGCACTCGGTCTCTTCGCGGAGCAGCATAGCGGCGAGGTTGCCGTGGCCGAGGCCTACTTTACGCTGGTCGGCAACGGAGCCGGGGATGCAGAAAGCCTGCAGGCCTTCGCCGATGGCTTCCGCCGCGTCAGCAGCTTTTTTGCAGCCTTTTTTGATGGCGATGGCGGCGCCGAGGGTGTAAGCCCAGCCTGCGTTTTCAAAGGCGATGGGCTGAACGCTCTTGACGATGTCGTAAGCGTCAAAACCTTTCTCGTTGCAGATGCGCTTAGCGTCCTCAAAATCCTTGATGCCGTACTTGTCCATGACGGGCTGGATCTGTTTGATTCTTCTTTCGTAACCTTCAAACGTGATACTCATTGTAGCGCACCTCCTTATTCTTTGCGGGGATCGATGTACTTGACCGCCCCGTCGGCTTCGGTAAATCTGCCGTAATGGCCTTTCGCCTTTTTGAGAGCTTCTTCAGCGCTCAAACCGCTCTTGATGAAGTCCATCATTTTGCCGAAATTGATAAACTCGTAGCCGATGACTTCGCTGTTGGCGTCCAGAGCCAGGCGGGTGACGTAGCCGTCCGTCATTTCGAGGTAGCGTACGCCCTTTTCGGCCGTGGAATACATGGTGCCTACCTGGGAACGGGTGCCTTTGCCCAGGTCTTCCAGTCCAGCGCCGATGACGAGGCCGTCGTCGGAGAAGGCAGACTGGCTTCTGCCGTACACGATCTGCAGGAACAGTTCGCGCATAGCGGTGTTGATGGCGTCGCACACGAGGTCGGTGTTCAGCGCTTCGAGGATGGTCTTTTTGGGCAGGATCTCTGCAGCCATGGCGGCGGAGTGGGTCATGCCGGAGCATCCGATGGTTTCAACGAGGGCTTCTTGGATGACGCCCTGTTTGATGTTGAGCGTAAGTTTGCAGGTACCCTGCTGGGGTGCGCACCAGCCGACGCCGTGCGTCAGTCCGGAAATGTCTTTGATTTCTTTTGCCTGAACCCATTTACCTTCTTCGGGGATAGGAGCGGGGCCGTGGTTGGGGCCCTTGGCAACGCAAATCATCTCTTCAACTTCGCGTGAATATTGCATATACTTCCTCCGATTAAATTTTGTCCGTACCATTTGTCGGTCTAACCATGAGAAATTATACCACAAGCGCAAAAAATTTTCAATGCTTTGCAACGAATATTGCCGCAACTTTAAAAAATTTTTCTGAAAAATCAACAAAAACGTCCGTAGTCTTTACAAATTTTTTTGGATATGTTACAATAAAAAGAACAATAATCATGTTATCGGAGCAAAAAAATGGCTAAAAACGTAATGGACACTCTCAGGGAGAGGGGCTTTATCAAACAGACGGTTTTTGAAGAGGATCTGTACAAGCTGCTCGGCAGCGAGAGCGTGCCCTTTTATATCGGGTTCGATCCCACGGCGGACAGCCTGCACGTGGGGCATTTCATGCAGCTGATCGCCATGAAGCATATGCAGATGGCGGGGCATAAACCCATCGTGCTCATCGGCGGCGGCACGGGCATGATCGGCGATCCTTCGGGCAGAACGGATATGCGTTCGATGATGACGCGCGAAACGGTGGACTATCACTGCGAATGCTTCCGCAAGCAGATGGCGCGCTTTATCGATTTTGAAGGGGAAAACGGCGCTATTATGGTCAACAATGCAGACTGGCTCGCCAAACTCAATTATATCGATTTCCTGCGCGACATCGGCGTGCATTTCTCCGTCAATAAAATGCTGACGGCGGAATGCTTCAAATCCCGTTACGAGCGCGGCCTTTCCTTCCTGGAATTCAATTATATGCTCATGCAGGCGTACGACTTCCTGGTCCTGTTCCAGAAATACGGCTGCCGTCTCGAGCTGGGCGGCGACGACCAGTGGAGCAACATCCTGGCGGGGGCGGACCTCATCCGCCGCAAGGAACAGCAGCCCGCGTTTGCCATGACGTTCACCCTGCTCACCACTTCGGACGGGCGCAAGATGGGCAAGACGGCGAAAGGGGCGGTCTGGCTGGACGAGAACAAGACCACGCCTTACGAATTTTACCAGTACTGGCGCAACACGGACGACGCGGACGTGGAAAAGTGCTTAAAGCTTCTCACCTTCCTGCCGCTGGAGCAGATCTCCGAACTCTGTGCGCACAAGGACGAGCGCATCAATGCCGCAAAGGACACGCTCGCTTACGAGCTGACAAAGATGGTCCACGGCGAGGAAAAGGCGAACGCCGCGCAGGCGCAGGCGAAAGCCGCCTTCGGCGGAGACGCCGCAAATATGCCCACGGTGCAGATCCCTGCGGATACCGCAACGGTGGCGGACGTACTGGTGGCGGCCAATGCTGCAAAGTCCAAGAGCGAAGCGCGCAGGCTCATCGAGGGGGGCGGCGTAAAGGTGGACGAGGAAAAAATCGAGGACGTCAACGCTCCCGTTCCCGAATCTGCAAAGGCAAACGGCTCCTTTGTCCTGCATAAGGGCAAAAAGGTACACATCAAAGTCGTCCTTCAATGAGTTATCTCAGCGTCTTTTCTCCATGCACCTATGAAAAGGTGATCGAGCGTTCCCGCTTTATCGCCAACTGCGCCCACGCGGAGAGCGAGGAGCAGGCGCGCGCGTTTATTGCGGGCATCCGCGCCGAGCATTCCCTCGCCACGCACAACTGCTTTGCCTTTGTCGCGGACAGGAAGGGGAACCTTCTGCGCTTTTCGGACGACGGCGAACCGCAGGGAACGGCGGGAATGCCCATGCTGGAAGTGCTGAAAAATAAAAAGCTGTTTGAAACGGTGGCGGTGGTCACCCGCTATTTCGGCGGCATCAAACTGGGGGCGGGCGGACTTGTCCGCGCCTATGCGGGGACGGTGTCCGAAGCGCTGGCGCAGGCAGACATCCGCGAATATACGCCCTGCCGCGAACTCATGCTCACCGTCGCGTACGAAAATTTCGACGCGCTGAAAAAATTCCTTTCTTCGCACGAGTGTACCGTAAAAGATACCGATTACGCGGAAAAGGTGTGCGTTCTTGCCGCCGTCAAGGCGGAAAACGCGCCCGCTTTTGCTGCGGCGCTCACCGACCATATGGCGGGCCGCGTCGCCGTGGAGGAAGGGGAGGAATACCTCTTTCCCTTTCCGTTGACGGAGAAAACAGAGAGATGAAAAAAGTAAAAGTCCGCTGTTACAAGTGCGGCAGCGAATTTGAAACCAACGAGGGCGTTCGTTCGGATATTTGCCCTACGTGTATGTCTTTTATCGACATTTCCCGCGCTCTCGGGGCGGACGGACAGGCCGCAAAGGCGCAGCCTATTGCCAAAGATCCGCCGAAAGAAGAGCTGCACGGCGTGCAGGAAGAGAGCGCCGCCCCGCAGGAAAAGGCGGAGGAAACGGCGCCCGTAAAAGAAGCGGAAAACGGCGGCTTAATGCACGCAGAACAGCTTCTGGAAGCGGGGATCTGGAGCGCCGCGCGCAGCGAATTTGAAGAATCCCTTTCGGAAGGGGAGAGCTGGCAGGCGCATTGGGGGATCGTCCGCGCGGCGACGCGCGAACTGACCGATCTTTCCGTTTTCCCGTCTGTGAAAAAACACGCGGAAGCGGCGTTTGCTAAAATGCCCGCGCAGGAACGCCGTGTATTGGGCGCAAGGTATGTTCCGCCTCTCAGCGAACAGCGCCGCCGCACGGCACAGGCCATCAAAGACATGGAAAAGGCGCCGCCCCCGCCGCGGGAACTACAGCAAAAAAAACAGAAGTCCGGTCTTTTTTATACGGGCAGCGCCGTCTTTTTTATCATTCTCTTTATTGCAGACTTGCTTTTGGAGTTTTCCGGTGGAAATGTCGGGTTGAACGTAGCGGGCGGAATTATTATTTTACTCGACATCGTTTTGCTTGTCTTGCTCATCGTTTTCGGCGTCAGGAGACTTCTTAAGGGTCAGCGCGCAAAACGTGCAATGCAGGCGGTGGAGGATACCCAAAAGGAAAAGCATGAAGCGGAACTGAAAAAGCTGCGCGAACGGCTGGACTGCATTGATACTCTGTGCGGGTATCTCAAATATTGAGCATCATCGGGAAATCGCATTGAGTCAATCTATATTATCCGATTTATAAATTATTTACAAATGCGGATAAATGTGATATAATACGAAAAAAACGAAGGGGGATCCCCTCCGCGTAAAAGAAGGGTAAACGTATGAAATTTATTCAGGCAAAAACTTTGAAGGCGAAACCCACGGACGAGAGCAAGCTGGGGTTCGGTAAGATCTTTACCGACTATATGCTGACCATGCGCTACAAAAACGGCGCGTGGCAGGAAATGCAGATCGAGCCGTACGGCCCCGTCGAGTTCGACCTCGCCACCACGGTGTTCCATTATGCGCAGGGCATTTTTGAAGGGCTGAAAGCCTTCCGCAACGATAAGGGCGAGATCCGCGTATTCCGCCCCGAAGAAAACTTCAAGCGCATGAACCGCTCGGCGGAGCGTATGTGCATTCCGCAGATCGATGAAAAGGCGGTCCTGGAAGGACTTTTCGAGCTTTTGAAAGTGGAAAAGGACTGGATCCCCACCGCACCCGGCACGGCGCTGTATATCCGCCCCAGTATCATCGCCACCAACGTGGCGCTGGGCGTACACGCGGGTTCGGAGTATCTGTTCTTTATCATTCTTTCCCCCGTCGGCAGCTATTATGCGCACGGGCTCACTCCCACGCGCCTTCTGGTGGAGGACTACTACACCCGCGCTACCGTGGGCGGCACGGGCGAAGCGAAGTGCATCGCCAATTATGCCGTCAGCCTGAAAGCGGGCGAAGAGGCGGAAAAGAAAGGGTTCGACCAGGTGCTCTGGCTGGATGCCAACGAAAAGAAATACGTGGAAGAAGTGGGCTCCATGAATATGTTCTTCGTCATTGACGGGGAAGTGGTCACGCCCCAGCTCGTCGGCTCCATTCTCCCCGGCATCACGCGCAAGAGCAGCATCGAACTTCTCAAAGCGCACGGCTACCGCGTCAGCGAGCGCCGCGTGTCCATCGACGAAGTGATCGCCGCACAGCAGGCGGGAAAGCTGGACGAAGCGTTCGGCACGGGTACCGCTGCAGTCATTTCTCCCGTCGGCATGATGGAGTACAAGGGCAAGGACTACGTCGTAAACAACGGCGAGATGGGCAAGATCACCAAATGGCTGTACGATACCATCACGGGCATTCAGACGGGCAGACTGGAAGATAAATACGGCTGGGTAGTAAAACTCTGATGTTTTTTGATAAACTGTTTAAGAAAAAGCCAAACGAAAAAGCCATCCGAAAATTCTGGGCGGAATTTGAATCGCGCGCAGACCTGTTTGCGGACATTCTGCAAAAGGAAGAGGAGGACGGCGAAGATTTTCTCTGGATGGAAGGGATGGTGCGCAAGTCTTTAAAGCTGTGCGTGCTGGATTCCTCCGTCGGATTTGCATTCCATTTCGAGCGCAACCGCGATCCCGTACGTCTCGTCTTTTCCACGAAAGGCGACGACTATCTTCGCGCCGTCGGGGAGAAACTGACGGAGTATTATCCGCAGTCCCTTTCCGATAAAATTCAGTTTGCCGTGGAAGAATAACGTCTTTTTTCCGCACCCGATCGGGTGCGGAATTTTCACAAAACGGGGGTACGTATGGCAGAAATCACGTCGATCGTGCAGCAAAAAAAGGATAAGGAACGCGTCAGCGTGTATGTGGACGGCAGGTTTTACTGCGGCATGATGCTGGAAACGGTCATCCGCTGCCGTCTGAAAGAGGGGATGCAGATCGATTGCGAAAGGCTGGACGAGATCCAGTTTGAAAACGAAAAATCGCAGGCGCTGGACAAGGCGATCACCCACCTTTCCGCCACCATGAAAACGCAGAAGCAGATGCGCGATTTTCTCAAAAAGAAAGGGTATGCGGACGCCGTGTGCGAGTATGTATTGGAAAAACTGCGCGAATACAGGTTTGTGGACGACAGGGAATACTGCACACAGTTTGTGGAAACGGCGGGCAAAAATTACGGCTCTCTGCGCATTGCGCAGGAACTGAAAAAGCGCGGCGCACAGGAAGAGGACATCGACGCGGCGCTTTCCGAGCGCACGGGCGAATCGGAAGCGGCGGAAAAGGCGGTGCGCAAGTACATGAAAAACAAGGAATTTACGCGGGAAAACCTGTCCAAGGCATTCCGCAATCTGCTTTCCAAGGGGTTCGATTACGAAACGGCGAAAGAGGCGCTCGCCTCGCTCGGCGCGGACGAAGAAGATTAAAGGGGAGGGAAAAGTATGCAAAAGGTGCTCACCTGCGCGCAGATGCGCGCGGCGGACGAATACACCATCCGCACGCTGGGCGTCGCTTCTCAGGAACTGATGGAGCGCGCGGGCGCGGCGATCGCCGAGGAGGCGGAAGCCCTGCTTTCCTCCTGCGGCGGGAAAAAGGCGCTTGCCGTCTGCGGCGGCGGCAACAACGGCGGAGACGGCTGGTGCGCGGCGCGGCTCCTGCTTGAAAAGGGTTACGACGTCAGCGTGTTTTCTCTTTCCAAGGAGTTTTCTCCCGACTGCGCCGCGCAGAGAGAAAAATTTACGGGCGAACAGGTGCAGACCTTTTTGTCGGACGCCGACGTCATCATAGACGCCATTTTCGGGACGGGCTTTCACGGCGAACCGCAGGGGGAGTTTGCGGAGGCCATCCGCAAAATCAACCAAAGCGGCGCCAAAGTCGTATCTGCGGACATTCCCAGCGGTCTGAACGGGGATTCGGGGATGTGTAGTCTCTGCGTCCGCGCGGACGTCACGGTCGCCGTGGGCGAGCTGAAAGCAGGCCTTTTGCTTGCAAACGGGGCGGACGTATGCGGAAAAATCGTGCGAAAGGACATCGGGATCCAGACAGGGGAGGAGGCAATGTGGCGCACGCAGGCGCAGGACTTTGCGCCCCTGTTCCCTCCGCGCAGAAAAAACAGCAATAAGGGGAATTTCGGCAAGGCGGTGATCCTTGCGGGCAGTCTGCGCTATTCGGGCGCGCCCCTGCTTTCCGCCGCGGCGGCTCTGCGCACGGGGTGCGGCTATACCTGCCTCGCCCTTCCCGAGGAACTCTTTTCCGCCTGCATCGGAAAATTTCCCGAGGCCATCCTCACCCGCGCGCCCTCCGAAAAGGGCAGCCTGCGCTGCGACGAGCCTTTCCTGCGCTCGCTCATGGCGGGGGCGGACTGCATTGCCGTCGGCATGGGCTGCGGCGTTTCGGACGGGGTGTACGATATTCTCTGCTTCTTGTTGCACGAGTACAGGGGAGTTCTGCTCATCGATGCGGACGGCATCAACTCTCTTGCGGCGTACGGCGTGCAGGTTTTGGAAAACGCGGCCTGCAAGGTGATCCTCACTCCCCATCCCAAGGAATTTTCCCGCCTGTCCGACTGCGATTTTTCCGAGGTTCTCGAGAACGGAGTCTCTCTCGCGCAGGCCTTTGCAAAACAGTACGGCTGTACGGTATTGCTGAAAGGCAACACCTCCGTCATCACGGACGGGAAAGAGGTCCTTCTGAATACGGAAGGCACGCCTGCGCTTGCCAAGGGCGGCAGCGGAGACGTGCTTTCGGGGATCATCGCGGCGATCGCGGCGCGCGGCGTCAGCCCGCTGCAGGCGGCGGCGTGCGGAGCTTTTCTTCTGGGCAGGGCGGGGGAATACGCCGCCCGCGAAAAGGGGGAATATTCCGTGATCGGCTCGGACGTCGCGGAAAAACTTCCGCAGGCGATCCTCTCTTTACAGGTATAAAGCTTTGCTTTCGCGGCAATACTAAGTGACGGAAACCCGTTCTTCTTACATATACTGACAGGGGAGGGGTATTCCGAAAGACAAAGCGAGGTCGCGAGCATGGAAATTCATAGGGGAGAACTGTATTACGCAGACCTGAGCCCCGTTGTGGGCAGTGAACAGGGCGGGGTCCGTCCCGTGCTGGTGGTACAAAACGACGTAGGCAACAAGTACTCTCCCACCGTCATTGCGGCGGCGGTGACAAGCAAGCTTACAAAGGCAAAATTGCCCACGCACATTGAAATTTCGGGCAAAACTTTCGGGTTGCAGCGGGATTCTGTCATCCTTCTCGAACAGATCCGCACGCTCGACAAGCGAAGATTGAAAGAACGCATCGGCGTTCTGCCCGTTTCCACCATGCGTCGGGTAGACGGGGCTCTTCTGATCAGTCTCGGCTGTTCAGCGCAGCATACGGCGATCAATTAAACGACAAAGAGCGCGGCTTGTGCCGCGCTCTTTTTTACAGAAATCTGTTGTGTTCGGGGGAGTAGGTATAGCCGATCTGCGCAAGTTTTTCGCAGATCTCCCGTTCGTCGGCGTCCAGGTCGTCGCACAGAGCGTGCAGATTCGGGTAGACGTCGCGCAGTTTCATGTTGACAAAGCTTAAAAGCATGACAGGGTCTTGCGGTATCATACAGATCTCCTTTTTATTCTTTTCCGCGGTAGCGGCGTTTGAGTACAAAGACGGTGAGAAATACAAACAGTATTGTCAGGAGCGCCAGCGCCGCCAGGCTGATCAGCGGGGAATATCCGAACATCGCGCGGTGAAAAATTTCGGCGGGCAGCCAGCCGTTCAGTCCGCAGACGTTGCCGAACACGGCAATGCCCCAGGCGGAAGGGGTGATGTATTTTATGTATCCCGCCGCTCCGTCCAGCACAAGCACGCCGTCCGAAAACACGACCTGCATAATGATGATCAGCAGGACGGGCAGGATGGCGCTCTCCGATTTTTTGAGCAGGGCGGAGAGGAAGAGGCCTATCGCCGTCACGGAAAGGTTGGTGAGGATGAGTGCGGCGAGGCAGAGCAAAAAGTCGGGGACGGGTGCGGAAAAATTGAACGGACTGTACAGGGCGGTCCCGAAAAGGAGCACGCTGCACTGCGCGATCCCGACGAGCGCAAGGACGCAGAACTTGGAGAGCGCGTAGGCGGAGACGTCCAGTCCGCCGAACACCTCCCGAGAAAGGACGTCGCGTTCCTTGCAGATCTCGCGGTAGCTGTTGAGGATCCCCATCATGGCGGACATCATCACCAGGATAAAGACGGTGATGTTTGCCTGGGAGACATCTTTGGCGGTGAAGGCGTCCGAACGGCAGGCAATGGCGAGGATAAAGAGCATGACGGGCGCTTCGAGCAGGAGGGGCAAAAGCTGCCCCGCGTTGGTAAAGATCTGGCGCAGATAGCGGGAAACGAGCACGCGGAAGTGCATCATGTTCATGCGCGCGGAGCGGGAACGGAATTTTTTCATCTTTCTTCCTCCTGCGGCAAATCTTTTTTGCGGGTTTCCTTAAGATTTTTGGGCGGTTTCTCCCACGCCTTCTCTTCGCTGTACTCTTCGGGCGGCAGAATGCTGTTTTTGCCGTACAGCTCGGAAAATTCGCGGAAGAGGGCCTTGTATTCTTCCGTGCTCCTGTACTTTGCGGCAAAGCGTTCGCTCGTTTCCTCTTCGCCCAAAGCTGCGAAAATGCGCGAGTAGGAGCGCCTGTTGAACCAGCGGAAGGCGCCCGAAATGTTTCCGTAATAGCAAAGCCGTCCGCCCCTGCCCAGAAAGGCGACTTTGTCGCATTTGTCCAGGTTGTCCATGGCGTGCGTGATGATGACGATGGTGCGCCCCTTGCGCGACAGATCGCGCAAAAGTTCCATCATTTCCAGGTCGAGATCGGGGGAGAGCCCGCTGGTGGGTTCGTCCAAAAAGATGACTTTGGGGTCGGAAAGCAGTTCCATGGCAATGGAAACGCGCTTTTTCTGTCCGCCCGAAAGGGCGGAAATGCGCAGCTTTTCCTTTCCTTCCAGCCGCACGTCCGCAAGCGCTTCCTTGACGCGTCGGAGGATCTCTTCTTTGGAAAGATCTGCGCGCGTGCGCAGCTGCGCCGTGTAGTACAGCGCCTTTTCCACGGTCAGATCGTCGTGCATGATGTCCCGCTGCGGCACGTACCCGATCACGCTCTTGTACGAGTTCATGTTCTCGTAATAATCGTTGGTGTCGTAGTAGATCTTGCCGCTCGTGGCGGGGCGCATCCCGTTGATGCAGTCGAGGGTGGTGGACTTTCCCGCGCCGCTCCCGCCCACGATCGCCGTAAATTCACCCGCGGCGATGCGCATGGAAACGTGCGTCACAAGCGAGATCTTGCCCCGCCTGTTTTTATCGGAAACTTCCTTGCAGATGTCCGCCGCGTCGATCTGAATGCCCGCCGCGGAGGTGGAACAGAGCAGTTTGTTTTTGTAAAATGTGTACGCCGCTCCGGGGATGGAAATGCGGTCGTAATCGCACAGTTTGCACCGCTTGATCTTTCGGTTGTTTATGTAAGTGCCGCGCAGGCTGTGCGCGTCCTCGATAAAGCAGTCCTTTCCGTCAAACACGATAAAGCAGTGCCGCTCGGAAACGAGCGGATTGCTGACGAGGATGTCGCTCTTGCTCCCGCTGCCGATGGTGGTCACCGTCTTTTGGGTGAGGTCGAACGCGGAAGCGTTCTTTTGCGGACGGATCTGTCTGACGAGGGAGATCTCCGCGATCGCCCCCTCCTTTTTTTCTCCCTTTTTGCGCAGGGTCAGCGTCCCGTCCAGGCGCACAAGGGGCTTTTTGAAGGGCTTTTTCCCCAAAAGCAGCTGGCATTTTCCTTCCTCGGAGGTGAGGTCCTCGGCGTACCATACGCCGTTTCTGAGCAGAAGTTTCGCCTGCTCTCCCTGTACGTACGGCGAACGGATGCAGATGTCTGCGCCGCGTTTGCTGCCGATGGTCAGCTGCGTGCGCTCCTCGCTGTCGATGAAGCGGAAGAGGTCTCCCTCCCGTATTTTGAGGACAATGTTTTTCATGGGCAGTATTATAACACAGAAAGGGTGTTCCTGCAAATCTTTTCTCAAAAACTTCGCGCAAAAGCCCGCAATTTGTTGACGGTTTTTTCAACGTGAGTATAATAATATTGTCACGCGGAAGTTTCGCAGAGTACAGGAAGGTGATCGGGTTGGAAGAGATCAAAACCCCCTCGGCGGGGAAAAGGTTTTTATGGACGGCAGGGCACATCCTGCGCGGCAATGTGGTGCTGGTCATCGCCCTGATCGCGGCGGCCGTCACCTGTTTTTTCGTTCCGTTCGATGAGGAATATCTCGGCTACTTCGACCTGCGCACGCTGTCCTGTCTGTTCTGTACGCTGGCGGTGGTGGCGGCGCTGAAAAACATCAAGTTTTTCGTGTGGCTGGCAGACGTCATCGTGCGGCGGTTCAAAAATATGCGCAACATCGTGCTGGCGCTGGTGTTCGTCACCTATTTCGGCTCGATGATCATGGCAAACGACATGGCGCTGGTCACCTTTCTGCCCCTCGGGTGGTTCGTGCTCGAATCGTGCGGAAACAAAAAGCTCGCCGCGTTTACCTTTATCATGCAGAACATCGCCGCCAACCTGGGCGGAATGCTCACCCCCTTCGGAAATCCGCAGAATTTGTACCTCTATTCCTATTACGAGATCCCCACGGCGCAGTTTTTTGCCATTATGGCGATTCCGTTTGCCGTCGCGTTCGTGCTGATCTTAGGGGTATGCCTCACCGTCAAACCCGAACCCGCGGCAGTATCCGCGCGCCCGCGCAAGGCGCCGCCCCTGTGGCGCAGCATCGTTTACGGACTTTTATTTGTGCTGTCCGTGCTCATCGTGTTCCGCGTCTTTCCCTATTATTGGGGACTGCTCGCCGTCGTCGTGGCACTCCTCGTGCTGGATTTCAAAGCGGTTTTGCACGTGGATTACGGCCTGCTCCTCACGTTCTGCGCCTTTTTCGTCTTTTCGGGCAACCTTGCCCGCATCCCGCAGGTAGAGGACTTCCTCGGCTGGCTGGTCGCACTCGATCCGCTCGCGTTCGGAACGCTCTCCTGCCAGATCATCTCCAACGTTCCCTCGGCAGTCCTTCTGTCCCGCTTCACGCAGGATTATCTGCGGCTGCTCATCGCCGTCAACATCGGCGGGTTGGGTACGCCCATCGCCTCGCTGGCAAGCCTCATCACACTCAATAATTACCGCCGCTTCTGCCCCGGAGATACAAAGCGCTATATTCTGCTCTTTCTCGCGCTCAATTTCTCTTTCCTCGCCATCCTGCTCGGCTCGGGGTATTTAACGGCATTCCTTCTCGGCTGAAAAAAGGGGACCGCAACGCGGCCCTTTTTTTGTGTAGGTTTACAGAAAATTGTCCTGCGCGGCGGGGCGGCATTTGACGTTTAATCAACAAATGTATAAATTAGTAGCAAGGGGAAAATTTGTTTTCTCCTTCCTTTTTTGTTTGCATGGAAAATATTTCCTGAAAAGGAAAAATTGTCAGAAAATTTATCAGGTTAAAAGTTAGTAGGAAAAGGAAAAGAAACCTCATAAAAAAGTCAATATATGAAATAAACTGTGCGTTGATTGATAAGAAAAAGGGAAAAAGAACGCTTATAATGGTTTTGTAAGATGGCAGAACAGTTTTTGTCTGTATGTCTGCAAGGCTATGAAGCAGGAACAAAAAACGGATCCGTTTTTTGTTGGTTACCACCAACAAAAACACCTGTTATCAGCCTTTTGCGGCGCGGCAAACGGGTAGCATGGAGTGAGAAAGTATGCAGGGGAATCCCGGCAGACTTGCAGACAGGAAAAGGGGTTCTGGCTTCAATGGTTCGGGGAAGAAAAGGCCGCAGGGAAAACGGCCAGCTCTTTTGTCCGAACGGAAAAGGAGGGTAAAATGAAAAAAATTTTGGCGGTTCTGGCAGTCTCCTGCACGGTGATGCTGTTTGCGGCTTGTCAGGACAAAACCTATGATGTCACGTTTATGGTGGACGGCGCCCAATACGGCGAAACGCTGACCGTGAAAGAGGGCGAAACGGTCACGCTTCCCGCGGCTCCCCAAAAAGAGGGATACCGCTTTATCGACTGGTACGAGGCCGATGCAGAGGAAGCGTTTGACGATGCGGCGGCGGTCAGCCGCGATTACACTCTTTCCGCAAAGTTTGAGGAAAATGTTTACACGCTGTCTTTCGACGGCGGCGATGCGGAAGGGGAAATGTCCTCTGTGGAACTTACTTATACGCAGGAATATACCCTTCCTGCCTGCACTTACGAGTGGACAGACCACGCGTTTGTCGGCTGGGCCTTGGAAGCGGACGGCGAAATGACCTATGCGGACGGCGCCAAAGTCAGCAAACTGACGGCGGAGCACGAGGCGGAAGTCACGCTGTACGCCGTGTGGAGCGAGCAGTATTACACCGTATCCTTTGACGGCGGCGACGGATTGGGTTCGATGCAGTCCGTCAAGGTCCCGATGAGCGGAAAAGTCTCTCTTCCCGCAAACGCCTTTGTAAAAGAGGGCTGGCATTTTGCGGGCTGGGCGACGCAGGAAAACGGCGAAGCCGTCTATACGGACGGCGCCGAAATTTCCGCCCTTACGCAGACCGTGGGCGGCAGCGTGACGCTGTACGCCGTATGGGAAGAAGATTATTACCTTGTCCGCTACAATGCCAACGGCGGGGAAGGCACGATGGCGGAGCAGAAGGTCAAACTCAGCGAGACGGCTGCGCTTACCGCCAACGCATTCACCAAAGAAGGCTATACCTTTGCCGGCTGGGCAACGTCTGCGGACGGGGAAGCCGTCTATGACGACGCGGAACAGGTCACCGCTCTCGCATCGCAGAACGGCGCCGTCGTCGAGCTGTATGCCGTCTGGCGCGGCACTCCCGAAACGTACACCGTTGTGACAAAAATCCAACAGGCGGACGGCAGCTTTACCGAGACCAGCGAGCAGAAGGACAGCTATTTCGGCGAGACGGTTTCTGCAACGGCGGAGGAAAAGACGGGTTACGAATCTCAGATCCTCAACAACAACGCCGTCCTGGACGGCGGAAACGATACGGTCATCACCATCGAGTACACGCTCAAAGAGTACACGGTGACGGTGACGGGCGTGTACGGGACCAAGAAGTTTGAAGCGGCAAAGCAGACGTTTACCTATCTCACGGAAACGTTTACGGCAGACGTTTCAAAAATCGTCGAGGTGGACGGCGCTTCGTACAAGTTTGTCTCTTCCGAGGACAGCCTGACCGTTGAAAAGAACACGGCGGAAAACATTTTCATCGAAGCGAAATACGCCATCGGCGTTTCCACGGCGGAAGAGTTTGCCGACGTGTACAACAACAAGCACACGCTGGATCTGTTCCTGGAAAACGACATCGACTTTACCGAATATTTCAAGACGCATTCCTTCTCGGGCGATACGCCGTATTTCTTCTGCAACTGGAACGATTTTACGGGTACGCTGGACGGAAACGGGCATAGCCTGACGGGACTGACCCGCGGCATCAACGGCGACGGGACCTATACATACAACAGGCATTACGGCTTCTTCGGCGGCATGGCGGGCACCTTCAAAAACGTGTATATCCAGATGGAACTCGCCGTCAATGCGGGCGAAGGGGGCGGATTCACCAACGGCGCCATCATTCAGACGCTGAAAGGAACGCTGGAAAACTGCATTTTTGACGTCACGCTCCATTACTACATCGATTGGGGCGCATGGGATTGCGGGTTGTTCGATTCCGTAGAGAATACCGCCGTCGTGCGCGACTGCGTGTTTATCGTCAACAATCATACGCCCGGAGCGCTGTTTGCGCGCAATCAGGCGGACTTCACGGTCGAAAACGTGGCGTTTATAGGAAATTATAACATTGAAGCGGAAAATCTTCTGCGCGGAACGTCGGACGGAAAGCCGCATACCAAGATGAAAGATCTGTACGTGTTCACCTCTATGGAACAGGCTGTGCAGGGCGTCGGATACGCTCTGAAAGCGGATTACGCTCAGGGCAGCGTGGTCTGCAACAGAAGTATCTGGGAGGACAACACCTCCAAACTTTCCGAGCTGTTTGCAGGGATGAACGATGTTTTTGACGCGTCCTACACGGTCGTCACAAAGACGGAAACTTCGGAAGGCGTGTTTGAAGAGAGCAGCCGCATCGAAGAGGGCGCGCTGTTCACGATGGCAGCCGTTACGGCGGAAGAGAAAGAGGGCTTTGTCTGCACGGTCTCGGGGGACAACGTTCTCATCGACGGAAACAGGCAGATCACCGTTACCGTTCAGTATTCTTATCCCCGCTATACGGCAACGCTGACGGGCGTCAGCGGAAACGGCGAATTCGAGATCGAAAGTAAAGTCTTTATGGAAAAGACCGAGGGCTTTACGATGCAATTCCCCGAAGAAGTGACGGTAAACGGCGTAACGTATCTCCTCGTCTCCGTCACCGATCAGCCCGAAGTTCCCGCAAACGCCGCGCAGAATATGCAGTTCAGGGCGGAATATAAAGTGGAAGTTTCCACGGCGGAAGAGCTTGTCAACGCGATGAAAAACGCACCGCAGGCAAACATCGTCCTGGTCAACGACGTCGACCTGTCCGATTACCTCGCCGCAAATCCCTGGAACAGCAGGGACACTTCCGAAAACGGCGCATTCTTCAACGTTCCCTTCTCCGGCGTTCTGGACGGACAGGGATATTCCGTGACCAACCTCATCTCCACGGCAGGGTTGGTCGACCGCTACCTGAATACGGTATTTCGTGAGATCTCCGAAAAGGGTATCGTGAAAAACCTGCACATCCAGGCGTACCTCGGCCTGTCGGCGGGCGGGGAAGGCGCAAGGATGGGCTTGTTCATCGGCAACCTCTACGGAACGGTGGAAAACTGCTTCTTTGAGATCCATGCGGAATACAACGTAGATTGGTATATGTACGGCGCGGCTCCCATTTACAACCTGGGCGAAAAGGCCGCCGTGCGCAACACGGTGTTCTACATTCCCAACACGAACGGCCTGCGCATGATCTGCTCCACGGGATGGGGACAGGCGTTTGAAGGGTACGGCGTGTTTGACAAAGTTGCGTTTGTGTACGGAAATTCGGACGTCAACAACTCTCTGCCTACGCTGTACAATCCGAACATCACCAACATTTATATCATCAGGGCGGACAAATCCGCAGGCGAATTCAACGATGCAAAGGCGCTCAATTCCGAAAGCTACAAGGCGGCGGAAACGGGCGACAAGAACAGCAAGGCTTATTGGGACGCCACGACCTTCGAGGCGATCACGGCCGCAATGGACGGGTTCACCTTCACGGCGAACAAGCTGATGTTCGGTGAAAAAGTCATTGCCGACTACGACGGGGTGAATGAGGTCTCCAACGCGTACGATTTCGTCACTTCCGTGCGCAATCATCCCGCAGGTTCCTTCAAGCTGACGCAGGACATCGACATGAACGATTATCTGCAGGCGTATCCCTGGAACTGGACGGACGTGAGGGCGTTCTTTGATGCTTCTTTCTCGGGCACGCTGGACGGGCAGGGACATTCCGTGCTGAACTTCACTTCCACCGCGGGGCTCATCAACCGTTGGGAAAATGCCGTGTTCCGCGAGATCACGGAAGAAGGCGTCATCAAAGACGTGCATCTGCAGGTTTCCCTCGGCGTGACCGCGTTTGAAGGACAGGACAGGGCCATCCTTTTCGGGAATATGTACGGCACGATCGAGAATTGTTTCTTTGAGATCGACGTGCAGACAGACAGCTCGTGGGGAATGTACGGTGCGTCCGTGTTCTATCGCCTTGCGGAAACGTCCTCTGTGAAAAATACGGTGTTCTACATTCCCAATTCGTCGGATTTCCGCCTCATGTGCGCCAATACGGGCACGGATGCGCTGGGAACGTTTGAAAACGTGACGTATGTCTGCGGCGGATTCAATATGCCCGGATTGCTTCCTAACCAGGTCAACCCGAATATTTCGGGGATCAACCTGATCAAGGTGGACGAAACGGCGGGAACGTTCAGCGAAGTCAAGACGCTGAAAGCGGATTATGCGACGGGCAGCACCGTAAACGACGCTTCCCTGTGGGAAGACAGCACGTTCGACGCGGTCAATGCTGCGATGAGCGGGTTCACGTTCAGTGCAGATAAGATCCTGTTCGGCGAAACTGTCATCCGCGATTATTCTGCCGCGCAGGCATAAAAGTAAAGATCGCCGCCGCAGCGCTCTGCGCATTGCGGCGGCGGATACGATAATACTGCAAATCTTTTGCAAAGACGAGGTTTTTATGAAAAAATCATTGTGCATCCTTTTAACTCTTGTGTTGCTGGCCGTCACCTGCGCCTGCAAACCGCCCAGGATCAACGAAAATGTTGCCGATCCCAATAAAACGCCGCTCTATATCGCCATCGGCGACAACGGCGTCGGCACGGAATTTTTGTACGATCTGGAAAAGGCGTACGAAGCGTACAATCCCGAAGTGGACGTCGTCATCAACCAGCGTGACTCCGAACTTGCCAACGGCCTCGAGTATATCAAGACCGCCACGGAGGACATCATTTACGTCAACAGCGAGTTCACCTTCACGCAGTATGGAAATTATGTGCTCGACCTCACGGACATGACCGCTTCCAAGGCGTACGACGAAAACGGCGCCTATGTCGGCATGGGCAACGGCACAAAGTCCCTGCAGGACAAAATGATGTACTACGAAAACGGATTCAACCTCGTCAACCAAGGGACGAAAGAAGATCCCAGATTCCTCGGCCTGCCCTGGTTCAGCGCCATTTACGGGCTGTGGTACGACATGGATCTGTTCGACACGGAAAATCTGTACAACCTCCCCGAATACACGGGCTTTGACGGCGTGGCAAACACGGGCGACGAGTATTTCGGCCCTGACGGGGTGGAAGGAACGTACGACGACGGACTTCCCGCAACCTGGGAGGACATGAAAGCTCTCCTGCAGGTGATGAAGGAAAAGGGGATCGTGCCCTTTACTTTTTCGGGAATGCACTCCTGGATGCGCAATTTCTGGCTGGACGTCATCCTCATGAACTATGAGGGCATGAACGACTATACTCTCTGTTACACGTTTGACGGCACCGATTCCGATTTCGGCGAGATCAACGCGGACAACGGGTATCTTCTCAAACAGCAGGAGGGTAAAAAGGCGACGCTGATGGTGGCGGAAAAGATCGCCAAAGACAAACTGTACAGCACGCCTTCCCTCTATACGACGCAGACGCACCTGCAGGCGCAGATCGATTTTCTGGACAGCGTCACGACGGACAGCGCAAGCGCATTCCTCATCGACGGCAGCTGGTGGGAATATGAAGCGCGCGACACGTTTGCCGATATGTCCAAACAGAACCCCAACTTTGCCCGCGGCAAGCGCAGGTTCGGGTATTTCCCCATTCCCCGCTTTGTCGGAACGGAAGGGCTGAAAGACCAGGTCAACACCCAGCAGTATATCAACAGCATTTCCAACTACATGATCGCCGCCAACGCCAAGACGAAGGTCAAGGACGTCGTGGAAGACTTCCTTCTGTTCTCCCATTCGGAAGAGAGCCTCGTCAATTTTACCAAGACGACCAACCTGTTCTGCCTGTACGAGTACGACATGAGCAAAGATCTCGACAGCCTCACGCCGCTGGCGCAGAGCGTGTACGATCTGATGCGGGATGAAAACGTTGTCATTTATTTCTCGGGGAAGGACGCCCTGACGATGAACGGTTACACCGCGACGCAGGCGCAGAACTGCCTGCGCGCGAAGAACAACACCTTCTTTGACAACTGGGATTTCCTCACCAAAGTAGGAAACATGAACTATATGGACGCCATCCGCGATATGGCGTTTGACGAGAAAAACGAACTGACGGCAGCCACTTGGTTTGAAGGATTGGGCGAAGCCTGCTCCAAATCGACGTGGGATAAGTATTTCGGTTGATCCGATTGCCGCAGGGAAGGGGCAAAAGCGCCCCCTTCCCGGGCGGTAAAACCTGAATTATCAAAGGGGAACATTCAACATGGATGATAATGAGGAAAAGAGATCTGTAACGCAAAAGATCTTTTATCCCGTAAGCTGGCTTTTCGGGAAATGCCGAAAAGTACTCGGCGGCGCTCTTTACGATGTATCCGTGCGCATACACCAAAAGAGGGAAGAAAAGCGGGGTACAAAGCAGAAAAAGCTTTCCAGTTATAAAAAGAGCGAACTGCGTTTTTTATGGGCGATCTTCTTCTGGCCGATCGTCTGTTTTTTTGTCGGCTATGTCGCCTCCAACTTCAACTCCTTCCTGCTCGCGTTTCAGGAATACGACGTGGAGACAAACAGCTTTCATTTTATCGGCGACTTCCGCAACTTCACGCGTATTTTCAGGGAACTGAAAGTGACGCCGGGAATGTCGCTGATGGTGACAAACTCCATTATCTACTATCTGTTCACGACGGTGGTGTGCGGGGCGATCGGGCTTTACGTCGCCTTCATGATCTATAAAAAAGTCCCTGCGGGCAACTTTTTTGTGGTCATTCTGTTCCTGCCCGCCATCATTTCCAACATCGTCTGGGTGCTCATCTATAAGTATTTCGTCGAGTACGGCCTGCCCCTCGTGGTAGGAGATCCCGACATGATGAGCCTGATCATGAACCCCAACACTTCCTTTACCTCTCTTCTGATGTTCGGGCTGTGGATCGGGTTCGGCGGAAACCTGCTCATCAATACGGGCGCGATGATGCGCGTTCCCAGGGATTGCCTGGAAGCGGCGAGCCTGGAAGGCTGCTCTCTCTGGAGAGAGTTCTGGACCATCACGTTCCCCGTCATTTTCCAGACGTGGGGCGTGGGCATCATCTGCGGCGTCATCACTCTGTTTTCCGGTTCGCCGTCTACCTATTCTTTCTTCGGGGCAGACGCGCCGCTGGAAACGTACACCTTCGGCTACTATTTCTTCATGATCGTCGTCAACGGCAAGGACACCGAGCTCAACTATCCGTATGCCGCGGCGGCAGGCCTGATGTTCACGGCCGTGGTCGCACCGCTCACTTACTTTGTCAAGTGGCTGTTCAGCAAAGGCCCCAACGTGGAGGTGTGATATGGCAAAAAGGATCAGACATAAAGAGCTCATCAACCAGCACCCCATCATGAAATGGACGGGGTTCGCCATCCTTCTCATCTACGCGTTCACGCTGCTTTTCAGCCTCGGTTGGGCGCTGATCAGCTCTTTGAAGGAGTTTTATGAATTCCGTAAAAATCTGTTCGGACTTCCGCAGACGTGGATGTTTTCCAACTACGCGACGGCGTTTCAAAGCCTGTACGTGCCTGCGGACGGCAGAAATTATACCCTCATCTATCTCATCATCAACTCGCTGATGTACGCGGGTCTGTACACGGTCTTTCCCGTGCTTGCCAACATTGTCGTGGCGTATGCGTGCGCCAAGTACAAGTCAAAGCTGTGCGAGATCGTCAAGACGGTTGTCATCCTGCGCATGGTTATCCCCATCGTGGGTGGACTGGCTTCCAGCCTCACCGTCTCCAAATTCATCGGTACATACGACAATCCGCTGCTTGCGGCAATTTTTCAGTTTTCACCGCAGGGCGCGCACTTCCTCATCTTCCTGGCAACCTTCCAGGGGATCTCCAACGAGTATATGGAAGCGGCCCGCATCGACGGCGCGGGGCACGCCAAGATCATGTTCTCCATCATGCTCCCGCTTGCCCGCAACACCATCATCGCCGTGGGCATCATGGTGTTCATCGGATGCTGGAACGACTGGGAAACGGCGATGGTCTGGTTCCCGTCCTATCCTACGCTGGCATACGGCCTGTACCGTTTCCAGTTTTCTACGGGCAATTCCATTTCGGATATCACGCTCCAACTGACGGCGTGTATCATTGCCATGATCCCTATGCTGATCATCTTCATGTTCTTTAAGGATAAGCTGGTCGGCAATATCAGTATGGGAGGTTTAAAAGGTTAATTCATGACAAAATTCATTTCAAGAAAAAAGGCGATCCTCTTTCTGGCCTGCGCATTCTTTCTCAGTATAGCCTGCCTGGTCTGTTCCTTCGCATTCAGAGGGTTTGCCGCCACGCCGAAACAGACGTCCTCGCTGTTCACGCTGCAGAGTTTTGATGCGGAGTACGGCGCGGAAAATCAGGAAGAGGGGCGCAGCGGCGTCCGCCTCGTTTCCGCAACGAGCGCAGCAAGCGCGACGTTCGACAACTATTCGGGCGTGTTCACTCTCCGACTCGGCATCGTGGGGGAGGAGGGGGAACGCACCTTCGATACCCTGAGCTTTGAGATCAAAGACAAAGCGACAGGCAATTCCTTTACCCTTTCGTTTATCAACGATCATACGGACGGCAACGTCCGCATCACCGTCAAGGGAAGCAACACCTACGCCACGGCAACGGGGCTTTCCTTCACGGAAGGGGTGTGCGGCATCCGCTTTGACGGCAGGTCCATGCAGATCTCCGTTCTGGTGGAGGACAGGGAAATCCCCGTGTTCGATTTCTCCTCTTCGGGGGACATGGCGCGCGTGTTTGCTGCCTTCACCTACGATCCCTTTGAAACGTACAGCGTAAAGATGAGCACGCTCTCCCTCAAAGAGGGCAAAACCGCGCAGCTGTACCTGTACGAACTTTCGGGCGAATCCCTCGCGGGGGAGACGCTGGAAGATACGGCAGGCGCGGAAGTCTGCGGAACGCCTTCCCTGTACAGGGGGACGTCGGGCAAAAGATACGCCCTTTCCCTGGACGGACTGACCTCCTTCGACGTCGTGGACGGCAAGACCGCTTTCGACGGCGAGGCAAAAGTTCTGGACGGCAACGGAAAAGAGATCGCGCTGGACAGCGCCCTCGCTTTTGTCCCCGCCTCTCCGGGCATCTATACGGCGCAGTTCCGCGCCAAGGATTCCGCAGGAAACTTCGGCGAATGGGTCTCCTATGAGTTTACCGTCACGGCGCAGGATTCTTCCGTGCAGTGGAACCTGCTTTTCCCCGTGTATGAGGGAACGGTGCCGCAGGGGACGGAAGTTATCCTTCCCTCGGCGGAAGCAGTCTCTTCCTCCGCTACCGAGTTCACGGCCGCTTTGGCGGTGATGCTGGAAGTCAAGGCACCCGACGGTTCTACTGCGCTTTCGCAGTCTGCGGCGCAGACTTCCGTTTTCACCTTCGATCAGGCGGGAACCTATAAAGTCATCTATACTGCGACCGATTACGACGGTACGGTTTACAGTTCGGAAACTTCCGTGACCGTCGCCGCAGGTGACAAGGTCTCGCGCGAGGTGATCGCCCGCGAGTATCTGGTCAGCGAATCGCTGTATCTGCCGCAGGCAACGCAGGGAAGCAAGCAGCTTGAATCTGTTGCGATCGCTCCCGACGGATCGCGCAGCGATTTCCCCAAGATCCTTTTGGACAGCGCGGGCGTTTGGACCATCCGTTATACGGACGGCGATGCCGTTGTCTTTGAAGAGTATATACGTGTACGCAATTCCGTGACGGAAATGTGGACGACCAAGAGCGGCGTAGACCTCACCGCAGGCGCAAAGACGCCCGATTATTACGATTTTGAAGCGTACGGCATGGAGATCGCCGCCTCCCTCACTTCGGGCGAGGCGTTCTACAACAGGGCGGTCAACCTGGACGGGCGCAGCAAGGACGACAAACTTCTCGAATTTCTCGTCACTCCCTCCAACGAGGAGCAGCTGGAGCTCGACCGTCTGGAGATCATTATCCGCGACGCATACGATCCGAGCAACTATATCACCATCGGCTTCGAGCCGAATATGTGGGGGTACAGACAGCTGACCACCGTGTATGTCACCCTCTCCACGGGACAGACGAGTTCGGCGGAATTCCATATGTCCACGACGCTGTACGGCAAATTTACGGGCGGCAAGATCAGCACCGACCCCATCGTGTACGATCCCACCATCACCAAACCCTTCTCCCTGTATTGGGACGGGGTGGAAAACGCTATCTATCTCTCTCCTTCGCGCACCGACCTGAACAAGGCAATGCTGGCAGATCTGGACGATCCCGCAACCTTCGGCGTGGGCAACGAGTGGCAGGGCTTTACGACGGGCGAAGCGGAGATCGGGTTCGTGTTCCGCGAGATCAACGACACGGCGCACATCATCGTCACAGAATTTGACGGCATGAAATACGGCGCAAGCAGTTTCGACGATGTCACCGCTCCCACCCTCGTCCTTTCCGAAGAGGGGCAGGGCGCGGTCGGACTTGCGGGTGCAAATTATCCCGTACCGCAGGCATACGGCATCGACACCGTGGACGGCAGGATCAACGACGTGTTCCTCAAAGTGTATTACGTGGACGGCAACCGCAAAGTTTCCGTTCCCACGACCGATCGTTTCTCCTTTGTCCCGCAGTCGGCAGGCAGGTACGAGCTCATCTACAGCGTCACGGACGCGGCGGGCAATACGGGTTCGAGAACGCTGTTTGTGGACGTGACGGACAAACTCGACCCCATTCTCCTGGACGAAGATCTCAGCGAGGTATATCCCGCGCAGATGACCGTGGGCGAAGTGCTCCGCATCAGGGAGATCGGCGCTTCGGGCGGCAGCGGAAAACTCAGCATCGTCAAGTCCGTCATGAGCGAAGGCATTGCGGAAGAGCTGTCCTCCAATTCCTATCTTCTGACCCAAAAAGGCAGATACGTATTGCGTTATTCGGTGACAGACTACCTCGGCAATACGCAGAATTTTGACTTCTATTTCGACGTTTCGGACAACGACGGTCCCGTCTTTGACAACGTCTATGTGCCCGAATACGTGCTTTCCGGCAAGCCGTTCACCGTTCCCGCCGTCACGGCAAAGGACTTTGCGGACGGCAAGGCGATGGATGCGTCGGTAGAGCTGTACATCGGCGACAAAAAGGTTCAGGCGGGCGAAAGCTTTGTCCCCGAAGAGGGATTTGAATTGCGCGCCGTGGCCACGGGCAGCAACGGCCGCACGGGCGAAAAGATCTATTCCGTGCAGACGGTCACGCCGCGCGGCGATACCAATTACATTGCCGATCACTTTATTCTCGGTTCGGGCGTTACGGCAACGCCTGGCAGCAACGGCATCACCTTCCGTTCGGAAGGGGACGGGGAATTTTCCTTCATCAACCCACTGCCCATGAATGAGTTTACGTTTGCGTTCTCTTCGGACAGAGAGAGCTTCGGCGGCGTGTTCAGCGTCCGCTTTACGGACAGCGTAAATGCCGACCGCACCGTGCTCGTGCAGTTCATGCAGAGCGGAGAGCGGGTTCTGTACTCGGTCAACGGCGGCACGATGCGCGAGATGAACGGTTCCGTTTTTGCGACGGGCGGCTTCACCTTCGGCGTTTCGGGCAACCTCCTGTGCGACGTGGACGGAACCGCCGTCGCCGTCATCGACAAGATGGAAAACGGGGAAGCGTTTGAAGGGTTCAGCAACGACAGGGCATACGTCACATTCTCCTTCTCTCAGGCGGGATCGGCTATGCAGATCGTGTCGCGCCAGTTGTGCAACCAGGTGACGAGCTCTTCCGTGACGGACAGGATCAAACCCATGATCGTGTTTGAAAGCGAGCTGATCAAGAGCGCAGACCTGGGCGATAAGATCGTTCTTCCCGGCGTCGTCGCCGTGGACGTGCTGGACAGCATCGTCACGTTCTCCGTCCTCATCACCGCGCCCGACGGTTCGGTGGCCTATGAGGGGGCGGTCGATGGCTGCGAAGGGTTCACCATCGATCAGTTTGGTAAATATTACCTCACTTACACGGCAAAGGATTCTTCCGGCAACACCGCCACCAGCTACGATTTCGTGCAGGCGCTCGATTATGAAGTGCCGCAGATCGACGTGCAGGGCGAGATCCCCGCAACGCTGAAAAAGGGCGAAAGCTTCACCGTTGCCGCGGCGACGGTGAAAGAGGGGATCACGCTGAAGATCTACCTCATCTCTCCCGACGGCGTGCGCACTCTCGTCTCCGCGGGCGACAAGATCACCGCGGAAAGGACGGGGGAATACCGCCTGATGTACTATGCTTACAATGCCGATTACAACAGCAATCTGGTCGTAAAGAGCATTGTCGTCTCGTAAGGTACGGATAAGGAGCATACATGAAAAAGATCATAGTAATTGTTTTGGCAAGTCTCATGGCGCTGACCATGCTGTTCGGCTGCGCGAAAAAAGAGGAAGGGGAAACGGAAACCTTTTCGGGCATCGACCTCGTCAAGGACGGAAAGACGGAATATTCCATTCTCCTTCCCGAAAACGCGGAGGACATGGAACAGACGGCGGCTTCCGAGCTTCAGACCTTTTTTGAAATGGCAACGGGCATTTCCCTCACCGTCCGTACGGACGATGCGGCCGTCACCGCGCAGGATCACGTCATTTCGCTGGGCAACACCTCTTTGAAAGAGGCGGAAAAGATCGACACGTCCTCCCTCAGCACGCACGGATTTATTCTCAGGCGCGTGGACAACGCCCTCATCATTGCGGGCAAGGACGGGCGCGGCACCGTGTACGGCGTTTACGAATTTCTCGAACGCCAGTTCAATTATCACTATTACACGGGCGACGAGATCGCCATCGACAAGACCACAAACTGCAAACTCATCGACGTGAATTACTCGGACGCGCCGTACATTCCCGACTACTGGATCGGCTACGAGACGATGAGTTCGTTCTACAATTCCAATCTTCGCTACCGCGCCCTGCACGATTTTGAAATCTCCCGTTGGCCGCATTCCCACCTGAGTTTCCTGCCGTACGATCAGTACAAGGACCATGAGGGCTGGTACGACGCGAGCGGAAAGGCGCTGTGCCTGACCAATCAGGAAGTGATGGATGAGATGGCGCGCGTCGTCATCCAGCATGCGGAGGAAAACCCCACCGTCGAGAACGTCATGCTCGGCGCGGAGGACAGCTGGACGATCTGTTCCTGCGAAAACTGCCAGGCGAGCGATACGCAGTACACTCATACGGGGACGGACATCATTTTCTGCAACTATGTTGCGGATAAACTGGCCGAGCACTTTGCGCCGCAGGGCAGAACGGTGAACATCGTTTCCCTCAACTACTATAACACGGAAAAACCTCCCGTGGAGTACGACGAGAGCAAGCAGGCCTACGTTCCCCTCGACGAAAAGGTGATCCCGCACGACAATGTGTACGTGCATATCTGCTATGTCTATGCGGACTATTCCGCGTCCTTCAAGGATCCCGACCGCAACTCGGCGCAGATCTACAACCTGGACGGCTGGAAAGCGCTCACCGACAATCTCACGGCGTACACCTACAACGGTCTGTTCGTCAATGAAGCGCTCCTTTTCTTCGACGATTTCGCATACAAGTCCGATTATATCAGGACGTTCGGCGAATACGGGTACAAATTCGTGTTTATGGAAGGCTCTCCCACAAAGGCTTCCACCTTTGAGGCGATGCGTTCGTACATCTCGGCGCAGCTGTTCTGGGATCCCGATCAGGATGTCAACGCCCTGACGAGCGACTTTATCCAAAACTACTATAAGGCTGCCGCGCCGTACATTCAGGAATATTACGACAAGATCAGCCTGCATATGTCTGAAATGAAGGCGATGTACGAGGCGGAAAACAAAAACTTCGGCGCATACGTGCAGCTGGAAATGAACAAATATCTCTTCACCGACCGCACCTGGCCCCAGCGCGTGCTGGAACAGTACCTCGAACTGATGGACAAAGCGTTTGAAGCGGTGGAAAACGCGGGCTATGACGAAGACCTCTATGAAAAGATGATCTACCGCCTGCGCATCGAACAGCTTTCGCCCCGCTATCTGCTTCTTGCTCTGTATCCCTCTTCGTTTACGGAAAGCGAGTACGAACAGCTTGCCGCGCAGTTCAACGAGGACGCCGCAACTCTCGGCTCGAAAATCAGACTGTGAGGGGGAGAACCATGAAAAGAATTTTATTGATCGTCTTATCTTTTTTGTTCCTGTTTGCGGCGGCGTGTTCGCCGGACACGGGCGCATCGAACTACCGCGTCTCCCTCAGCAGGACGGAAGCGAGCCTGGAAGAGGGCGAGTCCGTACAGCTTTCGGCCGCCGTCGAACAGAGCGGCACGGAAGTGGAAGCGGAAGTTACCTGGAAGAGCTCGGATCCTTCCGTCGCGACGGTTTCGGGCGGAAACGTGACTGCCGTTCAGGCAGGTTCCGCCGTCATCACGGCGACGTATGAAGGGGCAGAAGCGGCCTGCGTGCTCACCGTAACGAAGTACTATCAGCCGCAGCTGCGCATCAAACTCAATTATTCGGACGTCCGTTTCACTCAGGCGGGGCAGACAGAAACGCTTTCCGCACAGGTCACGCTGGGCGGGGAAGCGTCCGATGTTTCCGTCAGCTTCACCTCCGCCGACCCGCAGATCGCCAAGGTCAGCAGGAGCGGCCTCGTGACGGCGGTGGCGGAAGGGGAAACGCAGATCGTGGCGCGTGCGGAATCGGACGGCTGCTATGCCGAAAGCGTCTGCCGCGTCTCCGTGGCTCCCTACGAGGAGAGCGTCATTCTGCAGACAGACGAAGAGGCGTACGTGTATTACCGGGATCCTTCCCGTACGGACGCCGTCGCCTTTGACGGGGAAGTGCTTTCCGTCCGCGACGAACAGACGGGAACGGAGATCCCGTACCGTGCGGAAGAGGGGATGGTCACCGTCCTTTCGGGCGTCGGCTACGGCGAGCGCGGCGTCGTCATCGAAGGGGCAAACAAACAGCTCATCTTTACGGGCATTTTTGTCACCTATGAGATCGGCAGCGCGGAAGACCTCGTTTCCAGGATGAAGGGCGGCACTTCCGACTACCTCGTCCTTTCGCAGGACATCGACATGACGGAATACCTCGAAGCCAACCCCTGGAACAGCACGGACATGAATTCGGGCGCCTTCTTCAACTTCGCCTTTGCGGGAACGCTGGACGGAATGGGACATTCCATTCTCAACCTCAATTCCACGGCGGGCGTCATCGAGAGGAACCTCAACACCGTGTTCAAGGAACTCTCTTCCACGGGCGTTCTCAAAAACCTGCACCTGCAGGTATCCATCGGCGTCAAGGCCTCCTTTGAAGGGGCAAGGCGCGGCATTCTCATCGGCGATATGTTCGGCACCATCGAAAACTGCGTGTTCGACGTGGACGCACAGTTTGACGTGGGCTGGTATATGTACGGCGCGGCGGCCTTCTACAACCTTTCGGAAACCGCCTGCGTGCGCAACAGCGTGTTCTATATCCCCAATCCCTCGGCCCTCCGCATGATCTGCGCCACGGCCTGGGGCGCGGATTTCGAGGGCTGCGGCGTCTTTGAAAATGTGGTCTATATTTACGGCGACCCCAACATCAACGGCGCGCTTCCCGAAAAGCGCAATCCCAACCTCAAAGGCATTTATTCCATCACTTCGGGCGGCGGCGGTTCTTTCTCCAACGTCAGAAGACTGAACGAGGAGAGATACAATTCCGCTCCCGCAGAGATCAAAAACGGCTTCGATCTGTGGGACGACGTGACGCTGGAAGACGTGAACGGCGCGATGGAAGGCTTCACTTTCACGGATAAGACGCTGCGTTTCGGGGACACCCTCATCGTCGATTACGACGAACTTACCGAGATCTCCACGGCGGAAGAGCTTGCGGATGCCTTTGCCAACAAGCCTTGGGGCAACTATGCGCTCACCGCGGACATCGACTTCACGCAATATCTGCAGGAGCACCCTTGGGATAATTCGGATACGCCGTACTTCTTCCGCAGCAGCAGCTTTGTCGGAACGCTGGACGGGCGCGGGCACAAGATCACGGGTCTCACGCGCGGCATCAACGGGGACGGCACGTACGATTACAACCGCCATTACGGCTTCTTTGCCGGCATGGGCGGCGTCATGAAAAATCTCGTCATGGAGATGGAAGTGGCCATTACCTGCGGCGAAACGGGCTTCGGCAACGGCGCCATCATCGATTCGCTCACCGGAACGCTGGAAAACTGCGTGTTCGACGTCACGCTGCATTACGATGTGGACTGGGGCGTTTGGGACAGCGGTCTGTTCACCGGCGTCAGCGATACGGCCGTGATCCGCAACTGTGCGTTTATTGTCAACAATCACGTGTCCGGATTCCTGTTCGGGCGCAACAATTCCGATTTCACCTGCGAAAACGTCGCCTTCATCGGCAAGTACGATCCGAAGAACAACATTCTCAAAGGCAGTGCGGCAAACGATCAGCTTCCCAACGCCAACCTGCACGGGATCTATCTGTTTACCGATCTTGCCCAGGCGGTCGCGGGCGGCGGGTACGCCCTGCGCGAGGATTATGCGGACTGGGGCGTCGTCAACGGCACGTCGGCATGGAAGGACAACGAGAAATCATTCAGCGAGATCTTCACCACGCTCGCCTGCAACGAGTCGGGCGCCTGGGTGGTCATGCAGTAAATTACCGTATTCGTCCGCGGGCGGTATCCGCCCGCGGAATTGCGGGGAGGACAGACATGAAAAAATTTGACGTCAACGGCTATCAGATCAGTTTCTGGAATTATGTCGCCACCCACTTGCAGGGCGAGGAAATGGTGGATCTGATGAAAAACATGGGCTGCAATCTGTATATGTCGCCCGAACACAAGATCGCGGACGGGCTTCCCAATATGCACAAGGTGCTCCGCCGCTGCGAGCAGCTGGAAATGCCCTGCATCGTGTACGATCACCGCGTCACCCTGCGCGTGCTCCTGGACAAGGGCGAAGGGGAGTACATTGCCAATCTCAAAGCAGCGTATGCCGATTACAAGGATTATCCCGCGGCGCTCTATTGCTTTATTTGGGACGAACCCAACTCGGACGAGGAGTATGCGGGCGTCATCCGCGCCTGCGAACTGATGCGCGCGGAAACGGGGCTTCGGCCCTTCGTTTCCCTCAATCACGTGGGGATGCGTGCGGAAAAGGACGCGGACCGCGTTCTCAAACTCGCGGCGGAGGGCATCCGTCCCGACGTTTTGCTGTACAACTGTTACAGCCAGTGCATGGAAGAGGAATGCGACCGCCGTCAGGGGCTGGAAAACTATTACCACAACCTGCAAAAGTTTATTGAGGCGGGCAAAAAATACAACCTGCCCGTCTGGCAGTCTCTGCTGCTGACAGGGCACCTCTGCCTTGCAAACCCCACGCAGAAACAGCTCCGCTGGCAGCTGAACGTCGGCGCGGCGCACGGCGTTACGGGATTTTTCTGGTTCCACCCGCTGGAGCTGGGATACTCTCCCGATGCCTGCGGCCACGCGATCGACTGTCGCGGCAACAAGACGCCCAAATACGATATGGCGGCGTACGAAAGTTTCCGCTTTATGGAGGACGTTGCGTCTAAATTACAGGGGTACGTACACGAAAAAACGTACCATTTTCACACAAACGAGGGGGAGTTCGAGCGCTTCTATGCGGACCGCGACGATCTGATCGCGCAGGTGTACACGGAATACAACCGCCCCGCGGTTATCGGGAAATTTGTCGGCAAAACAGATCCTTCCCACCGCGCCGTCATGCTCGTAAACGCCTCTCAGGAAAACATTTGCCATGCGCGCATTACCTTCGGCGGAGAGAAACCCTTTACGGACGACGTGTATTTGTCGGCAGGCTCGGCAAAGATCTACGAACTTTAATTAAATGCCTGCTTACGGGAGACAGGGAGAGTTATGAAAGAAAAAGACATCTTACAACTCATGCAAAAAATGACGCTGGAACAAAAACTCGGGCAGATGAGCCTGTGTGAGTTCGGCGATCTCATGCAAAACAGCGACAATGCTTTTACGGGGCCGAAAGGGGAGTTTGCTCTCACGGCGTCCCGGAAGAAGATCGTCGGCGGCGTGCTCAACTTCAAGGGCGCGGCGGAGATGATCGAATTGCAGAAAAAACATTTGGAAGAGGATCCCAACAAGATCCCGCTCCTGTTCATGATGGACGTGATCCACGGGTACGTCACCGCGTTTCCCATCCCTCTGGCGCTCAGCTGCAGCTTTGACACAAAGCTTGCCGAGCACGTCGCGCGCGCTTCCGCGGTGGAATGCGCCACGGGCGGCGTAAAGATCACCTATTCGCCGATGGCGGACCTGATGCGCGATGCGCGCTGGGGCAGGGTGATGGAGGGCTATGGGGAAGATCCCATGCTCTCCGCGCGTATGTCCGCCGCCTTCGTCAAGGGGTACCAGAAAAACGTGGATCCCCGCTATGTCGTCGGCGGGTGCGCCAAGCACTTTGCCTGCTACGGCGCCGCCGAGGCGGGCAGGGACTACAACTGCGTGGATCTGTCCGACTATACGATGAACAACTATTATCTGTCGGGTTATAAGGCGTGCGTGGACGCGGGCGTGATGATGGTGATGACGGCGTTCAACTCCCTCAACGGCGCGCCCTGCACGGGCAACCTGATGCTTCGCCGCAAACTGCGCGAGGAGTGGGGCTTTGACGGTGTCGTCGTCAGCGACTACAATTCCGTTGCGGAGATGATCAACCACGGGTACGCCAAAGACCTGCGCGAGGCGGCAAAACTTGCCATCCAGGCGGAATGCGATATGGAAATGGTTTCCACCAGCTACCTGCAGACGGGCGCTTCGCTCGTGGAATCGGGCGAACTGACCATGGAGCAGATCGACCGCAGCGTGTACCGCATTCTCTCCCTGAAAAACAAGCTGGGACTGTTTGAAAATCCTTACGGCGCGGCGGATGTGCAGGCGGAAAAGAAATATTACAGATGCCCCGATTTTCTCGCCCTTGCGCGCAGCGCGGCGGCGGAAAGCGCCGTCCTTCTCAAAAACGAGGGCGTTCTTCCCCTGAAAAAGAAAGAGGGCATCGCCCTCATCGGGCCGTTTGCGGACAGCAAGGAGATCATCGGCGGCTGGAGCTGCAATGCGGACAACAAGCTTGCCGTCACCGTTCGCACGGGATTGGAAGAGGCAGGCGCAAAATACACCTATGCGGCGGGCTGCGGCGATGCGCTGGACGAGACGGATACTTCTGGCATCGAAGAGGCGGTCAAGGCCGCGCAGGAAAGCGAAACGGTGCTGCTCTGCCTGGGAGAAAGTATGCGCTATTCGGGAGAATGCAAGTCCCGCACCGATCTCACCCTCTCTCCCGCACAGCAGGAACTGTTCAGGCATGTCTATGCCGTCAATAAAAATGTCGTCGTCGTGCTGTTCCAGGGCAGACCGCTGGATCTGCGCGCCGTTCTCGACGCGCCCGCCATTTTCACGATGTGGCATCCCGGTACGGAGGGCGGCCGCGCCTGTGCCGATCTGCTTTTCGGAAAGTGCAACTTCGGCGGAAAGCTCACCATGTCTTTCCCGTACTGCGTGGGGCAGATGCCTCTCTATTATAATCACTACAACACGGGCAGGCCCTTCGATCCTGCAGGAAATCTCGCCGAATGGAAGTCCAAGTATATCGACGCGCCCAACGCGCCGCTGTTCGGGTTCGGGTACGGGCTGAGTTATTCAAAATTTGTCTGCAGGGATGTCAGACTTTCGTCGGAAACGCTGCGGGCGGGCGAAAAACTGCGCGTCGCGGTCAAGGTGAAAAACGACAGCGACGTGGACGGCAGCGAAGTGATCCAGCTGTATATCCGCGACGAGGCGGCCAGCCGCGTCCGTCCCGTGAGGGAACTGAAAGATTATAAAAAGATCTTCCTGAAAGCGCATGAGGAGACGACGGTGGAATTTTTCCTCGAAAAGAAAGACCTCGCTTTCTGGCACGAGGGCGGTCAGGTTTATGCCGAGGAGGGTGAATTTACCGTCTTTGTCGGAAACGATCCCGCTGCGCTGAATTTTAAAAAATTTGTTTACATTGCCTGATAAACATGGTATAATGGAGCAGACCTTGAAAAGGAGGCTGCAAAAAGGGTGCCGAAAAGCAAAATCAGCAACAACGGGTATTACGAATTAAAGACGGACTTGTTTTCGCATATCAAACTGGAACGGCGTCAGCTGAACTACGATATGCCCATGCACTTCCATCGGAATCTGGAATTTCAGTACATAGAGAGCGGGTGTTACCGCACGGTGGTGGACAACAAGGAATATGTGTTTGAAAAGGATGAAATGGTGTTTATTCCGTACTGCCTGCAGCACATGGCAGACGCAAGCGACACGCAGTCTATCCTCTTCATCATTCCCCATGCCATCATGCAGGATTTTACCTCCTTTTTCCGCCACCGTACCCTCAATATCGAGCTGAAAGACAGAAAGTTCAACCGCGAATTCATTCTGCCCGTCATGGAGCTGATCCTCGCCGCGCCCTCCCAGCTGAACAATCCCATCGTTGCAAAGGGTTACGTCAACGTCATTTTCGGGCTTCTCACCCAGCACTACGGGTATGTCAAGTACGAAAATTTCTCCAACCCCAATTTCCTGCTCGATCTCATTCAGTACATCGATCAGCACAGCAACGAAAATTTAACGCTGGATCGGCTGGCGGAACAGTTCGGGTACAACAAGTTTTACCTGAGCCGCATTTTCAACAAGACGTTGGGCGCTTCTTTGACCGATTACGTCAATCAGGTACGGGTACAGAAGTTTGTCAAACAATACAGGGACGGCTGGGAAGGAAACATTGCCGACCTCGCCTTTTCGTGCGGATTTGAAAGCATTCCGTCCTTTTACAGGACGTTCAGCCGCGTGTTTTCCATGACGCCGAAAGAATACTTTGAGCTGGAAAAGGAAATTTTCTGGTAAACCACACCCGCAGGAAACCTGCGGGTGCAGATTTTGTCTAAGGAGGCAGCATGAGCAGAGGAAGAGTGACCATTCCCACGGATGAGAGCTTCGTGGAGGGAACTAAGGAGATCGCAAAGAAGTGGGGAGCGGATGCCGTGCGCGACTGCGACGGGACCGTTCTGCCCGCAAACGTGCAGGAACTGGCGGAAAAGGTGTACAACACCTATTTTGTCGTACGCGGAGACAACGAATGGGCGGAGGCGCATCTGGACGAATGCCACCGCGTATTTCTCATGAGCGCGCGCTATCTCGCAGAGGGGAGCACGCTGGAAATGGACCCGATGCGGGGATATTTTGCCGATCAGATCGCGCCCGATACAAATCAGCTTTCCCGCTGGCAGGTGATCGACCGCACTTCGGAAACAGAGGTAAAAGATTGGTCTTTTGACAAAAAAACGGGGTACGTTGTACTGAAAAATGCGCAACCCATGCACGAATACACGGTGGATTTCCTGGCAAAGATCACCTGGCATCCCGTGCAGATCTACAACTATCTCACCAACAACTGGACTTGCCCCAAACAGAAAATGTACGATCCCGCATACCCGCAGACGGCGGCGTATGTGCAGCGTCACATGGAGGAATGGTGCAAGGCGCATCCGGAAACCAACGTCGTGCGTTTTACCACCTTTTTGTATCAGTTCACGCTGGTGTTCAATGAAAAGGGGAAGGAAAAGTACGTCGACTGGTTCGGCTACGGCATGAGCACCAGTCCCGCGCTTCTCGATGCCTTTGAAAAGGAATACGGCTATGCGCTCTGCGCGGAAGATTTTGTGGACGGCGGAAGTTACAACAATCCTTTCCGCGTTCCTTCCAAAAAATTCCTCGACTGGATGGATTTCGTGCAGAAAAAGGTCTCGTCTGTCGTCAAAGATCTCGTCAAAACGGTGCATAAATACGGCAAAGAGGCGATGATGTTCCTGGGCGACGACTGGATCGGCGCAGAACCTTACGGAAAATATTTCAAGGATATGCAGCTGGATGCGGTGGTCGGAAGCGTGGGCGGCGGCGTCACCGTGCGTATGCTCTCCGAGATCCCGCACGTAAAGTACCGCGAGGGCAGGTTTTTGCCTTACTTCTTCCCCGATACTTTCTTTGAAGGGAACGAGGACAACGCCGTGGCGGAGCTGGACAGGAACTGGACGACGGCGCGCCGCGCTCTGCTGCGCAAGCCGCTCGATCGGATGGGGTTCGGCGGATACCTTTCGCTGGCGGCAAAATTCCCCAAATTTGTGGACAGAGTGACGCAGGTCTGCGACGAATTCCGCACGATCGTCGAGGCTGCGGGCAAATCGGCGCCCTATTGCGGGCTGACCGTGGCGATCCTCAACGCGTGGGGCAGTCTGCGCAGCTGGCAGAGCCATATGGTCGCGCACGAGCTGTGGTACCAGCAGATCTATTCCTATCAGGGCATTCTCGAAGCGCTTTCCGGGCTTGCCGTCAACGTGAAATTTATCAGCTTTGAGGACGTAAAGCGCGGCATCGATGCGGACATCGACGTCATCATCAACGTCGGCGAAGCGGGAACGGCATATTCGGGCGCGCAGTACTGGGCGGACGAACGCATCGTCACGGCCATCCGCCGCTGGGTGCGCGAGGGGCACGGTTTTATCGGCGTCGGCGAACCCACGGCGTACGCAAAGGGCGGCAGGTTCTTTGCACTGGCGGACGTGCTGGGCGTGGACAAGGAGATCTCCCTCACGCTGAGCGAGGATAAATACAACGTTCAAAAGCAAAACCACTTCATCACGGAGGACGTGCAGGGGGAGATCGATTACGGCGAAGGGATGAAAAATATCTACGCTCTCGAGGGGGCGCAGGTGCTGGACATCGCCTTTTCGGACAGATTCCGCCGCAGCGTCAACGTGGGAGAAGTGCTCCTTGCGGCAAACGAATACGGCAAGGGCAGGGGCGTTTACGTGGCAGGGCTTCCTTACAGCGCGCAGAATGCGCGCCTGCTATACCGCGCCATGTTCTGGGCGGCGCATAAGGAAGGGGAAATGCAGCGCGTATTTTCCTCTGACCCGCAGACGGAATGCACCTATTATCCCGAAACGGACAGATACGCCATCGTCAACAACGCGCAGACGGCCGTGCAGACGTATTTTTACGACAAAGACGGAAAGAGCGAGCTTCTCACTTTACAGCCGCATCAGATCTTATGGAAATAACAAAAAGCCGACCGCAAGGTCGGCTTTTTTCATGTGCGGATGGACTTGTTTTCTTGAATAAACTCGCCGCGCGGAAAGCGCGGCGGGTTGCGTTTTTCTCAGCCGAAGGGTTTGATGATGCTGCCGTAGATCCAGTCGTTGTAGAGGATGGTCTTTCCGTCCTCGTCCTTGTCGGAGAGAAGAAGAATGTCCTCGTCCAGCTCGGGGATGCTTTTCAGCTTGCCTGCGGCAAATTGTTCCAGTCTGCGGCGGCAATGCTCCAGGCGGCGCAGCGCTCCGCCCAGGCGGATGTCGTGCCGCTCATACCCGAAGGGTTTGCATTCCTTTTCCCACTGTGCTTCAAAGGAAGAGGCAAAAACGCGCAGCCGCTTTTCCGTCTCACGGAAATCCTCGATCATGCGGCCGATCTGTTCCTTGTCCCCGCTGCGGTAGGCCGCGCGGGCGTTGATGCCGAGCAGACAGCGCTTTTCCTGCAAATGGCAAAGGTTGGCAATGGTTTTGAACATATACCCGAACTTCCCTTTGCAGAGGGGGAGCAGCTGTTCGTACGTTTTCGCATACAGATCCGCGTTTTCCTTGGAAACGGTGCGGTCGAAAATTCCGAGGAAGGGGTCGCTGTACAGCATATATTTGCTGGGGTTGCGTATTTCCGTGCTGTCGCCGTCCCGTTCCGCGTCCTCGACGTGCAAAAACTCGTCCAACGTCATGCCGAACAGCTTTTTAAAGCCTGCGGCAATAGCCTCTTCTTCATAGTGTCCGCGCGCATATTCTGCCGCATACCAGAGGGCGGGCAGGTTGCTCCAGATGGAGCTTTCCGAACCGTCGTCTTTCCAGGAAGTGAAAAACGCTTCCTTCACGCCGTTTTCGCGGCAGGCCTTCAGGGCCGCTTTGGTCGCTTCGATGCTGAAACGGTTGTAGGGGATAAATCCGCTCCACGTCCACGCCCCGCCTGCAAAAACGACTTCTCTGCCCAGCTGTTCGTGCGAATTCAGCATGGCGTCGTAGTGTTCGGTTTTCAGGCTGTAATAATCCCAGTAGATCAGGCGCAGGTTTTCGGGGATGTCCAGCCCTTCCACAGTGAGGGGTTGGTCGGAAGGTTCGTATTTTCCGTGGTTTGCAAGGCGGAAGAACATATCCGACCAGATCATGGGGCGGAACCCGTATTTTGCAGCGATCTCGCACACGCGGTGCAGGTGCTTGCTCAGAATGCTGAAACGGTTCCAGTATCCGTGCTTGTCCAGGTATTTTCCCAGTCCCACGAGGTGCGCTTCGTCCATACCGATGTTGATCTCGCGGCAGGTAAAGCATTCCGCGCAGGTGCGGAACATATTTTCAATAAGCGTGTACACGCGCTCTTCTCCCGCAAGCAGGATATCGCCGATATCGGTGCAGTCGAAGTAAGCGGGCCAGCGCAGGGCGCCCACCAGGTGGGCAAGCGTCTGGATGCAGGGGATAATGGTGATTTCTTTCGCTTCTGCGTACTTTACCAGCTCTTTCAGCTCTTCTTTCGAGTATCTGCCGCGCAGGTATCCGAAGAAAGGTTCGCCCTCCACTTCATAGGTGTCCTCCGTGTAGAGCTGCAGGGAAGAAAATCCCATTTTTTTCAACACGTCTATGTATTTTTTTAACGTTTCCACCGAGTACACGGCGCCGCGAGAGCAGTCGAGCATCACGCCCACTTTCACTGCTTTTTTGTTCATTACAAGTATTTCCTCCCCGAATTGGTGATGATTGATTTTGAAAAATTTTTTCAAAACCGGGACTATTTTATTGTATTTCCCCGCGCGAAAAAAGTCAAGCGAAAAGTCAAAAAGTTTGCATGGAAATTGCAGTTCTTTCAAAGAATATAATTGCGTGCGCACGCGAAAGGCGTGCGGCGGGCGCCCTTTGCTTACTTTGCCGTGCGGGATATGAAAGCAGGGGGCACTGTTTTGAAAAAAGGCTTGACAAACGCTTATTCTGCGGTATAATAAAATTCGGGGCGTGTCGGTTTTACGCGGACGCAAGCGCCCTTCCGCAGGTGCGGATTTTGCCTGAAAAGGGCGGAAAAACAGGCGCGCAAACGCCCGCCGCAAGGGAGTTTTTCAAGGGGAAAGACGCGCGGCAAATGCGTTTGAAAAGCGCGCAGACGAGGATAAAAAAGACAGGCGGTTTGCCGCAGGAAAGGAGAAAGGGAACGTGGAATTGCAGATCGGGGATTTGATCAGCGCCATCAAAAAAGACGGCGTCGAGGCGGCGCAGACGGAGGCGGAACGCATCGTTTCGGAGGCAAAAAAACAGGCGGCGGCCATCGTTGCCGCGGCGAAAGAGGAGGCGGAACACATCCGCTCCAAGACGCAATCGGAAGTAGCGCTGCTAAAGGAAAGCGCGAAGATCGCGGCGGAACACGCCAGGCGGGACGCCATGCTTTCTTTCAAGGCAGGGGTGCGTGCGGAATTTGAAAAGATCTTGTCCGCCGATCTTGCCAAAACGGCGGACACGGCGACGCTTGCAAAGCTGATCGCAGCCGCCATCGGGGAGGAGGATCCCTCTCAGTACGCCGCCGAGGTGCATGAAGTGACGCAGGGGCTGAAAGGGGAACTTGCCGGCTTGCTTCGCGGCGGGCTGGAACTGAAAGTTAATCCCGACATCCGCGCGGGGTTCCGCCTTGCGGCGAAGGACGGTTCGGGGTATTTCGATTGTTCCGACGAGGAACTCATGCAGATGCTCCTGCCCTTCTTCTCCGATTTTGAGATATAGCGGGGGAGGGAAATGTCGTCTTATTATTATCTGATGGCAAGTTTGCCCATGCTTCGATCGGACGGGGAACTGCCCTTTTCCTATGAAGATTTTCTGGAAATGTGCCGATCTGCCGTCAGCGGCGCAAAATATACGCTGCTGAAAGAGCTTTCCCTTTCCTCGGAAAAGGGGCCGCTCGTCGGCGAATGGGCAAAGTTTTATACGGCGCTGGAGCGGGAACTGATCCGCCTTCGCAACCGCCGCCTGGGCAGACAGGAGCAGGCGGACGGGGAGCGGGACGATGCGATCGCCGCGGCAATCTCCGCCGCGATCGGCGGGAAAAACCCGCTGGAAGCGGAACAGGCGCTGCTCGCGCTGGAGTTTCAGAAGCTGGACGAACTGATCGGCCTGCATTCTTTTGACGATCATGCCCTGCTTGGGTATGCGCTGAAGCTGAAACTGCTGGAACGCAAACGCGTTTTCGACCAAAAGAAGGGGAAAGCGGAACTCGGCCGCATTCTGGGGGCATTGCAGAAAGAGATCATGCTCGACGAACAGGAGTGAAAGAATGGAGCAAATTACAGGAAGCGTAACGGGAGTCAACGGAAACCTCGTTTCCGTGCGGATCGACGGTTCGATCCGCAAAAACGAGGTGGGATATGTACTTGTGGACGGCAAGCGCCTGAAAGGGGAGATCATCCGCGTGGGCGGCGGCATTGCCGATATGCAGATCTACGAGATGACAAACGGCATCAAGGTGGGGGACAAAGCGGAATTTACGGGCGAACTGATGAGCGTGTCTCTCGGGCCCGGACTTCTGACACAGATCTACGACGGATTGCAGAATCCGCTCCCCGAACTTGCCGAAAAGTGCGGCTTTTTCCTCGAACGGGGCGAATACATCGATCCGATCCCGAATAAGGACTGGGAATTTACGCCCGCGGTCAAGGCGGGGGACGTCGTCCGTCCCGGGGACACGCTGGGAACCGTCCCGGAAGGATTGTTCACGCACCACATCATGGTGCCGTTCGGGTTTTCGGAGGAAAACTGGACGGTGGAATCGGTGGTGCCCAAGGGCACGTACAACGTCCGCGATACCATTGCGGTCGTCAGAGATGAAAGGGGGGCGAAAAAGGAACTGACCATGGTGTTTACATGGCCTGTCAAAAAGCCGATCACCTGTTATGCGCAGCGGCTGCGCCCCGATGAAACGCTGATCACAAAGATCCGCTGTATCGATACCTTTCTTCCCATCGCAAAGGGCGGAACCTTCTGCGTTCCGGGCCCGTTCGGCGCGGGAAAGACGGTTTTACAGCACATGGAAGCGAAAAATGCGGACGTGGACATCGTCATCGTCGCGGCGTGCGGCGAACGTGCGGGCGAAGTGGTGGAGATCCTGAAAGAATTTCCCGAACTGACCGACCCGCGCACGGGCAGATCGCTGATGGAACGCACCATCATCATCTGCAACACGTCGTCCATGCCCGTTGCGGCGCGCGAAGCGTCCGTTTACACCGCCATCACGCTGGCGGAATATTACCGTCAGATGGGGCTTTCGGTGCTCATGCTCGCCGATTCCACCTCCCGCTGGGCGCAGGCAATGCGCGAAATGAGCGGCAGGCTGGAAGAGATCCCGGGCGACGAGGCGTTCCCCGCCTATCTGGAATCCGTCATCGCATCCTTTTACGAGCGGGCGGGCAAGGTGCGTCTGAAAAACGGAAAGATCGCCTCCGTCACCATCGGCGGAACGGTCTCTCCCGCGGGGGGCAACTTTGAAGAGCCCGTCACGCAGGCGACGCTGAAAGTGGTGGGCGCCTTCCACGGCCTCTCCCGCGAGCGTTCGGACGCGAGAAAATATCCCGCCATCCACCCCATCGATTCGTGGTCCAAGTACAAGGGAATTGCCGATCGGGAAAAAGTGGAAAAGGCGCGCGAGATCCTCATCCGCAGTACGGAGATCAACCAGATGATGAAAGTCGTCGGGGAAGAGGGGATCTCCGCCGAGGATTATATTCTTTATCAGAAAGGGGAATTGCTGGATGCGGCGTATCTGCAGCAGGATTCCTTCGATCCCGTCGACGCCGCCTGCGAACCCGAGCGCCAGCTGCGCGTGTTCGCAGTTCTGTACGAGATCCTCACTTCGCCGTATGCTCTGGAAAACAAAAACGAGATACGTATGTTTTTCAACCAGCTGCGACAGCAGCTTCTGGATTGGCACACGATAGAGTTCAACACAGAAAAATTCGATCAGCAGGAAGAGGCGGTAAGGCAGCTTTCCCGTTCCAAAACCTGCAAACAGGCGGTCTGATATGCAGAAAATCTACACGAAAATTCAATCGATCGTCGGCAACGTCGTCTCTGTCCGCGCAACGGGGGTGCGCAACGGGGATCTGGCGCTCGTTGGCAGCAGCTATGCCAACGTCATCAAGCTGGACAACGACCTCGTCTATTTACAGGTCTTTGCGGGGACGCAGGGCGTCAGCACCACCGACCCCGTCAAATTCCTGGGAAAACCCATGATGGTCTCCTATTCCGATCACCTGCTCGGCCGCGTCTTTACGGGTTCGGGCGTTCCCAAGGACAACGGCCCCGCGCTCACGGAAAACATGATCCCCATCGGCGGGCCGTCTGTCAATCCTACGCGCAGAATTGTCCCCAAAAAGATGATACGTACGGGCATTCCGATGATCGATATGTTCAATACCCTTGTCGAAAGTCAGAAGCTCCCCATCTTTTCCGTCTCGGGCGAACCGTACAACGAACTGCTTGCGCGCATCGCCATGCAGGCGGAAGTGGACGTCATCGTTCTGGGCGGCATGGGGCTCAAATACGACGATTATCTCTTTTTCCGCGACACGCTCGAAAAGAGCGGCGCGATGGGGCATACGGTCATGTTTATTCACACGGCGGCGGATCCCACCGTCGAATGCACCCTTGTCCCCGATCTCTCGCTCGCCGTCGCGGAGCGCTTCGCGCTGGACGGAAAGCGTGTGCTCGTCTTGCTCACGGATATGACCAACTTTGCCGACGCGCAGAAAGAGACGGCCATTACGATGGAACAGGTGCCTTCCAACCGCGGCTATCCGGGCGATCTGTACAGCTGTCTCGCCTCCCGCTACGAAAAGGCGGTGGACTTCGACGGGCTGGGCTCTGTGACCATTTTAAGCGTCACCACCATGCCGGGCGACGACGTCACCCACCCCGTACCCGACAACACGGGCTATATCACGGAAGGGCAGTATTATCTGAAAGGGGGCAGGATCGAACCGTTCGGCTCGCTGTCCCGTCTCAAACAGAACGTCAACGGCAAAACGCGCAGCGATCACCGCGCCCTCATGGACTGCATGATCAAGCTGTACAGCGCGTATAAAGAGAGCCTGGAAAAAAAGTCCATGGGCTTTCTGATGAGCGAATGGGACGAAAAACTTCTCAAATACGGAAAATTGTTTGAAGAAAAGCTGATGGATCTGCGCGTAAATATTTCGCTGGAAGAGGCGCTGGATCTCGGCTGGAAGATCCTGGCCGAGTGCTTCGAGCCCAACGAAACGGGACTTAAAACCAACCTGATACGCGAAAGATGGCCCAAAGAACTCAACCTCAACTAAAGGAGGGGGAACATGGGCGCAGTAAAACTGACTAAAAACGATTTAAAGAGGCAAAAAGACCAGCTCAGGCAGTTCGAGCGGTATCTTCCCACCCTGCAGCTGAAAAAACAGCAGCTGCAAATGGTGATCATGAAGTCCGCCGCCGAACTGGAAAAAAGGGAAAAGGAATACTTTTCCATGATCGACGGGCTGGACGACTGGGTGGCGGTCTTTGCGGAAAACACGGCTTTCGATGATGAGAAAAAGATAGAAAATCTGGTCATTCCCGATCGGGTCGTCTGTGTGCGCGAAAACATCGCGGGCGTGTCCGTACCCGTGTTTAAAGAGCTTACTTTCCGCGAGATCGTGTACGACGTGGCGGACTATCCCCTCTGGGTGGACGAAGCGCTGGTGCGTATGCGGGAGATCTCCCGCTGCAACGCGCTGTTAAAGACGCTGAGAAACCAGGTGGAGCTTTTAAATCGGGAACTTCGGCTCACCTCTCAAAGGGTGAACCTGTTTGAAAAGGTCAAAATTCCCGAGGCAAAGGAGAACATCCGCAAGATCGAGATCTACCTCGGCGACCAGCAGACCAGCGCCGTCGTCCGCGGCAAGATCGCAAAGAAAAAACGGCAGGGGGCGGCGGTATGATCGAAAAAATGAAAGCCGTCTGCATTGCGTCGCAAAGCTCGCACAAGGACGAACTGCTCACCGACCTGCGCGATCTCGGAATTCTGCACATCGCCGAAAAGAGCGCCGCCGACCCGCGGTTTTTGGAGGAATTTTCCGCTCTCTTCCGCGTCATGCAGGAGCTGAAAGAATACAAAGCAAAAGAGGAAGAGGGCGTCCTTTCGGAAGAGGAGTTCGACCGCCTGTATGCGGAAACTTCCGCCGCCCTCGCAAAAAAGGCGGAACTGCGCGAAAAACTGACGGGACTGCTTTTGGAAGAGGAGCGGCTCGGCCCGTGGGGGAATTTCGATCCGCAGGAAGTCAAGGAGCTTTTCGATACGGTGCCGCTGCGCTTTTACCTCATGGACAAAAAGGAGCTTTCCGCGCTCTCCCAAAAGGAGGGGATCCGCTATATCCGCCTGCGCCCCGTGGGGAAATCGGAGGCGGTCGCCGTGGTCGGACATCCCGAAGAACCCTTGCGCGCCTTCGAGTTTCCGCTCCCGCAAAAGGGACTGGCGCAGGTGCAGAGGGAAGCGGCGGAATGCAGGAAAGGCCTGGAAGAATGCGAGCGCACGCTCAAAGAAGCGGCGGGGCATCTGGAAAGTTTTCGGCAGAGGCTGTTGAAGGTACAGAACGCCGCGGAGTATTCCTCGGCGGATGCGTCCCTCGGCAGGGACAGCGGGATCGTCTGGGTGACGGGATTCATCCCGCAGACGGAAACGGAAAAGTTTTCCGCCGCCGCCCAAAGCCACGGCTGGGCATGGATGATCGACGACGCGGACGAAAACGACGCGGACGTCCCCACAAAAATACGTTACAACAAGGTCACGGCGCTCATCCGTCCGCTGTTTGCCATCCTCGGCACCGTTCCGGGGTATAAGGAATACGACATTTCCTTTTGGTTTCTCGCGTTTTTCGCGCTGTTCTTTGCCATGATCATCGGGGATGCGGGCTACGGCGCCCTGTTCCTCATAGGAACGATCATTCTCAATGTCCGGATGAAAAAACTCACCAACGTCACCCTGCTTTTGTATCTGTTGTCCGCAACGACCATCGTCTGGGGCGCGCTGACGGGTACATGGTTCGGCCTGGAAGGGGCCATGAAAGTTCCTTTTTTAAAGGCGCTCGTCATTCCCGGGTTTGCAAACTATCCCGAATATTTCGATGTGTCCTCCACGGCGGCGCAGAACAACGTGATGAAGTTCTGTTTCTCCATAGGCGTCATTCAGCTGGCGCTCGCGTGCGTCATGAACATCCGCCGCAAGATCTGCGGGAAAGATCTCGGCTGGATCGCGGATGTCGGCTGGCTGCTGTCCATCTGCGCGCTGTATTTTATGGTGCTGTTTCTCGTCATCGGGGAATCTGTCAACCTGGCGGCCGTCGCCTGCGCGATCGGGGCAGGGTTCCTGCTCGTCGTGCTGTTCGGCGGAATGTCGCCGGACAAATCCTTTGCGCAGGGCCTGAAAGCGGGGCTGGGCAACGCGTTTACCGCCTTTCTCAACACCATTTCCGCGTTCGGCAACGTCATGAGTTATATCAGGCTGTTTGCCGTCGGCATGGCGTCCCTCGCCATCGCGCAGAGCTTTAACGGGATGGCGGCAGGCTTCGGCGGCCCGCTCGTCATCGTCGGCATCGCCATTATGGTCATCGGCCACGCGCTCAACATCGTCATGGGATTTTTGTCCGTGGTCGTCCACGGCGTGCGGCTCAATTTGCTGGAATTTTCCGGGCAGCTCGGAATGGAATGGTCGGGCATCGCGTACGAACCTTTCCGCGAAATCAAAAAAGAAAAATAATTTCTGAAAAGATCAGGAGGAATTATGGAAATACAGTTTATCGGTATGGCTTGCGCTCTTGGCCTGGCCGCCATCGGCTCGGCTTTCGGGGCGGGGTATGCGGCGATGGCCTCGGTGGGAGCGTGGAAAAAGTGCTACGCAAACGGAAAGCCCGCGCCCTTCATGATGGTCGCCTTTTCGGGTGCGCCGCTCACGCAGACGATCTACGGCTTTCTGCTGATGAATTTCATCCGCAGCGCCTTTGAGGCGGGAACCGCTTCCGCAACGCTCTGTTTGTTTGTGGGTATCTTTGCGGGGTTTGCCATCGGTCTGTCCGCGTGGTTCCAGGGCAAAGTCGCCGCTTCCGCGTCCGACGCGCTCGGCGAAACGGGCAAAGGCACGGCCAACTACTTTATCGTCATAGGTATCGTGGAAACGGTCGCGCTGTTTACTCTGGTGTTCGGGCTTCTTCTGTTGCAGTGATGGGGCTCTGCTGAAAATCAGACAATTCAAAAACAGGCGGCTCTGCCATTTTGCAGAGCCGCCTGTTTTTGGTTTTTTAATCCATGTGAGTTTATCGGTTGGACTTATTTGATGTTTTGTTTGAATTTCATGACAATGTCCTGCGGAAAATCGCCGAAACCTTTTCCGAACAGATTCAGTCCGCCCTGGTGTTCCGCATCTTCTTTGATGCCGAGTTTCAGCCGCAGATGGTCGGAAGAATCGGCAAAAAAATCTTTGATCGTAATGCCGTTGCTGATCGGCTGGTTGTTCAGAAAGCAACCTTCCGTTCCGATCGTAAGCGTGTACAGCAGACCGTATTGTGTTGCGTTGAGGGGCCAGAATGCGGGGGAATAATTCCCCGCCCTCCCTCCGAAATCCCCGGGGCAGGTAAAGGTTGCAATTTCCTTTTCGTTTAACCAAATGGTGATGTCGCTCGGCCAGTCGTTGCGGTAATAGGGCGCTTCCGAACAGCATTCAAAAGAGAGTTCGATCTCATTGTAAAAAGGGTAAGCTTCAAGGTAATTCGGGAAATTATAACATACGGATCCATGTGAAAACCCGAGGATCTGTGCATTCAGCCGTTCGGGTGTAAATAAAAGGGAGGAGATCTGGTCTTTTTCAAAGAGATATTTTTCCGAACTCGCCATATATCCGCTGTTTTTTATGTTAAGTTCCACGTAGCTGCCGATCGGCATTTCCACCACAGTCGTTTTATGCCCTTTGGATAGCTCTTTGTCCAGGTAGGAGATTCCGATCTCAATAACTGCTTTATAACAAAGCTTCATATGTCCTTTCTTGGCGGGCTGGTACTGGATCATGATGAGATGCGCGTCTTCCAGCGCGTTGATGTGGTTGGAGACAGAGCTGGTCGGGAGGTCGAGCGCCTGCGAAATTTCCAATATATTCATGGGTTTTTCCGATAAAATGCGCAATATGTGCAATCTGTCGGGGGAAGACAGGGCTCTGCCAAGCGCAATCGTCTTTGCATCGTCGTTTTCGTCCATGATGTTGAGTGCCAGTTTTGCCGTTTTATGAAGCATACTTATTTCAACTCCTTTGAAACAGTTCATTTATAATTCAAATTTATTGTAACACAATGGGGCGGTAAAGTCAATATATCCGAATGCTTTTCGGTATTGACAGAGTGAGGTTTATCGTTTAGAATACAAGCAAGAGAGGCGTTCGGCATGGAATTATATGCGATCATACTTTTGTTTGTTCTGATTACGGTGGCAAGCGGAGGCGCGGGATTTTTTTATAAAAAGATCACATCCCTGCACGAAAAAGGGCAGGATATTCCCATTGTGCTCTGCATTGCGCCCCTTCCGCTTTGCATTCTGTTTGCTGTCCTTGCCTCTATATCGGGATGGCAGTGGAATCTTTGCAACGTTCTGTGCGGGGTTTGCGGGGGCATTTCCTTTCTCCTTGCGGTCGCCATGTTGTTGCTGGCTGTCGGGAAGGGAGATTATTCCGTTTCCGTAATCATTATCAATCTTTCCTTTTTTATTCCTATTCTTCTTTCTGCAATCTTTCTGGATGAAAAAATATCTCTTTTGCAGATCCTGGGGATCGCAGTTCTGTTTTTTGTCATTGTCTTTTCAAATATACAGCTTGGCGGAAAGGGCAAAAAGCAGGGAAAAGGAGGGGCAGATTTGTCGCAGGAGCAGGGAGGGGGGAAAGATCCGAGCGGTAAAGAGAGTTTGCCGAAACAGGGAGAAAAGAATACGGCAAAGGCGCCGTTGTTCAAAAAAAATGCAAACGTCTGGATTTTTTATGCGATATTGGCCTGTGTTTTCAACGGGCTTGTAAATTTTTGCCTGAAAGTACAGCAGTATTATAGTCCGTCGCAGGGGCAGGACACCTTTTATTTTATCATGTATCTTGTCAGTTTCCTTATAGGGACAATTCTTGTTGTGTCTGTAAAGGGTGCGCGGGTACAGAGGCGGCATCCTGCTTATATCCCGTTGGCGGCGGCAGGGCTGGGGCTGTGCGTTGCATTCAATTACTATCCAATGAGTTATCTTACCGAACAGGTGAGTGCCGCATTGCTGTTCGGAGTGGCTACGGCGGGGGCAATTCTGATGAGCCTTGTATCGGGGTGGATCTTTTTCAGGGAAAAGGTCACCGTCAGGAGCATTGTAAGTATTGTGTGCTGCATTCTGGCGATTGCATTGCAAATCGCAGCTTTATAAAAAGGACAAGGAGTAACCGATGAAAGACATTCATGCAAACCCGCAATTCCGAAGGGAAAATGCAATCAGCCTGAACGGAGAATGGGAGTTTGAAATTCTGCAGACCCCTTTCCTGGACGATCTTCTTTCGCGCTCTCTGAGCGGGAAGATCAATGTTCCGTTTTGTCCGGAAAGCGAGCTTTCCGGGGTAGGATATACCGACTTTATTACCTACTGTGCCTATGCGAAAGAGTTTATCCTTTCGCCCGAATATATGCAAAAGCGATTGCTTTTACATTTCGGCGCCTGCGATTACGAAGCGATTGTGTATGTGAACGGAACGCTTGCCGGCAGCCATCGGGGCGGATATTCGTCCTTTTGTTTTGAGATCGGCTCCTTGGTGCATGAAGGGAAAAACAGGATATTCGTTCTTGTTTACGACAATGTCAAGGACGATTGCCCTTCGGGGAAACAAAGTTTTCAAAAGGAATCTTTCGGCTGTTTTTATACGCGCGTTACGGGGATATGGCAGTCCGTATGGCTGGAATCCGTGCCGGAAAACTACATAAAAAGCGTGGCGTTTTATCCGAACATTGAAAAATGCGCCGTGCGAATCCGCGCAGACATCGAGGGTAGCGCTGAACTTGGCGTAGAAATTTATTACAAGGGCAAAGAGGTTGCGAAGAGTTCTTTTGTCCTGACGCAATACGGGGAGACAGAGATCGCTCTTTCGGAAAAACACTTGTGGGAGGTCGGCAAGGGGAGACTTTACGACGTCGTTCTGACGCTGGGCAGCGACAGGGTGCATTCTTATTTCGGCCTGCGCGAGTGCGGATATGACGGCGAAAAATTCATCCTGAACGGAAAATGTGTCTTTCAGCGCTTCGTTCTCGATCAGGGATATCACCCGAAGGGCCTCTATACTGTCCCTACAGAGGAGGAAATGCGTCGGGAGATCGGGATGGCGGTGTCGCTGGGATTCAACGGGGCGCGCCTGCATCAGAAAGTGTTTGAACCGCAATATCTTTACGAATGCGATAAGGCAGGGTTCCTCGTCTGGGGCGAACTTCCTTGTTGGGGAGTGGATTATACGGATCTTTCGGGGATCGGCAGCGTGCTCGGCGAATGGCAGGAGATCATTCAGCGCGACTTCAATCATCCGTGTATCGTCACATGGTGTCCCGCCAATGAATTTTGGACGGACGAATTCCGGAAAAATGCTTATGTGCGCATATGCGACCTGAGATATGTGCAGATCCTGTACGCGTTCACCAAGATTTTGGATCCCACCCGTCCGTGCGTGGATGCGAGCGGTGGATATCACACGGAAAGTACGGATTTGTACGACTTTCATACCTATGAGGGCATCATAAAGACGAGAAAGTATCTGGATGCCTTTGAAAAGGAGCAAAAGCTCATCATGCCGCTGTTGATGCCGCAAAGGGCGGAATGCAAAGCCGCGGAATACCGTGTGGGGCTGCCCGTCATGGCAAGCGAATACGGGGGGATCGCGTACAACCCGAACGCTGACGGGTGGGGGTATGCGAAGGCAGCTTCTTCCGAAGAGCTTCTCGGAAAGGTTGCGGAACTGAGCAAAGCATACATGGATTGTCCGCATTTGTCCGGAATGTGTTATACGCAGTTGTATGACATCGAGCAGGAACAGAACGGTCTGTACTATTACGACAGGACTCCGAAACTGAATGAAAAAGAGCGGGAATCCCTTCGTTCGGTACTCATGGCGCAGGCAAGGATAGAAGAGGAAAATTGACAGCGTAATCAGACTTTCGGGAGGGGAAAATGGATTTGGAAAAGAGAAGGTTCAGATGGAACAAAGCGAAAGAAAAGGTATTCATCTGCGTGATGATAGGCATTCCCTTGATACAGTTTGCCATCTTCTATGTATGGATGAATTTCAATTCCATCCTGATGGCGTTCAATGAAGGGCCGGAAGTGATCTGGACGGACGGATTTGTTTCCCTCGGGAAAGATATGTACGGATGGGACAATTTCCGCCGCATTTTTGAAAACGAATCCAAAGTGTTTTCTGTCGCGTTGAAAAATACTTTCCTGTTTTTCCTCGTGGGTACGATCGTATCTCTTCCGATCTCGCTGTTTGTATCCTTTTTCCTTTACAGAAAAATTCCTCTTTCCGGATTTTTCAGGTTTGTGTTTTTTATCCCGTCCATCACGACCGCTCTCATTTACGTTTCGGCGTTCACGACGTTTTTTGAACAGTACGGCCCCGTCTGGAAGATCTGTCAGATGATCGGTGCGGATTGGTCAAATCCCTTGGAAAATTCGGTGAAAGGCGTTCTGACGGTGATATTTTATTCCATTTGGGTGGGACTCGGCGTGAATATGCTTTTGTATCAGTCGGCGATGAGCCGTATCCCGGAAGAGGTCATGCAGGTAGCCCAGCTTGACGGCGTAGGGTGGGTGCGGGAACTGTTTCAGTTGGTGATCCCGATGATCTGGCCGACGCTTTCCATGACGATCCTGCTTTCCTTTACGGGGATGTTTACGGGCGGATCCATTGTCCTTCTCTTCAACAATGAGGGGCGCCTGTCCGAACTGAATACGATCAGTTATTGGATCTTTTCCAGGAGCGGCGAATCGGCGGCGGACGTGGACAGAAACGTCGCCGCGACGGTCGGGTTGTTCTTTACCGTTGTGGGTTTCCCGATCGTGATGGCAGTCAAGTATCTTCTCGGGAAACTCGATCCCGACGTAGAATTTTAAGGAGGGGAAGCATGATCGCGCACGGTAAAACTGACGGTAGAATCGGCTGGCTGATCTGCAAAGGCGTTGTTTTTGCGCTCTTCTTCCTGTATGCCATCAGTCTCTTGTATCCGATTTTTTTCACCTTTCTGACTTCGCTGCGCTCGCAGGCAGCTTACGATGCGGGCCATGTCTCTTTCATGGGGATAGAGGGGTTCAAAAGTTACCTGGAAGCGTTTGAAAAAATGGAACTGGGTGCAAACACCACTTCCGTTTGGGAACTGATCTTGAATTCGCTGTGGTACACGGTGGGAGGATGCGGCGCATCCATCATCGCCTCTGCAATGACGGCGTATGTTGTCGCAAAGTATCGTTTCCGCATGAGAAATTTCTTCTATGCCATGGCGATCTTTACAATGAGCCTTCCCATTGTCGGGCAGCTGCCCTCCCAGTTTGTCATTTATCAGAAACTCGGTATTTACAACAATCCGCTGCTGATTTTCTCCTTTTTCGGCGGGTTCGGGTTCAACTTTGTCGTTTTGTATTCCTGTTTCAAGGGGATCAGCAGCGAATATGCGGAGGCGGCGTTCATGGACGGCGCGGGGCATACGCGTGTGTTTTTGCAGATCATTCTTCCGCACGCGATGTCCGTGATAGGGGCTTTGTTTATGATCACCTGCGTCAACTATTGGAACGATTATCTGGGACCTTTGCTCTTTCTTCCCGATTGGCCCACGCTTGCGAGCGGATTGTATGTCTATCGCACGGCGGCGATCCGGGGCGGCGGAGTGAGTATGCCCGTGCTGTATGCGGGATTGCTGATCAGCGCCCTGCCGATCCTTCTCTTGTACGGGATCTTCAGCAAACAGATGATGAATATGACGTTCGGCGGCGGTCTGAAAGGCTGAATGGAAGGGGGGAAACATGAAAAAGAAAGCATTTTTGGCGGTTTTGATCGCATTGAGCACGCTGCTGTCTGCGGCGGGATGCGGCGGCGGAGAGACGGTGCAAAAGGACGACGGTGCCTATGAAAGGGCGCTGTCCGTTTACGAGAACGGAACGCAAGAAATGATGATCGGGGCGCACGGTTCGCCTCCTGCAACGGCGGAAAATTTCAGACAGGCGAAAGAAATGGGGCTCACTCATTTCTATGTGGACGATTACGGCCCGGAAACGCTTGCAGCGGCAGAGGCGGCAGGGCTTCGGCTGATCGTGAGTTCGCGCAACGCTTTGGGAACGGAAAATCCGTCGATTGACTGGAGCCTGGATTTTTCGGAAGAAAAGTATGCGTTGGTGGATGCGATCGGGTATTATGACGAGCCGATGCCCGACAAATTCGACCTGATCTCCCAATGGGCGGATAAATATAACGAAAAGTATGACGGGAATGCGCAAGCCCCCCTGTTTATGGTCAATCTGCACCCGATGGACGGCTTTCCGAACGCAAATTTTCCGGACGTGACGGATGAAGATTACATTCGTTCTTTTTGCGAAAAAGTTCTTTCCAAAATCAAAAACGACAGGATCCTTTCCTACGACCTTTATCCGATCCGCAGCCTGTGGCAGGAAAACGAGAGCGGAAAGCTTGTGGCGGTAAAAAATTATGTGGCCGCGGAGTGGCTTCGTTCTCTGGAGCTCATGGCGAAATACTCTGCCGAATACGGGGCGCGCGCACACGCATATCTGCAGACGATGGGGTTCTGGGTACCGTATGACGGCGGCTGGACGTGCCGTGTTCCTTCGGAGGCGGACATACGGTTGCAGGCGTACACCTCTCTGGCATTCGGCATCCGCGATTTTTCCCATTTTGCCTATTGGAGTACGGACGATTATATGTCCAGTTACGGCTACACGCTCGCCTGTACCTATCTCGACGGAACGCCGAATGATACCTATTATGCGGCAAAAGCAGTCAACGAAGAACTTTTGAAGCTGGACAGCACGATCCTTTGTTTTGAGCATCAAGGAAACATGACCTTTGTCGGCAGCGAGAACCCGGAGGGCATGAACACGGCGTTCAATATGCTGCGCGAAAGCGTCTCCTCCCTGGATGCCGTGAGCGACGTAGAGTGTACGGCGGATACGGTGATAGGGCAGTTCCGTGACGGGACAAACGGGTACGACGGACTGGTGATCGTCAATTACAACGAGACGAGCGACATCATCAACGATACGGTAGAGCTGACGCTGAAAGAGGGAACGGGACTGGCTGTCTTTCAGCGCGGAGAGTGGAAAGAACGCAGGATCATCGGCGGAAAGGTGACGCTGGATCTTGCCCCGGGCGACGGCGTATTTGCCATTGTCCTCAAATAAGATTTTTTGTCCGCGTAACCTTCGCGGGCGTGGGATACAAACTGTATAAGGAGGAAGTATGAATCTTGCAAAAAAGCTGGTCGTATTCGGACTTTCCGGGTGTCTGTTGCTGGGAATGTGTGCCTGCGAGACGGACAAACCGAAGGAAAATTCCGTACCGACAGAGGAAGAACTTCTCGCAGAGTTTTCGTCCGAAAAGGGGATCACCATCGGCGCATGGGGACAACCGTACCACAGTTACGAAGCGTACAAGTCTTTTGCGGACATGGGGATCACGCACATTTTCCTGGAAAGCGGGGGCAACAGGAATTTTGTGACGAGTGCGGACAAGGAAAACAGTTCGGAAGATCTGCTCGAATTGGAAGAATGGTTTCCGAAGCTTGGCGTAAAGGCCGTGTGGCAGCAGCGCTTTGATCCGGAAGCGAGTGTCGCCAAAAACACGGGGGATCCCTATTATTCCGATTACGAATGTACGGGTTGGCTGAATATGTGCGACGAACCCGTTTACGGGTGGCTGGACGCTCTCGAAGAGGCAATGGTCGAGTTTGACAGGCTGTACAAGGACAAGGATTATTATTGCTTTACAAACTTGTGGCCCTCCAGTTCGGGCGGCACCATCGGGGCGGATTACTCGGAATATGTCAGACGGTATCAGGAAATCGTTTCCAAAATGAGCCCCGGAAAGAGGATCATGTCTGTCGACGTCTACCCTCTTGCGGACAGAAACGGTCAGCTGAGCATCGACGGGTCGTGGCTGAAAAATATGTACGACGTAAAAGTGGCCGCGGAAGAGATCGATTCCGACTTCCATATGTACATCCAGTCAGTGGGCTATACACAGCATCGGCGCCCGCAGACAAAAGAGGAGATCGGTTTTCAGGTGTGGACAGATCTTTGCTTCGGCATAGACGGATATACCTATTTCACTGTGGCGGGGGACGGGTCATCGGACAGGTGGATGTACACGCCTGCGATCATCAAATCGACGAGCCCGACGGGCGAGCCCTGGATCCAGTCCTATTACGACGGCTGCAAAGAGGTAAACTGGGATGTGAGGAAGATTCAGTCCGTGTATCAGAGTTTTGACTGGAAGGGCGTGATCGGCCTGCAGGGGAGAAACACGGAAGAGACAAACACCGGCATATTTACGCTGAACAACGTGTCGCTTCGCCCCGGGGAAGGGGATGCGGACTTTTTGAAGAGCATCACGGCGACGCTGGCCACTGTTGCGGGGGTCTATTCGGCGGAGATACAGGACGGAGAGGGGAATACGGTAACGCGCGATGCCCTCATGATCTCCAATTATACCGATCCGAAGGACAGTTTCAGCGATGTGGTCACGCTCGAGTTTGCCGATGCGACCCACGCGCTCGTCTACTACGACGGACAATGGAACGTGCGCAAACTTGCACGCGCAACGCTCGAATTGCAGATCGCCTGCGGCGAAGGCGCATTTGTCATACCATATAAATTCTGAGTTTTCAAGGAGGAAACCGATGAAAAAAATTGTTGCAATTTTGCTTGCGCTTCTTATGGGCATGATGTTGGCGGCGTGCGGCGGAGGAACGGGGCAGAAGACGCCCCCGCCCGGCGGCGAACTGGACGAAGAAACCGAACTGACGGGCCAACTCAACATTTACGTCAACTTCCAGGGATACGGAAAGGATTGGACGGAGGCGCTGAAAAAAGAATTCGGGGCAATTCATCCGAAGCTTGAAATCAATATCGTGCCGGATATTTCCAACGCGACGGGAACAAACGATATCGAGAAGGGAACGGGACTATTCGATCTCGTTTTCTCGGGCGGCCCGCTTTCAAGGTACGGCATTCCCGATTCGAGCGGACAGACCAAACTTCTCGACCTTACGGACGTGGCAAACGCCATTCCGGACGGCGAATCGCGCTCTGCCGCAGAAAAAATGGCGGTCAACAACGTCAACGACATCTTCATGATCAACAATAAATATTATGCGCTGCCGTATATGTCGACGGTGGGCGGGATCCATTATAACAAAGTGGTCCTCGACAATGTGTTTGGGGAAGGAGAATGGGAATTGCCTGTAACGACGAGGGAGTTTATCGATTTTCTCGGACAGATCAGCGAAATCGAATCCAAAAAACCTGCCGAAACGCGCGCATACGGCATCACCATATCTCCCGAACTCGCATATTGGGGATATGCTACCGATACGTGGTGGGCGCAGTACGAGGGCTATGAAGATTTCAGCAATTTCAGCTATGCGGAATATTATGACGAGAACGGCGTAAAGCAGGTTGCAAAAGATGCGGCGTCTTTCAGAAAGGCTATGGATCCGTTGGGGAGGGAAAAGGCGTTTATCGAGCTGTCCTCGATCCTGGCGGCGCCGAACATCAATCCCGTTTCCGTCGATATAGAATTTGTCGATCATCAGAAGCAGTTTGCGACGGGGAAATACCAGCAGAACACCAACCCTTCCGCGTTTATCACCTGCGGAGACTGGTACGAACTGGAAACGCGCAGCGCCGTGATGGAAGCGGGGCAGCCCGTCCGCTTTATGAGGACGCCCGTCATCAGTTCGATCGTGGAGGAGCTTGAAGACAAAAACATGACGGACGAAACTCTCGCCAAGGTCATCCGTGCGATCGACGGCGGGGCTCGCAGCAAAGACGAAGTGATGCAGACAGCCAATGTGAGCCTGTCCGAAAATGATTTTGCGCGGCTGTACGAAGCGCGCAGGATGGTCACTTACCAGACGGGCAACCATGCGGTGGGCATTCCTGCGAGCGCGAGGAACGTCCGCGCGGCAAAAGAATTTCTCGTGTTCATGGCAAGCGATTTCGGTCAGCAGATCTTTGCCAAAGCGACGGGCGGACTGGTTCCCCCTTACGATTACGACATTACCAGTGACGAGAGCATCGTTCTGAGCGAATATGTAAAGAGCGTGCATTATGCTTATTATGATAATTTTTCGTTCCTGCCCGTTGCGCTGGACATTAAAGCGCCTCTGGTGATCTACGGGGGACTGGATACGTACGGCAACCTGAACAACATGGACGATCAGTTCGGCAACAATCATGTGGAGCCGGTATCCTATAACCAGAGCATTGTAAACGAACTCGCGAAAAAGTATGAGACGGTAGCCAAATTTATCAGCCCGACAGTGAGAGGTTAAAAAAATATATAAGGAGGAAAATATGAAACGTACTTGGAAAATGTTCACGGCAGTAGTTCTTGCGCTCACATTGTTTGCGGGTGTTTTGGCAGGCTGCAAGGGGAAGGCGCCCGAAATCACGCTGGACGGGGTACAGGAGTCGACGGAAGTTCCTTTCGGCGAAGTGTACACGCCGCCGTCCTATATCATCCTCGCGGACGGGGAGGATACGGGCCTGAATGCAAAAGTCAGATCGGACGGCGTGACCGACCCGGACGGGGAGCCTGTGCAGATCTCTTACGGGCGGTTCACTCCCGTCAAACAGGGCGAGTACACGCTTGTCTACGAATCGAGCGGTTTGACGGAAATGTTCCCCGATTTTTTCCAGGAGGAAAAGACGTGGACGCTAAAGATCAATGCCGCGGATAAGACAGGCCCTGCAACCACCGCAAAGGCGGAAGATGTAAATTACAAAGTCGTTTGGGTCGGAAAAACGGTACCCGTTCCCGATTTTACCGCTTCCGATCCTTCCGAAGTGGATGAATCCAAAACGGCGATCTATGTTCAGCAGCCTGACGGAACGGAAGTAAAAGTGGAGAACGGCATTTACACAACGCAGTCCGCAGGTCAGCACAAATGGCTTTATAAAGTCTGGGATAAGGTGGGCAACTCTTCCGTACAGGAATACGCCTTCAACGTCATTGAAGGGCCTGTCACGGTCATCGACGATTGTATCGGATATTTCGATCAGGAATTCGGGCTCTCGCAGATCACCGCGTACAACGCTTCCGCAGCCGTCGATGCAGATTTTGTCTGGGAAGGGATTGACGGCGCCCCCAAGGGTGCGATCGTCATGGAACAGTCCGTCGATCAGTGGGAGATCAACGGCGCCAGCGAATGGGGCGGACTGGGCATAGACGGAAGTATGCAGATCGAGCTTTTCGGGCCGTATATCGAAGAACTCAGCAAAAAATACGATGTTATATATCTGCCCATGTACAACCCCAACGATTATCCGATCGAAGTGCGCGTTTGGTTTGACAAATGCGTCAATATTCCCGCACACGGAACAATCAATTACGTTTTCCCTGCAAGCAATTACGACCGCGGAAGCAACATTCTCATGTACAGCGGCGATTATCAGGTGATCCATGACGTATACAGGACGACATTCTCCTGCGGTATGGCAAACGGAAGCCTGTTCAGCTTTACGGATCTGTTTGCGGGCAAGTACACAAACGATGAACTCGTGGCGTACTATGCAGAAAGAGAGGGGGTATCGGCCGAAGAAGCCGCTTCCGCCGTCAATGCGCTGGACTGGACGGGCCGCGAAAATCTCCTCATCGACTTTTTGAAAAATTCCGAAAAATGGGGAACGCAGAAAACACAGGAAGTTCTGCACACGATCATGCTTCCCAAGGGGACCAAGTGGTATATCGGCCCCATGTACGGCGTAAATCAGGAAGAGAAAGATACTGACAATGTGAAGTATCTTGCCGATCTCGGATATGTCGGCGGCGTCGCCAATGTGGCAAGCTACGGCGATCGCATGGTGCTTTACTCCAACTCCGCGGAATTCGTGGACGCGGAAAAAGGAATCGAGGGCGCCGTGATCTATCAGGCAGGTACGTACACCAATACGTTGGGCAGCGGCGTCGCTATCCGTCTGCAGAACCTGAAATACGACAGGGAAGATCTTGCCGCAAAGATGGGGAAGGACGACTATATTTCCTTCTGGCTGAAAAAACCTGCTTCGTGCACGGCGGACTTCAAAGTGCTCATCGGTTATACCGCTTACGAAGTGGAACCCAACGGCGAGTGGCAGGAGATCAGACTGTATAAACATGACATCGGATCGCAACACGGCGGCAAGGACGGGCTGGATTATCTGTATGGCGACAGCGGATACGAAGATCCTTCTACCGGAACGTGGATCACTACCTATCCGAACGATATCATTCTGCGTTTGCTGGGAAATTCTCAGGCGCTCGTGTATGACGGCATAGAACTGGCGATCTCCGGCGTTACCCTCCACCTCTCCGGCAGCGGAACGGAAGAGAGATTCAGCATGACGGTCGCTCCTGATGCGTACGATGCCGTCGTGGAAGGGGATACGATCGAGGTGCCTTCCTTTACGACCTCTTATGAGGCGAGCGACTCAGGAAAAACGGTCGCACGCAAAGAAGTTTATCTCGAATTCGGCGGCGAAAGGAAGCTGATGACAGAGACCTCTTATTCGGTCACACAGTCCGGCGAGTATAAGTGGATCTTCCTTGCATTGGATGAAAACGGCACAACGGTCTCCGAAAATCAGGTCGGATTTACCGTTATGAAACAGGCGACAACGCTGGATGTTCCCTATACTGCGGACAAGTGGGCGTCAAAATACGGAACTTTTGAAGCGGGGGACGGACACATTCTGTTCAACGGCAATGTAGGACATTGGGATGCAACCTACGTCGCAACGACAGGGCTTCTCAACGAAGCGTATGATTTCGACAAGGTCATCGTCACGGTGAAAAACCTTTCAAGCGAAAAGATGGGCGTATTCTTTGCCAACGATTACAACACAGTCTGGGCGGAAGTGGGTCAAACCGTACAACTTGAAATCACGGCGTCCAAACTGAAAGAAGGTTCGTATATCGGCTCGGACGGAAAACCTGTCACGGGGATCAACGGGCTTGCCCTGCATATCGTGCATTACAATCCCGAAGCGAGCGGCAGCATCGATGACGATATGACGAATATCCAAAAGATCCAGATGGAAATTTCCTATACGATGTATAAAGTCGGAGGGGAAATCGAGGTCGCTCCTTCCTCTGCCAAAGAATTGCCTTACGGTACGGACAACTGGGAAGCGAGGGTCGGCGGCGTTGCCGCAGGGACGGACTGCATTATCTACAACGGCGAACTCGGTTGGGATACGCATTTGCTCTCCGTAAAAGGATTGGACGAACAGGAATATACTTTCGATTATGCCGTATTCTCCGTGAAAAATACTTCCGGAAAGGACATCCGTGTGCGCGTCAAACGTGCAGACGTATGGGATTTTATCATTGTTAAAGACGGTGAAACCAAAGATTTTACGGTTGCATATTCCGACCTCTCGGACGCATACCAGAACAATGCGGACAGCTCTTTGACAGGGATCAACGGGGCCACGTTACACTTTGTCAATGTGGATGATTCAAGCGATAACTTCGGCGGCGGCAGCGGATATTCAAAACTGCAGGTGGAAGTTACCTGCACCCTTTATTCGTTTGCGTAATTGAAACGATCGGATCCGGGCGCTCTGCGCCTATCCGTAAATTGTGCTTTCACAGGAGCCGTCGGCCGGAAAAGGCCGACGGCTTTTCCGCTGCATGGCATGTTAAAAACATTGGGGAAGGAAAAGCGGCTTTCAGGTGCAGGGCACAAGGCAAAAAAGGGCAGATCAGGTGTTGATTTTTGGGCAAAAATTGCTGTATTGTCGATTAGATTTTTTCAAAGAAAAATGCAAAGGGGTTGTGATACTTCTTGCATTTTCGGCTGGCGTATGATATGATAAATTTCGATCATAAAAAATTTTTTCTTCTGCCCATAAAAATACGGGAGGGAAAAAGTTTTAAATTTACTAAAATTTCAGGTCAGACCGATCGTTTGACCTGAGCGGGGGTATCAGGATGAAAATTGTAACGCTCGGTGAAATCATGCTTCGCCTCACGTCGCACGGATATAGCAGGTTTGTCCAGACGCAGAAATTTGAGGCAAACTACGGTGGAGCCGAGGCAAACGTCGCCGCAACTCTGTCGGTCTGGGGGGAGGACGCCCGCTTTGTCAGCAAAGTCCCCGCGCACGAGATGGGGCAGGCGGTCATCAACACGCTGCGTTCGGTGGGCGTGGACACGCGTTTCGTGCTCCGCGGCGGGGAGCGTTTGGGGATCTACTTTGTCGAACGCGGGGCGGACAGCCGCGCGTCCAAAGTCATTTACGACAGAAAAAATTCCGCTTTTTCCCTTTCCGAAGCGAAGGAGTACGATTGGGATGCGATCTTTGCAGGGGCGGATTGGTTCCACATCACGGGCATCACGCCCGCTTTGGGAAAAAGTGCCGAGCAGCTCGCCCTTACCGCCTGTCAGGAGGCGAAAAAACGCGGGCTTACCCTCTCTTTTGACGTAAATTATCGCAGCAAACTGTGGGGGACGGAACAAGCCAGAAACGTTTCGGAAAAACTGCTCGGGTACACGGATGTGTGTATCGTCAATGAAAATCAGGCCTTGGAGCTGTTCGGAATTTCGGGCGAGAATGCAATGCGCGAATTTGCGGAAAAGTATTCTCTTCGGTGCGTTGCCTTTACGTACAGGCGCACGGAGGACGCGCTGCATAACAGGATCTGGAGCACGCTCTACTCGGAAGGCAAGTCGGTGAAGAGCAGGGAATACAGGATGGAAATGATCGATCGCATCGGCGGCGGAGATGCGTTTGCCGCAGGGCTTGTGTATGCGTTGGGTCATGATTTTAAGTTACAGAGAGCGGCGGACTTTGCCGAAGCGGCAAGCTGTTTAAAGCATTCCGTGCCGGGGGACGTCTGCGTCTGTTCTCTGGACGAAGTCCTTTCGCTTGCGGAAGGAAAGACTTTGGGAAGGGTCTCGCGCTGAGCGAAAACATTTACGATGAATATAAAGAACCCGATCGGGTTCTTTATATTTTTGGAAAGGGTGAATTATACTATTAAGTGCAACAGGTAAAGAAAAAAAAGAGTTCATACAAATCTGTGGTAAAATAGAGTTACGAAACCAAAATTTTGCCAAGGAGATCTGTATGAACTACAAACATTTTACCATAGAAGAG
>ERZ1643249.118-NODE-118-length-105382-cov-14.223713_pt1 | contig 105382 bp, 81 predicted proteins | sample MGYA00579263_ERZ1643249 | MGnify/ENA primary metagenome ERZ1643249 (study PRJEB29033, sample SAMEA4952264) | chicken gut metagenome | biome: Broiler Chicken; feature: Gastrointestinal Tract; material: Caecum | place: Ireland | collected 2018 | study: Broiler...
CCGTGCCGTCGCCAAGCGTTGCGGCATCACCAAGCATATCACGTGGCATCAGAGCAGACATACTTTTGCAACTCTACTTCTATATCGTGGCGTCTCAATTACTACTGTGCAAAAACTGTTGGGACATAGAAGTGTAAAAACAACTCAAATGTACAGTGCTGTTACAGATTTGACAATTGAAAGAGAACTCAGACGGAGTAATAGAGGTAACATTTGACACACTCCCATCCCTAAAAGAATGGGCTTTCTCGCACATTTAGTGTAAAAACAAAACCGGGAGGAATCCCGGTTCTGCTTAAATATCCTCTAATTGTCATTCTATTCCGGTATTACCTTCTATTACATAGTCGTAGCTGTCGTCAGAATCTTCTTGCGCTACAATTTGCCATTGAATACTAGTAATCATAGAACCAGAGTCAATTCCTGGCAGATAGTCAACTTTCCATTCGCTTTGACCGGCTTTCAATACAAGAATCTGGCCACTAATATCATCATAGTACGGATGAGTCTCAAAACGGTCACCTACTTCGACTTCATAATCTCCCTGAGACTTTACTCTAATCTCAAGATTTTTTGTGGTTGTATAAGTAGATGTGAAAGTGAAAATTGCCCCAGCATGACGCCAGCCACTCAGATACCCCCTTATGTAATTTGTGGACTTCTGTTTTTTGAATTTTGCGGTTAATGTTCTGTTAGAACTAACCAGCTTTCTTCTGCTTCTGGTCTTATTTCGGTTCGTATAGACGCTCGTACCGTCTGTCTTTTACCTCCGGAAAAGCTCACAGATGCTTATTTATCGAAGAAGCGTGCTCAACTCTCTCGTTGCACCGGCCATAGTTCCTTCTCTGATCTTTATTGATGTCTTTTTAGTGATTATATATTTAGTTAATTGAAGTTTCGCTTCCCCCATGTTTTTTCATGGGGGTTGCTTCATTTACTTTCATTTATTATGGATAAATATCGTTTTTTATTTCTTCTCCTTTTTTCATTTTTCAGTTTAAAGGGTTTTAGTCAGTTTTATTCAGCTCGTACTAACCTTATCGGTCTTGGTACTGGTAATCTCAATGTTGAGTTTGGTATGACTTTGAATAAGAAGTTCTCTATTCATCTTCCTGTGCAGTATAATCCTTTTATTTATAATAAGAGTAAGAATACTAAGTTTCAGAATCTAACAGTAATGCCTAGTGGGCGTTATTGGTTTCGTGAAAGTTTCATGGATCAGTTTATTGGCTTTTCTTTAGTTGGCAGCCGTTTTCATATCGGTAATTTATTTGATAACTATCGTTATGATGGATATGGTTTTGGTGCGGGTGTTTCTTTTGGTTGGACCTACCCCATGGCTTCCCGTTGGAATTTTGAGTGGGAAGTTGGTGTTGCCGGTCTTTGGACTTCTTACGACAAGTCTGTATGTAAAGCTTGTGGTTATACTTATGGTCGTGAACATAAGTGGTATCTCGTTCCACATAAGGTTGCCGTGAATCTTATCTATCTTTTTTAATAAACTTGTTTTCAGATGAAATCATTCAGAAACTTAATATTGACTTATAGCAGACGTGAATATTATGCCAATCTCTGGCGTCTGATTTGTCATTCCAGTTTGTCGAATACATTTACTGGAACTTGGAATGCGCATTCCACATGCCAATATCGGGTTGTTGATGGTAAGTTTGGTCTGATAGTTCCTTTGTGTAAGATAGGTCAAGGTGACAAGAACTATCAGTTTATGGTAGAGCGTCTTCCTTCTGTACAGTATGGTGAATTTAATCTTTTCTTCCTTGAAAACTGTGAATGTTGGTATGCTGTTTTCCATTCAAACTCTTATTATGCTTTTTATATAGATCAGCTCTTTTCACTGTTGAAGCGTATGGGTATTTATGAAGATCTATTACAGCCCTATACTTCTCAATTGGATAAGATAACAAATAAACGCGAATGGCTGATGAAGTTCTTACATTTTCTGGGTGATGCCGGTTTTTTCATCGACTTTTCTTCCTCTATTAAATATTGTAATTAATTCTTTTCTTATATGGATTCAATAATAAAACTTTTTTTTTGGCATGATTTAAATCATACTATTGTATGTGGTGACCATAATCTGAAGCAGTTTGATTGGGTATTATTGGCTTATTATGCTATGCCGGATAGTTTTTCACTTGATGGGCGTTTCAGTTTCGAACTTTCGGAAGAGATGTTCCAGAAAGCCAAAGAATGCCCTCTTTTGGTTGTCAATGATCTTCCTACAATGGAAACAAATACTGATTTTGAGAAAGTTCTTGAAGTATTATCATATAGGGTGGAACATCAGGGCAAAATACTTTTGGCCGGTAATCTTGAATACTTTCAATCATCGAAAGAGGCTATCATACAAAAGATTTATTCCTCTTCTTGCATCATTGACTTATCCCTTGGTGGAGCGACTGCAGAACAACGTGAGATGAAGCGGATCGACTTTACTCGGCCAATAACCATTGAAGGAGGAAAGGAAGAAATGACAGATTCTTGTTTCCTATTGGAAAAGCATATGGAGGCTTTTTTCTCTCGCCGGGATATAAGTGGTTTCCTTGAGAATACTTGCAATCTACAATCACTATGTAATGATGAAGAAGGATATCCTTTGCTTACCGGTTTTTGTAATATATCTACTGCATTCGTTTTCTTTAGTTCCATACACGTGACTTTGTTGGAGGCGCCTATCGTTCAAAAGTTGACCTCTTTTTTGAAGAAGCTTTATTTAGAGCAGCCTTCGGCTACTGTATACTTTCACTTTCCTTTAAAAAAATGAATGCAATGATAAAAAAGGACTGTACTATACACTGTTTTATCTATAACAGTGAGCAAAGCGTCGAGTCTTGGATAGAGGGGAGAATCTTCAGAATTTCACAGATAAAATAATGTAACTTTCCAATGAGTATAAGAAGTAAATCCATATTTTTAACTACCATTTCCATATTGGTTTTTAGTTGCACCTCTCCTTTGGTTTCTGTTCTTGAGAAGGAAAATGAACGAGTGAAGTTGAGTCAAGTCTCTCGTAAAGAAACAAACGCGAGGCGGATGGATACCTCTCGTGTATACAGTGCCGAAACAGAAAAAATGCTTAAGGAAAAGTATACGACTTATGATAAGGACGAAGTGACAGGTGAGAATATAATGAATATATCACTTGCTGATGTTACCATAGTTGCAAAAAGTAGAAATATTCCTGAGCGTGCCGGTAAGATCAGTCTTGATTTTAAGGTGGAAGTGCCTGCCAGTTTAATCAATAATAAGTGGCAAATTCGGTTAACACCTTATGCGGACAAGAATGGGCGTATAATAGAGTTTGATAAGATATTACTTTCTGGTGCCCAGTTCATAAAGCAGCAGACTAAGGGGTATCAGATGTATCAGAACTTTATAAATTCAATAATACCGGATAGTGCTTATATGCAGTATCTCTTTGATTCCAAAGGATATCAGAAGGCTCTTTTTGATATTGAAGAACAGTTTTATTATTCCTGGCAGAAAGACTTGCTGTCTCAACAGCGTTTTGTTGATTGGCGAAGTATCCGCAATAAACGTCATTTGTTGTTTAACGGACTGATGGAGCGTAATCGCTCCACTGTTAACCCTAAAAGTTGGAAAAAGGTCTTGCCTCAATATTGGTTGGAGCGTGATTTATCAGAAGCGCCAGGTCGTTGGAATAATTATCTTTCCCCGGAGTATAAGCTGGAACAGAAGACAATTACTGCTGAAGATTCAATCGAAATCTCCAAACGTTTCTTTGATTACAAGCGGATGATGGAGAACGAGCGTAAGAAAGCTCTTATAGATGATAAATATAAAGAGTATATCCGATTCCCCAGAGAAAGTTGCAAGCTGGATACAGTAATACAGGTTGGAGACAAATTCGAGTATTATTATTCCCAAAAGATTGATGCTGATGAAGCGATTAAGAAGATCAATGTGATGATTAATGGTGAGGTGATTGCACTGGATGAAAGTCGGTATAAACTTCCGCAAACCGATACCTTGACTTACTATATTTCCAGTATGGTCCAATTTTTAGACCGGTCTCCTAAATATAAACGGATTATTGTTTCTCGGCATGCCCAGACTAACATGACAGCTTACATAACTTATGGTGTTGGATCTACCAAGTTCATAGAATCAATAGGGAAAAATAAAGCTGAAATAGATCGTGTCTTGGAGACTTTGCATTCTCTAACTTATAGCGGTGAATTAGTTCTTGATAGCGTGAACATGATTGCTACTGCATCACCGGAAGGAGATAACTTCGCAAATAAAAAATTGTCCGGACTCAGAGCTAATGAGTTGAAACAGTATTTAATGAAGCGTACTGATGATACGGAAAGTCTGGCTCTATTTAAACCGTATGCTCTTGGAGAAGATTGGGACAAACTTACAGAGTTAATCCGTATGGATGCTAATATTCACAATCGGTCGGAAATACTGGCCGCCATCTCTTCAACAGGGAGTAATGACCTAAAAGAAAGTTTGCTACGGAAGTATCCTGATTATCCTTATATCAGGAAAGAGCTATATCCCCAGTTGCGTGCTGTAAACTTCAAATTTCATCTTCATCGTAAGGAGATGATAAAAGATACTATTCATACTAGTGTGATAGATACGGCTTATATGGACGCTATAAAACTTCTGGAGAACCGGAAATACAGTGCAGCTCTAGCTACATTGGATGAATATAGGGATTATAATACCGGGGTTTGTCTAATGAGCCTTGGCTATGATCAACGGGCCATTGAGGTTCTACAGGGCCTTCCGCAGAATGACAACACGTATTACCTCTTGGCTATTCTCTATGTTCGTGAGAAACGCATAAAAGAGGCCGTTGAAGCTTTTGAGAAGGCTTGCCAGCTTGAACCTAGCAAATGGTATCGTGGGCAACTTGATCCAGAAATCAATCAAATAATAACAGATTTTAAATTAAATTTTGAACAATGAAAGTAAAAACTATCATGTTAGCTTCATGTTTGCTACTGCTACTGGGAGCCTGTAATATGTTCCAGGAAGATTGTGGTATGAAAGGCTATTTGAGAGCTTATGTTTCTGATAATGTAGCTCCTCCAACGACGGAGGATATACAGGTTCGGTATTACGATTACTATTCAGGAGCAGAGTATACAGAGAAGCTTGGAGAACCTGACTATTTTGAGGTCAATAATCAGTTCCTAAGCCGAATCGCTACCGGTGAATATAAGTTTTTGGCCTATAGCTTATTTAACAACAAGGTGAGAAATGCGGAGGAGCTTTCTGCTATTGAAATCTATGCCGATACGGTAAATTCCGTAAAATATGGTATCCCCATAATAGCTAATTCACAGAAGTTGGTGTATACTGATTCTAGCGAAGGAAGTATCCTTCCGGAAGATACTCTTAAAAGGGTATTTAATTTACGTCCTTTGGTCCAGAAGATTGTCATCAACATCACTCTGAAAGGATTATCACAAACACATCAGATCACCTCTCTTGAGGCCATGTTGTCCGGGGTTATTACAGGGCGTAAAATATATACTAATCAGCCCATAGCAGATTATGCGGGGCTTGTATTCCCTTTTTCTCCGACTGAGGTTGATAATAGGTTTACCTCTAATGCTTTTGTTTTCGGGGTTTCTAACGCCATTCCTAATATTTTAAAAATAGAGTGTTTGGGTGAAACTTTTAAACAGTATTCTCAGGTCGATTTGTCTTCTGTTCTTAAAGACTTTACAGTTGACGGTATGGTGATCGATTTGGTCGTTGAGATCGGAGAAAATATGCTATTTGATAATATTTATATTGAGAAATGGCAAGATATGGAACAGAATGATATAAACTTTAATAAATAACGAATCATGAATATGAAAAAATTATCTACTGCATTTTTATGCTTATTTACTGTTATGGTTTCCTCTTGTACATCTAGTGAAGAGATAAATGATTTGCCTAGCCTGTCCATAAATGCTTATATTGGAGATCCTCAGAGTCGTGCTGAAAAGGCAGACTGGGAGGAAAATGATGCTATTGGCGTTTTTGTCTGTAATGGTACTATTGATAAACCTTACCTTGGGAATGTGGATCGCTATACCAATGTAGCTTTCCGTCATAATGGAAAAGGTTTTATTGCTCAGAACATCTATTTAGATGAGAACCAGGCCGAAGTCTTTGCTTACTATCCTTATTCGGGTACCAGCAACAATGGAATGGCTGTGCCTGTCGAGTCAAATACTCAGACTGACTATTTGTATGGGCATGCAGAAACCCCAGCTTCTATTACACAGAAGAATGTGAATATAGAGATGAAGCATGCGCTCAGTCAAGTGGTATTTAAGATCCGGAAATCGGCAAGTTATAATGAAGGACCAGGATTGATATCTGCACTGAAAATTGAGAATAATGATGCTGACAATGTGTTTAAAACAACAGGCACTATTGACTTAAGTACGGGACAAATTACTGGAACTTCTACCGATGGGGTATTGGCTCTTATGCCCGGTAAGCAGTTGTTGTTAACGGATACGTACCAGACAGTGAGCAGTATTTGTTTGCCAGTGGGTGCAACTGTCGGGAAGAATATAAGAGCAGTGTTTACAATTGATGATCGCCAATTTCGTTATGAATTTCCTGTTGGTACAACTTGGAAACCGGCTTTTAGGAATATTTATACTCTTACCGTTGAGAATAGTGGCTTGGAGATCGGTGGTGGCGGTACAGGCGATGGCGATGGTGGCAACGATGACGGTATAACCATTGAACCGTGGGGGGCTAATTCAGATAGTGACATTTCTTTAGTGCCAATCCTTTAATAAGACTTATGAGATATTTTATACTAACAATGCTTAGTGTTCTTCTTCTCTCGTGCAATAGAGATGAGGAAGATGCCAAACAAGGCCCTAAAGAAGTAATATTCTACCAGGAACAGACCCAGACGAGAGCGAATGAAGTTCTTGATTTTGAAGATGGGGATGCAATCGGTATCTATGTATTGGATAAATCTTCTAACGCTACACTACAGCCTGTTGGTAACTATGCGGACAATAAGAAATATGTCTTTAATAGTGCCAAAAAAGCTTTTGTCGCTGCGGATTTAGACAATCTGATATTCAATTCTCCTGACAGGAGGTTGGAGTTCTATGTGTACTATCCTTGGTACAATCAAATTACTGATGCTACCGCTTTATTGCATGTCGTTAAGGGGACTGGCAGGGAGGATGATTTTCTGTATGCCGTAAATAGCGATATGGATGGATCGCAATACATTCCTCTGTCTTTTAGGCATTTGCTTTCAAAGGTTAATGTGAAATATACCGCAACGGAGAATAGAGAAAACGCTCAAATATCGGTCCATACCTATACAGATACAAAAATAAATCTTGCTATGGGGGAGGTTACAACGATATCCAATAAACGGGTGGATCTTCCTCTTGAGAAAGTTTCTCTTCCTGACCAGCTCTGCTTTAAAGGGGTAGTAGTGCCACAAACTTGGAAAGCGGATGAAAAGTTTAGTACATTGACTTATACTGGTGGAACCTCCCATCCATTTTCTTTTGCAGAAGAAAGAACCTTTGCTTCAGGAGAAGAAAATGAAGTTTATTTTATGCCTAAAATGCCGGCTTATGATTTTACTGTAAGTCCGACTACATTATCTGTGCCTGCATTGGATAAGTCGGCTTATCCGTTTGTGGTCACCTCTCAAAAGAGTGACGCTATAAATGGAGTGAAATTACCTAATACAACAGTGGATATAGCCTATGATTTGACAAGTAAACCTGATTGGGCAACGGTGGCCAATGGGAATATTGTTTTTTCGGAGAATCGTGTAACCACTCCTCGTACTGGTACGATTACATTTACGCAAACAGAGTCTAACTTAACAACTTCTATTGATGTTCAGCAGGCCGCAGGTGTAATAACAAACAATTATACATTTGCTCTGAATGATGGCTCTGCAGAAGCATCATGGACTGGTGTTGCAGCTAAGGGAGCTACTAATACCTATACGATCGTTTCTATTAAAGATATTATAGTGAACGGGGTTAAGGATAAAAGTGAGAATATGTCCTATACTGCTTCAAGCAGTGTTGATTGGATTACGGTCAGTGGATCTACCGTTTCTGTATCGGAAAATCGTATTGCATCAGCTCGTGCGGGTACGGTTACGTTTACTCAGGCAGAATCCGGCAAGAAGATTACGGTGACTGTCCAACAGGTTGCAGGTGTAATAACTAATGATTATAAATTTACGTTGAGTGATGGTTCTACAAGTACTTCTTGGACCAGTATTGGAGCAGGTGCTACCTCTAAGAATTTTGCGATCGTATCTAATAAAGATGTTATAATCAATGATACGAAAGATCGTACAGAGAACGTAAGCTATAGTGCTTCAAGCAGTGCCGGTTGGATTACGGTCAGTGGATCTACCATTTCCGTATCGGAGAATCGTGGAGCAGCTCGTTCGGGTACAGTTACATTTACTCAGGCAGAATCCGGCAAGAAGATTACGGTGGCTGTCCAACAAGTTGCAGGCGTTGTAAGCTATAACTATAATTTTACGTTGAATGATGGCTCTACAAGTGCTTCTTGGAGCAGTATCTCTGCAAATGGTTCTTCTAAAGGCTATTCAATCGTATCTAATAAAGATGTCCTGATCAATGGTACAAAGGATCGTACTGAGAATGTAAGCTATAGTGCTTCAAGCAGTGCCGGTTGGATTACGGTCAGTGGATCTACCATTTCTGTATCGGAGAATCGTGGAGCAGCTCGTTCGGGTACAGTTACGTTTACCCAGGCAGAATCCGGTAAAAAGATCACTGTAACTGTTCAACAGGTTGCAGGTGTTGTGAGCTATAATTATAAGTTCACATTGAATGACGGTTCTGCAAGTGCTTCGTGGAGTGGTGTTTCCGCAAGTGGTTCTTCCAAAGGTTATTCAATCGTTTCTAATAAAGATGTCTTGATCAATGGTACAAAGGATCGTACTGAGAACGTAAGTTATAGTGCTTCAAGCAGTGCCGGTTGGATTACGGTCAGTGGATCTACTATTTCCGTTTCGGAGAATCGTGGTGCAGCTCGTTCGGGTACTGTCACCTTTACTCAGGCAGAATCCGGTAAGAAAATTACGGTGACCGTTCAACAATCAGCAGGCGTGATAAGCAGTAACTACACCTTCTCTTTGAGTGATGGTTCTACAAGTGCCTCGTGGACCAGTATTTCTTCTTCCGGTGATTCTAAGAGTTACTCTATAAATTCTAGTAAAGATATTCTTATCAATGGTGTTAAGGATCGTACGGAAAGCGTAGGTTATAGTGCATCAAGCAATGTGTCATGGATTACAATAAGTGGATCTACAGTTACCGTTCAGGAGAATATGAGTACTACGCCTAGAGGGGGTGTGGTGACTTTTACTCAGAATGAATCAGGTAAAACAATAAAAATAACATTACTGCAACTCAAGAAAAGTTCAGTAGATATCGAATAAAAAGATGAATAAAATAGTAAATGTTTTTTTATTTTCCCTATGTTACTTTTTTGTATCTTGTGGGAATAGTGATGAACTGATGGCAGGGTCTTCTGCTATGCACATAGCTTCTTGCTATGTAGTTAATAACAATACCCTTTCGGAGAATTTATCTTCTCCGATCGGGTTATATATAACTACGGTTGATAATAAACCTTATGGAGATTCTTATAGGAATTATGCAAGCCTTGTCCATGGAAATTGGATGATGAATACTCCTGTATATGTAGAGAGTAGGGGATTAGTCTATTCCTACTATCCCTATTCAGAATCGGACACTTCTCCTATTGTGTCTTTGGATTTGGCAAATCAGGTGGATCTTCTTTACGTGAAGAAGCCTATTGAGGTTAGTTCTGGATCGGCTTCATTGTCTATACAATTGTCCCATGCACTTAGCCAGATTGTAGTTTCTGTGGAAGGAGAAGAAATATCTTCTTTGTCATTAACTTCTTCACCCGTGAAGGGAAGTTTTAATATTTGTACCGGTGCATTCGAAGACTTATCCATGGGTGAAATAACCTCTTATTCGAATGAGATGCTAATAGTCCCCCACTTGTGTAACCAGGCTGATTTAAGAATCAGTTTGAAAGGAGGGCGGGAGTATACTTATGCAATATCCAATATGGATTATGTGCAAGGAGAGAGCTATACCTATAAGTTTAAACTAAATGAGGACCGTGAACAGCTACAAATCACTTCGGTGGGTGTTGAGGATTGGGTTCCAGGTTCTATTCATGAAGATTATTTAAGATAGTAAGATATGAAAAAATTTATATTAGTAGGAGCATTCAGTTGCTTGACAAATTTGAGCTTATTTGCTCAAGGTCTTCAGTCGCGTACAGAAATTAATTCAATGCTAAACTCTTGGTTGGTTCCTGTCTTGGGATTAGGACTATTTATAGGATTTGCAGGGCTTGTTTGGCATAATATCGATGGTATACGTGGTAAGAATGGAGCATCCAAACAAGATGCTTGGACCGCTGTTGGTGAAGGAATGATCTTTGTTATCCTTGGGATAGCTGCGATTGGGTATGTTGCTAATAAAGTTGCCACGATGAACTTTAGTATTTAATAGTACCATGGAGCGATGTAAAGTATATAAAGGTTTGGATTCACCATGTAGAATCAAAGGACTTCTGACCCGTTTCTTTTATGTAATGTTTATCATGCGTATCATGAGTGTAGGAGCATTTATCATGTTTCTTATTGAGCTTATGGAGACAGGAGATATGGGCTCTTTTGTAATAAGTGTAGCTATTTTAGTGGGAATCTTGGCCGTGTGCCAACGGATTTTCTATCGTCGTTCCAATATTCCCAAGGTTAAAATGAATAAAGCTATTTATACGATAACCAATAGAGAACTATATAAGGTAATCAATAACAAAAAAAAGACGCTTAATGGATAACTCTTTTTTTTACCCTATACATGATATAATCTTGGATACTTCCGGCCGTGGGGTGATTGTCGGGAAAAATGGTAGCTTGACTTATGTGGTCAAGCTCCATTTACCGGAAGTTTATTCGTTATATAAGACTGAACTTGAGGTGAGGCATTCTGCATTTACGACAGCGTTTTCAAAAATGCCGGATAATAGCTATGTACATAAGCAAGATGTTTTTCTGGCAAGAGAGTATCAAGCTTCCGATGCGGCTACTTCATATTTGGGAAAGGCGGATCAGGAACATTTTGCAGGGCGGAAATACTTTTCTCATACTTGTATGATCGGATTTACTCTAGCAAATTTGAATTCTCTTTCTGCTGCTTATGAAAAGAATATTTTCTCTTTCAAGGAAAATTTACGCAAAGAAGACTGCGATAGATTGGAGGATTTTCTCACTTCTGTCGAATTTGCAATTAATCACATTTCTTCTTTGCGTAATACCCGTGTTTCCTTTTTATCAGCGAGTGAATTACAGGAGTACTTGTTTGCTTCTGCTAATTTTTATGAAACAAAAGGTGTTAAGGATATAAACTTTGCAGATGAGATAATAGCAGGGAAAACTAGAGCAAGGGTATTCTCCATAACGGATTCGGAATATTTGCCTGATGAATGTCCGGTTTATGAAAAGGACTATACAGTGTCTCAGGAACAGTCTGAACTATATATGTCTTTTGCAGAAAACTTAGGCGGTATCCATCTGTATCATGACCATGTCTATAATCAGATCTTTTATTTTTATTCAGATAAAAAACTGAAGGATTCATTACGGAAGACTCTTGAAACACATATCCAAAATCGGGGATGGGATAAAGTCAACTTTCCTGCGAAAATAGAGAAAATGGAGGAATTGGTAAAGAATATCAAGGATCATAATGAGGTCTTGTGTTATGCACATTTTTCAATTTTGATTTGGGACAATGATGCAAGGGTTCTGGATAAGGTCGAAAAGCAGCTTCGTTCTGCATTTGATATACACTCAATAAACTATTATATGCCTTCATTTGGAAATTTGGCAAATATTTACGGAGGAGGAATATTGGGTTGTACCGCTTCGTTGGAACGTTGTTATATGTTCCAGACATCTTTATCGCTGGCTGTCACATTTTTATCTCATTATACGATCTTTAGGGATGATCCTGAAGGTTTGTTATTCAATGATCGGCTTTATCAGATTCCTTTGCGAAAAGATATTTGGGATGCAAAAAGTAAACGTATAAAAGCACGTAATGCGATTGTGATAGCACCTACGGGAGCCGGTAAGTCTTTTACGACTAATAATATTGTGCAACAGCTTCTTGACCAAGAATATACTATTGTTGCCGTTGAGTTTGGAAACAGTTTCAAACAACTGTGTTACCTGTATCCTGAAATATCTATTCATGTAGAATATGATGAAAAACAACCATTGGGTATTAATGCATTTGATTTAGATGATCAGCCAGTATCACCGGAGAAAATTGAAACATTGGTATCTCTTTGTCTCAGGTTGTGGCGCCAAACATCCGTTGATGTAAACCAAACAGTCGCTTTGCGAAAGTTTATAACTCAATATTATAGGACTGAGGCAGAAGGGCACTCTTTTCAAGGGTTTTACAAATTCTTAAAGAATAATTTCACGGAACTTTGTAAAGAGAATGAGGTTAATCCCGATTTCTTTAAAATGGATTCGTTTCTACATGTTTGCAGTGAATTTATGCCAGGTGGAGCTTATGCGAATCTTTGTGAAAGCGTAGGAGTGGCCAGTCATTTAAGCGAAAAGCGTTTTATTCATTTTGAGTTGACCAAGGTCAAGAGTTCCCCTTTTGTATCATCTGTGGTAATGAGTCTGCTGTTTGATGTAATCAATAATAAAATACTGTCTGATCCTTCTAAAAAAGGATATATCATTTTTGATGAGTATGCTGAAACGGCTCAAATGAAATCCCTAAATCCACTTGATATCAATATCCATCAGGCTGTGGCCACTTTCTATCAAAAGATACGAAAAGAAAACGGTGCTGTAATGACTATCATACAGTCACCTGTACAATTGCCCGATAACGAGTTTACGAAAGGGATTATTAGTAATACCCAATTATTGTATGTTCTGGAAGGTACTGATGTTGTATATGACGCTGTTGTAGATACATTTAAAATAAAGAATGAATCACAGGTAAATCAAATGAAGTCTATTCAGAATAATTACAGTTGTAGCCGTCCCTATTCCGAATGTTGGATAAGGTTTGGGCAGAATTATGCTATAACCGTACGGATAGAGGCATCTCAACGTAAATATTTGGCTTTTCAAACACAGGGTGAGATTAGAGCTGCATTGGATAAGCAGTACGCCTCTAATGGACATGATATGAAATTAGCTATTGAAGAATATATTAAAAACTTGAAATCATGAAGAAGTATATTTTTTCCCTATTGTTTTTCCTTGTTTGTATGTCTCATTTACAGGCTCAGATACCTGTAACTGATGTTGCTGTTAATACAAACATGACTCTGAATCAAATAGAGAATGCTGCGACCCTTGGTAGTCAGCTTGCTGAACTTACCTCACAAAGTCAGGTTCTATTTACGACCTTAAAATATGTTCAGGAGGTTTCATCTGCCGTTCGTGATGTAGCATATGCTAAAGATCTTATAGAACGTCAACAATATATTTTAAACCGTTGTAAACGTTTGGCAAAGGATGGGGAGAAACTGAGTGCTAATAAAATGAGATCTCTTTCAAACTGCCTGTCAAGTTTATTAACGACTAACTCTTCTTTGGTGTCTCTGTTGAACTCTTCATTGACTACCCGTTTTAAAATGAATGATTCAGAGAGACTACAATCATTGATGGGAGTAAAAGAGGAGCAGTTGAAGATTGTAGAAAATTTGAATAAAGTTGATCTAATTCTTTCTACTTCGCAATCAACAAAAGAACTTATTGAATTAAAATTTTTGAAATAATGGGGACCATAAAAGCTATTGAGGACGCTTATACTCAAACGAAAGGTTATATTGTTTATGATTCTTTTCAGACAATAATGATTGCTCTGGTTCTCTTTCTCCTTTTTACAAAGCTATGGGAAGAGTATCAGAAAAACATTGGATCTGGTAAGAGGTTTGATATTGCTGCTTATTGGGGGCAAATGAGAATTTATGTATTGGCATGTTTTATTGCATCTTCTTCGGGATTGGTTTTTAGCTTGACGGAATCCGTGTGTGCGGATTTGCAGGATGCTTTGGTTACTGGAATTAATGGTGATTCTTCTGAAGCTGTTAACTCTTTAACTCAGTTGGTAAACAAGCAAGAGGAACGGGTGAGTAGTCAGATGATTTTAGGTATATCGTTTGATGAAATTGGACCTTTGTCTTTTATTTATAAGGCTCTCTCCGGTTTATTATTAGGACTTGGTATTTTTTTATTTAAATATACATATACTTTTTTTATTTTAGGTCGTTATATGTATTTAATGATGCTTGAGTTAGTAGCTCCCATTGCGATAGTTCTGATCATACATGATAGTACTCGTAGTTATTTTTATTCATGGTTGAAGAATATGATTATATGCTATCTGTTGATTCCCCTCTTTTTATTGGCCGACAAGTTTTCTAACGAGGTTGCTTTAGCCTTGGTGTCCGGACAAGAGATGGCCGGCTCAGTTAGCGTAGTTGTTATTGTCTTAGTCGCTGTCTGGATTAAGTTTAAGTTATTTTCTGTTGTGCGCTCTAAGAGTAGCCAATTATTTTGATTGCTATGAAGTTTAAATTAAAGGATAAAGCACTAGCTCATCTCACTGTTCTGAGGAAAGGTACCATCGATTTTTATCTCTCCATTTTGCAGAATTTATATAGTGCTTTTCAAGTTGGGAATATCCCTATAAGAGTGAGATTGCTTCTAGGGGGCTTGGCCTTGTTGATCAGTTTTTTAATAACATTGTTGAAACATGCTATAAATTAGTGTATTATGGAATTAAATAGAGAGGAGTTTTTGAAAGGATTTACGGTTTATACCGATGGCAAGAAGAAACAGGCACTTTACTTGAAGCTGTTTTTTTTGTCTTTAACTTTTATAGTATTGGCTGTTCTGTATTATGCCTATTCTATTGTTGATACAGCAATGGATAAAGTTATTGTGGTTAATACTGGAGGAGAGATGTTGCCTGTGGAATCTTCAGAGCAGGAGACTTTGTATCGAGAGCTTTTGAAAACACATTGTTATTCGGTGAGTTACTACGTAAACAGTTTTGATGTGAATAATATCCGTTCAAATCAGGCCCGTGCCGCATTTCTTGTCAATCAAACAGATCTTAATTCCATCTTTGGTAAGTATCAGTATGATAAATCTTATTCTGACGCAATAAATAAAGGAGTTGTTTATCGGTGCTATTTTGATAAGTTGGAGCAGTTAGAAGTGATTGGAAACGGTAGTGAATATCAAGTTGTTTTCAGTTCTACATTAAGTATTACTGATAACCAATCAGTTCTGCGTTTTAAGGTTTTGTCTACTGGAAAAGCAATTAGAGTAAAGCCTCGTTACCCAGAGAATCCAACAGGCTTTTATTTTACGAGTTATACTCAAGAGTATTATCCAATAAATGAGGAATAACCCCATGATGAATAGTAAAAAAAGATTTTATTTTATGGCCGCAGCATTATTTGTGGCCGGAGTTTTGATATTACTGACTATTATGGACTCCCCTGCTCCCGATATGAAGAAACAAGAAGTGGTGTTGCGGGCCGATACCAAAGATATTACTATAGATGATATGATGAAGAATCTGGATGGCAAGAAGATTTCTTCAACCTCAGAGCAACTGCCACTGCGTGAAAACGTTTCTCAGGAATACTCGGATGTATATGTTGATGATCCTGAAAAGATAGCTAAAGTACAAGAGTTGATTCGCGCAAATGAAGTAGGCATATCTTCGGGTATAGAGGATATGGAGCGTGAGCGCTCCGGAAAAGGGACTGCTGATAGGGTTACGGAGAAAATGTCTGTGCGTTCCGAGGAGGTAAGAACTACTGTTCCGTTAACTCAGAGTGATACTTCCAAGGAGCAAGAAGCAGATGGCATAGAGAAGGATACAATTGAGCCAAAATCGCTCATTCCGGAAAAGCCTTCACCTTTCAATAGCATATCTTTAGTTCATTCTAAGCATAAGAATGTAATTAAAGCTTATGTTTACTCGGAACAAACTGTAGAAGAGGGAAATACTCTTGAACTCCGTTTAGGTGAAGAAGCCGTTAGTGATAATGGTATCCTGATTCCTAAAAACTCACCTGTCTTTGGTGAAGTGACAAGAGTCGATGGTAAACGTGTGATTGTCAAGATAGATAATATCAATTACCAGGATAATATTTTGCCATTTAAAAAGGTCGTTTATTCTAAAGACGCTTTACCTGGAATTTATGTTCCGGATAATCCAAAAGCAGAAGTTACCAAAGATGTTTTGGGAGGTGCTTTAGATGGCCTTCCTAGTAATGTGCCCGGTTTGGAGGCGGCATCCAGAGTTGCCGGAGTGGTTGCGACTACAGCTGCCGCTGCAGGAAAGCAAGCTATGTCCAAGAATGTAAGAAAGGTACGGGTAACTATTAAAACTAATTATGAAATTTTTTTAAGACCAGAACAAAAATAAAAACATGCCATGAAAAGAATCGTAATTTCATTAATGACTATCTTGATAGTCTCTGGTTTGAGATCACAGACTATTCAAGAAATTCGTTCGTCATCATTCTCTGTTTCTGCATATAAGACATTTCACCTGATTTTTACCAATGAAGTAAAGTATTTTTCCATTGGTGATGAAAATGTTGCCGGTGAGAAGATAGAGGCATATCCGAATGCAATACGTCTAAAATCGACAGTGCCTACATTTGAAGGAATAACAAATATGAGTGTTGTCACAGCTGATGGGCAATATTACAGTTACAATATTTCTTTTACTAAGGACTTATTAGAAAGTTATCTAATAGTAGGGAAAGAATATCAGAGACCTCCTAGGATATCAGTCAGTGACAGCCAGCAAACACATTTGATTTTTCCCGAAAAGATTATTTATGTTGATTATGGAACCACGGATGTTGAAGTGGTAAAAGCTTCCGGAGTAGATAATATTGTAGCAGTACGTGCTGCAGGAAACTTTACTCATTCTACCAATATTAGTGTTGTTACGGCTTCTGAGAAATTTTATACTTTTGATTTATCCTATTCGTCACAGCCAAGTCATGTATCATTCGTTGTAGATCCAGGTGCTAATGCAGCTAGTCGAAGAGTAGCGCTTCTTGATAATAAGGAATTGAACAGTGTGCAACGTGAAAATCTCAGGAAGGAGATCAATTCCCGTATACAGTCTTTGCCTAAGCTTTACAAGGACTATGCAGGGATGCGTTTTTCCATTACGAATATCTTTATTGATAAGGATATCCTTTTCTTTAAATTTCGCTTAACGAATTATAGCAATATTGATTATGTGCCAGATTTTGTGCGTTTTTATATTCAAGATGCGAAGAAGAGAAAAAAAACAGCTATCCAACAGATAGATCAGAAACCTTTGTTTTTCTTTGATCTTCCAGAAAGGATTCCTGCCCATGATAGTAAGACATTTACGGTAGCTCTTAATAAATTTACAATACCAGATAAGAAAGTTTTGATAATTGAAGTACAAGAATTAGGAGGGGGACGTCATTTTAAGTACAAACTTAAAAATGCACCTATCATCAGTGCAGAGATTCTGAATCCAGGGACACGTGAAAACAGAGTAGTACCTAAACAAATATTTTATTGATATGCTGAAGGCATGGTCCTTAGTTTTGTGTGTAATGGCTTCTCTTCCCTATTCTTTATTGGAGGAGTTGGCCATAAAATCCAAATCGCTTTATCCTGTGATGGAAGTCGTGGATTTATATCATAGAGCGAATATGTTAGATAAGATACCTTTGCACTGCCCTATTAAAGATAAAAGACGTATTTCGTCTGGATATGGTCGTCGGAAGGACCCATTTACAGGAAAATATAAATTTCATTCAGGAATAGATTATGCTTGTGATTTGGCGACAACTGTACACGCTGCTGCTAGTGGGGAGATCATTTTCGCAGGTTATCGAGGAGGATACGGTAAGTGCATTGAGGTTAAGCATAAATACGGATTTACTACAATCTATGGTCATTTATCAGAGTATTATATAAAAAGAGGAATGTATGTGAGAATGGGACAGATTATTGGCTTTGTTGGCACAACTGGTCGTAGTACTGGTTATCATCTTCATTATGAAGTGAGGAAAAATAATAGAGTGATTGAACCTTTATTTGTTAGTTATGGAGCAAAACGATAGATTGTACGAAGAGAGAGATAATTTTATGTTGAGTTGTATTGTTGATTATGGATTTATGGCTATGCCTCAGGATTATGTGTTTCTGAAGAAATACTCGTTATTGAATATCTATTTTCAGATAATAGCTAATTCGACAGCGGGCAGAGCAATTCAACACTTAGAAGAAGCGGCAAAGTCACAAGCCTCACTTCAGATCAATACGACTTGTAATTTTGATGTGCTGCATCAATTTTATGTAGAAAATGGCCGAAAAGCAACTCAAACCTTATTTGGTTCTAACAAGATATATTGGAAACGTTTTCTGAAGACACTAAAGAAGACAGCAGATGAAAACACTAGATAAAATCCATAAAATAATTCAATTGCATAGGTTAATACAATCAGGGAGAACAGGGTCCTCTAAGAAACTTTCTGTTTGCCTGAATTTGTCTCAGCGCACTGTGCAACTATATTTGGATGAACTGAGGGATTTAGGTGCAGAGATTTCATACGATCAAATAGGATGTACTTATTACTATAAAAATCGATTTGATATAGAATTTCACGTATCCATTGTAGTAGAAGAAAAAAATAAATAAAAACGAAAGGTTTTTTCGCCTATTTACTTTTATATTTGTAAATCATTATAATAATTAATTAATTATGAAAAAGTTATTTTTATTCTATGTGTTATTTGCACTGGTTTTTGTTACGGGATGTAGCAGAGACGAATTTGAGCAGGAAATAGTTAAGCCTGTTATTCCTGAAGGTAAAGCTAATATTACTATTGCAGGAGATGGTATGGTTGGCACTAGAAGTTCAAACGGAAAGGTTGAATTTACAGGTGGCTACGCCACCGGAGCAGGGTTATATGATGGAGATGCTACAGCGGAAGTACAAGCAGTTCCCTACTCAGGCTATCAGCTAGTAAGCTTCACTGGTGGTCCTGTTGATGGCGATTTAAATAAATTTGAAGGCTCTGATCGCTATAATTTTCCTGTGCAACGTCAAGACTGGAAGTTTAATGTATCCTTTAAAAAAGAGTATTCAATCACCCTTATAGCAGAAAGCGGAGGACAAGTCACTGGAGGTGGTGTAAAGGTTGAGGGCGATGTGTGTACAGTTACAGCCAGTCCTTTCATGGGAAATCAATTCGATGGATGGTACGAGGGAGGTAGTCTTGTGAGTTCATCTGACAGATATTCATTCACGGTTAGTTCTAACAGAACAATCCGATCCTGATTTTTCTATTTTTTCAAATCCCATAAGCGTTGTTTATATTTAAAGTTTTTAACCTAATTGTGATGTTGAAATATTTACTTTTGCAAATATAAATATAAAGTTTGAAACTCTAAAAAAAACTTCAATTGATTATGATTTATTAACGAAGAAAAAAAGATTGGAGATAATGTTGTTTTACTTCACTATTTACTATTAGGGCACTCCCCTATCGGGTCAGGCTATCCATTGCAAGTCCTCGCAAGCTCCGGGCTTTACATTCCTATCCTTAGTGCAAAAAATAGTAGGGAAATAAAACTATACGCTTAAGTAAAAAGATAAATATTGTAAATGTTATAGTTTTAAATATTATAAAATATAAGAAAAATAATAGTTTTAAATATTTGTATTGTTGGCTGATTATTAGTATCTTTGTATATCAAAATAAAGATAATACTCATTTAAAACTGGTTTAGCTGCCAGAATAAATTAATAGCAAAAGTAGTATGGAGAATAGAGCAATTATTAATGAGATTTATAGAACGATTATGAAAGCAGGGATAATTCCTCTCAGTTGGGGAATAAATACTTTTAAGGCTACTTGGTATAGAGGTATGCCTACTTTAAAATTCCATGTTAATGGATTTATGCATAAAGGTGATGTAGCGGTTTGTCTTAATAGAGGAACAGATCTATATGATATTTTTCTTTTTGGAAAGAATGATCATGTTACTTTCATGGAGGGAATCGGATGTGAGGAGTTGGTAAGTGCCTTGGATTCAGCGATTGAAACTGATGACCCCACCTCTAAAGAGTATGGAATTAAAGTGCGTAAATTCCTATTTGAAACACTAAAAGAATTATAGAATAATCTGGAGGGGACTCCCCTCCTATTCCCGTTTAAATCGTATGGATAAGAAAGTGAAATTTACTTTGAGGCTAACAGAGGAAGACCTTGAAATAATAGAAAGTATTAAAGGTGATATCGGAGAAGTAACGACAGCAAGTGCAATTAGATATATCATTCGTAATTATGCGAGTTTGCAAACACGCTTTCATCGATTGATCCGACAGGGTAAAGAGAAAGAATCTAAATTTAAATCTGCATGTGATTTATTGGACGCAATTGAAAACTTTAAAAAATATAGGGAAAAAGAATAAGCTGTATTGTATTTGTTTTATTTTTTAATATTGTAGAAATATAAAAAATAAATAGTTTGAAATGTTTGTGTTTTACATTGATTATTAGTATCTTTGTATATCGAAATAAAGATAATACTCATTTAAAACTGGTTTAGCTGCCAGAATAAATTAATAGCAAAAAGTAGTATGGTGAAAGTTAAAAAACAAAATGCTGTGGTGGAAAATTCTTTTTCTTTAGTGGGAATTTCATTAATTGATCGAAGTGAATATAATCCACGGACGAACTTTAATGAAGAAGAATTACAAGAATTATCAAAGAGTATTAAAGAAAAGGGAGTTATTCAACCGATTGTTGTTCGTCCAAAGAATAATTGTGATGGACGTTATGAAGTTGTGTGCGGAGAACGCCGTTATAGAGCTGCACTCTTAGCACAATTGGATATGATTCCTGCATGTATTCGTAATCTCTCAGATGAGGAGGCGGAAGAGTTGGCTATTACGGAGAATTTACAAAGGAGAGATATGACTCCTATTGAAGAAGCTAATGCTTTCGCACGGTTACTTAATAAAGAGAAGTATGATTATTCTTCTTTAGCTATGCGCTTTGGAAAAAGTGAAGTATTTGTAAGAGGACGAGTTAAGTTGATTCAGCTAATAGAACCCTTTAAAAAGATGCTTGATGAAGAGCATATTACTATTGGTGTCGCTACTACATTAGCTAATTACTCTACGGAAATTCAAGAGATTGTATTTGCTGAGCATTACCAAGAGGGAGTTCCAAGCTATTATAGTTGGGACAGAAAACGTCCTACAGAACTACAGAAAGCTATTAATTCGGCATATTCGACCAATTTAGATCGTTACTCGTTTGATAAAAAAGAGTGTGAGACATGTGTCTCTAATACAGCCAATTTTACACTTTTTGATGATGAACTTTGTCGGAATTGTATGAATAGAGCTTGTTTACAGAAGAAAAATGAAGAATATGTCTTAAAAATTGCAATGACATTAAAAGAGCAGTATCCAGAATATCCGTTTTGCCAAAGTAGGTGGGTGCAAACCCATGGAGGTGTCTTGGATAAATTGAAAGAGGATGGACATGAGGTGTTGAATGTTGATTTACTTTTTGAAAAAGAAAAACCTGTTATACCTGTTAAATCTGATTTTGATTCAGAGGACGAATATCAAGAAGCAATAGATGATTATCAGCATGAGTGTACTGAATATGACGAAGCCATAGCCGAGAGAGAGGAAAAAATAAAAAAAGGAGAACTCCTGCCATGTATACATATAGAACATAATAATGCTTGTATCCGCTATGCTAATAAAGAGAATGCTATCTAAACGAATATTGCTGATGGTGAGTTGGCCAAGTTGTGCCAAAAGAAAGAGAGGAATACAGAGATCTGCTCAGAAAAGATACGAGAAGAATTGAAAGATTATTTGAAGCAAGTAGAAATTACAGATAAAGAACTATCAGATATTGAGGTGCATTTAGTTTATTTTTTCATGCTCAAAGAAATGAGTTATGAGTTTGCTGAGAAGTTAGAGTTATGCCGAGTGCATTATCGCGATATATTAAACTTTAATGATTCTCAAAAGAAAATGATTGCAAGGACATATATTATTCATCATTTAAAGGAAATGTATCTTGCTACTAATGATGTGATGGAAAGTAACCCATTGAGAGATTTTATGCTTGAGCATGCAGCTGGTGCTGTAGAAGAGATTGATAATAGACTGCTTGAAGTATATAGAAAGAGAAATGAACGCTTAGAAGAAAGGATACTAGCTTTAAAAGAAAAGGAGGTGTAAATTAGAGAATAGATTGGGTAGGGACTCTCCTACTCAATCTAAAAAAAATAGTATAACATTTAATCTGTTTACAATTGTATTATTTAAAATGTTTATTGTTTTGTTATTGGGAAATATAAAAAAAAATATTTTTAATAATGAAAATATTCTTATCTTTGCAGTAACACTGGTTAGGTCACCAGATAAAATAAGGACTATGACTAAAAATAGGTAGAATAGTCTTTTCCCTATTCTTTAATCCCATGCAATACGATTATGAAATTATATCTCAATAAAATCAAAAGAAGAGGTAGCTTTCGATAAAGCTACCTAGTGGTTAATAGAACGTTTCTAACTAATGGAAAATTGTGAAATACTCCATTGGTGGTGTATAGGCATGTTGTGAAACGTGCCTATATGTTTATTTCTTATTTCTCTAAGTTGTGGACTAATTTTGGTTGTGAATGTAATATTTAAATAGTTTATTATTGTGATTTTCTATAAAATAAATAGTTTGAAATGTTTGTATTTTATTTTGGTTATTAGTATTTTTGTATATCGAAAATAAGATGATATTTATTTAAAACTGGTTTAGCTGCCAGGATAAATTAATAGTATAGATTATATTAATAGGAGATAGATTATGGAACTGCATGTAGAAGCATTTTGGAGTGTAGATGGTAATGGGTATCGCAAATATCCAAAGGTAGGTGAGAGTGTGTGGGAGTTTTTCAAAGTAACAGAGGACTGCCAATGCTTTATGAAGGAGGCTGTCATGGAAGTCACTAAGCAACTTTGTATAACAGGTCAGACTATCCGTTATGTTAATTTGACAGTCTGGATCGTTGGTAATGTTATTGAGGAAATATTTGTGGATTTCTATACCAACGAAGGTGCTAGTAGGAGATTCGAGTACAAAGACGCAATCTCTTTAGTGGATTTTGAGTTTTCGGCAAAGAAAGCTTCTATTGGAAATGAGATTTTGCGGCTTGTAAGAAAGGGGCAAAATAGGTGGTCCTTTGAATTAAAATTTAATATGTTAGCAATAATTTTTCTATATATCGGATTGATGGCAATTAATTATTGGATTTTTAAAGACTTTGTAAAGAGTTCATTTTTTGCCATGATGGGATTAATGTCGTATTGCTGGTTTATTGATCCCATAGTGAGCAACCATCGATATAAAAGAAAAGATGAAAGGAACACTTATATTGTAACTTTAGATGTATAATTAATGTTTAGCACGCCAACTGTAAAGGAGCAGTTGTAGGGGATAGCCCCCTTTAGGGTTTGTATCACTATGTAGTAGACCGATAGAATCGGTCTACTTTTTTTATTAGATAGTCTTTGATTGAAAAATAAAATAATAGGGAAAACAATATTTTAAATAGTTTATTATTTTGATATTTTATAAAATAAATAGTTTAAAATATTTGTATTTTACATTGATTATTAGTATCTTTGTGTATCGAAATAAAGATAATACTCATTAAAAACTGGTTTAGCTGCCAGAATAAATTAATAGCATACCTGATTATGGGAACAAAACAGAAAGATTCTCAATATTTGAGATGGTTGCATAGAAGAATTATCAATTTGTATAACTATCACGTGAAAGCCTCTTTTACATACAGGACTTATGATGGTAGCTTTGCATCTCAGAAATTAGAATTTTTGCGTAACCAGTATACAAAAAAATTAGAGGAATGTTTAACGAAAATACAAAGAAACAATGAAAGATCAGCGTAAGTTACTTAACTCCTGCTTGAATAACGAAATTCCGGCGGTAGTATTTCAGGGAACAGATATCTGTGCTGTGGAAATATTAAAGGCAGCACAAGATATTTATCGAAAACACGGGTGTAGTGAAGAATTTCTTTTTGATTGGCAGATGCTTATTGAAGATGTTATTGCTTTTCAGAAAGAATGTGTTGATATGGTTAAATTGCCAAAATTATCTTCTGTCGAAGCTGAACTTATCAGAAAAGATATGATAGGTAATGATTAACGACTAATAACTGATTAAACATGAATAAAATGATATTATACAACTTGACGACCTTATTAAGAAGAATGTTTAGAAGAACCAAACCGATACAGGTCACATCAATGGCAAAAGCAGAATGGGAAAACGTCATTTTAAAACTTGACATCGAGTTTATCGCTGTTACAATAGACTGCTTTAGCTATCGTAAAAAAAGAAAGCATTATATTGAGAATATTCCCAAGGTAATAGATCCTCAAAAAACAATATTTGATATGACAAACTATCCGGGATATGTGATAATCTATATATCAAATAACGATGACTTATATACTTTACGCGAAACGTACAATAAAATATATAGCTTATATGGTGAATCGACTAAAATAGAGCTGTTAACAGGTAAATTCTATAAGGATAAAGACGGTGAAGCATCGAACGTAATTCAATTTTCATTAAAAGAGTTACCTATGTCATCTATGTATTTCGATCAAATAACAGACTCCATATAATTTAAATATGAATCAAAAAGAATTTAATAAATATCCCCAAAAGCTCCAAAGGCAAGCAGAAAAAGATTTAAAGTATTTGCTAAAAAAGAGGAGAATTGAAGAGAAGATACGAAACTCTTCAGGTTTCTGGCACTTTATTTTCAATCTTCAAAAAGAAATACTTGATCTTCAATATCCATTCCATATCTCTATTCTTGGAGTTCCAGGAAGTGGAAAAATGATTAGGAGATGTTCTAAGTGTGGAAAATCGCAAGACGATGGTGTTGAACTGTTTGATTAATTTATGTTCAAGCGAATATTAGGAACATAGGAACATAGCAAGTTGTGCTTTGGGGCACCCGAAATATTTCCGGTGCCCCAAAACTACTTGCTAAAACCTTTCCCTCCAAAGTCGGGAAATATGTTCAAATAAAAAATAGATTATATTGAACTATTGAATCAAATATATTCATTACCTTTGCATATAGTTCAATTTAATGATTGATATGGAAGATATAAATAGGCTCAAAATAGTTTTAGTCGAGAAAAAGAAAACAGGTAAATGGTTGGCAGAACAATTAGGGAAAAATCCATCAACGGTTTCCAAATGGTGTTCCAATGTGGCTCAACCGGATTTGGCAACACTTGTAAAAGTCGCTAATCTGTTAGGGGTTGATGTGCAAGAACTGATAAAAAAATAAGATAATGGCAAAAAAAACAATACAATCAGTAGAACCAAATATTGCGGATTTGGTGAATGGTTGGTTAAAATCATACCATTTGGATTACAAATTAGAGCAAGAGTCTTTAAATACTGAGATTGATCAAGCTCTCAATGACTATTTTTCCAAGAACGGAGGACAAGGAGGAAACAGACCTGATGCTAAATTACTCTTACGTGCAAACGATGGAAAAGATTATCCCATTTTAATAGAATATAAGGGATATGAAGATAAGCTTGTTAAGTTAGATAGCGATGGTAATGTCGCGAATAGGAATAAGAAAAATGAGCCAGACTTTACAAATATCAATTCGTACGCTGTTAATGGTGCTGTTCATTACTCTAATGCCCTACTGCATTACACAAGCTATACAGATGTTATAGCCATTGGTGTTACCGGCTATAAAGAATCCAACGGGGAACTCAAACATATAATCGGTGTATACTATGTATCCAAAAGTAATTTCGGTATCGGGCAAAAGATAGGTGAATACACCGATTTATCTTTCTTGAAAAAAGAGTATTTTTCCGCATTTATTGAAAAAGTCAAGCAATTGTCACTTCCTCAGGAAGAACTCGAAAAATTAAAGGAACGTAGAGAGTCGGAAATAACAGCAAGCCTCATAAAACTGAATAATGACATTTTCAAGAGCGAAAAAGGTCTTAGCGAGAACGACAGGGTATATCTTGTTGCTGCTTCCATCATGGCAACGCTTGGTGATGTAAATAATAATGTTTACCCACTTACAAAATCCGATTTGAAGTCATCAGATGAAAGAAATAATACAGATGGCGATATTATGATTCGAAAAATCGAGTCGTTTTTGGATGCCAAGAATCTACCGAAAGACAAAAAAGACCTGATTGTAAGAACTCTGCAAAACACGCTCACTACCGATAATATCAACAAGGCAGAAGGTGGTGAAAGTCAGTTGAAACGTGTTTTTATAAAAATAGTGGACGATCTTGGGATATACTATAAAATCGGTCTGACTACGGATTTTACAGGAAAGCTATTTAATGAAATGTATTCTTGGCTTGGATTTACGCAAGATCAGTTGAACGATGTTGTATTAACGCCATCGTATGTAGCAACTCTGTTGTGCCGTTTGGCAAGAGTGAATAAGGATTCATTTGTCTGGGATTTCGCTACCGGATCTGCCGGACTTCTTGTTGCGGCTATGAACGAAATGTTGATTGATGCCAAAAATACAATTAAATCTCCCGAACAATTAGCCCTCAAATCTGCGGAGATTAAGGCAAATCAGTTACTCGGATTAGAAATTCTTTCTAATGTATATATGCTTGCCGTTCTCAACATGATTTTGATGGGAGATGGTAGTTCCAACATTATCAATAAAGACTCGTTAAGATTTAACGGTCATTATGGATTCGGTAAAACGGATGAAAAATTCCCGGCTGATGCATTTATCTTGAATCCCCCATATTCTGCTGAAGGCAGTGGAATGATATTTGTTGAAAGGGCTCTTTCTATGATGGATAAGGGCTATGCAGCTATCATTATTCAAAATTCAGCTGGTTCGGGAAATGCAGTAAAGTATAACAAGAATATATTAAAGCACTCGACATTACTTGCCAGCATAAAGATGCCGATTGACTTATTTGTAGGAAAATCAAGTGTACAAACTCAGATTTATGTCTTTAGAGTTGGAGAAGCGCATCAGAAAGATGATGTGGTAAAATTCATTGATTTCTCGAATGACGGATACACTCGTTCTGCACGCAAAAAAGCAACACAGAATCTGTTTGATACAGACTGTGCAAAAGAACGCTACCAAGAGGTGGTGGATTTGGTTCGTTTTGGAAAATCCAAACTCAATATCCTTTCAGATAAAGAGTATTACGAGGGACACATTAATCCGGAAAGTGGCAAGGACTGGAATCAGACTGCTCCCATTGATACCAAACCTACCTTAGAGGATTTCAAAAAAACTGTTAGTGACTATTTGGCGTGGGAGGTATCCACCCTTTTAAAAAATCAATCAAAGGAGGACGAACGCCTGGGAAAATAGATGCCTCACTTAACAAACAACTACAAGCGGTTAAGTGGGGCGAATACAGAATGAGCAAGTTATTTAAGCTACAAAAAATTACAAAAATATTATCCAAGGAAGATTTGTCAGACAATTTTGGTTTTCCTGCATATTCTTCCGACACAACCAATAACGGAATAATTGGATACACTAACTATCCTGAATTCATTTGTGACGAAACACATCCTGTTTTCGTTATATTTGGAGATCATACAAGATCATTTAATATCGCGACAAAGAGTTTTTCCGTTCTTGATAATGTAAAAGTGCTTTTACCGACTGTAAACAACATTCGTTGTTTATTGTGGATTGTTACCGCTTGGAAAAAACAGATTCCCAATTTGGGATATGCGCGTCATTGGAAAATTGCTAAAGATTGCTTCCTAAAACTCCCTTCCAAAAACGGTCAGATTGATTTCGATTTTATGGAGTCTTTTGTGACTGAGCTGGAAGCTCAGCGTGTGACTGAGCTGGAAGCTTACTTAAAAGTCTGCGGATATGACAATTATGAATTATCAGACGAAGAAAAGAAATCTCTTCATAGATTTAAAAATCTTGGTTACAATGATTGGGGATTGTATAAAGTAGGGAACTTATTCGATCGAATAGAAACAAAAAGATTACCCTATAAAGCTAAGGAATTACCAAAATATCCCATCGATGATTATGTGCTTCCTTGTCTAACGTCCAGTTTTCAGAATCAGGGTTTGAATTACTATGTTCCAACAGAAGGAGCGACAGTATTGAGCAATGTTATTTCCATACCTTCCAATAGTGATGTTTATCGGGCGTACTATCAGTCTAGAAATTTTACGGTTCTTTCCGATGCGTATGCTATAAAGTGGAAGTCAGAAGATGATGAAATCACTCCTAACCAATACCTGTTTATGGTAATGTGTATCAATAAAGTGACTGACTTGCCCTTTTATTCCTACAAGAATAAGCTTGGAGGTTGGAATGTTGTACAAAATAAATATATCAATTTACCAGAAAAAGACGGAAAAATTGATTTCGCATTTATGGAAACATTCATATCTGCTATCAAAAAAATGGCAATAAAGGATGTTGTGCTTTATAGTGATCAAAAGATAAATTCGACTAAGGAGATTGTTTTAAAATCGCAATAAAATTCAATAATACAGAAAAAGATGAGCAAATTACATGTCAGACATATTGCAAGTAAATTGCAAGAATTATACAAAGATAAAATTGATATCACCGATGGATATAATGAAGAAGAAAAAAAAACACTTTTTTTGACTCGATCATTTGCTGCTTATTCATTACAAATACTTGCAGGAGTAAGCGTAGAAACTGCGGCTATGGCAGTAGTTGACGGTAGGGATGACAATGCTATTGATGCTATTTATTTTGATAAAAAAGAAAAAATATTATGGCTTGTTCAAAGTAAATGGATCAAAAGTGGACAAGGTGAACCGGAAACTGGTGATACAAGTAAATTTAAAACCGGAGTTGCTGATTTAATTGATTTTGAACTTTCACGATTTAATACAAAAGTACAAGCCAAACAGCAAGATATAGACGAGGCATTAAATGATTATGAAGTTAAAATCAATATCGTTTTAGCATATACTGGTGCAGATTCATTTTCCACGCATAATCAAAGAATTGTAGATGATATGTTGGATCTTATAAATGATTCCTCAGAAATTGCATCATTTGAGAGATTTACACTCAGCCAAGCCCATAGGTCATTGTCTGGGATTATAGAAGGACAACCTATAAAAGCAGAAATCGCTATTGAGAATTGGGGAAAAGTTGAAACTCCTTATAAAGCGATATATGGTGCTGTAAATGGTTCCTCTTTTGCCCAACTATGGTCGCAATATAGAAGTCGTTTATTTAGTGAAAATATAAGGGATTTTTTAGGTAAAAGTTCTGTAAACGATGATATTAAGAGTACTATAACCAATGAGCCTGATAACTTTTTTTATTACAATAATGGAGTTACGATATTATGCCAAAATTTTATCAAAAAACCTGTAATGCTAGGGCGAGATACAGGACAATTTGAAATAAATGATTTAAAAATAGTCAATGGAGCACAAACAGTTGGCAGCATAGGTTCTGTTTATGAACAAAATCCTGAAGCGGTAGAATCGATTAGTGTATTTGTTAAAATTATATCCCTTGAAAATTGCGAAAGCAATTTCGCCAATAATGTTACTCAAAAGACAAATACCCAAAATAAGATTGAAAAACGTGATTTCGTATCATTAGATCCTCAGCAAGAGAGGCTCCAAACAGAATTGGCTTTGGATGGTATTACATACCAAATAAAACGAACAAGTGATATTCTTTCTGGAGAAAAACAATGTAATGTAGAGGAACTTATGATTGCTGTAGCATGTTCATTAAGTAATGTAAATTATACTGTCTTGGCAAAGCGTGAAGTTGGTAAATTATGGGAAAATATTAGTTCTGCACCATATATTGATATTGTTAATGACAGGTTGACTGCGGTTAAAGCATGGAGATGCATTGAAATAATGAATCGTCTGAGTTCGTACATTAAAGAAAAGTCTAAATCTATTAGTGGTAGAGAACGTATGTGCTTAATTCATTCGAATAGATTTGCGTTGCATTTGATTTTAAATCAAATTAATCCACAGATTCTATTAGATCCAAACTACGATTTTAATACATTTTGCACAAATGATTTATTGCCTTTAATTGAATCTACTGAAGAAAAAATATTTTCTATTGTTGAAGAACGATATTCTCAATCATTAGTTCACCAAGTATTCAGAAACTACACTAAATGCCGTGATATAAAGGACAAGGCAACTGGCAGCGTTAATCATTAAAAATTAGGGAGAATCATTATACAATCAAGTTCATGAACTCAAAAGTACTTCAACAATACCTGCTTCGTGAGTTCCCGCAAGAGAATGCCCGTTGTGAATGGAAAGAGATGAAAAATCTCAAAAACTCTTTTGCCGGAGACGAGAAGAATGATGTTATTTCGTATGTCTCCGCCATTTCCAATATGGAGGGAGGACATCTTATTATAGGAGTGCAGGATAAAACATTGGGAATAGTAGGTACAGATTTGTCTAAGTTTAATCTGAATGCTCAATCTGCAGTATGGAAGATATTGGAGCATTGTACAAATCTGTCATCCGAAGGACTTTGTATTGACGAATATGCTACTGACGATACACAAAAATAGCTAGAAAGAGAATAATAGATAATAAATATGTATAAAAAGAAAAATAGTCGGTTTATTCAAGACGATGATATTATTGTCTTTAATGTGTTGAAACGAAATGGTCCTAAAAAAGTAGTCGGTCCCTTTTTTGAAGATAGAAATATCCAGTATGCCATTGAAACAGAAAATTCTTTAATGAAAGTGATAGAACTTTCAACTGGGACTATGGTTATATCGGCCGAAATTAAAGATACTCCCAGATCTATCATTATTCAAGATCTAAAGATAAAAGTTAGAGCTATTAGGACGGAAGAACTGCTTAGAGCTATCGATGCCATGAATATTATATTAGCAGAGAATAAGGTTGTCTTACCTGTTAATGAATATATTACCTCAATTGAATATACAGAGGTAGAGTATAAGGTGTATAATCGATACGGTAGCGACATCCCGATTGTTTCCCTCAATCAATTAACTACTCAGCATTCTGTAAAAAGGAAGTTTGTTGGCAAGAAGGCTAAGATAGAGGCTATTAAGAGAAGTTTTGGGGTGGAACTATCTTTAGATCTGACTACTGATGACGTGAATGAATATATTGCGAAGAACATATTTAATACTCCCAGGTGGAGCGCGTACCATAGAACATTTAAGGAAGTGGCCAATGAAAAAGAGATGGTCAATACAAGGATGGAATTTAAATACTCTTTAATTGTTCAGTTTAGAAATATGAATCTATCTTTTGATGATGAAAGAGTACTGCATTTTATTATTTGTGCACTAATAGATAGTCCACAAGAAACTTATCAAGGACTTGTCAATCCAATTATATCTATACAAAAAGTATTATAATATTAAAATAGTGTAGTATTATAATATTTAATTATTTATTTAGTATAAAATAATCTAAAGCCACCTTATTTGTTCTTTATTCACCTAATTGATATAAATAAGGTGGCTTGCATCAAAACTCCAGTATTATTTTCCCTATTATATTTTTTTGATCAATTAAATCGAGGAACGGTTATCTGGTATTGATGTTGCAATTTATATTTGATAAGTGTAGGAGTTTCTATTTTTCCATAATCTGGATCTAATTCTATATCTCTGATCATATGGTATATAGTGTCTATTGCTTTATCGTCAAGCTGATTAATTCCTTCTTCCAGGAATGGGTGCGATACGTCGCTGTGTAAGTAATTGTTAAACTTAGATTTAACCCGTTGTTTCGTCAACGGTAGCCTATGGACAGATGCACCAATAGTAATATACTGTATCAAAGCTGTCCAGACAAGGTAGCCCTTCCGAAAGGAGCAGTCAGAACCGTGAGGGAAAGACAATGGCTGTTAGTATCATACAGTCAGGGAGCTTGGCTTGGGTGGTATGGTTAGCGTAAGCGAACTGTCGTCTAAACGTCGTAAGGTTGAAGAAGCCAAAGATACTGATAGGCTTCAGCCCAAAAGGGAAGCAGTCGGTTATTCCTCTCCATTCTGGGAATACACGAACAGAGTACTGCCGGTGTAATAGACAGAACCTAACCCACTTATAAGTTACTTGCACGGAACGTAGTAAGCCCGTATTTCTCCTGCCAATGACAGGTAAGCAGACCGTAAGGAATGCCGAATGGAGTGCGGGTATAGGATTGCAGAAAAAGCGAATGCCACCCTGTAATGGGGTGAATAGGGATTGAAACATCATCCCGCTGCGAAAGCAGGCTGACTTCTGCGGTAGGTGATTCTTTACAAGAAACTTTTAGAACTTTTAAAAGGAGAAAAGCAAATGAACGAAATTAAAAAATCGTGTGCATCGACTGACCAAACGCAGAGCAAATGGGACAGTATAAATTGGCTCAAATGCGAAGCTGCGGTTCAAAAGCTACAAGCGCGTATTGTAAAGGCTCAAAAAGAGGGTCGCCACAACAAGGTCAAAGCCTTGCAGTGGACACTGACCCACTCGTTTTACGCTAAAGCATTAGCGGTAAGACGTGTAACTTCCAATAATGGGAGTAAAACGGCTGGCGTCGATATGGTAACATGGAAAACGCCAGATGCTAAAGTGTGTGCAATAACCGAACTGAAAAGGAGAGGTTATACACCCCAACCTCTGAGACGAGTACATATCAGAAAGAGTAACGGGAAATTAAGACCATTGGGTATACCAACTATGAAAGACCGGGCTATGCAGGCATTGTATCTGATGGCACTGGCTCCCGTAGCTGAAACAACGGCTGATGCCAATTCTTATGGTTTCAGAAAAGAAAGGAGCACGGCAGATGCCGTTCAACAATGCTTCAATGACCTGGCAAGGACGACATCCCCACAATGGATCTTAGAAGGTGATATCAAAGGTTGTTTCGACCATATCAGTCATGAATGGTTGCTTGACAATATCCCTATGGATAAAGTTTTGCTCCGTAAATGGTTGAAAAGTGGATTTATTTTCAACAAGCAACTTTTTCCGACAGAGGAGGGAACTCCTCAAGGCGGCATCATCTCCCCAACTCTTGCAAATATGACTTTGGACGGACTGGAAAAACTGCTTGCCGATAGCTTTCCGATAAACCGCTCGAAGAAAAATTACTATACTCCTATGATAAATCTTGTTCGCTACGCGGATGATTTTATTATCACAGGAGAGAGTAAGGAGTTGTTGGAGAACCATGTTAAACCATTAGTCATTGAGTTTCTTCAAGCAAGAGGGCTTACCTTATCAGAAGAAAAGACTAAGATAACTCATATAGAAGAAGGGTTTGATTTTCTTGGGTTCAATATCAGAAAATATAAAGGCAAGTTTATCACAAAACCATCCAAGAAGAGTCGAAAGAGATTTTTAGATAAGGTTCGTGAAATAGTGGACAAGAACAAGTCTTCTAAGCAACAATCTTTGATACGATTGCTAAACCCAGTCATTAGAGGATGGGCGAACTACTACAAGGGGTGTTCTGCATCGGAAACTTTCCGTAAAACAGATGCACAAATTTTCAACAAACTATGGCGATGGTCTCGCAGAAGACATCCCAAAAAAGGTAAACGATGGATTGCCAACAAGTATTATCACACTGTAAGAGGTAGAAGCTGGACTTTTGCCGTACCGCTTGAAAACAGGAAAGTGGATAAATACCACACTCTTGTGAGATTGTCGGATACGAAAATAAAGCGACATATCAAAATCCGCAGTGAGGCCAACCCATATGATGCCGATTGGAAAGATTTCTTCGATCAATACAAGACCCGAAGAATGCTTGCACACTTAGACGGCAAGCAATATATCTATCGCCTGTGGAATCAGCAAATGCAATGTTGCCCTGTGTGTGGCAAGCACATCACACGGGAAACTCCCTGGAAAATTACTGAAATGACAGGGAGCAGTAGAAAGGCGAAAGTCCTAATACATGACCATTGCAGCCGAATTACTAACAGAAATAAATGGAAGTTACTATGAGCCGGCTTTTAGTTACAAATAAAAGTTTTGAATTGCTTGAGCCGTATGAGGGGAAACTCTCACGTACGGTTCTTAGAGGGGAAAGCTCCCGTAAGGGGGCTGACCTACTCGACATAGTCGAATGGTAGAAGTTCTATCAATTTGTCTATGATAAACTGTATATGGTAAGGACGTAACCTGGCCAAACGAAGTACCGCTAGATGATTGTTTGTTTCAAAATTGACTCCTATAATTTTTCCCCCACTTCCAAATAGTGATTTTTCTATTGTTATACTAATGTAGAATGGAAGTTCACCATTTTGATATAACTTGTGTATAGCACTTTCCACCGGATCTAATATTCGCATTTTGAGCATAGAGTTTGTATAATTAATCCCTAATGTTGCTTTTAGAGATTCTGGCGTACAGCTATATAGGGAGTTTTGTGTTAATAGATCATATAATATATCTGCTTTTAGATTGTATTTACTCAATGCATTCACGAAAACAGCTTTGATGAAGCTATTAAGAATTGTTACTTTTTCATACGGATGTAGATATAGTTGCAATGCCTTATAGTCATGGATTATTTCCACACCCTCTTTAGTCGATTTTATTTTGCGTACTAGCGGGTAGGCTAAGAGGTTCTGAGGATCTTCAAGTCTCTCCTTTATAATTGTCTGAATATAGATCGAAAGTGAGAACATAAACTCTTCTGTAGTCTTGAAATATTTTAATATGGTTTCCGAAGAGATAAAAGAATTGATTGTCCCAGATATATTTTCTTCTGGAAGAGTGGTATATATTTGATCGTCAAAAATATTTAGTAAAGTTATTATTTGATTATAATGAAACATGATACATTATTTGTAAATTGCCGGGAAAATATTTAGTTAAAATCGGTTTGAAATCTTGTATATAGTAAGCCTCTATGATACTAACGACATCTTGTGATGTCGCAAAAACAATGGTATTTTTATCTTCATCTTCTGTATAGTTGTAAAATTTTAGTTTTCCAAATAACTCTTTTATATTGTCATTTACTGGGCTTTCTTGAATATGGTTTAAACACTGCATCCAGTAGCTTACACCTGTTGCCAAATCTTTTTCTTGTTTTTCGAATAATGGAGAGGTTGGTATTGCTTTGCTATCAATCTTCTTTGATCGAGGATTAATACCATATCTTTGCAAGATAAAGCAAAGGTAAGCTTCTTGATTCTTAATCTGTGTTGTATCTGTTTTTTCGTACTTTTCTAAACGCATCCAAAGTTGAATGATTTTTTCGCTTTTGAAAGTAGAAACTTGGCCAAGAATATTTATTCTATAGTGCTCAAGATAACTTCGTAAGAATTTGTCTATTTTTATATATGCTTCTCTTGCAGCTAGGTCTTGTCGCTTTGTACGTTCTTCATTGTGAATACAAAACTCCCATCCTACAATTTTTTTACATCGTCCAATTACATCACGTCTTTCTGTAACTGTAATATATCTTGGAGATAATCCTGCGTCGTATATTGCTCTGATTTCTCGTTCTGAAGGCTCAATAATCTGGGTCGTAATATTGCTATTTTGATATTTTGTTTTAAACTTATTATTGATTTCTTCTGGAGTTAAAAAGAAGCGATAATCAAATTTAGGATAGTCATGTTTCAGCATTTCCCAGTACATTTCATGAGTATATGCACATTTAAATAATTTTGTCACATTATAATCTAATTCTGTATTAAAATTCCCTGCTCTGATGATGTAGAGTTCTAATACTTCTGGGTCAACATTCAAATGTAGGCCAGAGTTGTCGAGCTTTGCACGAGAAAATAAACTAAAATAGTCAAAATTGCCATTAGCGTCAGCTTTGCCTTCAATCTTCATAAAGTACCGGATAGCCTTATCAATATCTTTTTTCCAGTTTGGCCCAGGATACCACTCTTTTAATGTTGGTATTGAGATATCAACTTTTAAAATACGCTGCGCCTTAATATACTCCTGAAGATCAAAGTTAGCATATTGTATGAACCTTTCAATAAGCAGTTGGAGGCGGCTTCTTACCAAAGAGGCCGGGAAACCTGGTGCTTGATTGTTTCTCTTTATAAGAGCGTCTTCTTCTGACTGCTGTTCCTTTTTTGATGTCATACTTTTCAGTTATTTGCCACAAAGATAGAGTTTTTTTTATCTATAACAATAGGAGTTGCAAAAAACATTTGTTTTAGTGAACGTTTAATTGAGAATGCAGTACGAAAAATGTTTGGCTTAAAATAAGTGTTAAACAGAGTGTATATAAATCTATATTGCGTTAACTTCTATTAGCGTTTAGAAGTGGCATTAAATAGGGGAAAATTGTCAGACAGTAAAATTAGCTGTTAAAGGATCGTTTTTCCAAAAGCGTGAGCGTACCTTTCCATTTACGTGAACGTACCTTTCCATTTACGTGAACGTACCTTTCCATTTACGTGAGCGTAATTTTCCAAAAGCGTGAGCGTTTTCCATTTACGTGAGCGTGGAGAGATAATGCACTAATAATCTGTAATTTATAAATGTTAAAAAAAGCTCCTTGCTTTAGCTAAAGATATTATTTGCTTTTTCTCTGCTAAAGAAAGAGAAAATCAACTTCAAAAAATCTCTTTCTAATCAAAAACAAATAATAGGGAAAAAAAACGTTTAAGTCGATTCCGCTTAAATTCATTTGAAGGATCGAAATCAAAAAAACGTTTTAAAGGCTCCAGATTCAAAGATCATGGTGCATTTGGAGCATGTGCAGTCCTTTCCAATAAAATGTGATAGAAAAGCCAGAAAACCCCAAAATGGGGCCTTTTTGAAGTATATAACTCAATCATTTCTCCTAATACCACAGTATGCTTAGAATATATGCTTCAGTTTTTCCGCCTTCATTTGTAAACATATTTCCCTACCAACTAAATTGTTAATATATTTAACAATATTGCCCGCATGGGATTTTATAAATGGAAATGTAATGTGATTAGTAAGAAGAGTTCACGCATAGCAGTGAACTAATAACGCAAAGCGTTATTTATCAATATGTTATATTTTCTATTATCTTTATATATGGAGAATATTGGTAGAATAAATTTATATAAATACCTTATAATTAATTATTTATAAGGTAGAATATATACAATTTTATATTTTATAAATACCTGATTATCAACTGCTATATTCATAGTATATTAATTTTTATGGATAAAATATGGAGAATAGATAAATATATCTATCTTTGTATCAGTAATATATATTAATGATGTATGGCAATTCAATATAAGAATCTCAAAGTTGCTTCTGAAATAAAAATAAGAATGGATTTTCAAAAGAAAAATCAAACTTATTCTGAATATTTAGATAATGTACTAAGTTATTTTGAAATGACTGGTGTTGATCCTAAGTATGGGCAATTACCACCTGTAGTAACAATCACAAAAGCTATGAATGAAGCTTTTCAAGCCTCTTATAAAAGGACAGAGGACGTAATCAAGATACTACGTAATATTGAGACTAATAAAATAGATCCTATGCTTCATGCTTTGGATGGTGTTGCCAAAGGAGGAGGAACCAGGCAAGAGATTGCTGAAAAGGAAGAAGAGGACGGACCTTCTGAGATGGAAATATATAGGTTGGTGCAGATTAATGAGCAGCAAGAAACATTAATCAGGCAAAAAACAGAAGAAATAAGCCGTTTAAAGGAAGCTATTGCTAATTTGGAAAAGGTAAATTCAACCATTGTGCCTGAACTTATAGATCTAGTGGAAGAGTTGCTTTCTGATAAAATTTTAGAGAAAGATAGTAATCAAAACTATATTTTAACCAGAGAACATCGGGCTCAACTTTTTGAAAAAATTAGAAGAAAAGCCTATGTATAGTAAATTGGACCCGCCTAAAAAAAAAGAGGGAAATCGGCCTTTTAACGCAGGTAGTTGTGTTAAATTGGCCGATTATATGAACAAGGAAAAAGAAGAAGGGAAATTTTTTTTCTCGCATGTAGATGATAATGTTAATCTGACTGAAGTTATAGAAAAAATAGATAATAATAAACGTACATTAAAAAAAAATCAAGAGAAATTTTATTCTTTATCTTATAACCCTTCCGAAAGGGAAATCAGACATTTGGTTAAACTGACAACGGGTAAAGTCGTTAATGAGTTATCGGAATTGAGTACAGAAGAGAGAATTCTTGTCTTTAATGAATTTCGATCTTATGTACGAGAATGTATGGAAATTTACGCAAAGAATTTCAACCGGGATCGAGAATTAACGGCTAATGATCTGGTTTATTTCGGAAGGATAGAGGAGTTCAGGCATTTCACCGGCTTTGATGAAGAAGTGAAATTAGGATTAAAAAAACAGGGAGATATAAAACCTGGTCTTAATCTTCATGCACATGTTATTGTTTCCAGAATGGATGTTACGCAGACTATATCTTTATCTCCTCGTACTAAAAGTCGAGGTAATACTAATATGTTGAACGGCCGAGAAGTTAAAAACGGATTTAATATGTCTAATTGGCAGGTCGAATGCTTTGAAAAATTTGGTTACAAATACAGATATATTTCTAACTCAGATGAATGTTTTTATAAAAAATCAAGATCCTATAATGAGATTTCTGCTCGTCTAAAAAATAAGGTTCTTCGAGAGATAACAGAAGGTATGGAAGAAGAAAGACGCTTAGTTGGTACAATCATGAGAATATCTTCAGTTACACGAAGTCCAAAAGCTACAATCCAGAGATTTTTAAAGAATAAAATTAAGAATATATTATCTGATAGAGAACCTATAATATGAATCAAGTAGTAGTTGAATGTTTAATTAGTTCATCTTTGCTTATTTGTTTATTACGAATGAAGTTATTTAATAAAAGGTGGATTAATATGTGTGTATTTTTTGCTTTTGCTGTATTGATTACAGTAATGATAGCAGTAGTTTTTAATCGCTTCTTTTATTTTCCTTATTCTCCTTTTATATGTATACCTATTTTATTATTTACAGTTATAGGATATTATGTTTATTCTCCTTCAACTGGTTCGGGAAAAGCTAAAAAAGATGAGGATGTCTTTGAGCTGATGTGTGAGCATGGGAAAATATTATTTTATTATGTAAGAGATAACTTTCTTGTGTATGGTGGAGCAGGATCAGGAAAGACAGCATCAATTGGAAAACCATTGTTGGAACAGTATATAAAGCACCATTGGGCTGGCTTCATTTATGATTATAAAGACTTTGATTATACGAAAACAGCATACAATCTAATTCAAAAATATGATTATCCATATAAATTATATCAGATCAGCTTCACTGATATGTCTCGGACACATAGATTTAATCCATTGAAGAAAACGGTAATACCTGATGAAGAAATGCTTTATCAAGTTATAGATGATTTTTTAAAGGCAGTAGCTCCCAAAGAAGCAGTAAAAAATGATAGTGGTGGATGGCTTAATGGAGCAACAGGACTACTTAGAGGTGTGGCCGTACGTTTTTATCGTTTTAAAGGTGAATATGAAAAATTTTGTACATTACCACATATTTTGCAGTTTATGCTATTAGCTACTCCAGAAGAACTAACCACTTTCTTGGAAGGAGATGTCGTAGCCAAAATGCAGGCCGGAGCTTTTCTTGGGGCACGCAGTAGTGACAGGACTAGGGACTCTTATGTTTCTACTTTAAATAATTATATTAGTAATATAGCGTCAAACAAAAAAATCTGCTATGTTTTGACCGGTGATGATTTTGATTTTTATCTTAATGATCCGGAGGAACCCAAACTTTTTGCAGTATCCAATAACTTTGCTAATGAGAGTTTGATTTCTCCTATTATTGCTATGTTAGTTCCTATCTCTGCTCGTCGGATAGAGTTTGGTAATAAAGTTAAGTTCGCATATATTTTAGATGAGATGACTACGTTTCGAGTCAATAACTTTCAAGCGATGCCTTCTGTTCTGCGTGAATATGGGGTTTCATTTCTTATTATGACTCAATCCAGTAGTAAAGTAGAAAGTACCTATGATGCACACGATAGAGCTTCCATTGAATCAAACTGTGCAAATCTATTCATAGGTCGAACTAAAGATATAAAAGCTCTGGAAAATTCGCCCAAGTATTTTGGTAAAGAGGAAAAAGAGAAAAAGAGTTATAGTAATGGTTCCAGTTCGGGCAACCATAATAGTAGTATAACCGTAAGTACTCAAAAAGAAGAAATTTATGACGCCAATGTCTTTGCTGAATTGAAACAGGGAGAGTTTATTCTTTCTGCCGGTCAATCTAATGTAAAACACTTGAGAACCAGGTTTAAGAAATTTGAATTGGAAGAAAAACCTCTTCCAATTATACATTTGACATCTGAAAAAGAGGTGATCGAGAACTTTGAACAAGTAGGTCGGGATGTGGAACGGATCTTGATGGAAATGTGTGGAAAAGGAAGTTGATATTAAACGATTGAATCAAGATAAAGGAGCAGTTGTAGGGGATAGCCGCCTTAGGGATTATAGCACTATGTAGTAGGCCGATTCTATCGGCTTACTTTTTATCTGGAGGATATGACTGGTCTTTATTTATCAAGTCTCTTTAGTTTTGTAGCTGTCTATTCCATTTCCCACCCTTCTTCCTCTTCGTTCCAGGAGAGCGGACTTCTTGCTCTTCGTTATTTTTATTGTTTATATCCAAATATCTTATTTAGTTTCTTTTGGATTGCACCAAGAGCTATATTTTGATCTTGTGATATGCTTAATCCTATACCACTACTTTTTATGACTATAATACGCTGATTGGTATTATAGTCCCAAAAAGTAATGGTTATATACGTGTGCCCTCCGTCCCATTTCTCCGTTGAAATATGGATACTTGGACTAAGGACAGATTCTCCAAGAATTGTTTTAGTGAGTCCTTCTTGTTTGGAAACCACAGTTAATTTTGTAGCTGCAATTTGATTTTGGACTGCCATTATCATATCATCAAGTTCTCTATCTCCGGTTAATTTTTCCCCAAATACGACATATGAATATTTCGATGGGTCTGTATCATGTGAAATTACAACTCTACTTGTTGAACAAGCCTGTATAACTGTTATAATAGTAATTATTGTTAATAATTTTAATATTCTCATATAAGTTTAGTTAATGCTTTTGTTCTCAAAACCATCAATTCATGTTTTTTTTTATAATTCGACTTTCTCTTAATGGCGAGTATCGAATTATATCTATCATAAGCTGTTGATTTTGGCGATCGTTTTATCTGGAAGTATATCAAGGCCGAAAAACAATTCGTTTTTATTGTATTTCAAGAAATCGATATATTTGAGAATCTGATCATAATTATTCTGTGCAAAGATTACATCTTTATTTCCGTATTGGTCAAAACAGATGGGTTCATGATGTGCTATTCGGTTTCTAAACGCCTTTATTGCCATCAGTTCATTATAGATTGCTTTCCGACCTAAACCTCTGCTACGTTTCGGAAAGATTGCTAGTAAAGTTTGTCCTCCTTTACGAAATGGCTGCTTATTAAAAAGATATGTCCAAAATCCGAAACTCACTGAAGAAACCAGTCTGTCATGCGTATATTTCCCTGCATTTATCAACCTGGTAATATGGTTACCTACCTCTGCTGCTTGTGGACAGTTTTCTAACATGCCTCCTGGTTGCATTTGTGTTTTAATCCAGTCGCAGTCTACGAAATATTGTTTATAATGCTCGTTTATTGCATTGCGTAACACGACTTCAAACAAGCTTAACACACCATAGAATTTTTGGCACAGTTTTACATTGTGCCTGTATAATGTTAGAGCTTTGTTTTTATCTCCGCCACAAGCATTTGAATATCGGCTTAGGCGGGCAGGAGAAAGGGCAGTCTCGTAATCAGAATATCTCATTTTGTTTTTATTCGCTATTTTATTTGCAAATATATAAAGAAAGCCATATATTTGCAAAGTAATCCCCTGTCGTCCCTGTCGAAAGATATACTTCAGGGTTTTGTTTTTATATATCTTCCTTTTTGTGTATACAGTAGACTTTTCTAGGATAATATTGCTCTATAATTTTCTTTATCTCTTATGCTTCCCATCTTTTTATAGGATTCCTATCATGTTGTTTTTAGTTTCTATTAGAGAGATTAATGTATATAGAGACGATAATAAGTGATGTTGATACGGAAGAGTCCATAATATTGAAAACATCTTCTCCACAATAGTAGGAGTAAGTGTATCCTACACTGATTATTACTGTACATAATAGTATGCTTATTGCATTTAAAATCTTATTTTTCATATCTTTATCTTTTTTTGATGACAAAGAAAAGACAGTTCGTCGCAATTATGTTGCGACCAATGTTTTTTAACAGTATTTTTTTTATGGATAGTTTGTAAAGTTTGATTTTGTTCACTTCCATAGATGATCTGTTTTTTCTCTTACGGTTTATTTATAAATAAACCGTAAGGTAAAACTATTAAGAAGAACCATAGGGGAAATAGAACTTTTTATTTTCGATTTATTATATTTGCAGAGAAATAATAATATCGTAATTATGGAGGAGAAAGGAGAAATTATATTATATCAACCAGACGAAGCGGTCAAGCTGGAAGTACGGCTGGAGAATGAAACGGTTTGGCTCTCAATAGATGAAATGTCAAGTCTGTTTGGACGTGATATAAGTGTTATAGGTAAACATATCCGGAATATATTTAAGGAGGAAGAATTGATAAAGGATTCAGTTTGGGCAAAATTTGCCTACACTGCTTCTGATGATAAAACCTATCAAGTAGATTATTACAATCTCGATGTGATTATATCGGTCGGATATAGGGTGAAAAGTAAAAGAGGCACGCAGTTTAGGCAATGGGCGAATAAGGTATTAAAGGAATATCTTCTTAAGGGCTATGCTATAAACCAACGTATAGAGCACCTGGAAAACAAGATGGATTCTAAGTTTATTGCTCATGATCGTCAACTGGAAGAGTTGGCCAGCAAGGTCGACTTTTTCGTCCGGACTTCATTGCCTCCTGTGGAAGGTGTCTTTTTTAATGGGCAGATCTTTGATGCTTATGTATTTGCTACCAACCTGATTCGTTCCGCTAATAAATCTCTTCTGCTGATAGATAATTATATTGATGAAAGTGTATTGCTGATGTTGGGCAAGAGAAATCCTCGTGTTTCAGCTACCATTTTCACAGGGAGAATTACCTCACAATTACAGCTTGATCTGGATAAATATAATGACCAATATCCTCCTATTAACATAAGGACTTATGCTAATGCACATGACCGTTTTATTATTATAGACGAAACCGAAGTGTATCATATCGGAGCCTCTTTGAAGGATCTGGGAAAAAAGCTTTTTGCCTTCACCAAGATGAATATGCCTGCAAGCGTTATCATAAATTCACTAGAACTTTGATCTATGGCAACTATCCAGAAAATAAATCAACCGGTGGAAGAACTGCGAGAGAGAATATGTATTGACATGGAAGAATGGTGCTGTATAAGTAAATATGAGAGCAATACTGTAATAGTAGATAAAGAACCAACTTTTGGAGTGGGAGCTATTATCGAAATTGCCGGCGGAAAGCAAGGGGAACTTGCATCTGTACTCAGGATAGTGAAGGATATCGAGAAAAAGGATAACCGAACATGGATAATTACTTTAAGTGCTAAAGGTGAACTTAGCAAGAAAGTTTCGGTAATTACCTTACGACTTAACGCGGAAGAGGCGCAAGCTCTAAATCGTTTGAAAAAAAGTATTGGTAAGAAAACAGCCAGTGAAACATTAAAATATTTAATTAGAGAGTTTCCCCGGTGGAATCAAATCACTAAGGAAATTGTTGAATCGGCTAAGACCAAGGAAGCCAAATATGAACATTTGAAGAAGCTGAATAGAGAATTTATATTAGCTTTTCAAGATATTGTCCAGGCTGTTAATGAAGAGGATTGATAGCATCTATGTCGGTAAATTTTGTAAAATGCCTCTTTAGTGCTATCAAATTTGAGAAATTTTAGTTGATTTATAACATTGACTCATAGCAATTATGAAGATAGGATATGCTCGTGTTTCGACGAGGGAACAGAATTTAGATTTGCAAATCCAGGCTTTAGAAGAAAGTGGATGTGAATTGATCTTTAAAGAAAAGATTTCCGGTATGGCAGATAAACGTCCGGAACTGGAGAAGTGTTTGGATCACCTTCGCAAAGGTGATGTCTTGGTCGTATATAAATTAGATCGACTCGGTCGATCATTACGGAGTATACTATGGACTATTGATCGTTTAAAGAAAAACGATATTGCTTTTGTTTCATTGAAAGACAATATCAGCACTGAGGGTCCAGCCGGTGAGTTGATGGCTAATATAATCGGAGCATGTGCCCAATTTGAAAGGGATATCATCGTTGAGCGTTGTAAGGATGGCCGACGGATAGCAAAGGAGAAAGGAGTAAAATTTGGTCGTCCTCCTAAGAAGGTTAATAATAAAAATATTGAGAAAGTGGATAGCTGTGCTAAATTGTATTTAGCCGGCAGTTCTGTTAGCTCCATTAAGAAAGCATTAGGAATTGGCAGTTATGAAACTATCTATCGTTTCTTATCTCTAAAAGGGATATCACCTTCTCGATTCAAATCCAGAAAGGTATGAATTTTCAGTATTATATGATGAATTTTGGCAGGACATTGGAAGAGAATAGTTGTTATTATAGTTAATCCGGGATAGTTTTGATAGATCCAGTTGGAGCTATCAAAGCTATCTCAGATTTTAGACAATTTCCCTATGATAATAAGAGTAAAATACCTCATGTATCTTTTATTACCATAAAGACTTTTGAAATCATTTTTAGAAAATCACTCCAATGCCTAAAGACAAGGAGCTTCTAGTACTATTCTCACGCTGCATTATGTCACTGGTTACATATGAATTAATATTTCGGAATTGTTTTAGATTATATCCAAACTGGAAATTAAGTCCAAAATGTGAACGAAACATCTTTTTATAACCTATTCCTAAATCCCACATCATACCTGTATAAGTCTCTTGTTTACCTATTACCGCATATCCTATATTAGTAAAGGCATATAAATCAGTATGTTTTTTTAAAGGCGCATAATGTAAACTAGCGAACAAAGGAAACGTATTATAGCCTGGATTTTCATATCTGTCAGCTCCTACTCCTACACCCGCGGACAACTGCTGAGTAAAATTATACAATGCAGATAAATGTAAAGAGTTACCATACATCTTACTATCTTTCCTCGAAATGCTATATCCTGCTTTCTCAAATAACCCAAACTGGTAATGATAATCTAAGAATATGTTTATTTTAGATTGAGCAAAAGAAGATATAGGGAGTATACCTAATAGGAATAGAATTACACTTAATGTTAAAAATCTTTTTTTTATTTCTTGTATTGTTTAAATTTATATATAAAAGTTTATACCTGCAGCATAGGGAAGTGTTTCTTTTGAATAATATTTTTCTCCCGATGGAATATTGCCGTTTAGAATATTATCTAATCTAAGTGTACTTCCACCAACCCACACGGTAAATTTACACCCTTTTGGCGTTTTTAAAGTTAAGCCTATTTTTACTGTATAATAAAATTGAAAAAGTTTACTGTTTTTCCTTACGTGAATAGAGTTTTGATCTTTAATGTTTGCAAACCCATTTAATAATGAGAATTCATTCTCTAAAGAAAGAAGTATATTATTATCTGGATTGAGCGAACAGTATACTTTGGGTGATATACTAGTTGTAAAACAAGTTATACCGTAATTTGCAACGACAGCAGTACTAAGTGTACTTGTTTTATTACCGCCAAAATATCCAACTCCTATCTTAGGTTCTACACTCAAAAAAGATATTCGATGAAAAAAGAAATCATATCCTCCATGTAATATTCCACCGCCTAACTTCTGATTAGAATCAAAATCTCCAAACAAGCCATCTAATCCAATAGAAAAAGCTCCCTTAATAAAATCTTTGGAATGGACGGTAATATGACTATATGTGACAAATATACAAAATATAATCAGTCTTCTTATACTCATAGTCATTTTGCTTCTTTCACAATTTTCATGCCTCTCCAGTCATTACCTAAACGTCCACAAATAATGGCTTCCCCTCCTCTCATTTTAAAACTATTCTGACTTAATGTTTTAGAAACTGCTTTAGCCCAACTGATAATATTTGATGGAAGTTTTTCTGGATTTATTGTCACATAGATATTAAATTTACTAGAGAACACATGAGTTATCGATTTTTCATCATAAGTTTTTCTTACGTCATCTAAAATAATCAAATATACTTGTGATCTAGTAGCTAAGGATACGGCATGAACGGTGGGTTTACGGCCTGAACCTATGGCAGAATTACCCCTTTTTAGGAAAATTTTGAGGCCTTCTCCCACGACATTAAGAATATCTTTCATCTCTACCTCAGCAACATACAGGTCAAGAAGATTACCTTTTCCGATTGAAGGTATTTGAGCCGGTGTAATGCCACCAACGATCGGGATAGATTGTTTGGGAATTCCCTTAAGCGAAGGATCATCAATCTTAGTGACCAATATGATATTTTTCCATCCGATACGTAATTCATCAGCCTTAGTTTTGGTCCATCCAATAAAATTCTTCTTCTGCATCATTCCGGTAACACCTGACTCAGAATATACAACATAATGATATGCATATAATCTTCCCCGTACTCGTCTTTTCTTATTGAATTTTACGCTGTAGTATTTATCGTTGCCAAAGAGTCCTTGTCTAATCCCTCCTAACCATGTATGCCTATCTGCATTAAATTTGGGAAAACTATTATAATTAGGCTCAGAAACGGACGCTCTAGTCGAAATATCCTCAGTATTCCAACTATCCTCAGGCAAATCTATTTCTTCCTCTAAGATACTGTCAGAAAATGTTTTGTAACGGTAAATTCCATCAGACAACTTATATAATTTATCACCGACCAGGATTCCCAAAGAATCCATCTTGTATACATTACGAAATTGGGTTTCTTTTTCTTTAGGAAAAAAGTAGGTACCATTATGATTTATCTTATAAATAGTATCATTGACTTGTAGTTCTCCCAAGGGATTCAAAAGTGCAGCAAAAGCTTTGTTAGGCACTAGCGTATCGTAGCCAAGAGCTTCATAATAATTCTCACCAGTCGCACGGGTAAGTTTGTTGCATGGTGATAATAAACTCTCAAAAGTAATACTTCGTGTTTGACCTATTTCACTCGTACTCTTTTCCCCCATTTGTATTGCGGAAAGTAAATCTTGCGATGATTTAAAAGTTAATCTCTCAAAATGACTTAATTCTTTAGAGATAGTTTGTTGCGATCCTTGTTCAACAAAAGGATAAGTTTCATCTTTACATGATCCCCAAAGTGCAGCACAAGCGATAGTAAAAAAATAAATAGAAATACTTTTCATTCTCATAATTAAGAGGTTGTTTTAAAACGTTTGAAATATAATTTTATGAATGTTTTCGTATCAGCCCAATTCTTGCTTTATTAGAAGTGACTGAACACAAAACAAATATGTATCAGACTAGTTTAACAAAAATAGGGTGGCAATATATAATAAAAGTGTTGAACCTGCAAGCAAGAAAACGAAAATATGATTTGAAATGCGATATTTTATATTCTTGCTTTGATTTCCTTTCACTTAAAATAGCTTTAAAGCTTTCGGTAAATTCTTTACCAGGTACGTTCAATTCTTTTAAATGATTTGCGGGAATGCCCGCAAATTTATACTATTCAGCTATATAGCTGGAAAATGATTTCTTAATAATATTGGAGATCTGTAAGGTGAGAGGCTTACTTTGATAAAAATGCCACCTATTAAGAATCTACTTTTCTAAGATAGGTGGCTTGTACTTATGGGGTAATATTATAGGCTAGATTCAACATTCAGCTCCTTTTTTTTAATGCGGACAATGTTAGTTTCCATCCGGTCGGTGATACTGTACATTGAAAATGCTTTTCAATTGGCGCAGAAACAGTTAAGCTCTTTTTCTCTAGTAGCCCCTTAAGATCATTTGAAGATAGATTTTTGAATATATCTATATTTTCTTTTCGCAAGAAATTAACTATATGTGTGCCTGAAACGCTCTTTTGTGTACACTTATCTAATATATCTACATTTTCTATTTCTAAGCAGACTTCTTTCCCTATCATCTTTAACTTTTCGAATCCGGACATCTCATACATATTACTTTGCGCAATGATTTCATTAAATGGATAGGGAAGTCGCATATCCTACCGCAGATAATATATGTTAATCATGTGACTATATAGTGGCATATTTAATAATGAATGTATCATGTTTATTAATAGCTTCCCGTATTCTCCATGACAGAGAGTGGAAAACCACTGGTTTGTTATCTTTAAATATAATAAGAAATTATCATAGTAACATTATATAATATTGATTGCAAAATTAGACGAACACCAATTAAACTCAATTATCAATTCAGATTTTTTTCCTCTTTTTGCTTGATTGCGCTTTTCTGGAAGAGAACCTCCGGAGTTTGATTCTCTGTTTCCCTGTTTAAATGCCTTGTAGAGGGGGGCAGTTGCATTTAGATAAATCAAGATATTAAATAGACAATTTAAGAAATAACAATGTTAGTGAATTTCATATTTTTGTTTCATGATTTTCCGCAAGGAAGATCAAAAATACCTTATGTTATTAACTTTTAAATTTAAGAATTATGAAACAAAGAAAGAAACTGCTGTTTGCTCTTTCGAGCTTAACAACAATTGTCATGTTTCTATTCTCTACGACAGCGTTGGGACAATCCTTATCTGTAAAAGGTAGAGTAGTAGATAAACAGGAAGAGCCGATTATTGGAGCCAGTGTTTTAGTAGAAGGGACATCCAATGGTACAGTAACTGATCTTAATGGAGATTTCACTCTTCCCAACGTTCCTTCTAAGGGAAAGGTAAAGATATCTTATGTCGGATATACGACTCAGGTTATTCCGATAAATGGTAGAAAATACATTGCTGTGACTCTTTACGAAGATGCCGAGATGCTAGATGAAGTAGTTGTAGTGGGGTATGGAGTACAAAAGAAAGTGAATCTTACCGGTTCTGTTTCATCGGTAAATGGAGAAGAACTGAGTCGTCGTCCGGTGGCTAATGTTACTCAGAGTTTGCAGGGTATGGTGCCCGGATTGACTGTGACCAATGGGAATTCCGGACGTCCAGGATCTTCGGCCTCTTTAACTCTCCGCGGTCAGGGAAATCTGGCTAATACGGCCAATCCTTACGTTCTGGTCGATGGAGTGGAAATGAATCTTTCGGATGTGAATCCCAATGATATTGAGAACATTTCAGTATTGAAAGATGCTGCCGCATGTGCCATCTATGGTGCGCGTGCTGCTTATGGTGTGATTCTGGTTACCACTAAAAAAGGTGAAGAAGGCAAAATGCGCGTCAGCTACCAGGGAACTGTCGGTTGGAGTTCTCCCACCGTTCTGCCCGAGATGGCCAATGCTTATGACTTTGCCCTCTATTTTAACGAAGCCTGTGCTAATGCGGGTGTTGCCAAACAATATAGTGACGAAAAACTTAGTCTCTTGCAGCAATACGTCAAAAATCCCGCAGGTATTGATCCCTGGAGTGAGTTGAATGGGCAAAACAACCTGGTAGCTGCATTTGAGAATACAGCTAAAGGTGTGGGAAATGTCGATTACTTTAAGCTTCATTATAAAGATGCTGCTTTCAAACAAGATCACAATCTGAGCCTAAGTGGTGGAAGTAAGAAAGCGCAATATTATGTTTCGGGCGGCATTTATACCGAAGAAGGTATTTTGCGTTATGCGGATATAGATTACAAGCGTTTAAATTTCAACGCCAATCTTACTTCTCAGATCACAGATTGGCTGAAAATGAAGGTTAACACTAAGTTTATGCATTCCGATAATAACACTCCTTTTGGTTCCGGTGGACTTTCGGAGGGATTTTATCATTCGTTGGCACGGTTTCGCCCCACGGTTAGTCCTATCGATCCTAACGGACACTTTACCGAACTGACCATGATTCCTTATCTGCAGAGTGGAACTTATACTAAGACAGAGGATGATCGCCTGACTCTGACCGGAGGTTTTGAGGCACAGCCTATCAAGGACTGGAGAATTTTTCTTGATTATACCTATCGTCAGGGCAATCAGGCATATCAGGCCTTGAATGTCGCTCCGATGATTCCGGGTCTGGACAACGAAACCCTTTATAAAGGTACGCGAAGCGAACTCGGAGTGGCCGATAAAGGTGCTTTTACCCGTTCTATGTATCAGACTCGTTATCAGTCTATCAATCTGTATACCAATTATCTGTTCTCCTTGGCCGATGCGCATAACTTTACGCTGATGGCAGGATATCAGGAAGAGGATTATAACTATAGCTACATGTATAATAATGTTACAGATTTGATTTCAAGTACGAATCCTGGATTAGGTCTGGCAACAGGTGACAAGAATGTCTCGGAAACACGCAACGGCTGGGCCACACGCGGATTCTTCGGACGTATCAATTATGATTATAAAGGCCGCTATCTACTTGAGGCTAATGGACGTTACGATGGTTCTTCCCGTTTTGCTTCCAAGAATCGTTGGGGATTTTTCCCTTCGGTATCTGTAGGATGGAACATCGCCCGTGAATCGTTCATGCAGAAAAGTTTAGATGTCATTTCTGCTTTGAAGCTTCGTGGATCTTGGGGATTGTTGGGTAACCAAAGTGGTGCAGGACTTTATACTTTTGCTTCTACCATGGGAGTGACTTCGTTGGGTAATTTCTATTTCAAGGATGGTCGTGATATGTATATCAATGCTCCGGGGGTGGTAGACCCGAATACGACTTGGGAAAAAGTTGAAAGTAAAGAGATAGCTCTTGATTTCGGATTATTCGGAAATTCACTGACCGGTACTTTCGGTGTATTCCAGCGAGACACGAAAGATATGTTGGGTCCGACGGCCGACCTTGCAGATATTTTCGGTGCGACGGTTCCCAATACAAATAATGCCTGCATGCGCAATCGCGGATGGGAGTTGATGCTGAATTGGCGTGGAAAGATTGGCAGTGACATCGATTATTCAATTGGCGGTTCGGTTGCCGATGCGACCTCCGAAGTTACTGCTTATGAAAACCCGACAGGAACCAATCCTTCTGGTGCCTGGTATGTGGGCCGCAAAGTCGGTGAAATCTGGGGATACCGTGCCGATGGTCTGATTCAGACCCAGGAAGAAGCAAATGCTTACAATGCCCAGTATGATTTGTCTTACCTGTCCGGTCAGAAGTGGACTCCAGGTGATGTAAAATACCGTGATCTGAATGGTGATAACAAGATCAATAATGGTACCAATGTATTAGGAGATATGGGTGACGTGACAATTATCGGTAATACTACTCCACGCTATGAATATACGTTGAACGGATCTATCAGCTGGAAGGGCATTTCGTTGAGTGTTATGTTTCAGGGGGTTGGCAAACGCGATTGGAATCCCGGCGGAGCCGTTTATTTCTGGGGATGCGGCCCGTATGCACAAGTCACTGTTTTCAAAGAGCATCTTGACTATTGGCGTGAAGATAATAAGGGAGCTTATTATCCCAAACCTTATACAGCCGGTGCCGGTGCTATCGGACAATATCGGAACAAGACCTCTCAGACAGTCGACCGTTATCTGCAAAATGCAGCTTATTGCCGCCTGAAGAACTTGACTTTAAGTTATGACTTGCCGTCAGCATGGGTGAAAAAGGTAGGATTCAGCAAAACACAAGTATTCTTCTCTGGTGAGAATCTACTTACTTTCACTAAACTGGCCGGAATGTTCGACCCAGAAGCTGTATTTACCGGCAATGGCTATACATCTGAGGGAGGAAAGAACTATCCGATGAACAGAGTGCTTTCAATAGGATTAATTGTTAACTTATAATACAAACTATATGAAAAAAAGAAATATACTGATTGGTTTAGCCCTCTTATTTGTTCTGGGAGGATGCTATGAACTTGACAAGATGCCTGAAGGACAGCTTTCTACGTCTACGGCTTTCGGAACTACTTCTGAAATTACTAAATATCTGAACCAATTCTATCAGAGTGCGGTGCGTACCCAACCCGGCGGGGTAGGCGGAGCCGACGGAATTGCTTTCGGAGATAATAACAGCGATAATATGATTTTAAATTCCGTCAATACCCGCCTCGCGGGAGAAACTTCGTTGAGCAGTGCGGTAGCATTGGGGAATTATAATAATATTCGTAATCTTAACTTCCTGATCAATAACTGGGGAAATTGTACTGAGACCGGAAGTGCTCTGAATAATTGTAAAGGAGAGGCTTATTATTTCCGTGCCTGGTATTATTATCAGATGTTTATTAACTATGGTGAACTCACTTGGGTAAATGAAGTACTTGATCCCGTACAGGAACAAATGGAACGTCCTCGTGACAAACGTACGTTGATAGCGGATAGTATTCTTGCTGATTTGGACAGAGCCATTCTGTATCTGAACTCCGAAAATACGAATGCGAATATGCGTGTACACAAAGATGTGGCCCGTGCGCTGAAAAGCGAAGTCGCTCTGTTTGAAGGTACGTGGGAGAAATATCATAAAGCCAAAGGTGATGAGTTTTATGATAAAACGATCACGGACGAAAAAATCGATGATTATTTTCGTCAGGCCGCCGATGCTGCTTATGCTGTAATGGAAAGAGGGGTATGGAATATTTCGATGGGCAATCCGCTGACTGCTTACCGCGACTTGTTCATTACTCTCGATCTGTCGAGTAACAAAGAAGTGCTTTGGTGGAAAAAGTATGATGCTTCTGACAATATAGGGCATTCTGTTACCCGTTATCTGAATAAGGGAGGTGGCTTGACCGGCGTTTCGGCTTCATTGGTAGATGACTATTTGACACGTGATGGACGTCCGTTTACAGGTTCGGAAAAAGATGCGGCAAAAGTCATCTATGGAGATGAACTCGCACCTGAATTGCGTGATCCCCGTTTGTCGCAGACCGTTTGTACTCCCGGACAGTCTTTGCGTCCCAATAATGGATATGTGTATCAGTTTCCTCCTTTAGATGGAAATAGCTATGACCAGAATACGACCGGTTTCTCACTATTGAAGTATGTAGAGTTCAATACAGAATATTCTGCAACAATCGACGGGGAATATAAAAGTCAGGCTCCGGCCATCCAGTATCGTTATGCCGATATTCTCCTTAATTATGCCGAAGCACTGGCCGAGTTGGATGGTGCAGGCAATGCCGATAAAATTGCAGCCGCTCTCAAGCCGCTCCGGGATCGGGTAGATATGCCTGCTGTCAATTTCGATCGTGAGTACAACACTTCTCCCGACTATCCTTTTAGTGGACTCGATAAATATATTCAGGTGGTACGTCGTGAGCGCCGTATTGAGCAAGCTTGCGAAGGAAGACGCCTATTCGACATTCTGCGTTGGGCTGCCGCCGATGTCCTGATTGTCGGAAATACACCTACAGGTGCTCTCTTTGTTGGTAGTAATCTGGAAGGCAGTTATGGAAATAATCTAGTGTACGATCAGGTAGCCAATAATAATCTGTTCTTGACAGGCAAGCCCGGTGATACCAAACGTTATATTATTCCGTTCAATAATAAAAACTATCCCAACGGATGGCAATTTAAACTTGACCGCGATTATTTACTCCCAATTCAGCAGCGTATGCTGACTCTGACAAACAACCAATGGAAACAGAATCCAGGTTGGTAAAATAGCACTATTTAAAAGTTGGAATATAATATGGAAAAATCAACATCCTTGTTTTTATATTCCCTTGCAGGGACAGCGGCCTTTGTGTCGCTGTCTTCCTTTCAGGATATAAAAGATGAAAAGAAAGGAGAAGGGAAAAAATCTTTTAATGTTGTTTACATCATGTGCGATGATCATTCGTATCAAACTATAAGTACTTATGATCAACGCTATATGCAGACTCCGAATATCGACCGGATCGCAAACGAAGGAGTTCGTTTCACAAATAGTTTTGTAGCCAACTCGCTGAGTGGTCCCAGCCGTGCCTGTATGCTGACCGGCAAGCATAGTCATGCCAACGGTTTTACCGACAACTTCACTACTTTTGACGGAAGCCAGCAGACCTTCCCGAAGCTATTGCGTAATGCGGGTTATCAGACTGCGATGATCGGTAAGTGGCATCTGGTTTCCGAGCCTACCGGTTTCGATTATTGGGATATTCTCGTGGGACAAGGCAATTACTACAATCCCGACTTTATCAATAACGGGAAGAAGGTACAGCGTGAAGGCTATGCCACCAATATTATAACCGATCTGGCCATCGACTGGCTTGATGAAAAGCGTGACAAAGAGAAACCTTTCTGCCTTTTCATTCATCATAAAGCTCCCCACCGTACCTGGATGCCCGATCTGTGTGATTTGGATCTTTACGAAGACGTGGTCTATCCGCTGCCCGAAAACTTTTATGATAAATATGAAGGCAGAGTGGCGGCATCTCTACAAGAGATGAGTATTATCAAAGATATGGATCTTGTATACGATCTGAAAATGGCCGATAAAGAAAATGAAATCCATACTCAGACAGGACTCGAACAGGCCGGGCGTTCCATGTACAGCCGGTTAAGTCCTGAACAAAAACTTCTCTGGGATAAACATTATGATCCGATTATCCGGAAGTTTAAAGAAGTCAGACTGACCGGAAAAGCTCTTGCCGAATGGAAGTACCAGCAATATATGCATGACTATATGCGTGTGATCCATTCAGTTGACCGCAATGTGGGACGTGTGCTCGATTATCTGGAGAAAAACGGATTACTGGAAAACACGATGATTGTTTACACCTCCGATCAGGGCTTTTACATGGGCGAACACGGTTGGTTTGACAAACGCTTTATGTATGAAGAGTCTTTTCGTACACCTCTGCTGGTACGTCTTCCCGGAGGTAAGAAAGGCGACATTGACAAGATGGTGCAAAACATCGATTATGCTCCTACCATCCTTGATCTTGCAGGTGTACCTACTCCTGCGGATATGCATGGAGTTTCGTTCTTGCCCCTGCTTCGTGGAGAGAAAGCTTCCCGATGGCGCAAGTCGCTTTATTACCATTTCTATGAATATCCGGCAGAACATGCGGTCAGACGGCATTATGGAGTGCGTACCGAACGTTATAAACTGATGCACTTTTACAACGATATAGATTGTTGGGAACTGTATGATCTGAAGCAGGATCCGTCCGAAATGAACAATCTGTATGGAAAGCCGGGAACAGAGAAAATAACGAAAGAGCTTCGGCAAGAATTGCTTAAACTTCAACTTCAGTACGACGATCCGATTCGCAAGTTAAACTAAAATGTTCCGGAGGAGGACATGCTCTGATTAACTTATGTAACGTATATAACGAGAGGGTCTTAAAGTCCCAATGACACGCCCTGAGAAAGTCATAAATTATAGCTGAAAGACGAAAAGAGTCATATCAAACTCTATCTTGAGTGAGGATATGACTCTTTTTTTGTGGTTAATAGAGGTTGGAAGATGATAGATTGAAGTTATTCGTTTCTAAAATAAAGTTTTGATACACCCTTTTGCATAAGTCTGTTTATTCTTCTTTATTTTTCTTCCTGTATTCCGAGGGACTTTCGCCCACTGTGTTTTTAAATATGGTACTGAAATTTCGCTGGTATGTAAATCCGGTTTGTTCCGAAATATCCCGTATTCCCAGAGCAGTGTCTGTAAGCAACTGCTGGGCATGGCGGATGCGTTGTTGGGTGATATATTCGTTGACGCCGACACCTATAAATGTTTTCATTTTATTGTAAAGTGTGGCTCGGCTCATGTGCATCAGTTGCGCTACCATATTTACATCCAGCTCGGTATTGTCCATGTTTTCACTGATTATTTTGTTGAGCAAGATTATGAATTGTTCGTCTTGTGGTGTTTCAGGCTCCGATTTGTGTTCATTTTCCATTATTTCCGTGGCCCTGTAATGTTGGCGCATGATATTGTGGTTATTTAAAATATTCTGAATTTGTATAGTCAGTAAATCCATATCGAAGGGTTTGGGGATGTAGGCATCAGCTCCCGTCTTATAACTTTGCTCCATACTGGGGTCGTCCACTCTCGAGGTCAGCAGGATGACGGGAATGTAACCGAGTTCTGCATTCTCCTTGATTCTTTTACATAATTCAAGACCATTCATTCGCGGCATTATAATGTCACTGATGACGAGTTGGGGAAATTTAGAAACGATGGTTGGTATCGCCTCCATTCCGTCGTGAGCCTTGTATACCGTTTCAAAAAGCGAAGATAAGTTCTCGGCTAGATAGTCACACAAATCTGGATCGTCTTCAACTATAATGACCGAGCGGTATCGGGTGGATGATAAACAGGTCTCTATCATCGGACTGTTCTGAATGGGGAGCACCTCGTTCAAATAAGGTCTCGGGGTACAGGTAACATGCCCCAGTACCTGTTGATAGGGTAATGTGAAATAGAAAGTGGCTCCCTTGGTTTCGTTGTTGACAGCCCCGATGCTGCCTCCATGCATTTCAACCAGTTGTTTAGCATATGACAGTCCGATACCGGTTCCCTGAATGTTGTGCTTGCCCTGCTGAAATCTGGTAAAGAGGCTTTCAATATTTTCATCGCCCAGTCCTATGCCTTCGTCTTTGACTTCGATGCGCACCAGCTTATTGTCTTGCTCCAGCCGGGTGGTAACCATAACTTCCGAATTCGGATAACTGAATTTGTAAGCATTCATCAGCAGATTGCTGACAATGATTTCACACTGTGCGATATCGAAAGAGACGATCCGAATATTGGGATCGGGGCGGAAGACCAAACGGATGCCCCGTATCTCGAATTCATTGCCGAAATCGTCAATAATAGTCTGTATCCAGTCGTTGAAGAGGGTTGGAGTCAGTTGCATCGTGTTCTGTCCCACTTCCATTTTTCGCATGTTGAGTATCATGTTGATGATATTCTTCATCTGCCTCGCTTGCTTAAAAGTTCCCTGTAGCTTACCTCGTATTTCGTATGGTATCTGCTTGTTGTTCATTAACTGCTTCAGCGGAGTATAAAGTAGTGTCAACGGAGTACGCAATTCATGGTTGATATTGATCAATGCCTGTACTTTGTCTTTATAGATTTGTCTTTCTTTTTCTTTTAATTTTTGTTGCATACGCTCTTCACGGCGCCGGATAATGTAGATTGCCGCTACAAGCAGGATGCTAATATAGAGCGTGATAAATACGGGATGTTGCCACCAGGGTGGGAGTACCGTCAGATGCAGCAAATCGTAGGAGGGGCTCCACCGTCCGTCTATCTGTGTACATTGTACCTTGATCCGGTAGTCTCCCGGAGGCAGTGTCTGAATGACCAGATAGGGTCTCGAGGACTGAATAAAGTTACTGTTTAGCCCTTCTATGTGATAGCGGTAAATACGTTTGCGAAAGATGTCTCCTTCATCCAGTTTACTGCGTACGGTCAGAGAAGTGAAGTGTGGATTTATTTCCAGTTGTGGAACATTTCCACTGTGGTCAGGCATGATGTTTATTCCGTTCAGTTGTGTTTCCAGCAGACTGAGTTTCGGGATGTTCTGTTCATAATGCTGATTGAGTGACTTGTTTACGCGCACCAATCCTGAAGAGCCTCCCATGTAGATATTGTTGTCGCGAGTCACCAATACCGGTTTGGGCAGAAAATTATTTGGCGACACTCCGTCCGTCTCACTGAATATTACAAATCGTTTTTCTTTCGGAAAGTAAGCATACAGTGTCCCTGAAGTTCCTATCCACATAATTCCCGTATGATCCATTATTAGGGAGGTTACGATGTCATTGTCATCCGGAAGTTTGATTTCTGTTTTCTCGGATGTTTTCAGATCGAGTGTATTCAATCCGTTTCGGGTAGCCATCCATACTACTCCGGTGCTGTCGATATACGCCGATAATATATTCTGGTTCAGGTTTATCGAAGTCGGTTCATACCTGTTCGCTTCTTTGTTGTAGAGGAATATGTGGGTTTGAGTAAAAAAGTATGGTTTTGAGTCATATTCGCCGATGAAGATCCAGGCCCCCAAATAGCTCTTTCCGGGAGGTGTAATCGGGGTGAACTGTTTCTTTTCTCTGGAGTACCGATAGTAGTAGCCACCATGAAATTCGATCTCTCCTTCAGGGGTTGTATATAGGTTAACCGGTATTCCCAGATAGTTAATCCGGCTGTCTATTTGTTCGTTCAATATTGTAAAGTGCCGTTTCTTACCGTTTTTTTTATCGAATATATAAATTCCTTTGTTAAAGTTCGATGCCAGTAGCTCCGTATCGGAGAAGCGACAAATAGAAACAATTTTATCGCCGAAAGTGGACGGAAAATGGGTGAACTCTTCGGTGTTCGGATTGAAACAGTTGATACCTCCGCCGTCTGTTCCTATCCAGATGATACCTTTCTCATCTTCAAGCAGGCATAACGGACATTTCTCGGACATTCCGCTTGGATCATTTTTGGGTGCTTTCGTATAAGTCTTTATAAAGTTTTCTTTCATCCCCAATAGCCCTTCCCTCACCATGCCGATCCACATATTGTTTTTGCTGTTCTGCAGGCAGAGAACCGAATTGGCTGGAAAATTATGGCTTCTTTCACTTGACAGGATAGTGAGTTGCCTGCTTTCCGGCGTGATGATGTTAACTCCACCTCCATCGGTTGCCAGCCAAATCTGTCCGTTTCGTTCTTCGATATCTAATACGACGTTGCTACTGAGCCCTGGGTTTTGGGAGTTGAAGATGGCTGTCAGTTTACCTTCAGGTGTATAGCACGCTGCTCCCTTTCCATATTCCGTAATCCAGAAACGATTCTGTGAGTCGATATAGAGGTCAGTGATTGTATTCAGACTGTCAAATGGTGAATTTTTGATCTCTCCGGTGAACTTGTTTATTAATATCAGACGTTGCTCCGTTGTGGAGAGGGCAATAAAAGTTTGCTCGTCGTATGTATACATTTTACTGATCAGCACGGGCTTGCCGTTCTTTTTTAGTGGCAGGCGTTCCAAAGGCCTGTTATCCGAATGATAGTACAGTAATGTATCCCTGATGGGAAATATAGTTTGATTTTTGTCCGTGAATGCGGTGTAGGCTTTTATCGGCCTGCCTTCGTTTAGCAACGGTTCGAAGAGGTCCTTTTTCTGATTGTAATGCATCGTTCCGTTTTGTGTAAAGATCCATACGTTTCCATGTCCGTTACCTGTTACTCCGTAGATTAATTGTGAATAGGTATGTGTAGAATGATGTTGAGGATACTTCTTCAGCTTTTCTCCATCGAAACGGTAAATTCCGTAGGGAGTGCCGATCCATACCAGACCGTTTTGGTCGTCATATATTGAGGTGACTGTCGAGGGGAGCCCCTCTTTTACAGATATTTGTTTAAAATAATAGTATCCGGAGTTATTTCCTTTTATTGTATGAATGTTGATTAATAGTAGGAGTGAAAATAAGGTTACTATCTGTTTTTTCATATATTAGCTTCGAAAATTTGACTAGGTCAGTTAAAATATGGAGGTATGCCGGGATGTACTTTCCCGTCTGGTCAACATTTTCGGTCCGCCTCCATTAATGTTTCTCTTCTTATTATTAGCAGTGTCCTACAATGCCAATTAAACAATCTATACGATGGACTTTAATACGGCGTTCTTTCTCCCAGGTAGTAGAACTTTCATTGCCATCAATGGTTTGTTTCATGTTTTTGAAGCCGTTTCCTATTAAATATGATGCTCCCACTCTGGTAGAGAATCTTTTTGTTATTTTATATTCAAACATTATATCAATATTTGCAGCAAAAGAATTTGTACTTGTTTTCCATTTAAGTAAATCAGCGTTGTTTTTGTAGTGCATATATCCTGCTCCTACAGTGTTAATCATATTAAAATTATTTGTTAGAGGAGTTATTAATTCAAATTGAGGTGCAATGTAGTGTAGGGATACATTGTCTTTATAATTTGTATATACATCTACAAGCTCATATTTTCCTGAAGTTCCCCAATAATTATACTTCGCTCCTAGGGCTATTCGCTTATTTAGAAGGTATAGTACTTTTAAATCAGTAGAGATTCCGTTCTTGTATTGACTTCTATAATTAGGATTTACAGGTGAGAGGTTGGAGTCTCCGACTAAAAAGCCAACTCCTGCGTCAGCGGAAATAAGTACTTTGTTCTGTAGTTTCTCTTGTGAAAAAAGAGATAAGCTACAAAATAAAAACAGCATTAATAGATTTTTTCTTTTCATATCATAGTATGTTTGATTAAAAATTAAAAAAATGCGAACTTTCTAATGAAGATTCTAGTGCATAGGATAACAAAAATAAGAATAAAATCGAATAATATTACTTCTTTGCAATATATATTTTAATTTATCAATCTTACTTTTGACATACTCCCATTTCTAAAGGAATGGGATTCGGTTGTCATCGGAAACCGCCTACATAGCAGGTCTTCTGTTCTCTCTTCCCAGAGTCGACTTAATATATTTTGAGCTGCATTGATGAGTTTTGAAAATCAAACGAACAGTTAAAGGACGAGTGAATAGAAGCGTAAAAACATATCGAATGGAAACAAGTTTATATCCAGGACAGTACAGCCTATGGAAAAAATATTCCCAGAGTAAACTCGCAGATTGCAGTCGAACTAGTGTATCAAAAATTGGAATGTGCAAAAGTCTATACAAGGCATATGGAAGATGCGATGGTACAGAAAGTTCAGGTAGTCCCGAAAATACCAAAAACAGCCTCCAGCATAAATCATGGAGGCTGTTTTTTATTATTTATTCAAGAAATAAAGTTACTTCATCTCCAAAAAACTGTTCTTTCTCATATGCCCCAATGATAGAATATGTAGCATCATCTATTCTATTCTTTTTTAAAGAACCGATAAAACTTAAAATATAACTGTCTGTTGTTTCGTCTGGTTCAAGTCTTTTTCCATAAGGACTTTTTATTATAATTCTACCATTATCTATTTCATATTTTGATTTTCCTTTCAAAATATATAAAGTGTTTTTTGTTTGGAAGGAAACGGAATCATTGTTTTCAAAGGTAAGAGAGAGGCTTTGATTACTAAAGGTCTTTCCAAGAATCATGGTTTCAATATCCGTCTGTTCTTTTTCGCATGAATACAAACAGAAACACAATAGAATTAAATAACTAATAATCTTCATAATCTTTAAAAACTTACAGAACGTGAAAATGCATCACTCATTGGACTTATTGTTATCGATACGGTTCCATTACTAACATTTTTAGGACGATATCCTTTTGAAGAGTTTTTCTCTACGATGATAGCATCATAAAAATTTAGAGTTAACGTCCCTAATTGATCACTTTCTTTCGTTGTTTCTATTGTAATAGTGGAACTAGTGGAAGTGGATTTAGTTGTGTCGTATCCTAATCCAATTTTAATACTTCCTCCTTTTGTACCTATTGGAATATCACCATCTGCACTAGACTTAAAATTTGCTGCAAAAGTAGTTGTTTTATTTTGACTATAAGTAATCTTTTCATCTGCATCTCTTTCAAAAATATTAATAAATCTCTCCAAAGACTGTGTGGAAATATCCCACTTAGGTAATCTTGTGTCATGCCCTTTTGTTCTAGGATAATACCATTTTCTTTCTAATTTATGAGGATCTATAGTGTAATAGAATTTAGAGTGTCTAAACATTGTTTTATGTCTATATGACTTTTCTATAGGAACGTTAAATAATTCTTGAGGTTTAACATTAAAAACATATTCGTGTGCTGTCAGTTCTTTGATATTTTTAACTCCTGTAAATACTTGTAAGATAATTTCGAAATTCCCATCAATCCAAAATCTACTTAGGGCTTCATCATCGGAAATTTCACCTTTTTTATTGCTAATAGTTCCTTTGTCTTTTCGAGTTGGATCTCCTTCCTGATCTGCCATTGTAAAGTAACTACTTGGACTTATTTGAATTCTATAAATATATTCATCTATATTCATGTTTAGACTTCCTTCCTGTTTATTATCTGTTAGCCCATAATATATATTATCGCGTTGTAGAGAAGGGTTTTCTTTCATTTTTTCATATGCATTTTTTACTATGGGGTCTACAATGTCTTCAGAAAGCCAATCTATATTATCAGGTTCTGACATACTACGTGTTGATGGAGTATTTTGTTTGCTATTTGTTCCATCAAAAGCCTTGTCTATGAATTGATAACTATTTGCAACACCACGAGTATTTATTGATACAGGGATAACTCTTTCATTGTTTTTCACAACGAGTAAATGAAAACCTGGAATGCCGTTTTGGGGGATTTCTCCGGATTTTTCTCCATTAAGATACAATAACATCTTAGAGGTTTGATTCTCTTTAAAAGTAACAGGAATCTGATTATCTGTTATATCCCAATTATAAGGGGTAATATTTGTAAATAGAGATAAATCCGGGACATAAATATTCAATAATGGTAACGTTCTCTCAATATTACTTAATTCTTCTTCTGTTGTATACTTCAAGAGTATATTTCTAAATGTTCCCCCTTTTCCTACTACTTCATTTTTTAAGATAGGATAGAAAACGTCAAAGTCATTGTCAAATTGTTGTATTGCTTTATCCTTTATGAAGCTACGTAGGTCTATATTTTCATATATAGCCTTAGATAAAATCTCGGCAAATTCTTGTTTGGCGTCATTTTCGGTCAACGAAATGCTGTCCAAAAGGGGAGTGGTCGAATCTTGTGCACTTTGATTTTCTGAGAAATCCTCTGCACAAGAAAAAGCAAATGTACATAGTGCAATAATGAATAAAGATTTTTTCATGATGTCTTGATTAAAAATAATGTTTATTTATTAATTTGTTATATGCAAATATAAAGAATATATCCTTTTAATTCTTCGATATCCTTGATTTTTTATTTAGAATTCCTCACTTAGTATTTTTAAGAGTATGTTTTTTGTGTGTACCTTGTTTGCCCCCACTCCATAGCTTATCGTCCATAAAATATGATATTATGAATTCAATTTTAATCGGCTATAACCTTAATAAGATTGGTCAAGATTATACCTCTTATTGAAAAATTCACTCATTGCCTACGTGATTTTAGAAACTATATTCACCCATATCAGCAGATGTGTATCGGATTTGAGCCAGACGAATACATGACAAAAATTTGTTTTCAAGTTTTGAAAGCAGCGTTGTGTTAAATTAAAAAAACAATAATAACTGATTATTTACAGGTGGATGGGAATTAATGTTTCCAAATATTAGTGTTAGAGATAATGTATCTGTGTTTTTCTTATAATATTACTCTATTTTTGAAAAAAACAACAGATAAAAGCCACCTATTAAGAATTTGCTTTTCTAAGATAGGTGGCTTCGAACTTATGATCTTGATATTATAAGCTAGATTCAACATTCAACTCCTTTTTTTTTTAATGCGGATAATGTTAATTTCCATCCGTTTGCTGAAGCTGTACATTGAAATTTTCTCTCAACGGGTCCGGAAACGGTTAAACTCTTTTTCTCTAGTAGCCCCTTAAGATCATTTGAAGATAGATTTTTGAATATATCTATATTTTCTTTTCGTAGGAAATTAACTATATGTGTGCCCGAAGCGTTCTTTTGTGTACACTTATCTAATATATTTACATTTTCTATTTCTAAGCAGACTTCTTTCCCTATCATCTTTAACTTTCCGAATCCGGACATCTCATACATATTACTTTGCGCAATGATTCCATTAAATGGATAGGGAAGTCGTTGATAAAGGCTTTTTATAATTTCGTTTCGTTTCGTTTGTATCTGTTCCGATAGTCCATGGTATCCTCTTAGGTCTAATCTGGAGATTATATCTTCAACGGCTTGAGTTATTTTTTCAGTGGGAGAAAGATTCATATCAAATCGTTTGTATAATACCAGTGACTCATTCCAGTCTTTTCCTCTAGCCGGTTTTATTATTTCAATGTCATCCAGATCGTTTCGTTTCATGTACTCTTTTATGGTGTCTAGGGAAACATGATCTTCATGTATCGTTTCGTGTTTCCCATCTTCGTGATGGATGTGGAGAACCTTCTTTTCTGAACCTGGTACTTCAGGAGCTTTGTAGGATTTATTATTTTTTCCTTTTAGCCAGCAAGCTACTGATATATCGAAAGAATATCCACTTAGGTCTTTGTCAAAGCAGCAGTGCCATTTGGTATTGGGGAATACCTTGATTAATTTTTCAATTTGCCCTTGTGTAACATGTCCACCAACGGAAATAAATGCAGAAGTAGTCTGCTTACTGAATCCTTGAAGTTCATAAAAACTCATGGCATCAATAGCTGACTCAAATAGATATAGGTCGGTAACTTGGTTATAAGGAACGAAGTTTGCGATCCAACAGCTTGAGGATTTGTCTCCACCTTTACAAAATGACTTATAATTAACATCATTTTCAGGGAAGTAATTTCTCATTTCGAGGTTGGTAATTTCCATCTGTCCTGGTTTCCGGAATGGAAATGCTATAGTGTTATGCCTACCAGTAACGTAAATATGGCATCTACTTCGGAAATCATCTATTGTTTTGGGAGATAGCTTTCGTCGAACTGTTAAAAAATCATTATTGCTATCGTTTAACGTCTTTGGTGCCCAGGCTTTTATATCAAAAGTTACCGGATGATTATCATTACCTTTATTCTGAGGCTGATATGATGGAACATTAATTGGGGTATTATCCGCTGATAAATAACGACTCAGTACTTCATTCACACCGGCGAATCCCCCTTTGGTTGTACTACCAAATCTATCAAGACGATTCTGGACAAAGTTTATTAGATTACCTTTGTCCGTGGCAGGAGCCATACGAGAAAAGTAGGTACTCTTTGCCGGATCTTTGGGATTGAATATTACGATTTCATCTTCAGGATGTTTAGGATTTCCTAAAAACAAGCTCAAAAACTTTTCTCCGCCAGCGGGATTTACCCAGTAGCCGAGTGATCTTGCTATTTCTTGTATGGGGATTCGGGCCCTAAATTCGTTGAATGTATACATCGTACTAATTTTTTTAAGGTACATATTATTTTTAATTAATCAAGATCAGAGTATTTGGTATTCCAAGTACCGGAGAAATTTGTTTATCGGTGAGGTGGAAACCCGTTTGAAGTAGATTTTGAAGGAACGGAGTGAAGAGAACGGATAGCAACAGGACATCCACCCGCCCACATTCAAGAACTGGAGGAAGTACCGTTCCGTAACATTCAAACAGACAGGATACACCCTGAACGGGAACATGCTGACCATCAATGCGCTGAAACTCCGTCTGAAGTTCCACCGGTCAAGACTAGCCGAAGGCAAAATACAGACACTGAGCTTGACATGAGGTTGAGACTATAGGATATATTTGGATAATGGTACTTTCTGATTAGTTTTAAGAAGTAGTTGCCTAATGGCTGTTTTTGAAAAAAGGACAATACCACTATGGGATATCATAGTAAGACTGTAACCTGAATGTAACTGTATGGTAATATTCGTTTAAATAACATACAATTATTTTGCAAAATATTTAAAAAATATAAATTTTAATTTAACGCAAAAAAGTAAAGGTATGAAAATCAAAGAAAGTACTACTTTCAAGTTCATTGGGTTACTGTATGTTGCAGGTTTATTGCAAGGGGTACCGGTGGTTTATGCAACACAGTCTGCTAGGAGAGCGGGTATCACCCAGCAGGCGGTGTATCGTATCAGTGGATGTATTACTGATGCTAATGGTGAGCCGATTATTGGAGCCAATGTTCTTGTGAAAGGGGCTGCTACCGGTACCGTAACAAATATTGACGGTGAGTATGCATTGAATGTATCCACGGGTGATATCCTAATGATTTCTTATATTGGATATATCCAGCAGGAGATCAAATTGAAGGGAGAAAAACAACTGAACATTGTTCTTCAGGAAGACAGTCAAATTTTGAACGAGGTTGTTATAGTTGGATATGGTACCCAGAAAAAGGTAAATCTAACCGGAGCTGTCGAACAAGTGACAAGTGAAGTGTTTGACAACCGTTCGGTACCCAATGTGACACAGGCCCTTCAGGGGTCTATTCCGAACTTGAATATCAAGCTGACAGATGGAAAACCGACCCGTTCGGCCAGTTATAATGTACGTGGTACAACTTCTATTGGGCAGGGAGGTAATGCCTTGGTACTGATTGATGGTGTGGAGGGTGATCCGTCGATGTTGAATCCCAATGATATTGCCAGCGTATCTGTATTGAAGGATGCTGCTTCCGCCTCTATTTATGGAGCTCGGGGAACATTTGGGGTAGTGCTGATTACTACCAAAGAGCCAATGAAAGATAAAACCTCAATTACCTATACTGGTAACTTTTCAGTGCAACGTCCTGTGACTGTTCCGGACTTTGTTACAGATGGGTATGAATATGCCAGTCACTTTTATGAAGCCTATCATGCCTGGAACAATTATTCGGCTGATCCCAAGAATATTAATAAAACTCAGGATTTCTCTTTGAGTTGGCTTGAGTTATTTAGAAAACGCAAAGAGCAAGGTATCACTACTGAAGTAGAAAGAGATGTTACGGGTAAGTATGTTTATTACGGCAATACCGACTACTATGATGCTCTTTACAAGAAGAATACATTTGCTCAGGATCATAACCTGTCGTTGACTGGTAGCAACGGAAAGTTGAATTATTATATTTCCGGCAGATATTACGGATACGACGGATTATTCCGTTACAATACGGATGATTACAACATGTTGAATCTACGTGCCAAGGGCTCTATTCAGTTGTTCAGCTGGTTGAAGATAGAGAATAACATGGAATTTTCCAATATGGATTACCACAATCCAATGAATGTGGGTGAAGGTGGTTCTATCTGGCGTAATATCTCGGATGAGGGTCACCCCAGTGCACCCATTTTTAATCCCGATGGAAGTCTTACTTATTCTGCTGCCTATACGGTGGGTGATTTTATTTATGGAAGGAATGGTATAGATACTAATGACAAGGTGCTCAGAAATACTACGGGTTTCACTGCCTCTTTCCTGGATAATAAGCTACAAGTAAAAGGGGACTTTACTTTTCGCAACACAGACAATGCCAAAACACAACGTCGTGTACCGGTACCATATAGTAAGGTAGAGGGAATCCCTCTTTTGCTGAGTGAGAAATACAACGACCTTAAGGAGAGTACACAACGTACAGAATATCTAGCGACCAATATCTATGCTAACTACGAAAATAAGTTTGGAGATGCTCACTTTATAAAAGGTATGTTGGGGTATAACTACGAACAATCCAGATTCAAGAGTCTAGAGGTTCAGCGTAACGGCTTGTTATTGGATGCCTCTGAAAATATTAATCTAGCATTGGGGGATGCTATTACTACTGCGGGAGGATACAATAAATGGAGGGTAGCCGGGGGATTTTTTCGTTTAAATTACGCTTTTAAAGACCGCTATTTGATAGAAGTGAACGGACGTTATGATGGTTCTTCAAAATTTCCCTCCAATCAACAATGGGCATTTTTTCCTTCTGTGTCAGGTGGCTGGCGAATCTCGGAGGAACCCTTCTGGCATATGAGTGACGATATCTTTTCGAATGTTAAGTTGCGTGCATCGTATGGGTCTCTTGGTAATGGTAATGTGTCGCCATACAGTTATCTGGAATTATTGAGCATTCGGACTTCCGATCGTGTATTGGGAGGAATGAAATATAAATATACCAGTGCTCCTGGTGCTATGCCTCACGGATTGACCTGGGAAACTGCTACTACCACCGATATCGGACTTGATTTTGCAATGTTACGTAACCGTCTGACTTTTTCGGGAGATTACTATATACGTAAGACGACAGATATGTATACGGTTGGTGTTACCCTACCGGATGTGTTTGGAACTACTTCGCCAAAAGGGAACTATGCCGATATGACTACCCGTGGCTGGGAAATTACGTTGACTTGGCGTGACCAATTTTCACTTGTCGGAAAACCTTTCAATTACGAGATACGGGGAACCTTGTCTGATTATATATCTAAAATTGATCGGTATAACAATACTGACAAGAGCCTGAGCGATTATTACGAAGGACAAACCGTAGGTGAAATATGGGGATATATAACTGAAGGACTGTTTAAGGATCAGGCTGATATAGATAGCCATGCTTCGCAGAAACTTATTCAGTCTTCCTCAAAAAATATCTGGTATCCGGGTGATGTGAAAATTAAGGATCTGAATAACGACGGAGTTATTGATTATGGAACCAATACACTTGATGATCATGGTGATAAAACGGTGATTGGTAATAGCCTGCCCCGTTTCTCTTACAGCTTAAACCTGAGTGCGGACTGGAATAATATTTTTGTATCTGCCTTTTTTCAAGGGGTAGGTAAGCAAGATTGGTATCCGAGTTCAGAATGTATATTCTGGGGACAATATAACCGTCCGTACAACAACATGCCCACTTGGCATCAGGATAATTACTGGACTGAAAAGAATCCGAATGCTTATTTGCCGCGCTATACCGGCTATAACAGTTCTGTGAAGAGTACCGTGCAAACGCGGTATCTTCAGAATGTGGCTTATATCCGTTTGAAAAATCTTCAGATCGGATATAATCTGCCAAAGCAGTTTGTATCCAAGGCCTGCATTCAGAATGCCCGTGTTTATCTTTCTGCGGAAAACCTTTGGTGCTGGTCGCCGCTTTACAAGCACACGAGAGATCTGGATGTGACCAATATCTATGGTTCTGATGTCGATCTGACCGATGGAGGCAGTGGCGATGGCAACAGTTATCCGCAAATGAAAAGTATCAGTTTAGGTTTATCACTCACATTTTAATCATTGAAATATGAAACGATTTATATATTCTTTTTTATCTGTTTGTCTATTTTTCTCCTCTTGTTCTTTGGATGAATCTCCGCAAGCTTCGGTAGATAAGGATGCGATATTCGGTAGTGAGAAAGGGCTCGCTACATATTCTTATTCTTTTTATAACATATTGCCTTCAGTAGCTAATGGTTTTAGGCAAGATGCAATGTGTGATTACGGTGCTGTAACCAGTTTCGATTCTTTTCTGAGAGATGGCGCTTATTCGGCAGAGAACAGCAGTGGATGGTCATGGGGGGAGCTTCGGAATATCAACTATTTTATAGAAAACTGTGTCAACGAAAACGTGGATACTGCTGTGCGTAATAATTATATAGGACTGGCACGCTTTTTCCGGGCTTACTTTTATTATATGAAGGTGGTACGCTTTGGAGATGTACCTTGGATTGATAAGACCTTTGAGGTGGATAGCGAAGAGTTGTATGCCGGACGTGACCCGCGTACGGTAGTTATGGATCACGTACTTGAAGATTTGAATTTTGCTTGTGAGAATATTACCCGTACCAAGGATGAGACGGGGTCCTTAGTTACCAAGTGGGTGGCTTATGCGCTGAAGTCACGTATTTGTTTGTTTGAGGGTTCTTTTCGTAAATATCATGCTGAATTGGGATTGGAAGATACGTCTGACCGCTGGTTTCAAGAGGCGGCCTCTGCTGCCGATGTGGTGATAAAAGAGTCCGGACACTCTTTGTACACGGGAGCGGGAACAGAGGCTTCGTTCCGTACTTTGTTTATCAGTGACACTCCAGTGACAAGCGAGGTAATGCTGGCCAGTTGCTGCGATGCCAATCTGGGTGTATTGGGTGAAGCTAACTGGTGGTGGACCTCCGGTACATTTGGTGCCCGGTTCAGTATGATACGTACGTTTATCAATACTTTTCTGAATACTGACGGCACTCCGTTCACGTCCCGTTCGGGATATGAGAAGATGGAGTTTTATGATGAATGTCAGGGACGTGACCAACGTCTAGCACAAACCATTCGTACTCCGGGATATCAACGTGACGGTAAGCCGGCAGCTCCAAATTTCAACGGATATTCGTTTACAGGTTATCAGCCTATCAAGTATACTCTAGATGCCTCGCGTTATGATGAAGGCGCACTGAATACGAATGCTATTCCTCTGTTTCGCTTTGCCGAGGTATTATTGAATTATGCAGAGGCGAAAGCGGAGATGGGGACGCTGACGGATGCTGACTGGGGAATGACTGTGGGCGCATTACGTGCCCGTGCAGGTATAACGGGAGGGCTGTCGACGAAGCCGACCAAAGTAGATACTTATCTTCAGCAGAACTATTTTCCTACTATCACTGATCCGGTAATTCTGGAAGTACGTCGTGAGCGTTCCATAGAGTTGGCACTTGAGGGCTTCCGTTTTACGGACCTTAAACGTTGGAAACGGGGAGAGCTAATGACGATGCGCTGGACAGGTATCTATATTCCAGCACTAAATGTACAGATGGATCTTGACCATGATGGTACTACTGACGTGATTTTTTATAATGGTACGGCACCTACGGGATTGCCGGCTTGTTGTACTCCGATTGCGGTAGGGGGAAAGTCGCAGCAAGGAATAACGGGAGAGACTTCCGGTAACTTAACTTGGTCTGACAGTGATCCTAGAATCTGGTATCCCGACGGACGTCAGTATTATTATCCTATTCCTGCTTCTGCCATCTTGAAAAATAGTAATTTGAAGCAAAATCCTGGCTGGTAACTTATAAATAAAAGAAGTAAAAATGAGTAAATTAATAACTTTAATCCTGTCAGTTGTTTTGCTGGCAGGTACCCTGCAAATACAGGCTTCCAATGGAAAGCCTACCAAAGCATCCTGTGTCATGAACGTAGCTACTTTCAATCTTCGTATGGATACGCCGAAGGATGATGAAAATGCTTGGCCTAAACGCAAAGAGATGGTGAAGGGATTGATTCGTTTCCACGACTTTGATATTTTCGGAACACAGGAGGGGTTTAAGCATATGCTGGACGACATTACTGAACTGGATGGTTATGCATATATTGGTGTTGGGCGTGATGACGGAAAAGATATTGGCGAACATTCGGCTATTTTCTATAAGACCAATCGCTTTGAAGTATTGGAGCAAGGAAATTTCTGGCTTTCTGAAACACCGGATGTGCCGGGGTTAGGCTGGGATGCCACTTGCTGTAACCGCATCTGTTCCTGGGGAAAATTCCGTGATAAAGAGAGCCAATGTGAATTCTATTTTTTCAATTTGCATTATGATCACCAAGGGAAGGTAGCACGTAGAGAATCTTCGAAACTCTTGTTAGCCCGTATCCGTCAGATTGCTGGTGAGGAAGTGCCTGTTTTGGTGACTGGAGATTTTAATGCAGTGCCTATAGAGGAGCCAATACGAATACTTGCTGCTGACGGGCTGCTATTAGATTCCTATGAGGTTTCGGAACAACCTACTTATGGGACTACAGGCACTTATAATAGCTTTAAAACAGATTCTGATATGAAAGGTCGTATTGACTACATTTGGGTAACAAATAGAGTAGCTGTGCAAAAATATGGCGTATTGAATGATATGCAATATGGACATTTTCCATCTGATCACTTTCCAGTAATGGTACAAGTGGTTCTTTAGAAAGATATAAGAGGAGGATGTGTGGGTTTTAAAGGGACAGAGTTTTTATCCGGACTTCTGAGTTTACACAAAATCGTGAAAAGTGTCTGGTATAGAGTCAATCTCATCGAGATAGACTGTTTCGTTACACACTCTAAGATCTGTGGCAAGTGGAATTGTGTGTACCAATTTTTATAATTGAGCGATCGCAGCTATACTTGTCCCTAATGTGGTATACACCACGACTATAATGCCATTTGCAACATTAAAAAATTTGGCTTGAAAGTCCTACCCATGGAATGTGAAGAAACAAATTTGTAAATTGTTTTCTTGTGGATGAACCACTTCGTGCCCCGAAAGCAATGACGGGAAGAATTAGGAAAGGACTACAGGTATATCTGGAATTGCTAAATCTTTAGTTCATAAAGCGTTAACGGTTTGTTCGCAGAAAATGTTTTATTAGAAAAATGCCACCTATTAAGAATTTATGTTTCTAAAATAGGTGGCTTCTACTTATTGGATAATATTATAGGCTAGATTCCATATCCAGTTCCTTTATTTTTAATGTAGATAATGTTAGTTTCCATCCATTTGGAGATGCTGTACATTGGAAATTTTTCTCAATGGGTCCGGAAACGGTTAAGCTCTTTTTTTCTAGTAGCCCCTTAAGATCATTTGAAGATAGATTTCTGAATATATCTATATTTTCTTTTCGTAGGAAATTAACTATATGTGTGCCCGAAGCGTTCTTTTGTGTACACTTATCTAATATATTTACATTTTCTATTTCTAAGCAGACTTCTTTCCCTATCATCTTTAACTTTCCGAATCCGGACATCTCATACATATTACTTTGCGCAATGATTCCATTAAATGGATAGGGAAGTCGTTGATAAAGGCTTTTTATAATTTCGTTTCGTTTCGTTTGTATCTGTTCCGATAGTCCATGGTATCCTCTTAGGTCTAATCTGGAGATTATATCTTCAACGGCTTGAGTTATTTTTTCAGTGGGAGAAAGATTCATATCAAATCGTTTGTATAATACCAGTGACTCATTCCAGTCTTTTCCTCTAGCCGGTTTTATTATTTCAATGTCATCCAGATCGTTTCGTTTCATGTACTCTTTTATGGTGTCTAGGGAAACATGATCTTCATGTATCGTTTCGTGTTTCCCATCTTCGTGATGGATGTGGAGAACCTTCTTTTCTGAACCTGGTACTTCAGGAGCTTTGTAGGATTTATTATTTTTTCCTTTTAGCCAGCAAGCTACTGATATATCGAAAGAATATCCACTTAGGTCTTTGTCAAAGCAGCAGTGCCATTTGGTATTGGGGAATACCTTGATTAATTTTTCAATTTGCCCTTGTGTAACATGTCCACCAACGGAAATAAATGCAGAAGTAGTCTGCTTACTGAATCCTTGAAGTTCATAAAAACTCATGGCATCAATAGCTGACTCAAATAGATATAGGTCGGTAACTTGGTTATAAGGAACGAAGTTTGCGATCCAACAGCTTGAGGATTTGTCTCCACCTTTACAAAATGACTTATAATTAACATCATTTTCAGGGAAGTAATTTCTCATTTCGAGGTTGGTAATTTCCATCTGTCCTGGTTTCCGGAATGGAAATGCTATAGTGTTATGCCTACCAGTAACGTAAATATGGCATCTACTTCGGAAATCATCTATTGTTTTGGGAGATAGCTTTCGTCGAACTGTTAAAAAATCATTATTGCTATCGTTTAACGTCTTTGGTGCCCAGGCTTTTATATCAAAAGTTACCGGATGATTATCATTACCTTTATTCTGAGGCTGATATGATGGAACATTAATTGGGGTATTATCCGCTGATAAATAACGACTCAGTACTTCATTCACACCGGCGAATCCCCCTTTGGTTGTACTACCAAATCTATCAAGACGATTCTGGACAAAGTTTATTAGATTACCTTTGTCCGTGGCAGGAGCCATACGAGAAAAGTAGGTACTCTTTGCCGGATCTTTGGGATTGAATATTACGATTTCATCTTCAGGATGTTTAGGATTTCCTAAAAACAAGCTCAAAAACTTTTCTCCGCCAGCGGGATTTACCCAGTAGCCGAGTGATCTTGCTATTTCTTGTATGGGGATTCGGGCCCTAAATTCGTTGAATGTATACATCGTACTAATTTTTTTTAAAGGTACATATTATTTTTAATTAATCAAGATCAGAGCAGCTGATACTATATTTCAGCAGAAGCTTCGGCCATTCCATAGAGCTGCTTACTTACTGTTAATCCCCAACCTAGAGGGGTTTTATTCAGTCCGATAAGGTTACTTATCCCATTAATAGATGTCGTCTCTACCTTTTGGCCAGATAATAGTTTCTTTATTGTTTCTGAGGATTGGTTACTGAGATCGATTCCATTACTTTGTAACTGTTCAATTTTTCCTGTCGTTGCATCTTTGATCCGCAGATTACTTATACTGACTGCTCCGTTATCTTCTGTAATATCACCAATTAACGTTCTTGATCCGGATGTCTCTATTTCTACGTCTTTAATACTTTCATTTGAGGGTGCTTCAATAATATGATCCTGAACTGTTTCTTTTATTGAGGTAGGGATTTCTATTTGCGTATCCTTGGTACCATCATTGGAAGTTGCTTCTGTTAAAACATCTTGGGTTACTACTTCATTGAGATCTTCTATTTGCATTTCAGAGCCAGATTCTGCCATTTTTAGTTCAACTTCTTCCTTAAAGTTATCAAGAATTTCCTGCCTTTGGCTTTGGCGCCAGTTTTCCATCCATTCTTGCTCGTTATCAGTTGTTAGGTTCAACATTCGATTTTCATATGTCTCTTCCACTTCATTAAGTGACTTAATTAATCTATTGATTTTTTCATTAATATCTTGGGAAAAATCTATGGTTAGCTCTTCTTTATATAGCTTTCTAATGACCTCAGATTGGATTTTCTCCGATGGATTGTCAATCTGCAATATAAGTTCTGGTTTTTTCTGTATGGCCATGAGTTGCGCTTCTTCACATAGATTAGAGATTTCGCTTATTAAGTATGGATTTTGTTGTATAGCTTCCATTTGTACTTTTTCGGAAGGGTTGGCTATATATTTGATTGTATATGGAACTTTCTGTACGGCCATGACCTGTACCATTTCCGTCGGGTTCTGGATATCTATAATTGCGTATGGATTTTTTTCGATGGCCATCATTTGTATTGTTTCACATGGAATAGGGATTTCGCTTATTAAATAAGGACTTCGCTCTATAACCTCCATCTGTACCATTTCGCTTGGATTTTTTATATAAGTTATTAAGTATGGATTTTTCTTTATCACTTCCATTTGTACCTTTTCTGTAGGTTCTTTTATATACCTGATTGCATCTGCTTCCTGTTTTATAGCTGCCATTTGAGTTTTGTCTGATGGATTCTCAATATGTTGTATAACAGACGGGTTCTTTTTAATGGCTTCTAATTGTACTTTTTCCGTCGGGTGATCGATATATCTTATTACATACGGTATTTTTTTTATAGCTAACATCTGTACCTTTTCAGAAGGGTTAGCTATATGTTTAATTATATAGGGATTTTTCCGTACTACTTCCATTTGTACCTGTTCTAAAGGATTTACTATATATTGGATTGCTGACGGATCTTTTTGTATAGTCGCTAGCTGTATTTTCTTCGATGGGCTTGTTATATATCTTATAGACTTAGGATGTCTTTGTACAGCTTCTAATTGTGCCTTTTCTGTGGGATTGGTGATGTAACGGATCGCCTCCGGATCTCTTTGTACAGCTATCAGCTGTAGCCGTTCTGATGGATTTTCTACACTTTTTATTGTGTATGGATTGAATTTAACCTGCTTAATAGCCTGTTCTTCATCAATTAATGCGTTATACATCATAACTTGTTTGTTTGAGTTAATCATGTTCAATAATATTTCTTTTACGGTTCCCATGTTGATTCTGTTTTTAAATTAATATTAAGTTGTTATAAATCAGCAGATCTATCTGCCATTACATTTATTTCTTTTCCTACCGTAACACTCCACCCTAATAAGGTTTTAGTCAGATGGACCGTATTACCATCAGGCATTTCTACTTTTTGCCCGGAGAGTAGTTTCTTAATACTTCCTGCGGGCAGTTGTGAAAGGTCGAGATCGCTACTTTTCAATTCTCCAATAGTACCAGTCGCTTTATCACTTATTCGTAAGTTACTTGTAAATATTGGAGTGTTATTTTCCAATGTGATGTCTGCAATTAAAGTTTTAGACCCAGATGATTGAATTTTCATGTCCTTAATGACTGATGTGTTTTGAGAATTATAAATAGAAACTTCCTCGTTATTTATTTTATCTTGTGAGATAGTTACGTTCTCACTTTCAGTTGAATCTTCTTTCTTATCTGCTGATTGTCCGATAGGAGTAAGAGTGAGTTGTATCTTTCTTTCTAAAGCAGACAATTCGGATTTTAGGGTTTTAAGTTCCTCTTCTTTTCTCCAAGGTGTGTTAATGATTTCTTTCAATGATGGAATATCCGGAATCAATGTAGAGTTTTCTTTTTGTGCTCTTGCAATAAGTCTGGGGATATTATTTAAAGCATTTAAGAAGTTGTTTGCTATGGCTAATGGAGAATAGCCAGTGATTATACCGTTATTATGGGTATATTTATAGGCCCCTTTTACAAAAAAACGATTTTGCAACTCTTGTTTGTTCTCTTTGGTTATCCATTCTGATTTTACAATAATAGGGAAGTCATATATTTTTCCGATAGTTCGGTATTCCTCTGTATTTTTGTTAACAGGTATTTTTAACAAAAAATCAGCAATACTTTCATTGTTGATGACTTTTAATCCATCCAGCTGTATGAGGTTTATGATATTGCCTTTTTCGTCTTTTTGTACACTATTCAAAAAGGTTTCATAATCAGTACTCATAAGAGATATATGTTCGCTGTTACGTTCAACAGTCTGTATATAATTATTTAACTTATTGTTTGTTTGATTTTTCGCTTTTAGGAATGACTTTCGCTCACTTTCTAATGCCATAACTTTCTTTTCTATTTTGGCTTTATCCAATAAGTCTGTATTTCCTGATAAGATGGCCATATATTCGGAAAAATTCATACCGCTTTTTTCGTCTACTCCTCCTTCATCAATGGTACGCGCTCCCATTGCTCCATTTTTCAACTGAGAAATGAAGGTTTGTTTACAATGAAGTAAATTGAATTTATAACTATCAAGAGACTTTTCTACAGCATAGATGATTACGTCTACCTTGTTATTGGCATACAATTTGGCTATCTCATTTCCTTTACGAACAGCTCGTCCATCTCTTTGTGAAAGATCGGAAGGACGATCGGGTAGGTCAAGGGCATTACTGCCCTCTTCCCCCCTCAGAACCGTACGTAAGGGTTTCCCCTCATACGGCTCAAGCTTTTCAAAGTCTCTGTTCGTGTGCAGAGACCGGCTCATCCTACTTCTTGTTTCCATTGTTTTTACGGGATAATTTGAAACATTCATCATGAACCAACAGATTGCATTTCCGTCCGTCTTGTACGGTCGGCATTACATTCCATGCCTTATGCGTGTCAATCGGTTCACCACATATCGGACATTTCCGACCTTGCTTTTCCCATAGGTAAAGCAGGGATTTACGTCCTTTCAGCGTCACAAGCATCTTTGACTTCATTCTTTTATTGAAGTACAGGCGGCAGTCTGCGTCAAACGGATTCATGTCCCCCTTTATCTGCGTATATTGCAGAAAAGGAAACGAAGATGCCAGTTTCAACAAGGTAAGTTGGTCTTCTTTGCCGTTTGATTTCTTGAACTTAGCCGCAAAAGTCCAGCTGTTCCCTCGGATATTGTGCCAATAGCGGTCTTTTATCCACTGTTTCCCTTTCTTGGAATGACGGCGTTTAGCCCATTGCCACAAGGCGAGAAATATCTGATGGTCGATTCTGTGAAAAGAATCACGTGTCGCCCCATGCTGATAATATGCTCCCCATCCTCGAATTTTAGCATTCAACATCCTGATTAATGATTCCTGCTTGCAACCCTTATGACCTTTTGTCACCTTACGGATATTCTCCATAAAGCGTTTTTCGGCTTTCTTGGTCGGCTTGGTCAATATTTCATTGCCGAATTTGCGGATGTTGAAACCGAGAAAATCGAAACCGTCACGGATATTGGTTATCACCGTCTTTTCTTCTGATAAGGTCAGACCTCTTTCAGACATAAAGTCGGCTACCAATGGCTTGATTTCCTTTTCAAGTGTTTCACGGTTCTCGCAGGTAATTATAAAGTCATCAGCGTAACGGACAAGATTCACCATTGGCGAATATAACTTACCTTTGATTCTAACTCGTTTATATTTCTCTGCAAGGACTTTCTGCAATCCGTCCAATGTCATATTGGCAAGCGTGGGAGAGATAATGCCACCTTGTGGCGTTCCCTCCTCTGTCGGGAACATCTGTTTGTTGAAGATATAGCCGCATTTCAACCATTTTCGGAGTATTGCCTTGTCCATAGGGATGTTGGCAAGCAGCCATTCATGGCTGATGTGGTCGAAGCACCCCTTTATGTCACCCTCCAGAATCCATTCGGGAGAATAGCCTTTTCGGAGAATGTTATGGCATTGCATTACCGCGTCCATACAGCGGCGTTCCTTGCGGAAACCGTATGAACGTGAGTCGGCTGTTGTTTCCGACACTGGTTCTAATGCCATAAGGTAGAGTGCTTGCATGGCTCTGTCTTTCATTGTCGGTATTCCCAACGGTCGCAGTTTGCCATTACTCTTTTTGATGTGGACTCTTCTCAATGGCTTCGGCTGGTAGCCTCTGCGTTTGAGTTCGCTTATCGCTTGTGTTTTTGCTTCGGGTTTCTCCCATGTTTCCATGTCCACTCCGGGGGTGTTGCCACCTCCGTTAGAAGTAACTCTCTTTACGGCTAAGGCTTTTGCGTAAAAAGAGTGGGTCAGCGTCCACTGCAAGGCTTTCACCTTGTTGTATCTGCCTTCCTTCTGAGCCTTTACAATTCGTGCTTGTAGCTTTCTGACAGCCAACTCCGCTTTAGTCCAGTCTATTCTGTCCCAAAGTGTTTGCTGATTGTCAGCAGGCGCACACGATGTCTTGTTTTCGTTCATTTGCTTTCCTCCTTTTGAAAGTTCTAAAAGTTAATTGTAAAGAATCACCATTTGACAACATTCGGTTTGATTGCCTACCTAATGTCGTCACAGAAGTCTGCCCACTTTCGTGTCGGATGATGTCGCCCACATCAGCCCGTGATGTCGGTTCAATCCGTATCCGCTCCATTACAGAACGGCATTCGCTTTTTCTGTTATCTTATACCTGCACACCATTCGGCTTTCATTGCTGTCAGCTTACCTGTCATTTTTACATGACAGGAGATATACAGGCTTACCATGTTCCACATAGATAACTAACGGATAGGTTAGGTTCTGTCTCATCCTCCGGCGGTGCTTATATCCGTGTAATCCTACCATGGAGAGGATTAACCGACCGCTTCCCTTTTGGGTAGAGTGTGCCAGTATCTTACACTCTTTCGTGACATTACGAAGTTTACTAACAGTTCGCTTGCGCTAACCATACTATCCAGCCTCGCCACTCTACGGTATGATACTAACCGTACTTGACTTCCCCTCACGGTTCTGTCTTGTCTTGCGAAAGTGTACTTCGTCCCGACCGCTTAATACAACATTAAGGTGCATCGGTCGGTAGGCTACCGCTGACGGAACAGCGGGTTAAAGCTGATACCCGTAAGTATCATTCCAACAATTATCTATGCGACTTCATGTCGCACCCAAGGGGTGTCAAGATGGTGGATTGCTACAGCTCTTTGTTGAGCGTTTACGCCGGTTCCTAACATAGAAGTGGAGCCAAAAAGTACTCGGACTTTTCCCTCATTCATCTCCTGAATTACTTTTTTTCGTGCTTTCTCTGTTTTACATTCTTGAATAAAACGGATTTCATTCTCCGGAATATTGTGTTCTTCGACAAGTTTACGCTTAATTTCACTATAAATATTCCATGTACCAGGTTGAAATGTGCCTAAGTCTGAGAAGACGAATTGTGTACCTTTTTGTTCATCAAATTTACGATAATATCTGGCTATTTCATTGGCACAGTGGTTTGCCTTATTATTGGGGTGATCAGAATAACAGTTACTTATTAATCGCATATCAAGAGCCATCTTACGGGCATAATCGGTTGCTATTAACATTTTAGCCTTTTCTTCCGTTTCAGATAATGGGGGACGACCTAATATCGTCGCATCCCCAGTTTCAGCAAATTTCATCAATTTTTGGATAAACTCTTCCTGTTCTGGTGTCGGAGGAATATTATGGAGAATTTCATTCTTAGCAGGACGATCCACACCAACATCTTCTGCAGTGCGATAGTCTGTTATTTCATTGTAGAATGTTGCGAGTTCAGGTACTTTGATAAAGTATCGAAAGCGTTCTTTCTGTACTATATTATTGGTGACAGAGAACTCAAAATCGGTTGTTTTTTTTGCAAAGATTGCGGCCCATGCATCAAAGCAATTGATATTTTGTCTTTTTAGCTCTAATGGACGAAGATATTTAAATAGTAAATAAAGCTCTGTTAAACTGTTGGATATGGTAGTTCCCGATAGAAAAGTTGCTCCCAGATCCTTGCCTGTACGTTCCTGAATGGTACGGATGGCAAAGAGCAAATTGAGGGCTTTTTGGCTACCTTCAGAGTTTCCAAGCCCTGCGACACGGGTATGTCGAGTGTTAAATGTTAAATTTTTATACTGATGGCTCTCATCAACGAAAATATGGTCTATACCCATTTGAGCGAAATCAATGATATCATCCTTACGTTGGGATATATCATGAGCAATCTTTTCTAATTTAGCATTAAGGTTGAGCTTTCGTTTCTCTAAACCTTTGATCATAGCATTAGATACGTCTTTTCCCTGTGATCGCATTGTTTCTAAATTCTCTTCTACTGAATCAAGTTCAGCTTGTAAGATCTTTCGCATCATGTCAGGTGATTGGGGAATTTTGGCAAATTGATCATGCGACATGATGATGCAATCGTAATTATTGTTTTTTATGTTATTAAAGAACTGTTTCCGGCTTTTCGGAGTGAAGTCCTTCTCTGTTGCATAGAGAATTTTTGCGTTGGGATATGCGGTATGGTAACATTGTGCAATCTCTGCTATATTAGCTTTCAGACCAATTATTATGGGTTTATGGACGAGTCCTAAACGGTGCATTTCATGTGCTGCAACGCACATTATTAGAGTTTTACCTGTACCGACTTCATGGTCACCAATCCCTCCGCCATTCTGTATGAGCATCCAAATACAATCTTTCTGACTAGGATATAATCCAGAAATTCCCAGTCCTTTGAGGTTTAGATCAGGAAATGTCTGGTGAGAGCCATCATAAGCTGGACGGACGAAGCAATTAAACTTTTTATTGTATTCATTAGCTAATTGTTGTTGGAACTCCGAGGGTTGATCTTGTAGCCAATCAGTGAATCCATTCCGGATTTCATCAATTTTTGCGTTAGCCAATTGAATAGCTTCACTATCTCTTACTTTGATATCTCTATTATTGGCATCTTTGCCTATACATTTGCTGATGTCTGGTACCGTGTTTACTAAGGCATGTTTTAATAAAGTGATTCCATCGTAGTTCCGATAATATCCTTTTACTGCATATTGATCCGTGATCTTGGCATTTTTAGATTCTATGTTTACCAGATATTCATCTAGGTTTTCCATATAGCGGATATTAACCTCTGTTTCAAAAAGATTACTGGCATAATCTGCATATATCTTAGGAGAAATCCAACGTTCTCCGAAATTAAAGTCTAATTTATCGAACTTAATAGGACGTGGAGTAGCTTCTTGAAGTGCAATTAAGGATTCATTTACACGTGTGTCTATCGGGTTCTCTTGTTGCCACTGTTTGATTTGTTCAGCCTTTTCAATAACATTTCCGGCAATGAAGCTATCTTTTATTTCGTAGTTATTGATTAGCGGGTTGAAAAAGATTCTCCCTTTTAGAGCTTCTATAAGCTCCTCTTTAGATTGATAAAGTCCCTCCATATACTCCATATTTATCTCGCCGTACATATTGAGGGATGCAGCTAATGCTTCTTCTGGGGTTGCTACAGACACAGGTGTATCTATTGAGAAGCTAACAGGGTGATTGAAAATATCGGCTTTTATAAATTTATTATTCTCAACTCGTTCCAATGACAACATATCACGGCCACAAGCATCCATTAAAATCAGCTGCACATTTTCTTTCTTATTTAGCGGTCCGAAACGTTCAGTAAAAGCGTCATACGTTGCATTTAAATTATAACGTTCTAGCTTTTGCTCGATATGTAGCTCTGCTTCTTTTGAGTACAAATGGTGATAATTGTCACGTATGGAAATATAAAGTAAGGCCTTTTCTTGTTGCTCTTTACCTAATTCTATAGGCTGAAACACTGCATCATATAGTGTTATTTTCCTTAGACACCCTATTTGATTATGTTCCTGAACGAGTGTGCCTTCTTGATAAAAGGACTTCATGTTTCCTGAGAAGGGACGTGCTCTCATTGGAGAGATTGACTGGGATTTTATCTCTTCTTTCTTCTGATTAGTGTTTCGGTGATTCTTGATATGTGTAATTCCCTGTTGGGCAGCTTGTCTCTCCCTATCTGAAAAACCGAATAGGTCATATAGATCCAGTAATGGAGGCTCTGTTGTTGCTTGAGTCTCTATGGCCAAAGGTCCTTTGTTTTTATTGCCCGGTGTTATAAACTTATCTATATTGAGATGATTAACAAGATCCTCCGTTAGCATTCGTTCCAATTCCTTGGAGATACCGGTAATACCTCCTTCATGTAAGTATACCATTGCTGGATGTCCATAAAGGTCTTTGTCTAAAAAGCGTTTTGTATAAATGACACGTTTACCGTCCTGGAAATACCTATTTGTATTTGTTTTTATTTCTGTTGTATAGCCATCTAAAAATGCTGTTTCTCGCTCACTGAGAATTTGTTTACCAGAGTGCTTTTGTAGGACGATAAGGTCACTGCCAACTTCTGTTCCGGCGACTTCCCTGAAAAGATTGTTAGGTAAACGAATGGCAGAAAGAAGATCTGCATTTTGCATTAGTAATTCTCGTTGGGCCTTATGTAGTGGAGCATTCATAACTCCTTGGGAGGTTATAAATGCCACAATACCCCCATCTCTGACTGTATCTAGTCCTTTTACAAAGAAATAATTATGAATTGTTTTTGCAGATAAGCGACGGGCTTCATCTTGGCTATTATTAAATATCGGATCAAAAATAGCTATATCACCAAAAGGTATGTTTGAAGTGGCCACATCAAAGTATTCATTGAATGTTGGCTCGATCTTTTCAAAACCTTCTACTCGTATTTTTTGCTCTGGGTAAAGGTGAGACAGTATTTTACCTGTTAACAGATCTTTTTCAAAAGCCATTATTGTGGCGTCTGTATTGTTCCTGAGAAAAGCATCCAGGAATACCCCTTGTCCTGCTGATGGGTCCAGTATACGTTGTGGTATTACCCCATTTTTATACAATACGTCAGAAATGGTAGAGACTATTGTAGGAGGAGTATAGAATGCTGTCAGTACAGAACTTTTTAGGCTGGCTATATAACGTTTGTACTCACCTTCCGTATCAACATTATTCCGGATAAGTTCGTGTAACTCTGATATCATAGGGAAAAGAGGTAACTGAGACTTTGCCCATTGAGAGCTATCGAGGGGATTTAATATACACTTTAAACCTCCAAATCCACAATAACGAGAGAGTATCTCCCTTTCTTGGATACTGGCAGCCCTCTTCGAACTTTCCAAATCAAACAAAAGACGAATCGCTTCAATATTATCTCTTAATTTTTCTTGCTTATTAAATGCCATATTTTTCCAAGTAAAGAGTTATTTCACCAGTTAATTCAATGTATAGGGAATGATAATCAGGAGATTGTTCAAAGGTATCTGAGAGTGTATATTTTGCAAAAATGGAATTAAAGTTAGATTCCATCTTCTTTATTAGAAGCAGTACCTTATCATCTGGAACCTCTTTTTCAAATTCATCTTTTATGATGGTAAGTATCAAATAATGCTTGGAGAAGTGTAATCCCCTCATTAGTTCCTTCATGGCTATTTCCTGAGCATCCATCACTGTCTTACCATCTAATCTGGACTTTTCAAAAAGGATAGCGGCGTTATCCGATCGTTCTTTGATGAAATCGATGTCATCCACTTTTTCTGGATGATATTCTTTTAGATAATTCAATAAATAGAGTTCATAATATGATAACTCTTGTAATTTCACTTGTTGCATAATGTTTTAATATTATAGGATTCATAAAGTGGCGGATGAATCAGTACTACTTTGTATTTGTTTCCCTATTGTAAGCCCCCACCCCAGTGGAGTTTTACAGAGGCCTGTTAAATAGCCTTTTCCACTATTTGTTGTGAACTCCACTTTTTTGCCAGAGAGAATTTTTTCAATGCATTCACTGGGTTGATCTAATAGCCTTATTCCATTGCTGTTTAAGGGTTCTGTTTTACCGGTTATCTTGTCTTTAATTCGAAGATTGGTTATTTCCTTTTTTGATGAGATGTCTCCTATCAGGATCTTAGTTTCTGAAGAATATAATTCCTGTTCCTTAAGATTGGTTGTATTATGATCCTTTTGGGTAGATTGGGTCTTATTCTGGAACATACTTGGATATTTCTCTTCCATTTCTGTTCTAAACTTATCTTTTTTTTCCTGTATCGACATTTGTAGAGGATCTTCTTCTGCTGCCTTACCATAAGTTTGGTACACTGTTCGATATTCAAATTTTAAACCGACTAAATTATTAAGAAGTATCTGTGTTTTTTTCGCAAGTTCTGTTGGTTCTACCATAGCAACATTAATAGGACGTCCATACATCTTTTCAAGTGCTATTTTGCATACGGAAGGCGTCGGTTCCTCCATCTCTATGATGGAGTAAGCATTGTTTTTCACTGCTTCTATCTTCATCTCTTCAGTCGGATTAGAGATAAACTCAATGGCATATCCGTTGCTTTGTACAGCTGCCATTTTCACTGCTTCAGATGGCTTAGAAATGTATTGTATAGCTAATCCGTCATTTTTTACAGCTGCCATCTGTATCGTTTCTGAAGGTTTATCAATTGCTGCTATATATGATCCTCCTTGATTTACAACTACCATTGCAACTCGCTCTGAAGGATAATCAATTGCCTGAATATAGTTCCCATTTTGGGATACTGCCGCAAGTTGTACTTGCTCGGATGGTTTTTCAATAAAAAGTATAGCTTCAGGATTTTGCTGTACAGCTGCCATTTTCACTGCTTCAGATGGCTTATAAATGTGTTCTATAGCTAATCCGTCATTTTTTACAGCTGCCATTGCAACTCGCTCTGAAGGTTTATCAATTGTCTGAATATAGTTCCCATCTTGGGATACTGCCGCAAGTTGTACTTGCTCGGATGGTTTTTCAATAAAAAGTATAGCTTCAGGATTTTGCTGTACTGCTGCCATTTTCACTGCTTCATACGGATTAGAAATGTATTGTATAGCTAATCCGTCATTTTTTACAGCTGCCATCTGTATCGTTTCTGAAGGATTTCGCATGCCTTGAATAGCGCTTGCATCTTTTTGAACTTTTTCTAATTGCCTGTTTTCTAATATGTCATTAAGAAACTGCTTGATTCGTTCTGTAATTGTTGCCATAGATATTTTAGTTATAAGTTATAAATTAGATACTTGCCGATGATTCTACAGTGTTTTGAAGCTGTTTGCTTATTGTGAAACTCCATCCTAAAGGAGATTTGCACAAAGTAACTGGATTCAGCTCTCCGGAATTATTAGGCAATTCAACTCTCTTTCCAGAAAATAATTTCTTTATAGAGTCAGCAGGCTGATCAAAAAGAGAAATGCCGTTTGTTTGTAGGTTCTCTGTAGCTTCCGTTACTTTATCATTGATTCTAAGATTGTTGAAATCTATAGTTAGTGAATTGAGCTTTCCAGACAATATCATGTCTGTTTGTAATGATTTGATTTTCGTTACGGGATATTCTATATTTTCTACTTTATAATTGACTGAGATACTGGATTCTGTAATTTGTATATAATAGGGAGCATGTGTTTCTAGGGCATGTGCTATTGGGCCATATCCTAAACTCCGATATTGTGTACATAATTCTGTTATATCTTTTTTGAGGTGTAATATTCGGTTGTTTTCTTGTTCCCACAGCTGTTTTGCTTCATTAGCTTTACCGATAGCTTCTATATATTCAGGTCTGTTCATTGCTTCTTTAGTGGCAATACCTTGTTGTTCCAAGCCCCCCAATATTCTCTGGGCATTGTCGTACAGCTGGATTTGTGCCTTATTTAGAGTCTCTAATTTTGTATTGTTATCTTTATGACTGTCTACTCCAATGGTAGACTCTATCATATTAGTAGACTTATTTACATCATTCAAAATAGACATCAAATATCTGGGATCATCTGATATTTGGGATAGCCAACTTTTTAAATATTGTGCGTTTTCTTTTTGAGGAAGTACCGCTATGCCAAGATCTCTACCAGCTACAGCAGATGATAATTCAGCAATCAATTCCTCTTTTGCATATTGGGAATCTCCGAAGAACTCTCCAAATGTTCTATTTAGCCTGCTGCTGTGCCCTGTACTATGTGCCATTTCGTGGAGTGCAGTAAAATAGAAAGATTCTTTTTTAAAGAATTGTTCATAGGTTGGTAGTACGATGCTATCACTCTTTCTATTATAAAAAGCTCTGTCTTGTTGCTTTAATTCTATCGGACATATCCAACTTTGTTCTGTGATTGCTTTATCTATCAGTTGATTGTGATATCCGTCAGATCCGGTATTCAATTGAGTTTGAAATCGTTGTTGCAACTTAGCCCATTCTTCGGGAAATTTTTCTGAATAGTTTGTTTGCTCAAGGTTGAATACGCTGTAGAATTTCTGAATAGGTTTTACTTTATAGTGTACCTTTTCTTCATCAGAAAGAGAGTGATAAAATTCCTTTGTCACTTTATTACCGCTGATAATTTCTGTAATATACAGATCGTAAAAGGTGATAGGGAATGCACGGGCTCCTTTTAGTATTCTTATATTCCTTTCTTGGGCTTGGTGAAAAGTGATAAAAACAGGAGTATTATATTTGTTTTCATCACATATGGCATATAATAATACTTTGTTGAGATTACTATATGGACGTCCGGACAGATTCTGTGGTACACCAATAAACGTTGGGGTGAACCATGGCTTTTGCCATTCTGAGGCATCTACTTCTTTAATTTTCTTAATGATTAGCTCTGTATATTTTTCAAGAGCAGGATTTATGTTATTATTCATTTCCCCTATACAAATTATTCTCGTATTCAGTTAGCCATTTTGTTGCATCATTTGGAGTCCATTCTTGTTCTCGTTTTCCGATAAAGCTCATGGCTTCTTCGAAGTCTTGCTTTAATTCTGGCTGGGACAAAACGTAGTCGAGCATATTTTTTTCTTTGTTTTGAACCAAGTCGATAATATTGTTTTCTGATTCCATAAAATTTATTTATTGGTTATGCGACAAATATATATGGGGACCGACGCAAGAAACTTGCGTTTTGGAGAAAAAAATAAAAAAACTCCCACATCATGAAGACATGGGAGTTTTTGAAAGAGTGATACTTTAAGAGAAATATATCTATTGGTGCCAGTGGGTTTGTTCAAAGTTTAAATAATTTAAGGCCTCCAAGAAGAGATTGGCTTCTTCCTGGCTATTATTGACCTTGGCTGCTAAAATTGGGTCCATATCTAGTCTTAATAGAGTCCATTCGGAAGTGCCTTCTGGTTTCCAATATAAATGTACCATAGGAGTACAGTATCCTATTCCATTTGCCATTTTAGGCATTTCTCTTTTAACAGGGAAAGAACAAGGGATGATACCTTTCCAAAATCTTACAGTCGGTTGTAGGTCGATGCTGATACGCCCGATCTCATCCTGCCATTCAGTATCATTGATGGTATTTTTCTTTTTTGATGCTGGCCGATAACAGTGCCCTGTATAGTCGAAAGTGCGTTCCCATACAGCCTTTATTTCTCCTTTAAGTCTTATATTATTTCGGTTTGACAATATATAGGTAATATTAAATTCGCTGTCGAATGGCCGGTTATGAATAACTACTCCTGTATTAACTTCCTCTTCAACCTGTAACATGCGGAGCGTGGGGAGGTCTGTTGGGTCTTGTATTGTAAATGTCATATCTTTTTTGGTAGCATTATCCTTTCTATTGGCTTTTTGCCATGTTGTTTCTCCTTTTTTCCGGAATAATACACTTAATTCATAAGTCCCAGCTGGAGCGGTAACATAGCAGCGTCTCCCGGTTCCTTTCATCATTGCCCCATTTTCTGCAACAATTGCACATGGCTGATATTGGTCTACAATATTGCCATTATCATCGAGTAATACCATACGGAAATCTCCTTCCCATTTTTCTGGCATATTTCCTGTTTCCATATCAAAGCCTGTCCAATAGCCGTAAAAACCAAACATATATCCTTCATTGCGGTATATATTGCTACCATATGGAATTGAGCCAGGTTCAATGTCAAACCAATCCTTGTCAGATTGTGAAAAGATAATCTTGTCTGTTTTTCCAAAAGTACTCCAATGGGTTACATCAATGGGATATTCTTCTAATTCGATAGGGCTATTATACCCCCCTTTCAATGTTAAAGTATAAGTGTATACTTTGCTTGCTTCCCACTGGTGGACTGAAGGTAGTTGATATACTCTCGTTTCTCCATCAACTGTAATGGTAATACTTACTCCTTCAGCGGTATCAATTGGAAGCAATATAGCTTCTACAATAATGGGATCTTTATCATCATTGACAGTAAAATTCCCACCTGCTTGGTAATCTCCCTTCTCACCGATCGGAATAATAGTATTAGCTACTGCATTAAATTTGGCCTGTTTATAAATACCATTCCAGATGACAGATTCTACTTTACCATTGCCTGTATAATTATTCTTCTTAAGTACAACTCTAACTAAAGCGAGCGTATGTTTCATGGTAACTTCTGCATCAGCATTAGAGGTTCCAACGATCGTATTTCCATTTAAAAAATCAATTTGATCTTCGATGTTAATAGGAATATTATCGTGTGTTTTAACAGTTATATCATAGGGAAAATAGCAATACATATTCTTCATTGTAGATGAGAGCAAAATGTTTTTCCCGTTCCAAGCAGTGCCATTATAAGTAAACTTACTGTTAATACAAGTATCATTATAGAATATGCCGATTCCATCTCCTGGTTTAAATCCTGTAACTACTCCTCTGGTAGCTGCCTCAGTCAAATTTTCTATTGTTGGCAGTAATGTTAATTTGATGCCGGTTTCTGTTGGTGGTTCTGGTGAGACAGGGCTATCTGGCGATTCAGAACAAGAGAAGAACATGCTGGCCAGCATTCCAAAAAGTAATAGCTTTTTCATTTCAGGTTTCATTTTAGTATTTACAAAAACGCAATTGTTTATAATATAAATATTTTATTTGTTTAGACTTTTATTTTTTTGTGATGGATATTTGGGGAAGGTAGGGTTGTGCCAACGTTTTGACACAACCTTCTTTGGTTTGATTTCAAGAAACTCCGAATTTCTCTTTGTCTCGTTCTACTCCCTCTTTGATATAATCATAGATCATATCTTGTTTATTTTTACCTGTATAGACTTTTAATAGACTTAGGTCTTGAAACATCTTTTTATCCATTCTAAAAGTAGTCGTGACATTACGTTCGGGTGCTACTTCTACATTTTCTGCGTCTGCCAGGTTCTTACCGACTGATTCAAGCTTACTTGTATCTACTTTTTTTCCCATAATTTATTTATTTAGTTAATTGAATGATTTCTTTCGTAAAGTCTTTATAGTTTTTGGCACCAGTTGACTCTGGTGCGTATTCAAATATTGTTTGTTGCATATTACTTGCTTCTGATAATGCAACATTCTTCCGGATTGTGCTATTAAAGATCTTGTTCTTGTTAACGTGTTTTGATAAAAGTTCCTCAATATCTCTTGTTTGACTTAGCCTGCTATCGTACAGAGTTTTTAGATAACCTAATATTTCTAGTTGGTTATTAATCTCTTTTTTTACGTCACTAAAGAAATTGGCAATTTCACTTGTTCCTAAAAAAGCGAATGGCTCAAGTTGTATAGGTATGATTAATTTGTCAGATGCTACTAAGGCATTAAGAGTTATCATACCTAAAGATGGAGGACAATCTATTAGAATGTAATCATATGCATGTTTTATAGGATCTAGTAACTTTTTGAGTTTACTTTCCCTACCTATACGTTGTAATAATAAAACAGCTTCTATATCTATGCTGCCGGCCGGACTATAATGTAGGTTTTCTATTTGATCATGTGCGTAGATCGGTATGTCTACTTTGCCGGCAAGTGCATCGAAGATATTGGACTCTGAATCATCATAACCCATGATAAAACTAGCATTTCTCTGTCGGTCGAGATCTATAAGTAGTACTCTTTTCCCTTCAATTGTCAATGCGTGTGCGACATTGACAGCGGTGGTGGTTTTTCCGACACCACCTTTGTTATTTACGAATGTAATAATCATCTTTAAGGCTGTTATATTGTTAATATTGGCACAAATATAAATATAATATTTTATCAACGCAAACAAAATAGAATTTATTTTTTTTAAAAGATAAAATATTAATAGTTTTAAATACTGTAATGACGAATTGTATATTGGCTAGACAATTCACAGGCTTAAATCATCAAATGATTCGTTGGAAATTTGCTTTTTTTGTGCAAGTTCCTTTTGCATTTTACTGATGGCAACATCAAAAAAGAATGCTACCATGGGATAGGTAGAACGTTCATCCCTGCACACTTTTAGCACATTAATATATTTCTCACGATCTTTATTTTCAATAATGATCATTGGATGTCCTAACTTTACTAATATAAAGTTGGACAGTAGGCGTCCTAAACGTCCATTTCCATCTCGAAAAGGATGTAAGAATATGAAGTGCCGGTGAAATTGAGCTGCAATTTCTATTGGATGAATTTTTTGCCTGGCAATAGCTCCTTCTGTCGCTTCTAGTAATTGAGGAATGCGTGAGATATTGATTTCATGGTCACCAAATATTGTGTCTCCTGCCCCCATATCGGTATCTGTATACTCACCAGGAATTGCACCTTTGTGCAGATAGCTAAGTGTATGCTCTGTTAATATACGGTGGGTTGTTTTTAATAACTCTTCTGTTAGTGGACTTTCTAATTGGGACATTAAAAATTCATATGCATTGAAATGATCCAGCATTTCAAAAGCATCTAATAGTCGCTTTCCCTGAGGGATCATGCCTAAGCCTTTTTCTTTGAGTGTTCTTGTTTCATCTACGGAAAAAGTATTTCCTTCTATTGCACAATTGTGGGCAGAAAACAGAATTTCATTATATTCTTTTAGATCCTGTAGCGTAAATCGGTCTATAATTCTCTTTTTGTACTCCTGCAAACAGGCTTCGTACAGTTCTATTTCTTTTTTGAACATCTTCTAATTACTTTTATAAAAAATAAATATTGTATTTTTGAACACAAATATAATTATATTATTTCTGCAACGCAAACATCTATAAGATTTTTTGTATGAAGTGTTGATATTAGAGGAAAGAATTACTAAAAAACTTGGCCAACATTGTGTACATTTGCAGACACATATCGTCTTAGATTATCGACAAACAATAAAGGGATGAACATCGAAACTATATTGGCAGAATTGAAACTGAAATTGCAAAGTATAGGTTTTACTGAGGGATCTTCAGCTATGCTTCTACAGTTAAATATAGGGGGACAGAATTATATACATTCTTGTGGAAATCTGAATATGCTAAATGCTTCATCAGCTAGACTTATTGATGGACATAGATATATATTTGTAGAATTTATGTATAATGAAATCTCGAATGCATCCTTGTCAACTAATACTAAGACTCTTCATAGAGATACAGCGCGACTGCTAAAAGAATATAATGAGTCACTTGCAATAAGAGAGATAACAACGGAATGTCTGTATGATTTGGAGTTCTTTATGCAAGCAAAAGGATTTGCAGTTAACACCATTGCTCGGCATATGAAGGTTCTGAAGAAGTATATAAACCTTGCTATTAAAAAAGGACTGTTATACCAATCCCCATTTATTGGATATACGATTAAGTCTCAGGAAACACATAAAGAAGCGCTCTCTGAGAAAGAATTAAAATTGTTTGAAGAATACGTTTCGGAACGTCCGGCCGATAAAGAGGTCTTATCAGCTTTCTTGTTTAGTTGTTATACAGGGCTAAGATATTCTGATATTTGTTGTTTTAGCAAGAGAAATATACAGGTTTTAAATAACAAAAAGTGGATTATCTTATGGATGAAGAAGACAGGGAATGAAGTCCGGATTCCACTCAGCACAGTATTTAATGGTAAAGGACTAGCTATAAGTAGGGAAATAAAACGTCCTAGAGGCCCATTATTTAAATTGAGAAATAATCAGCATACTAATAGAGTATTGAAAGCAATTGCTCAAAAGATCGGTATAAAGAGAAATATAACTTTTCATCAGAGAAGACATATCAATTCTTCTTACTCATTAAAAACAAGGAACTTACAAAGATTGTCGGCTTAACAGGTAACGACTTGGAAACCAGCGGGCTTCTATATTCTGCAATGTTCTGCACTAATCAAAAGAACGCTTTTCTCATTTGCAAAAGTAGTGTTTTTCTTTCTTATAGCCAAAGTTATTCCTATGAAAAATAGAGAAAATCGGACTTTCCAATAAAATTTTAGCAACCTTTTTATTCCGAGGTGGATATATCCTCTGTATGCCATCGGCTCATCCCTGTCATTTGAATAATGGAATTACAGAATGTCTTTTCTCGCTTACGAACAATCGATACAGGAATGATTGTACATTTCTCAAAACAGGGGAATATACCAATCGCCATAGGTTTATTGTGCCATCTCTTTGTTGCGTCATTACTACATTGATAGACGAAATACATTGTACTGCCGATTTGTATCAGCCAAACTCCACCGTTCTAAATCCGTACCCCATTGCTGATACTTTTATTTAATGTTTCGCTGGTGTAAACCAGTACGACAACACAACAGTAATCCAGCGTATCATTGAAATTATGTTGCGGCAAACCCGTGTAGAATAAATTTTCTGAATATTCGCTTCTGACCATCATCGTTTTTGCAAACCATTGGTTCGATGCGTTTGCAAACAAGCGAAGATACATTTGCCTAAAATTGCATTTCCCTATTGGTGCCTAAGGCGGATCTAGCTGTAATTGGCATATATTGGCATCAAATTGACGTTATTGTTTGTACATTAGAAGAAGCCCTCTGCATCCTTAAACTAAGGTTCAGGTTTGTACACCAGCCTCATTCCCGTTCTTTTTTGGATAGTTTGGGCATCGGAAAACGATGCTTTGAGAGCCGAAATAACAGCACAAATTCCAATCCGTTTGCTGACGGATTATTGATTTCACGAGAAATCAGCAAGGTGTCCTTCGAGTAACCCGAAGGCTTTTCGGTTACTGCCGAAAAGTGGCAGCAGCAAGGTATGTTTTGAGTTACTCAAAACCTTTCGGGTTACTCCCCGAAAGCCTTGCCGCTTGGTTGCTCCTCCGAAGTCGGGCAACCTGTTCCAACCTTGCGGTGTTCTTGGTCTATTCCTTATACTTTATACCGTACAATCGTATCTTGTTGTACAGCGTGGTACGTCCGATGCCGAGCAATGCTGCCGCCAACGTGCGGTTGCCTTTCGCCTGTTCCAGCGCACGGATGATTTGTTTCTTTTCCATATCGCCTATTTCCAGTGAAGCGTCAGCCGCCGACGGCATCTCGTCAAATTCCAACGTGTCTGCCGTGACCGTATCGCCTCCGGTATGCAGCACCGCCATGCGCACGACCCGTTTCAGTTCCCTTACATTGCCGCCCCATATATAGGCGAGCAATTGTTTCCTTGCTTCCGCATCAAACCCTTTCAATTGTTTTTCAAATTCCTTGTTGGCGAGTTGCAGGAAGAAGTCAGCCAATGGCAGGATGTCTTCTTGGCATTCGCGCAACGGCGGTATGCGCAGGGTGTATTCTTTGAGCCGTTGGTAGAGGTCCGCCCGGAAACGCTTTTCAGCGATGGCAGTAGGTAAGTCCTCGTTGGTGGCGGCGATGATGCGCACGTCAGCCCGCTTGTCCTTGCTACCTCCCGTGGGTCTGTACATTTTGGACTCCAACGCACGGAGCAGCATCTGCTGTACTTCTATAGGCAGGTTGCCTATCTCGTCAAGGAACAGCGTGCCTCCGGCGGCTTCCTCCCAAAAGCCTGGCTTCTTGTTTTCGGCTCCCGTGAACGCCCCCTTCTCGTGTCCGAACAGGGCGGAGGCGGCAAGCTCCTTTGACAGCAGGCCACAGTCCACCGCCACAAAAGGTCCAGCTGCCCGTTTGCTCCTTGCATGTATCTTCTCGGCGATGTGTTCCTTGCCCGTTCCGCTTTCACCCAATATCAGGACGCTCATGTTGGTAGGGGCGACCAACCTTATCTTGCGGTCTATCTCACGAAAAGCCGCGCTCTGCCGCTCATGGATGGGCGTGTCGTGCCGCTCCATCCTTTTCCGCAAGGTTTTCAGGAGCGGGAAAAGGTTGTCCTCTATCAGCTTCTTCGGGATGTAGTCCTCCGCGCCCGACTTCATCGACCGGACGGCGGTGGGTACTTCGTCATAGTCGGTCATGACGATGTATGGATTGTTCCTGCCCTGTTTCCTTAGTTCTTCCAGCAGGGCGATGCCGTCGCCGTCGGGCAGGCGCAGGTCGGCAAGCACGATGTCGTCCTTCCGCATCTTGGAAAACAGCTTCCGTGCGCCGTTGCAGGTGGAGGTAGCCACACAATTGAAGCCTTTGCTTTCCAACAAGCGGCACACAAAGTCGGAATAAATGATATTGTCCTCGATTACGATTACCCGTCCCATCGTTCCGCCTCCTTCCTTGCCAAATCAACAATCAGTCTGCCTTGTGCCAATACAACACCAATAGCTGCATCCAATTCTTCATCCGATATGTTCTTCTTGTGGATAGCATCATATAACGTCACCAACGGTTGTTCCACCTTTATCAGCATCCATGAACTTCTGAGGTGATGTACCCAGTTATCCAATGCTTCCATGTCCCCCGTTTCCGCCGCCTTGTGCACTTCTTCCATGTCGGATTGTGTCGTGTCCGCCAGCTTTTCCAACGTGCGCCGTTTGTCGCCGAAAGCGAGCAGGGGCGAGAGGTCTATGCAGTTTGGTTTGTTCCGTGTGATGCAGCTTTCCGTGACCGCCAGCAGTTCGCCGATGGAGTAAGGCTTGTATAGCACGGCGGCAAAGCCTTTTCCCGTCAGTTCTTCTTCCTCCACATAGCCTGCGGCGGTGGCAGCCACTATGGGTATGGTCTGCGAGTTTCCTATTTCCGAAGTGCGCAGCAGTTCCAATACCTCGTAGCCGTTCACCTCCGGCATTTTCAGGTCGGTTATCAGCAGGTCGTAGTCCTTCGTGCGCATCAGGTCTGTCAGTTCTCCCACTGTCTGGCAAGTGTCGCACTCCACGCCGCTTTGCCTGTACATCTCTTTCATCATGTCCAGCAGCATCCCATTGTTGTCTATCGCCAGCACGGAGCAGCCGGATAGCGTGGAATGTCCGGCGTTTGTCTTTTCGGTAGCTATTGTTTCCTCCACTTTGGGCAGTGGCAGGCTTACTGTAAAACGGCTTCCTTTGCCCGGTTCGCTTTCTACTGTGATGTTTCCATCCAGCAGTTTCACCGTGTCGCTGACGATAGCAAGCCCTAATCCGAAACCGTCCTCCGTCACGGCGTTGCCCAACCGCTCAAACGGAGCGAATACCCGTGACTGTTGTTCTTCGGTCATGCCCGTGCCTGTGTCAGATACAGACAATATGAATATGCCGTCCTCATAATCGGTGCTTAATGTGACTGTGCCTTTTTGGGTGAATTTGATGGCGTTGGAGAGCAGGTTGCCGCCGATGCTGATAATGCGGTTCCGGTCGCCGCTAACAATCTCGTCCGCTCGGTTCTCCACCGTAAAGGCAAGATGTTTGCTTGCCGCCAATGACCCGAACTCCGTTTCCAAAGTTTCGGCTATGGAGCGCAGCTTGAAAGGCTTGATGACGGGCGTTTCCTTGCCGCTGTCCAAACGGAAATACACAAGCAGGTTGTTTATCATCCCGGCCATGCGCCCGGCGGCATCGTGGATGGTCTGTGCGTGGCGCATCCGGCTGTCCGCCTCCGTGTCGTTCAGCAGAAGTTCGGCGTTGCCGCTGATGACGGTCAGAGGGGTGCGCAGTTCGTGGGTGACGTTCTGTATGAGGTTACGCCGCAGCTTGATTAACTTTTCGTTTGCCTCGTTGCTCTTTTGCAATTCGCCGATGAGTCTTTCGCGTTTCTTCTTCTCGGCGGCGTTGCGTTTCAGTTCCCTATGGATGGTGAGATAGGACAGGAACAGTAGGATGATGGCTGTCGATATGGTGGCGGTGAACAGCCTGACGGACAACGCCTGTGCCTCGGCAATCTTCCGCTCCTTCTGCGTGAAAGCCTCCTGCGCCTGCCCGTCAAGCTCGGTTATCAGCCCGTCCAATTGGGCGTTTAACGTCCTATTGCGTGTGCGCAGGCTGTCGGCGTAGGCTTCCATTTCTGCCGCCTGTTTCCGTTGCAAGGTAATCAGGCTGTCGCTGAACTGATGCAGTTCCTTGGCTGACGGAAGCACCTGCACGGTCTTTTTGCCGCCGAAGAAGCCCGCCACGCCACTTTTCTTCCGCTTGACGGTGCGCACGCGGGTTGCACGCCTCGCCACTTCGGGCAGTTGGGTTGCCAACAGGCTGTCTGCCTCGTCCTGCCGCCTGATGGTTTCCATGATGTGCAGCAGGTGGAGTTCCTTGCCTTCCAGCAGGGCGCGGAGCGTGTCTATCTGCGCCGGGCGCACGAAGTCCTTGCAGTGGGGCTTCATGCTTTGCAGCAGGCTGTCGGTACGCAGCCGTTGGGTGCGGTAGTGCAGGTAATCGCTTTCTTCCCAGCCTACCACCCCCTCGCCCAGCATGGCAAGCGCGGTGATGCGGCGGTGGGCGGCATTGATGTCCGACCGGATTTCCTGTATCTTCACGGTTTCCGCCTCTATCTCGCGCATCCGCTGCCGTTCATGCACCAAAATGGCGGCCATACAAACCATGACCGCCATGATGAAAAAATACCCAACAATAATTTTTTCTCTTAATGCCACTAAAATATGTCTTTATATTGGGTTATCCTTTTTTTGACCAACCTGTTACGTTCACATAAATGTCATTGTAGTCTTCATCTATGTAATCTTCGATACACAAGGCATTTACGTGTCCAATCTGTTCTCCTTTGCTGTCATTTATATTTGTATCCATGAGCGAATGCTTGATTTCTTTAGAATCAGGAATGTCTATGGATAAGAACAGTTTGTCGCCCGTAAAATCGGCATTGCCTTGTGACCAGACATGGAAACTGCTATCATTAAGATTTTTGTTAACAACAAAGTATTCTTTGCCTTTATTGTCATACAATCGGATGACTGATTTTGACCATGACTGAGTACAAACATACCAACACAAGTTATAACCTTTTTTGTGCCCTTCAAAAGTAATTACTTTATTTGCCATATTATTTCTGTTTTTGCATTTGTTTGACACCAAATCATTCAACCTTTTTTAGCCCATGCCACAATATTGACGTAGATGTCATTGAAATCCTCGTCCGTGGCATCTTCTATCGCAAAGGCATACACTTGACCTACCTTTTGGGCAACACTATCCAATACGAGGCTGGATGTATTACTTTGCTTAATGGTTGGATTATTTGGAATATCAATCTGCAATTTCAAAGTGTCTCCCATAAAGTCAGAATGTCCTTGCGACCATATTTTGAATGCATTGTTGCTGTCCTTTTTCGCAATGGAGAAATATTCTCTTTCATTATCATACAATTTTACAAACACCGGATTGGCAGCAGTCTGCGTACAAACATACCAACTGATGTTGTATCCCTTTTCTATTCCGGTCAGATTGAACTCTTTTTTTGCCATAATTCATTTCCTCCTAATTTTTTAGTTGCTTCTGTGAAAACTGTTAACTCATGTTGCATTGCAGTCTGGAATATTTCCATAGCTCTTGCCTCGTCAATTTCCGGGCGGTATTTCTCAAGCATATTTGCCATTTGGTACGCTCCGTTGGGTTCTCCGCCGTTCTCGTCAATCCAAAAATGATACAAATCGTTTTCTGACATCTGCGGCGCAAGTTGATTTGCTATCCAATTCCAAAGGTACTCACAAGGAAGCATGACGCTGAAAAGATATGGTGAATCAAGATTGCCAGCAACATATTCCTCGTATGCCGCATATTCTTTAATCTCATTGTAAGGCATAACTCCTGAATATTCCCGGATACGCCATGTTTCATGATAATATTTGTTGTATTCTACGTAACTGGCACACTTGCCTTCAATAAATTCCTTGCAGGTATCGTCAAAAGCATGTGTTGCCGCTGATGTGTAAGAGTCTTGTGCCTTAAAGCAATAATAAGCGTCTTGTACCATCAGTATGCCATATGCTCTAGGGTCGAGTGAAGCATCTTTAATACCTTTAAAATATTCTGTATTGAGAACAGATTGGGCTATTGCTTCACACGATTTCCACATTTTCCAAAACAGAGCATCCGGTGCCGGCTTTGCTGTGGATAAATCCTGCAACTTGCTTGTCAACAGGTGCGTAGGGATTGAGAAGTCCCTTTTCATAAACCATTTGTTCATAATTTTATTCTTTTTGTATTTTTAAGTTTTTATTACCTTTACGACTGTCCTGCCAGTTTTTCCTCCTTTCATGCCAACAGGTTCTAAGTTCGTAAATCAAATTATCTGTTTTTCTGTTATTGTCATCCTTGTGCGCTATTGATAGCATATTGCAATCCTTTCAGAATATCTGAAAACGCATATTTTTTCTTGTCAAATAGTCCCATATGTTTATCCTCCTATTTTACGTTTCATTCTATCTTGTTTTCTTATCATTGCCCCACACCATCGGCAGACGATGTAGAAAGTGTGTTATTTACATATACTTCCACGCCTTCCCAATCGCCGTTTCCAGTTGCATTATGGAATGTGGTGTATGTAGTATGATATACGCCTTTACCTATTTTATATGCGGTTCGAAAATTTGGTCCAGACGCAGTAGTCGAAGTCAAAGTCAACTGACTAAGATAATCTGCATTATCTGTTTTCAAGACAATTTTACCTGCATTTATAGTAATATTGTTAAAATTTCCATTACCGGGCATTCCATAAGGGAATCCTATTACTGAGGCACTACTTCCTCCTATTGCATTGATAGTGGATGATTCTATAAGAATATTTCCAATCGTGTATGTTCCACTATTTAACCCACAACCAAGGCCTATAGCAGGTGAGTAAAACCCTCCCCTGGCATTAATAATAGCATTCTGTATGGTGATATTTCCACAGTTGCCATTTGCCGAACCAATGGCGGCCGCCCCAAAAGCATCACCACCCATACAATCACTTGCCGTAGCCCCCGTTGCATCGACCGTAACATTCCGGATGACAATATTTCCTCCATCGCTTGTGCCAATGCCCGCCCCTGAGTTTCCTATACCGGGTATTCCTGATCCCTGTGTTTTACCTCCCGTAGCAGTCAGTTTATCAGTTGCGCCAGTCTTCCCTTCGATAGTTACGGTTGCGCCACTACTTACGTTGATGGCTGTAGCCGTTGTGGAGGTCACGGTGTTCTTATCTCCCGATACCTGTATCGTGGGGCTACCGCCCGTAATGCTGATGCCGGGGCCTGATGTGTTAATCGTTACTCCGTCCAATGTCACGGTGATATTATTGCCATTGATGGTTATTCCCTGCGTATAACTGCCACTCATGGTGTATGTGCCCGACTCGGTAATTTCTGCGCCGTCTTCCACTGTGGATGATTTAGCATTGATAGTGACCTCATACACTGTTGCCACCGAAGGTGTAAAGGATGTGGTAAGCGAACAATCCAGTGTACCGTTCAGTTGGAAGTCCTTGATTTCCTTGCCCGGCACAACGTTGGCCTCCCAATAGGTCTTGTCGCCGTAAGTGGCTTTATACATCTGGATAACCCCCTCGCCGCTACCCGTCACGTCACCATCGCTGACGGTACAACTCGTATTGCTTTTCACACTGACGGAGGTCACGTCGGCAGCCTTTTCGCCGTCCAGTTTCACCCGTATTTTGGCAAGCTGATGGGCGAAAGAAAGTTGGATATTTGTTGTTTGATAGTTTGCCGTTATGGGAGTAGCTTTCAGCACGTAGGCAAGGCCACTGCTTTGGTCGGCAAGGTTGACGGTCTTGTCCGTGGTATTCTGCCCCGTGATGTTGGAATACCATGCATTGATGGTCGCATTACCGGTGTTTTGCCAATAGAGTTGTGGGGTGTAAGCGGTGATGTTACCGCTGGCATCAAGCGTGCAGGTGGTTGTCATGGCCGTGCCGCTTTGTGGCATTACTGTCACCTTTATCTTGTCGCCGTCCGTCCATTGGCTTTTGTGCGTACCGTCGGTGTCGTCATAGTCCGACACGCGGGTCTGCGGTGTTGCCTCCGTCACCTGTATAGCAGAGAAGGTGATGGGGTATGCACCGTCAGGCAGCACCGTGCCTTGCTCTGCCAGTTCGTTCTGCGTGCAAGCGGAGAACAATGCTGCTGCCACAAGGCATATTGCTGAAAGATATTTGTATCTCTTCATTTTGTACATAGCTAAATGTTTTACAGTTTTTAATTTGTGCCACCGGCGGTTGCGATACCGCCAGCTACACCTTTATCGTGTATCTCCGTGCGTTACGCTGTTACACGGGATGGCTGTTTCATCACATTTCCGCGTCAATTGAGCCTCCGTTCACAGGAGTACCCCAGCCGACTATGGTGCAATCGCTCACCGTTACGCCCGTTTTTTTGATGGTGATGTCGTACTCGTAAGACGTGGAAGCATTCAATTTTGGTGTAAACACTTCCGACGTGTAATCCTGTCCGTCAATAGTCGCCTTGAATGTCAGTGAGGCATTAGACTGCGGATAGAGTATCAATGAACACGTGCGCACATTATTGGCAACACTCGTGTAATTGGTTATCTCCCAATAGTCTGATGTGGCACTTCCTGTCGCTGCGGCAGTTCCCGTTGCAGTGTTGAAGGAGCCACTGTGTACAACGCCACTCAGGAAATAGGTGCCGTCGGAGATGTCGCTTACGCTGAAACCGGAATTAGCATCCGTCGTGATGTTCAATATCAAGCGCGTCATCATGTGCTTGAAGCGGGCATCAGTAGTGTTGCTCGTCTCGTCAAATTTTATTGTTGGGGCATCCTTGCTTGCCGTCGCACCTTCTGCGAACATGAAGTCGAAAGTGTTTTGCGCGTTCTGATTCTCGGTAGTCAAACTTGAAATCACGCCCGCATCATTTCCGTCTGTTCCCTGAAAAGGATAATAGGCACGGAAATATACCGTTTCATCCGCATCTTGGAAGAAGATGCCCGACGCTTCAGAACCGCTTTCGCGCGTGAATGTACCGTTTCCGGCGGTAGTGACATATTTTTTGTTGGCATAGTTTGTACGGGTCGCGGTTCCGCCGTCCGGGGTATAGGTGGATATACCAATGGCATCGTTGGCATCCCATGATTGCCCGGACGCACGTGTCAGCACGTCGTTGATGCCTGCGGTGATTTGTGCCGCCACTGGGCCGTCGTTTACGCCCATGTTCTCATCGTCACTGCTGCAAGCCGCAAGGGATAGTGCGGTTGCCGCGAGGAATAAATACTTAGTTCCTTTCATCTTTTCGTTGTATATTTGGTTATTGTTCAAAGTCTTTGTTCGTTTTATGTCCTGCCTTCGTCCGGTCAAGGCAATCACTGGGCATTCACGTTGCCACCTTCAGCCTCGTTCCATCCTTGGATAGTGCAGCCGTTTACGGTGATGTCGGTCTTGTGCAGGGTCACGCTGAGGTTGTATTGCCGTCCGGCAACCCATTCGTTCTTGGGATTTTCATCCTTTGCGTATCTATTGGCTTCGGTAAAGTCGAGCGTCGCGCTGAACGACTGCATACCTGTAAGGGTTGCCGTGATGGGCAGCGCAGTGGTGAACTCCTGCGGAAAGAGGATGAGCGTGTAGGATACGGTTTCACCTGCGTCATCTTTTGATGAAAGCGCATTGTAGCCTGTTTCCGTGCTGTTCCCGGCAAACGTCCAGTCTGTCGTCAGGTTGTCGCCCGTGGCGGTAGCTGTTCCGTTCGTCACGTCAAATGTACCGTTGTTCTTGAAGCCCCTGAGCGACAGCACAGTATTCTGCACTTCCTGATAGCTCACGTCATCGCCTTTCTGTATGGTCAGCACGAGCTTCGCCATCTTGTGGGCGAAAAGGAACTGTACGTTGGGGATTGCCTTGCTGCCCGTCTGCTGTGACCAGAGGAAGTCGAAGTCGCTTTGCGAGGCTTGCGCCCGCGTGTCGGCGGTGATGGTGGTCGCGTCTGCCGCGAGGTTGTTCCACGGGTAATAGGCGGTAAAAGTCACCGCGTTGTCGTCTTGATAGTAGATTTCATTGCCCTGAGTACCTACGGTAAAATTGCCGTTTCCGCCCGTAGTCACATACTGCACGTTGGTGTAGGTTGTGCTACCCGATGTGCCGCTTATGCCGATGGCATCGTTTGCCTCCCATACTTGGTCGTATGCACGGGTGTTCACCTGCCCGTCGATGGCGGCGGTGAACGTGGCTTTGGACGACCCTGTGTCAATCACGTTGTTCTCGTCGTTGTTGCAAGCCGTCAGCACTGAGGCTGCCAGCGTTGCCATGAAAATGGTTTTTGCTTTCATCTCGTTAAATTGTGTAATTTTGGGGGTTATATTTCTTTATTCCTAATCTCTCCATCAATGCGCGTCCGTATTCCCGCCGTCCGCCTGCTGCCATCCGTCTATGCTGCCGGAGAAGCCCCCTTCCACGGGAGTGCGCAGGTTGCCCGTCAGGGTAAAGGGGCCGGTGCTTCCGTTGAACCCGGCAAGGACTTCCGTCAGGTCACTCTCAATGGACTGCGTGTCGCCGTTGCTGAAAGTCAATAATATATCCAGTGTTTGCACATCGCCCATGATACCCAACAGCCGCAGGTCTGCCGACACTTTATCACCGTTTCGGGTGAACACTGGGCGTGTGCTGACCGCCTCGCCATAGAGCGTTTCGTTCCACAGGTCGTAGGCTTCCGCTATGCCGCCAAGTGTTCCCGTTATGCCCGTGATGCGGTCGGGGTCGCCCTCGGTCACGGTCAGTTCGATATGCAGGTCGCGCGTCCGTTGCACCACGCCGAGGTTCATGCGCAGGGTATCGTCCGCAACGACGGTTATCCGTTCCGTACCCGAATAGAGAGTTTCGGGCAAGGGGTTGATGAAGTCGGTGAGGGCGCGTACCGTGCCGTCCGTCCGCTCCACGCGGGCGATGCCGTCGGCAATGGTAAAGCCCTGCGGCGTGTTGTATGCCAATACGGTATAGTCGCCGGGAGGCAGCGGGTCGGAAACGGTGTACCGCCCTTCACGCCCCTCGGCGGTCGTGCCGTCTATCTCCACTGTATAGTCGTTCTGGCTTGTGCCCTGCGGCAGGTTGATTGCCACCGCCGCCACGCCCTTGTCGGGATGCGGCGTGTTGTACAGGTCGTCCTTCACGCAAGAGGTGAAAGCCGAGAGCGCCAACAGCAAGGACACTGCCATCATCGTATGTGTCTTCTTCTTTTCCATATCGTCGTCTTTATTTTCATTCTTCTGCAAATGTAACCCGGCACGTTCCCTGCCGCAACTTATTTTGGTGAAACCTCCTTCCGGGTGCAGGAAAGTGCGTTTGGAGAAAAGGAAGCTCATTATCCTTTCCGCAATGCAAATCTCGCACATCGTTTCCATACGCACGGCATTTGTTTGGCAAACGCCCGGAATTTCCCATGGACGCATCGCTTCCCGTCATTTCACTATCCTCCATACCAAGGTGACGCCCGCGTTTATCGGCCCCCACCAGTTCTTCGACTCCTTGCCGCTGCGGACGCGCACGCCGTCAATGACCGTGTACTTGTCGTAGTCCGCGTGCAGGCATCCGATGCCCACGTTGAAATCCATCGACAGGGCATTGTTCAGCCGCAGCTGGTAGCCGCCCGTGATACCGCCGCCCATCAGGTCGCCCTGCTTACCGACAGTGGACAGCTTGTAGTTGAACGAACCCGCCTTGTACATCGCGCCGATGTAGCCGCGTTTCTCTTTACCCATATAGTAGCGCACTTCGGGAGCTACTTCCCACAAGGCGTAGCGTCTGTCCTTGTCGTTCCACGACCACGAAGTCCACGAGCCGTGTACGAGGATGCTCCACAAGCGGCTGATGCGCCACTCCAAGCCCAAGTCGGGTGTGAGCGTTGCCCAGCGCAGCAGGTTGGCACGCAGGGAAAGAGAAGCCCCGGTCTTTCCGAGCTCCTCCGTGGGGAGGCTTCCGGATGTCTGCATCGTCCCCGTTGTTGCGGGCTGTTCCGCCTGTACAATTTGTGCTTGCGACTCTTCCGCAGACGTTTCTTTCTCCTTGTTTACAAGTACGTTATCCGGTTGGTCCGTCCTTTCTGCAATGACAGGTTCCGTTTTGTCACCGCCTGCAACGTGTGAATTTCCGTCTTTTGGAATGGTCAACCTGACCGTCACGTAGTCGCCTTTCCCGGCGTGGTTCTTCGTGATGAAGCAGGTTTCCGTAAGCCCCTGACGGGTGATGAGCTCGGACTTTACGCGGTTGGAGCGCAGCTTGGCCGTCCGGAGGTTTGCCCTACGGTCGCTTTCGGAACGGCTGTAACCGTCCACACGGAGGGGGATGAAGCCCGCCGTGATGTCATCGTAGTATTTCTCCACGCAGTTTTCCAACCGTTCCAGCTCGCTCCCGTTATCGCCGAAAGGCACGTAGAACATGTCGTCCGTGGGGATGAAGCTGAACACATAGGTAGTGTCCGTCCTCTCCTGTGCCACGGCCGGAAGCGCGGGCAGGAGCAGGACACATCCGCAAAGCATTTTCTTCAACAAGTGCATGATTTTTATCAGTTCCATTTGGGTTAATTCGACTTCCTGCCATTTGTGCAGTTCGGGAAACTCATCGTATTTCAGGCTGAGGTACTGGCCGACGTAGCGCACGATATATTCGTTCTTGCGCCTTATCAGCCTGCGCTGCCGCACGATGAAGGCGGCAAGCACGGCGATGACGGCAAGGCACAGCAAGAGAAGGGCGGGCAAAAGCCAGCCGTGGTCTGTGCCGATAGCCGCCCGGCCGATGTCAGATATGGACATGAGCATGGCGGTAAGGGTAAAAAGTGAATAAATAGGAAGGATTCCAACCTTGCGTCGGGAAGAGAAAAGCGCGCAAGGCGTTGGTTTCAAGAGATTTTTTATTATCTTGACGCGCGAGGCGAGAATGTGTGTGTGTGTGTGTGTGTGTGTGTGTGTGTGTGTGTGTGTGTGTGTGTGTGT